>ERZ1026852.72-NODE-72-length-67110-cov-6.991947_pt1 | contig 67110 bp, 59 predicted proteins | sample MGYA00380156_ERZ1026852 | MGnify/ENA primary metagenome ERZ1026852 (study PRJEB33269, sample SAMEA4719792) | human gut metagenome | biome: human-associated habitat; feature: organic feature; material: feces | place: Cameroon | collected 2013-10 ...
CTATCCTCTTCGTCGGCAGCGTCAGATGTGTATAAGAGACAGTTCGTATAATAAGTTTCAGAAAGTGAAAACTTTCTACTCCCACCCTATTATACGCTGGATAACGAGAGTTATCCACAAGAGAGCCCTTCGGGGCTCTTTTTGATTATATCGAAAGGGATTCGTAACGCATCGGAAATCAAGGGCAAAACGCAGGTTTTGCCCTTTTGGATTTTACAGAGATCTTTTTGTTTCTTGTTAATGCTTGCGGTCGGCGGCAAAATATTCTATATTATATGGTGAATACAAGTGACATAACAGCATACACACAGATACGTTTTCTGTGAGAAAGAGGCAGTATGGGATGGAAATACATTTTGTTTGATCTGGATGGCACTCTGACGGATTCTAATGAAGGAATCTTGAATTGTGTGGTCTATGCACTGGAAGCGGCGGGAATGGAGATCCCGGACAGAGAGACCTTATTAAAATTTATCGGACCGCCTCTGGTAGACGGTTTTCAGGAGATCACCGGGATGACCCGTGAGGAGGCTGTGACGGCAACTGCAAAGTATCGGGAAAGATATGGTGTGATCGGTTTGTTTGAGAACAAACCATATGAAGGAATTGAGCAGGTTCTGTCAGAATTAAAGAAGCAGGGTAAGCTTCTTGCACTGGCAACCTCCAAGCCGGAGACATATGCGGTCCGGATCCTGCAGCATTTTCATCTGATGAAATATTTCGATGAGACAGTGGGGAGCGAGCTGGACGGCACACGTAACGATAAGGCAGAGGTGATCAGAGAGGCTCTGCGGCGTCTTAATATTTCCAAAGAGGAATACCGGGATGTCATTATGGTAGGAGACCGGCGTCACGATATCATCGGAGCCGAGAAATGCGGGATTGAATCCCTTGGAGTATATTATGGATTTGCGGAGCCGGGAGAATTAGAGCAGGCAGGGGCAGATTATATTGCACACAGCGTATCGGATGTCCTGGAGATTGTGGGTGATGAAGGGATGAAGGAAAGATAGTTATTTAATAAGAAGAAACTCTTATATTATATCAGAAAGAAAATGACCAGACAGAAAGGATTATTATGAGTAAAAACAAAAAGGCAAACAGCAGGAAAAGAGCAGCTCAGATGGCTGCGGCAAAGAAAAAGAAGAAAGTGATCATGGCAGTGACAGGGCTTGCTGTCGTGGCAGTGGCTGCAGGAGGAATCTTCTGGTGGCAGCAGCATAAATCGGTCGGAGACAAGCTGGATTATGATCCGGTACAGTATGTGACGATCGGTGAATATAAGGGCGTGCAGGTTTCTCTTGAAGTGACGGATGAGGATCTGCAGGACGAGATCGACAATGTACGGGAAGAAAATGCAACTTATCAGCAGCTTGCAGGAACAACGCAGACAGGACAGACGATCCGTGCTTCCTTTGAGGGATATGTGGACGGACAGAAGATGGATGCCACTTGCGGAGAGGATTATGTAGAGCTTGGCTCCGGTGACTGGCTGGATGGCTTTGAGGAGAATCTGACCGGTGTGCAGACAGGGGATTCCGTTGTGTTTACCGTTGCAGTGCCGGAAGGAACCTATGATGATCCGACGATTGACGGCAAGAATGTAGAGTTTCATGCGACTGTGCTTTATATCTGCGGTGAGGAAAATCTGCCGGAGTATTCGGATGATTTTGTGAAATCTATTTCCAAGAAATACAAGACAACCGAGGAGTACAATAATTACCTCAGGGAGAAACTGCATAAGGAGAATGAGGAACAGAAGGCAGAATATGCATGGTCGGATGTACTTGAGACCTGTGAGGCGAAGAAGTATCCAAAGTCCTTGCTGGAGGCTTCCAAGAAGGAAGTGCTTCAGGGTTACTATGACATGGCTGCTGTTTACAATTGCAGCAAAGAAGAGATTTTCCCGATGTTTGGCTACACGGACGAGGCGGAGTTTACCAAGACAGATCTGACACCTCTGGCCAAGGACACTGCCAAGGAATATCTTGCTTCTGAAGCAATCGCCCAGAAGGAGGACATCAGTTATACCGAAGAAGAGTTCGAAAAATATGTCAAGACACAGTATAAGGATATGTCCGATGAATACGATTCCGCAAAGGAATATGAGAAAGCAAACAAAGAATATCTGCAGCGTCAGTTGTTGTTGGAAAAAGTAAAAACATGGATTGCCGATCATGCGAAGTATTCCGGTTGATGGTATATATGGTATTAAAGGAGGTCTTACAATGGACAAATTAAAGATATTGGTTGTGGATGATGAGCAGAGAATGCGCAAGCTTGTCCGTGACTTTCTGGTGAAGCAGAATTTTGAAGTGATGGAAGCCGGCGATGGAGAGGAAGCAGTGGACCTGTTTTATGCCAATAAGGATATCGCTCTGATCATTCTGGATGTTATGATGCCAAAGATGGACGGATGGCAGGTATGCCGTGAGATCCGCAAATATTCTCAGGTGCCGATCATTATGCTGACTGCTAAAAGTGACGAGAAGGATGAGCTGCAGGGGTTTGATCTGGGCGTGGATGAGTATGTGTCCAAGCCGTTTAGTCCAAAGATCCTTGTGGCGCGTGTGGAAGCAATCCTTCGCCGTACCAATGCCCTCGAAGAGGGCGTTAAGGAGGTTGGAGGCATTGTGCTGAATCAGGCAGCCCATGAGGTCAAGATCGATGGCAAAAACATCGAGCTCAGCTACAAGGAGTTTGAGCTTCTTACTTATTTTATCAACAATCAGGGTGTAGCGCTGTCCAGAGAGCGTATTTTGAATAATGTCTGGAATTATGATTATTTTGGCGATGCCCGTACGATCGATACACATGTCAAAAAGCTTAGAAGCAAGCTCGGTGACAAGGGTGAGTATATTAAGACAATCTGGGGAATGGGGTACAAATTTGAGGTGTAATTGACGATGAGAAATAAGAACGTTTCCTTTCGAAAGATCAGTTCGATCAAAACAAAGCTGATCGTGGTTTTGTGCAGTATCCTTGCACTGACGATCCTTGGCTGCTGGCTTACCAATCAACTTTTTTTGCCGATGTACTATCAGCATAGCAAGATAAGCACGTTGTCCGCTTCCTTCCGTAAGATCAATCATATTGTGAAGAACGACAGCGAGCAGCAGGGGAGTCCAAGCGACAGCGGTCTGTCTGAAAAAAGCATTAATACTCTGGATTCGCTGACCGAAAACGGCTCCATGAATGCATACCTGTTCCGGATCAATGATTATTTTGGAATATTGCAGTATACCTTCTGTTATCCGTCTGCGGATTCCCTGAGTAATGTCCAGAAACAGAATGTACGCGATAAGACCATGGACTATGTTATTGGTCTGGTGAATGGTTATGTTGAGGGAAAGGGCAGAGAGCTTATCAAGGGGAATGACAAATATCAGGTATTTAAATCCTATGATGAGCGTATCGGCTCCTATTATCTGGAATTGTTCGGTCGTATTGACTCCGGCGATTTTGTTTATATCAGCACAAACTATCAGAGTATGAAGGAGAGTGTAGCGGTTTCTAACCGTTTTCTTGCTTATATCGGTGTGATCGCTGTGCTGATATCCGGAATCATTTTGTTTATGATCGGTAACAGCTTTACGAAGCCGATCGTTTATCTGACCGACATTGCAACGAGAATGTCGCAGTTAGATTTTGAAGCAAAATATCCGGTCACCACGGAGGATGAGATCGGCAGGCTTGGCAACAGCATTAATATGCTGTCGGAACGCTTAGAGGAGACAATCTCCGAGCTTAAATCTGCCAATAATGAGCTGCAGAAGGATATTGAAAATAAGATTCAGATTGACGAGATGCGTAAGGATTTCCTGTCGAATGTGTCCCATGAATTAAAGACGCCGATCGCACTGATCCAGGGATATGCGGAGGGACTTCATGATAATATCAATGATGACAGCGAGAGCAGGGAATTTTATTGCGATGTCATTATTGATGAAGCCAATAAAATGAACAAAATGGTCAAGAAGCTTCTGACGCTGAATCAGATCGAATTTGGTAAGAACCAGATCAATTTTGAACGCTTTGATATCGTTCAGGTGATCCGTTCAGTGATCCAGTCGGCATCGCTTCTTGCGGACCAGAAGGATGCGGAGATCTACATGGAGGAGACTGAGCCGGTTTACGTCTGGGCTGACGAGTACATGGTGGAGGAGATCGTGACGAATTATATCAGCAATGCGATCAATCATGTGGATGGGGAGAAGAGGATCCGTGTTACGCTGGAAATGCGGGAAAAGGTTGTCCGTATCCGTGTATTTAATACAGGAAAACAGATTCCGGAGGATGAGCTGGACAAGATCTGGATCAAGTTTTATAAGGTGGACAAGGCAAGAACAAGAGCTTACGGAGGCAGCGGAATCGGTCTTTCTATCGTAAAGGCGATCGTGGACGCCATGAATCAGCAGTGCGGTGTAAAAAACTGTCATGACGGTGTGGAATTCTGGTTTGATCTTGACCGTCAGAGCCATTGATCCGGCGCAGGGCGGCAGGGGTGAAATCATTGCGTGGAAACAGAAAATATGCTACAATATAAGCATTAGCCCGAGAGACTTTTCGCACAGAATAAGGGGATTATGAGAGATGAAGATTCATACCAATAAAAGACTGATCGCAGCGGCTGCCGTAATGGCGTTTACGCTGACAGGCTGTGGTTCTGTTCCGGATCTGGATCATGTTAATCGTGATATGGAAGCGGAGTATATGGCAGGTGCACTGCTCAAATATGATAAGAATAATGACGATATGCTTGACTATGATAGAAGTATTTTACGGGCAACACCGACACCGACACCGGCTCCGACAAGCAAACCGGTACAGACGACGGCAACACCGTCCGGTTCTGCTGTAGCAGGAAACGATTCTGACGGTACCGGTGAGGTGGCAGCGACAGTTCCGGCAGAAAAGGTGTTTGATCTGAAGCAGGTAGACATTAAGATGATGTCCAGTGAACTGAAGCAGACGTATGGTTCTGCAGATGCAGCGGTCACTGCGCATAGTGGCAGCAAGCTTTATATTGTGCATTTTCGTGTGAAGAATCAGGCATCTATACGGCAGAAGGTGAACCTTCTCAAGAAGGATCTTGAGTATACACTGGTCTCTGACGGCGAAGTATTAGGAAAACCGTTGATGACGATATTGCAGAATGACCTGCAGTATTATAAGGAGAACATGAAGGCCGGTCGAAATTCCGAGGCGGTTTTGGTATTTGAGATTGACGGGAAGCAGAAGCTTCAGAATCCGGTGATTCAGGTGACGGATGGAAAAGTTACGGGAGAGATTGCTGTTCATTAGCAAGGAAGCTGCTGTTATCCGGGGATAACAGGAATATAGAAAGGATTGAGGTTTATATGGAGACAGGTATTTTATTGGAGAGTGGAACAAACGAGCTGGAGATATTGGAATTTCGTGTGGGCGAGAACTATTATGGTATTAATGTGGCGAAGATACGGGAAATCCTTCCGTATCAGAAGCCGACACCAATCCCGAATGCAGATGCAAGGATCGAGGGAATCTTTATGCCGAGAGATGAGGTCATTTCTATTGTGGATCTTTCTACCGTGATGAATATCCCGAAGGCAGCATCTACGGCGGGGGATATGTATATCGTAACGAATTTCAATAAGCTGAATACAGCCTTTCATGTACAGGGCGTGGAGGGAATCCACAGAGTTTCCTGGGAGGATATCATTGAGCCGGATTCGACGATCAATGCGTCAGGCATGGGGATGGCGACGGGAATTATCCGGATCGGGGAAAAGCTGATCATTATACTTGATTTTGAGAAGATAGTAGCACAGATCAATCCGGAGACGGGACTGAAGGTTTCTGATATCGATCATATGAGTGGCAGAACAAGAGTGGATTCTCCGATTCTTATTGCAGAGGATTCACAGCTTCTGGGAAAGATGCTTCTGGATTGTTTGAAGAGAGCAGGATTTAATAATGTAGATATCACAGCGAATGGAAAGGAATGCTGGGATAAGCTGACAGCATATGAGCAGAAGGGTGTTCTTGATGAGAAGGTTGCCTGCGTGATCACAGATATCGAGATGCCACAGATGGATGGACATCATCTGACCAAGCTGATCAAAAGCAATGAGAATATGGCACATATTCCGGTTATCATTTTCTCTTCTCTGATCAACACGGAGATGCGCAAAAAGGGAGAGAGTCTGGGAGCAGATATGCAGCTTTCCAAACCGGAGATCGGTCAGCTTGTCGGAGCGATTGATGAGATCCTGCAGATTGACAGGGCAGATTAAAAGGTTGACGTAATTTTGCAGATTGACAGAATTGATTGAGTGATTGACGGAATTCTGGAGATTGACAGAGCAGATGGAGCGGTCAAAGGGCAGATAAAGAACAGGTAATTAAGGAGATAATGGCTTGAGCGAAGAGGATATCAAGGATGCGGCAGTAGATGCTGCAGAAGAAGAGAAAAGTGAATATGACAAGCTTGCAGATTTTGTGGATCTGGAGGATTTAAGCAGTCTCATGGGCGAAGACGATTTTGCCGATCTGGATGATCTTGGGGATATTTCCGATCTTGATCTGAATGGGGATGAGGAGGATATTCCGGCTGACATGACAGAGAAGCTGCCGGAACAGCAGCCCTTGGTGACAGATGAGGTGCCGGAACAATACAATCAGGCAGAGACAGTGGAGAAAGCACAGGTGACGGAAGAGCCTGAGGCATCACTTGATGATCTGGTGGGAGATTTCTTAAATGATCTGGATGCTGCAGGAGGTGTGGCGGAGCCTGAGAGTAATGATATCGCGCCGGACAGTAAAGAGGATGAGGTCTCTTTGCAGGACAGCATTCCGGATGATCTGGAATCACTGCTGGCATTCGACTCCCACGACACTGAGGAGGATGATGGAGCCGGAGATTCCGGAGAGGTCGATATTTCACAGGCTATGGAGGATGAGATGCCGGTTGCCGGGACAATACAGGACGCGGCAGAGAGCCTGGGCGAGACGCGGAATGAATCAGAGTCCGCAGAGGATGATATGCAGGCTGCAATGGATGCCCTTTTAGCACCGAAGACAGCAGGCACGGAAGTGACAGACGCACTTGTTGAACCGGAGGCGGACGAGCCAAAACCGGAAGCGGCGGATATGCTTGTGGAGCCTGAGCAGAATGAGACCGTGCCGGAGGTGGCGGATGCACTGGTAGAACCGGAGCAGGATGAGACCCGGGCGGAGGTAGCAGATGCACTTGTAGAGCCTGAGGATGAGACCTTCAGTCTGGATGACATTCTGGCACTCGACGAGGATGGAATGGACAATTCGGATGATGACATGCAGGCATTGCTGGAAGGACTTGGCGGCAGTGATATTCCGGAGGAGCTTTCTGAGGTACAGGAAGTGACGAAGAAGCCGGGACTGTTAAAACGTCTGTTTGGCAATGTTGTTACGGATGAGATTGCGGAAGCCGAGCTTGCCGAGCGTGCCAAAGAACAGGAAGAAGAGGCAGCCAAGAAGGAAGCGGCAGAGGCAGCTAAAGAGGAGAAAAAGGCAGCAAAAGCGGCGAAGGCAGAGGAGAAAGCGGAAGCTAAGAAAGCAAAGGCGGAAGAAAAGGAATTAAAGAAAGCGGCAAAAGAGGAAGAGAAGGCAGCCCAAAAGGCAGAGAAGGCAGCCAAGAAAGCTGAGGAGGACGCGGAGGCGGAATTAGAGATTACCGGCAAGCTGAATAAAGTCGGTGTTTCCATTGTAGTGATCCTGGCGGCAATGTTTCTTGCAGCAGAGATTTCCGGAACGAAGATCTTCAGCTACCGCTCAACGATCAAGGAGGCAACGAGCTTCTTTGATGCCGGGAGATATACCGATGCATATCAGGAGATCCTTGGGACAGATATGAAGAAAAACGATCAGGAGACATACGATAAGATCGTCACAGTGATGAAGGTGCAGCGGGCACTCAATTCCTATGAGAATTATGATAATATGAAGTATTACCCGGATGCACTCAATGCATTGCTGGTAGGTCTGAAGAAGTACGATGAGAATCTTGATACTGCCAAGAGCCTTGAGGTGGAGGAGGATCTGGATTCCTGCAGGGATAAGATCGTGACGCTTCTTGATGAGGAGTATGGTTTGTCAGAGTCGCAGGCAAGGGAGCTTCTTGTTCTGGATAAGACTTCCTACACGGATAAGGTGGTTGCGATCGCCATGAAGAAGCAGTCATAACATAATGAGTCCCCAAGGACTCATATTAGGAGTTTCTTAGAAACTCCGTCATGCGCAGAAATCGTGCGCAGATATATGACATAGCAACAGCCCGGTGGGGGATTCCACCGGGCTGTTGCTATATATGTTCGTATTTATTCGTCATGAGAAACTATGATTTTCGCGGAAAACTTCGATCACCGCCAGTGCCGGTCTTAGTTGCCGGAAGCACCCTCATAGACTGCCTCGGTCGTACATTCGATACCGAGCTTTTTGAACGTGTTGTTATCGATCGCGGAAAGGATTGCCGACACATGAAGCTGGCAGCCGGACAGCTTTGGAAGCTGCTCGAGAGCAAGCTTGGCTTTCGGATCAGAAACAGCGCACATGGACAGTGCGATCAGCACTTCATCGGTGTGAAGACGCGGATTGCGGCTTCCGAGATAACCGGTCTTAAGCTGCTGGATCGGCTCGATAAAGGTGCGGGAAATCAGATGTTCTTTCTTGTCAATATTGCCAAGAACCTTGATCGCATTCAGAAGAACGGCAGAAGCAGGTCCAAGCAGATCAGAGGTTGATCCGGTTACGATCGATCCGTCCGGAAGCTCCAGTGCTGCAGCAGCGGAGCCGTTCTCGCGGGCAAGATCATTGGCGGCAGGTACGACAATGCGGTCGTTGACCGTGATCTTAGCCTGCTTCATGATCAACTCCTGCTTGTAAATCTCGTCATTCGTTGCCTCATCCTTGACAAAACGGTTCAGGGACTGATAGTAGCGGCGGATGATCTCCTGACGGGAGGCTTCCCGGCAGGCTTCATCGTCGATGATACAATTGCCTGCCATATTCACGCCCATATCGGTCGGAGACTTGTACGGACAATGACCGTAGATCCTCTCAAACATAGCGGCAAGTACCGGATAGATCTCAATGTCACGGTTATAGTTGACGGTCGTTTCGCCGTATGCCTCCAGATGAAATGGATCGATCATATTGACATCGTTGAGATCGGCAGTCGCCGCTTCATATGCCAGATTGACCGGGTGCTTTAACGGTATATTCCAGATTGGGAAGGTCTCAAACTTCGCATATCCGGCTTTGATACCGTTCTTATTCTCATGGTAGAGCTGGGAAAGACAGGTCGCCATTTTGCCGCTGCCCGGTCCCGGAGCTGTCACGATCACAAGCGGACGTGTCGTTTCAATGTAGTCGTTCTTGCCATAACCTTCATCGCTGACAATTGTATCGATGTTGTTTGGGTAGCCCTCAATCGAATAATGATGGTAAACGTGAATACCGATCGCTTCTAGCTTCTTCTGGAACAGATCCGCCGATGGCTGACCGGCATAGCGGGTGATCACGACACTGCTCACATAGAGTCCCTTTTGCTGATAGACCTTGATCAGACGAAGTACGTCCTGATCATAGGTGATACCAAGATCGTGACGGATCTTATTGCGCTCAATATCGGCAGCATTGATGGAGATGATCATCTCTGCCTGATCGGCGAGCTGCAAAAGCATCTGAAGCTTACTGTCCGGTGCAAATCCCGGAAGTACGCGGGAGGCATGATAATCATCCAAAAGCTTTCCGCCAAACTCCAGATATAATTTGTCACCAAATTGTGCAATCCGTTCACGGATATGCGCAGACTGCATAGACAGGTATTTATCATTGTCGAAGCCAATACGTTTCATTGAGAATCTCCTTTGTGTATTATTCATATATATATCCTTTAAAATCGTAAGTGCCACATATGAGGATACCACATTGCGAAGAAAAAATACAGTATATTTACAGGGATTTCTTCAAAAAAAGAAGATGTGCGAAGCGGTGGATTTGTGGTAAGATAGCATTATCAATCAACAGAAGGAAATGTGTTTCGAGACCGGAAAGGGGTGACTAAAATGGAGTGGATCTATCCGATCCTTGGAAAGCAAAAGTGTCTGCCGTTTTATCTGTCCGGTGTCGGTGTTGCGGAGCCGGAATATCATGTAAGGCGGGAGGAAGGTCTGGTATCGCACCAGCTTTTATATACCAAAAGCGGGAAAGGTCATCTGCTTGTTGGCGGAGGAAGCTATGCACTGGAGCCGGGGAGCCTGTTTTATCTGGGACCGGGCATTCCGCATGAATATTATCCGGTGAAGGACGGAGAATGGACCACCTGTTGGGTTGTGTTTCGCGGGGAATACCTGGCGGAGTTACTAAAGGGGCTGGGCTTTGAGGGCTTTGTCTATGATAAAGATATCGTCAATGAGAAAATAGAGAAGATATTTCATCAGATCCTTAAGGCGGCAAAGGATCCGATCCATGGAGATGAACGCTGCTCCATGCTTCTGTACGAATATATTATGAATATCCGTCAGGCACTTCAGGAGAATCAAAAGTATGGAGGTCATGGGGCGAAGGATATCCTGTGCCGGGCGGTCGTGTATATCAATGAAAATTATGCGGATGACATTACCCTGGAGAAGCTGGCGGGGATGAGTGGTGTGACTAAACAGCATTTCTGCCGCGTGTTCAAGGAGCAGATGCGGATGCGCCCGATGGAATATCTTGCCAGACGCCGCATGGCGGTTGCCCGTAATATGCTGCTCACCACAGAAGAAAGCATTGCGCAGATCGGCGAGGCGGTGGGATATGACAATCCGACTTATTTTGGAATGGTGTTTAAGAAATATGAAGGTATCACGCCGACAGACTGTAGAAAGATACATGGCACAAGCCTGACATGGTAGCCATGTCTTTTTCTTTTTATTAAAGTAGAGTTTATTTTGAAAAATAAATCATGAAAAAAATGTTCATATTACTGGGATGTCATAATTATTTTAGATTGTCAAATAGGTAATGAAATGCTTATAATACAGACAGTAACAACACTTTATACATCATCGGCAAGGAGGAGCAAATAGTGAGAAAATTATTGAAAAAGGCAGGAGTTTGCTTGCTGAGTCTTTCTATGGTACTGACAAGTAATATCGGGGTCAGTGCGGCAGGCATTTCATCAAAGAAAGGGGCAGCAGTGGACACGAAGACAGGAAGCATTGTGATTGATGGTAATGATATCAAGGCAGACAATGTGAATGGACTTACTTACAAGGGATTTGGTATGCTGAGTGCCAATTCGACCAGTGATCTGTTGATGGATTATAAGTCGCAGAATCCGGAAAAATATGCAGAGCTGATGCAGTATCTGTTTGGCGGAAAGTATCCGATCTTTACGCATGTGAAGCTGGAGATGGGTAATGACCGCAACAATTCGACCGGTGCAGAGAGCGCTACGATGAGAACGAAGGGCGAGAAAGCCAATGTTCTTCGTAATCCGGGATGGCAGCTTGCAGCAGATGCCAAAAAGATCAATCCGGATCTGAAGGTCAGCATCTTACGCTGGCGTACACCGGCGTGGGTGAAGAAGGATGAGGACCGGTACATCTGGTATAAGCAGAGTATTCTTGCCGCTTATGAGAAGTACGGTTATATGGTTGATTACATTAATCCGAATGTGAACGAAGCGTGGAGCGGTGCCGGCGATGTGAAATATACCAAGAAGTTTGCAAAATGGATCGCTGCAGAGAGTACAGCAACCATCAAGGATGAGAAGGCTCTGGAGCTTTTCAGGAAGATCAAGCTGGTTGTTTCTGACGAGGCAAACGTAGTCAGCGATTCCGTAGCAGAGACGATGAAGAGTGATCAGGAATTTATGGATGCCGTGGATGTAGTCGGTTATCATTATAAGACGGCAGATGACAATAACGGTGGAATGAAGTGGCTTGCCGAGGTCGTTGACAAGGAAGTATGGAACAGCGAGGAGCAGGCAACCTTTTCCAATTCCGCTTTCCGTCCGGTGACAACCGATAAGGCTCCGACCGTAGCAGGTACCGGTATTGGCGGTTCCGGAAGTGCACTTGAAATGGGCAATACCGTGATCAAGAGCTTCGTAGAGTCACGCCGCGGACATGTGATCTATCAGCCTGCGATCGGTGCTTTCTATGAGGGTGCACAGTATTCCTTCAAGGAGCTTGTCAGCGCAAGAGATCCATGGTCCGGCTGGATGCATTATGATGCAGGTCTTCTTGTTCTGGCACATATCAGTAAGTTTGCAGTGACAGGCTGGGAGAACGAGGACAACACAGCAGGCATCTGGCGTGGTGTTCCATCCGCAAGTAAGGCGTCCGCTTATCAGGGAACAAGCAGTAATGCAGTCGATGGCCGTGCCGGTGGAGAAAACTACATGACACTGGCTGCACCCACAAAGGATAACTTCTCAACTGTGATCGTCAATGACAGCGAGTATCCGATGACCTACACTCTTCAGACGAAGAACATGAAGTTAGCGGCTGATCAGAAATTAGAGCTCTGGGAGACAAGAGCTGCCGATGAAGGTGCATTCAATGAAAACTATATGAAATGCATTCAGGAGCTGTCTGCCGATGAGAATGGCGTATATTCCTTTGAGGTAAAACCAAACTCAGCAGTAACCGTTACCTCTCTTGACGTATCCGACAGCGAGGAGCATACAAAGGCAATGCCGGTAGAGGGAGAGCGTACCGTACTTGATACTGATGCGACCGGTGATGTACAGAATGTTGACGATGGATATTTATATGCAGATGATTTTGAGTATACCGGTAAGACAGTGCCTGTTCTTGACGGAAAGGGCGGCTTCACCGGAGAGACAGAGGATTACATCGAATCCCGTGGAGGACAGAAGGGTGCAATGGCACGTTACACGCACACCTTAAACGGTGCATTTGAGGTATATAAGAGCGGCAACGGCAACCATGTGCTGCGCCAGCAGGTGGATAAGCAGTCTACCGGCGTGGGAACAGCATGGAACAGTGGTGATCCTGTGACGCTGATCGGTGACTACCGCTGGACAAACTACACCGCATCCATTGATGCATTGTTTGAGCGTGAGGCAGAGAAGCAGTATGCACAGATCGGTATCCGTGAGACAGGAAGAACACAGAATCTTTCCAACTGTGCCGGATATTCATTGAAGGTAAACGATGACGGTACATGGATCCTGTACCGCGCAAAAATGGGTATCACTTCCACAAAGGCAACAGAGCTTCTGACAGGCTCCGTTGATGTAAAGCAGGTAACACCGGGGACATGGTTCCAGCTTAAGCTTCGCGGCGAGGGCAATGTTATTAAGGCATATATCAACGACGTGCTTGTTGCAACCTATGAGGATAGCAATCCGATCACCTCAGGTCGTGTAGCGATCGGTAGCGGCAACACGTATACAAGATTTGATAATCTTGCCGTAACAAAGATCAAGGGTTATGCGCCATATTACAATGAGTATCTTGATAACATGGAGACCTATGATCTGACACCGGAGAAGAATACAAAGCTGATCTACAACAACAGATGGTCTCTTACCTGTGCAAATCAGGGAATGTTCACTTATCAGAGAAGTGCTGCCTACAGCACGGGAACAGGCGCAAAGCTTACTTATACCTTTAAGGGAACAGGTCTTGAGCTGTTAGGCTACAATAAGGCAGATGCAGGAACATTAAATGTAACTGTGGATGGCGAGAGCTATGCAAAGGGAGCGAAGCTTTGGGATGCAGACAATATGTGTGCGGCATATCAGATCAACGGTCTTGAGGATACAGAGCATACGGTATCCATTGAGGTTGCAAGCGGCGGTCTTGCTGTAGATGCAGTAGCAGTCATTGGTTCCGTATATAACGGAGAGGAAGTAACGACGACTCCGAAGGTTGGAACAGAAACAGGACTTCCGGAGGAAGAGCTTCCAACAGAGCTGACCGAAAATGTAGTACCTAATATTGAAACACCGAGTCCGGCACCAAGCCAGGAGCCGGAGCAGTCAGCAGCACCATCACAGGAGCCGGCACCAAGTCCTGCGGCAACAGCAGTGCCATCGACAGCACCATCACAGGATCAGCCGGCAGCACCTGTAGCACCTTCTGTTCAGAAGGGATACAGCTTTACCGCACAGGGAATGACTTATGTGGTGACAGATGCGGCGAAAAAGACAGTGTCACTCAAGGCACCGGCAAGCAAGAAGCTTAAGACGGCAGCAGTACCGGCAACGGTTAAGACGACTGCAGATGGAACAACCTATTCCTTCCGTGTGACAGCGATTTCCGATAAGGCGTTCGCAGGCTGCAGTGCGCTGAAGAAGGTCACGATCGGCAAGAATGTAACCTCCATCGGAAAGGAAGCATTTGCCAAGGACAAAGCCTTAAAGAAGATCGTGATCAAGTCCACCGGGCTTACAAAGGTTGGTAAGAATGCAGTCAAGGGCATTTCCGCAAAGGCAAAGATTTCCTGTGGAAAGAATGTAAAGGCTTACAAGAAGCTCTTTACCGCCAAAACAGGTTATAAGAAATCAATGAAGATCGGAAAATAAAAAGACTGTGAAATAACAGAATCCGATTGGAAAATAAGATATTACGACAGGTCTGGAATGACGAAATTCCAGACCTGTTTTTTCAATATAATGTGCGCAGATATGATATTATTTCGAATATTTGACATATATCGCGTTTGTGTCATAGATCTGCCATAATTTGCTTGCAGAATGGATTTAATACATTTATAGTATCATGTAAGGGAAAGCAGTTGGGGATTTTTACAGAAGAGGAGGTACTTTATGAAAATGAAATGGAAAAGAATCACGTTTGTACTGGCACTTGCGATGACATTTGCCATGGGAGGGATGACAGGAAAAGCCATGGCGGCTGATCTGGTGGTCAACGAGCAGAATTTCCCATCAGAATGGCTTAGAAATCTGATGAAGACGCCGCTTTACGATGTGAATGGAGACGGAATCCTGTCGGAGAAGGAGATTCAGAACATAACCTGTCTTACGAATGCGTCTTGCAAGCTGAAAGGAAAAGATACGCTGGCGGTATCACCATTATACAGCGATTATCTGTACTACGATAAGATCATATCCGGCAATGATCTGACCGGAAAGGATATTGCCGATACCAGAGGACTGGAAAATCTGACTGCCTGTCAGAAGCTTGCACTGGCAGGAGTGTCCTGCAACAGGCTGGTGATCGATCATATGCCGCAGTCATTGCAGGAAATATATCTGACCGACTCCGTGATCGATACGCTGCAGGTGTCCGGCGAAGGCTTAGACAGGCTTTCCTTCCCGGGCTTTTATGAGGGGGATCTCAGCACGGGCTGGGGACCGTATTATGTGGAAACAGAGTATGGTGTGGAAGAGGTCGCACGGGTGGCATCCGGTGTGGCTGTGACAAAGGTAAATCATCTGGATGTATCCGGCTGCACGGGACTGCGTGGCTTATACTGCGATTCGCCGACTTTGAATACACTGGATGTCAGTAAGAATACAGAGCTGCTTACGCTGCAGTGTAACGGTAATCAGTTAAGAGGATTGGATCTTAGCCAGAACAAAAAGCTGACCAATCTGGGATGTGGACATAATCAATTGACACAGCTTGATCTCAGTCAGAATACACAGCTTGAGATCGTCAATTGTTCGTTTAATCAGCTTACAACGTTAAATATCCGTCAGAATAAAGGACTGATGGCACTGGATGCCTCCTTTAACCGGTTGTTACAGCTTGATATCAGCCGACTTCCATCGTTAAGCAGTGTAAAGTGCGGTAATAACAAGCTGACAAAGCTGATCTGCACCACGAAAAGTCCGGTGACTTTGTTGGATGTACATAAAAATAGTCTAAAGACACTCAATCTGTCTAAAATGACAAAGCTGCGTAATCTTCAGGCTGCCGGGAACCGTTTGAAAAGGCTTGATCTGCGCCGGAATAAAAGCTTATTATGGCTTTCCTGCCGCAACAACAAGATTACAAAGATTTCTCTGCCGGATGCTGATATCTGGAGCAAAGGATACAATGAGCAGCTTTCCAGTGAATCAAACTATTATAGAAGTCTTTTTGATGGCAATCCGATCCGGGTGGCAGACCTGTCACAGAGCAGAAATTTCAAAAACATTCATAAGAAAAATGTCATCAATCTGATGAATGGAAAATATTTCTGGTGGTATGATATCGAAACCGGAAGATATATCCGCAGGGAAACAAAGAAACCGGTTGAAAAGATCATTGCCAGCAAAAAGCTTGCTGTAAAGGATCGTAACTGGCTTAAACGACAGGCAAAAAAGTATGGTGTAAAGGTGGTATATCGATAAAATACGGGGAAAGGAATCTGGTAGTGGCAGATTGCCAGGGGGAATGGATCAATGAGCAAAACTATTTTAAAGGTGAATAATATTCACAAGAGTTACACAACGGGAAAGGAATCGTTTGAGGCTCTGCGCGGAGTGTCCTTATCGCTGGAGCAGGGGGAAATGCTCGCAGTCATGGGAAGCAGCGGCTCCGGCAAGAGTACGCTGTTACATATCCTCGGAGCGATGGATGCAGCCGATGAAGGAGAAATCCGGCTGAATGGGGAGCTTCGAGAAGATTACGGGACAGAGCCGGCGGCGACCAGGATCCGTGCAGAACAGATCGGATTTATCTTTCAGGATTTTAATCTGATCCAGGATCTGACGGTAGAGGAGAATGTGGCACTGCCTCTGATGCTTGCCGGGGAAAAGAATCGTGTCATCTGGGAGAAGACAGATCAGATGTTGGAGAAGGTGGGAATCCTCGATAAGAAAAAGAATGCTGTCACAGAGCTTTCCGGTGGACAGCGTCAGCGTGTTGCCATAGCGAGGGCGTTGATCACGGAACCAAAGCTGTTGTTAGCGGATGAACCTACCGGCAATCTCGATTACAATACCTCGATTGAGATCATGCAGCTTTTTCTCGAGCTGCAGCAGGAGAAGGATCACAGCATTATCATTGTGACGCATGATGCCATGGTGGCAGCATATACCGACCGCATTCTGTTTTTGCATGACGGACTGGTTCGTGATGAGTATCGTTGTCAGAAAAACGGGAATGATATGGACCGGATTGTTGATAAATTTAAGATGTTGTCCCTGAAGAAAGGGCGGTGATGGTATGCAGTGTATTGTGAAGCTTGCCGTCACATTTCTGAAGAGAAGCCGTTTTTTAACGATAACCTGTATTTTAAGCATCTTTTTTGCGGATTTTCTTTGTGTCAGTATGTTTCAGCTTTCTGCAAATGCAAAACAGAAATATGAAGAGGGAGTTCTGGAAGAATATGGAGATTTTCAGATAGGAGTTTCCACGGAGGATGGAAGTTATTTTACGTCCGAGGAAATCAAAAAGATCAAAGCACTGGATCAGATCACCGGTTATACGGACGGATTTTACCGGGAACTGGAAGAAGATCAGGATATTTATGCATTGGGAGTGAAGGATGATGCCATTAACCGGAGTCGTTATAAATATTCTTTTCCGGTAAAGGGCAGCAAAGTGGTTATCAATGAATATCTGGCAAGAAAATATCAGGTGGGACAGGGAGATACCTTTCAAATAGGCAAAAAGACATTTGAAGTAGGAGAGATTCTGCGAAATGATTCGTATACAGATCAGAGAAGGTGTATGGTGATCATGGAGCGGGATGCGCTTCATAAATTTCTGGGAGATAGTAAGGGAAAGAGCAATTATATGCTTTTGCAGTGTCCAGATGAGGAGACTTCAGGGCTTAGCAGTCGTTTAGAGAAAATGTCTGAGAATTTTTCTGTGTTTACAGTGAAAGAGGATGAAACGGTGAAAAAATTGTTCAAAATCTTTCAGGCGATGATACAGATACTTTCCGGCGTTGTGGTATTGATCAGTGGAATGTTTATTGTGAGCAATTTCCACGAATATCTTCGGAAATATCGGCGAGATATGGCAGTGATGCGCACGGTTGGTGCATCGAAGAAACAGATATCCTTGTTTTTCGGTGTGATGTCTTTATTTTTGAGTCTGGTCGGCTGTGGTCTGGGGATGCTTTGCACTGTTTTCTTTGACCGCTGTCTTTTGTCAATGCTTAATCACAAACTAAATCTTTTTGAAGGAAATGTGACAATCCGGTGGGGAAGTCTTTTTGGAATTACCGGTCTGATCTTTATAATTTTTAACGGCATTGTACTGTTCTTTTTTATTCGTGGTCAGAGTGTACTGCCGATTCAGGTATTTCAGGAAACGGGAAGTCATAAGGTGAGCCGATTCAGACCACGTATGACATGGCTTCGCAGGATGATCGGTACACCGGGATATCTGGCAGTAAAGCTGGCTTTGCCAAAGCTTGCACAGAACTTTTTTATTATTTTGATCATTGCACTGCTTACTATGTTTTCTTATGTGGGTGTGAGTTTTCTGGGACTTCTCCAGAACAATGATATGGCTTATGTGAAATCCGTTACCCACGAAGCTGATTATATGGCAGACTGGATAGATGATACGCAGTGGATTCCCTTTGATCAGGTTCAAAAATATGCCGACCGGATCCGAAATGAGGCGAAAACTACAGGTTATTATCAGATCCGGGTGAATTCCTGGGGATGCAAAAACATACCGGATAATATCAGGATTTTGTATGCAACGGATCTTAAGGAATATTTTCGGATCAATGCCTCCTTTTACAAAAACAAGTGGAAAGGAGACGAAGCGGACTATATTGTCATGACTCCGGAAACCATGAAAAGCAAAGGATATCATGAGGGAGACAAGATTACTCTGGGGACTGGTCTGCTCAAAAAGAAAAAGACATATGTGATTCTGGAGGCAGCCAATAATCTCATGGCGGGTTTGGATACGGAAGACCAGACTTATATTGATGTGAACGATGTGAATGAAAAGGAAGCTGCAGATCCGGCTCTGGGAGGAACCGGGGAGGCATTCTTTTATATCTGGGAAGGTCCGAACTCGGTGAAAACGGTACTGGAGGAGATCTCCGGGGAAAATCAACAGATTACATGGATGGATTATCATGAGAGGATGAAGCAGGAGAATGAGATATTCAAACAGAGATCCGTCATGATCCGTCTGGTGCTTGGAATGCTGAGTCTGGTTGCTGGGATTGGCTGGCTCAATTCAGCGAGAGGAATGCTTTATTCCCGGCGAAAAGAATTTCAGACTTTACGAATATTGGGATTTTCAAAAGGAAAGATTTATACGGTTGCCTGGATACAGATCGGAATTTATCTGCTGATCGGAATTGCGGCAGGAGTTTTGATCGGCGATATGGCGATACGGAATATATTCCGGGATGGCGTGATCGATGGAAGCAGTATTCAGGTATATTGGAAGAATGTGGCAGGGATTACGGGATATTTGCTTTTGCTCGCGGTGAGTCTGGGATTTACAATCAGGGATGTGGTAAAGCAGGCTGGAAACTGAAATTGTAGATGGTGAATAAAGAGATTGAAAAAGAATATAATTATACCATAATTAAGGAGGTGTATGCTATGCCACAAATAATTCCGATTAAAGATTTGAAGAATACATCAGAGATTTCTGATATGTGCCACAAGACAGAGGGACCAATCTAACAAAAGTCTCAGATTATGAAGTGGTGAAAGGCTTACGAAAAGCACACAACCGGAACGACTACGAGAAATGATAATGGGGTGATTTTGGACTAAAAGTCCAATGCAATTATGTTTTCCATAAGGTATCATTAAATGAAAAAGGAGGATATTTTATGGGAACGAATTTTTATTTGATGAGCAAAAGTAAGAAGCTGATGCGAGAGTATTTTGCTGTTGAAAAAGATTATGGATTTACAGATGAAGAATATCAAATTGTAGACGAAGCATACCTTGGTTATCAAGTCCATCTTAATAAATTAAGCATAGGATGGCGTCCGTTGTTTCAAAAACATAGGAAAATCAGAACATTTAAAGAACTTGAAGACTTTTGTTTGAAAAACAATAATATAGTTGGAATTTATGATGAATATGGCAAGAAGTATACATGGAAACAGTACCAGGACAGAATCTACAGACATAGTCAGTGTAAACCGGAACCTTTCAAATGGGTGTATAAAGCAGATACTTTATTTAATGATCGTAGAGCAACATTACACACGGTACCGTGTACCGAGCAGGAAGCAGAGATATACACGCCATTTTGTCACAGGATTTATAACGAAGGAGAAAGGCAGGCGTGCAGACATTTTAAGATATATGAAAGACATTGGACTCATATAAAATATTGGGAAGATCCGGATTATCCATTTGATTGGACGGAAGGAGAATTTTGCTGAAGGAGATGAATACTTATGTATAAAAATATTGACATGACGAAAACAGGAATTTTGTTGAAAGAGACAATTAAAAAGGGCGGATACACAGTTAAGGATATACAGAAGATATTGCATTTATCTTGCCCACAGCCGATATATCGATGGTTTAAGGGAAATGTATTACCATCGGTAGACCATCTTTATGTATTGAGCAAATTGTTGGGAATGCATATGGAAGATTTGCTTGTGACAGAGCAGGAGGATATTAGTCTTACGGAATTGTGTATAGATCGTATATCGGATCATAAATGGTTGTATGAATACCGAACTCGTTTATGTGTGAAGGAATGTGCATAGAACTGGAAAATGGAATCGGTGATGTAGAAATGGGAATATGCCAAGCTATATTATAATATTGGTATATTGTACTTATACAGTTATGGTTGGTCTGGCGGCTGACTGGTAGAATTTAATGCAGTTGTGATGGATTTGGCGGTTCATCGGTATGCCCCTAAGATCAGAGGTGAGATACTATTTTGTTATTATTATGATTATCTATGTAAGATAGAACCACAAAAACTACCAACAGCAAAGTCAAGACTTCGAGTGTGTTCATAGGGCATCATTTTAGGAAGAGAGGGAAAAGCAGAAGAACTCACAGTATATTTGTGCTTTCTAAGGTAGAATCGTATCAGATGTCGAAATATGTCTGATACGAAATTAAAAGGACGGGCTATATGAATAAAAGTGTCCGCATTATAACGGATTTGGATGGGTCTAAAATTGCCCTTATCAATGATATAAGGTTCAAGTCCAGGAAAGGGATAAATTGGAATGAGATAGAGCGGTATCTGAAAGAGTATATTGGAGAATACTTTGAAATAGCAGAAACCTCAGAGAAGATTTATATCGGTTCTGATTTCCCGGATGAGTTCAGCCACTCAAATGATACAAAGGGCTTGAAAGGTGCAAATATGAAGGCAAAGGCTAACATTACACCGGCTATTGGTGAGCTGATTCAAATTGCCTCAGATAAATCGGAGTATCCGGATTACAGTAATAAACATGGTGCTAAAGCAAAATTTGGCTGGTATCGCTATAATACAAGATTTGGGATACCTGTTTATGATGAGGAGGGCAATTTGGAACGATATAACATTTTTGGAGCGAGAATGCTTGTAAGATGTGATGCAGATGGAAAGCTCTATCTTTATGATTTGGTAAGAACCAAAAAAGAAACGAGCAAGCCGCATGAGCAATAGCTGTACGGTAGTAAACTTCGTTTCTTTCTAACATCTATAATATAGGCAAAAGTATTGTTTGTCAAGAAAAATGGAAAGCAAAAAGAAATAGTAACAATTAAATGAGCCATTGTGGAGAGTCCATCTTCATGGCGGTTTTGTTGCTATAAAAAAAGGCAAAGATAATAGAAAAAGTAAAAGGATTTGGTCCCGGAAGGTATAGATTTGTGGACTTGCAAGATTAGGATAAAACCTCACCTGTAATAACCATATCGACAACCCTCCCCGTATGTGGTACACTTTTACCATACAAAACAACGACAACAGAGGTGATATACAACAATGATAGCTATAATCGATTATGACGCCGGCAATCTGAAGAGTGTGGAGAAGGCTCTGCTTTTCCTTGGACAGGAGTGTGTTGTGACAAGAGATCCGGAGACGATCCTTGGTGCAGATAAGGTGATCCTTCCGGGAGTTGGTGCATTTGGCGATGCCATGGAGAAGCTTCACAGGTTCGGACTGGTGGATGTGATCCGTCAGGTGACAGCGGCAGGAACGCCGTTTTTGGGAATTTGTCTGGGACTGCAGCTTTTGTTTCGCAGCAGCGATGAGTCTCCGGGAGTGGAGGGACTTGGTGTTCTGGACGGAGAGATTGTTTCTATTCCTCCGAAGGAGGGTTATAAGATCCCGCATATGGGATGGAATTCTTTGAAGATCCGGGAAGGTGCCGGATTGTTTCAGGGCATTGGTCAGGATCCGTATGTGTATTTCGTGCATTCCTACTATCTAAAAGCGGATCATCCGGAGGATGTGGCTGCGACAACAGAGTATATTGTACCGATTCATGCATCGGTGGAGCATGGTAATGTGTTTGCGTGCCAGTTCCATCCGGAGAAAAGCGGAGATATCGGTCTGCAGATCTTGAAGAATTTCTGTAATCTGTAGTGCCGCAGGAACTTCGACGGATAGTGCGGATTGCAGCATTGTTATGTGGCTTTCGCAGTACCGCATCGTTACAGAGAGAATACATCATAGGAAATGACGGAGGGATGCCGTTTGACGGCACCGGAATGGAGGAATATATGTTTACAAAGAGAGTAATCCCATGTCTTGATGTGCATGAAGGACGTGTGGTGAAGGGCGTGAATTTTGTTGATCTGCGTGATGCCGGTGATCCGGTTGAGGTTGGTGCTGCTTATGGAAGAGAGGGCGCTGACGAGCTGGTCTTTCTTGATATTACGGCATCCTCTGATGCCAGAGCAACGAAGATTGATATGGTGCGCAGGGTAGCTGAGACTGTGTTTATTCCGTTTACGGTAGGCGGCGGTATCCGCACGGTAGATGATTTTAAGGTGATCCTCCGCGAGGGCGCTGATAAGGTTTCTGTCAATACGGCGGCGATCATGAATCCGACGCTGATCTCGGAGGCGGCACTCAAGTTTGGAAGCCAGTGTGTTGTTGTTGCGATTGATGCCAAGCGCAGAGCAGATGGAAGCGGCTGGAATATTTACAAGAACGGTGGAAGAGTGGACATGGGCATTGATGCCGTGGAGTGGGCCATGAAAGCAGCAGAGCTTGGTGCCGGAGAGATTCTGCTGACGAGTATGGATTGTGACGGAACGAAGGCTGGCTACGACAATGAGCTGACAAGGATCATTTCCGATAATGTGCCGGTTCCGGTGATCGCATCCGGTGGAGCGGGGAAGCTGGAGCATTTTAAGGATGCATTTACGGAGGGACACGCAGAGGCAGTGCTTGCCGCATCGTTATTTCATTATAAGGAGCTGACGATCCGTCAGGTGAAGGGATATCTGCGCGATGAGGGCATTTCCGTGCGTTTATAAGAAAGAAGGACAAAGAGATGGCAATGATTACAAATGACTGGCTGGATGCGATTCAGGGCGAATTTGCCAAGCCATATTACAGGGATCTGTTTCATTTTGTAAAGGACGAATACAGCAGGGCGGTGATCTATCCGCCGGCAGACGATATATTTAATGCATTTCATTTTACACCGTTGTCTAAGGTGAAGGTGCTGATCCTTGGACAGGATCCGTACCACAACGTACATCAGGCGCACGGACTTTCGTTTTCGGTGCCGGTGGATCAGAAGGAAATCCCACCGTCACTGCAGAATATTTACAAGGAGCTTCACGATGATCTGGGCTGTGATATTCCCAACAACGGATATCTTAAAAAGTGGGCAGATCAGGGAGTTCTGTTGCTGAACACGGTGCTGACGGTGCGGGCGCATCAGGCGGCTTCCCACCAGGGAAAGGGCTGGGAGCGGTTTACGGATGCCGTGATCCAGGCAGTCAATGCGCAGGATCGTCCGATTGTCTATATGCTGTGGGGCAGACCGGCACAGAGCAAGATCCCGATGCTGACGAATCCGAAGCATCTGATCTTAAAGGCACCTCATCCGAGTCCATTGTCTGCATATCGTGGATTTTTCGGCTGCAAGCATTTCAGTCAGGCAAATGATTTCCTGAAGGCCAATGGAGTGGAGCCGATCGACTGGCAGATTGATAATGTATAGAAGAGTATCAAAAAAGGGTCACCTCATTGTGGGGTGACCCTTTTTTGATAGTGCGGATACCGTGCATCTATTGATCAGAAATGATTACAAACATCCGGCACCGCAATTTCGTTATTCTGATTTTATGGATCCGAAAATTACAGCTTTTCAGCGATATCGTAGATCAGTCGCTCAGACTCATCCCAGCCAAGGCAGGCATCTGTGATTGATTTACCGTAGATGTGCTCGGAAATCTTCTGGTTGCCCGGCTCGATGTAGCTCTCCACCATAACACCCTTGACAAGCTTCTTAATGTCGTTGGATACGTTACGGCTGTGAAGAACCTCAGAAACGATACGAGGCTGCTCAAAATACTGCTTGTTGGAGTTTGCATGGTTTGCATCAACAATGCAGGCAGGGTTTTTCAGATCCAGCTCCTGATACATCTCATTTAACAGTACCAGATCCTCGTAGTGGTAGTTTGGCATAGACTGGTCATGCTTGTTGACAGCACCACGCAGAATAGTATGTGCCAGAGGATTTCCGTCTGTTTTCACTTCCCACTGACGGTACATAAATGTGTGGCTGCTCTGTGCAGCGATGCAGGAGTTAAGCATGATGCTTAAGGTACCGCTGGTAGGGTTCTTCATACCACATGGGATATCGAAACCGCTGACAGTGAGACGATGCTGCTGATCCTCTACAGAACGTGCACCGACTGCAACATAAGAGAGAATATCAGAGATATATGGCCAGTTCTCAGGATAAAGCATCTCGTCTGCTGCAAACAGATGTGTCTCGGCAATCGCACGCAGATGCATTTTGCGCATTGCGATGATACCATCGTGAAGATCCGGTTCCTTCTCCGGATCCGGCTGATGAACAATTCCTTTGTAGCCCTGTCCTGTTGTACGTGGCTTGTTGGTATAGATACGAGGGATGATCAGGATCTTATCAGATACCTTATCCTGTACTTTTGCGAGACGGTTTATATAATCACAGACAGAATCTTCGTTATCTGCGGAACATGGTCCGATGATCACTAAAAATTTATCAGATTCTCCGGTAAAGACCTTTTTGATCTCGGCATCGCGTGCCTCTTTTAACTTCTTGTGCTCTGCCGGAAGTGGGTATGCTTCCAGTAGTTCCTCCGGTGACATTACTTCTTTTACGTAGGTTACACCCATCTTTATCCTCATTTCTGTGCTGCGGATCTAGTAAGAAGCTGTTTCATGCAGCACTACAAAACAGCCGTTTTCCGATGTGGGTAAAATACTCACAGTTTTTTATTATAACCATAAAATATGAAAATGGGTAGGGGGTAAATGAAAAAATTGTCATTTTTCCTGTGATTTGCCGTGTTAATCCTCCATAATGATAACGCCGGAATGATACTCATCCGGGATCAGGCAGCCGGTTTTATGAGAAAGAACCTGACGGTAAAGATCGGCGGCGAGGAAATCAATCTTCAGATAATCCGTGGCGCATGAATAAGGAGAGGATGCTACCTGAGCCCACGCATTTGCAGGCTTTGTGATGATCGGAACCTCTGTGATGCGGCGCAGATAACTGCTCTTGGAGCGGCGCATGCCGAGCAGACGCAGATACGGAACCGGCTGCATCGTACCACTGCAGACAGTGCTTGGAATCTCTAGCAGCAACTGGAACAGACAGCGGCTGATCCGGGCGTAAGTGATATTCTTTCTCTTTAAAGAAAGGATAAAGGAATCAGCATCTTTATAGGAAGCAAGCTCCTTTTCGATGCGGTTTGCAAGTTCCGTGCTGATATCGCCGTAACCGACCAGCGTGCCGTTCCGGCAGGCGCGGCGCAGGGCATAATAGAGCAGCAGATCAAAATCAGACAGACTGATTCCGAAGCGGTCAGGATGCCCGGCAAGCAGTTCGTATACCTCCTCAGGCATGGCGTCGGCACACTTTTCTAAGGAGGAAGCCCTCTCATAAGAATGGCGTATTGCGGAAGCTGAAGAGAATGCATCCGGTATGATATCCGTGTTATGGTAATCTTGTCCGGAGCGAAGCAGTGGAAACGGCGTCATCTCGCTGTGCAGACGGCGCACGGCCTTCAGATATTCCAGTGAGAGGATATTGTTGGCACCGGATAGAAATTCTGCCGGAAGCGCCGGAAGGCACTGACGGAGTGCGTATGCTCTGGCGGCGGGATAAGATGCACCGTTTTTTAACTGCGCCTGCAGGGCGGTTCGGAATGCCTCCGGCTCCTCAACCAGCAGATCAGCCGTTTCTTCTAATAAAGAAAGCTCCGGTGTCTCACACCCAAAACAAAAGCTGTCCAGCTTCAGTGCATTTAGAAGAGATATCCCGCCGAAAGCGAAATTTTCTGCACTTGACAGACAGTAGACGGAGGGAAGCTCAAAGACAAGATCGGCGCCCTGGGAGAGTGCCATGCGGGTACGCAGATATTTGTCGGTCCAGGCAGGGGCTCCACGCTGGACGAAATTGCCACTCATTGCCACGGCGATCACTTCGGCACCCTGGGAACGGACATAGTCAAGCTGATGGCGGTGACCGTTATGAAACGGATTGTATTCTGCGATGATACCGGTAAAATTTCTCATAAAGCGCTCCTTTCCGGACAGATAAATGCGTCACGGCTCTTTGCGTACCAGTATACCACAGTTGCGGTATAAAATGCATCAGCGGTATTTTTGATACTATGTACTAGACAAAAAAGAGCGAATCCATTATACTTGAATTAATTGGGTGATTTTGTACTTATGCCATAGCTCTAGGGCAGAAATGGAGGATATCATGAAGTTTATTGACGAGATTAAAGCAAGAGCAAAACAGGATGTTAAGACAATCGTATTGCCGGAAAGCCGCGACAAAAGAACACTGATCGCAGCGGCTCAGGTACTGAAGGAAGGCACGGCTAAAATTGTCATGGTTGGGGATGAAGAGAAGATCAGAGACGGCGCTCACTGGCTCGATGTTGAGTTAGACGGCATCTCTGTTGTAAATCCGGAGACGTCTCCGAAGCTGGACGAGTATGTAAATCTTCTGTACGAGCTTCGTAAGAAAAAGGGAATGACATTAGAATCTGCAAGAGAACAGCTTTTAAATAATTATATAATGTTTGGTGTTATGATGGTAAAATGCAAGGACGCAGACGGTATGGTGGCAGGCTGCTGTCATGCAACGGCTGATGTGCTTCGTCCATCACTGCAGATCCTTAAGACAGCACCGGGCACAGAGCTGGTATCCGGTTTCTTTATTCTGGATGTACCGAACTGTGAGTATGGAGCAAACGGAACCTTCCTGTTCGCAGACTGCGGACTGAATCAGGATCCGAATTCCGAGGAGATGGCAGCAATCGCACACTCCAGCTCCAAGAGCTTCCGTAATCTGGTGGGCGGTGATCCGATCATCGCAATGCTTTCCCATTCTACCAAGGGAAGCGCAAAGCATCCTCTGGTGGACAAGGTGGTTGAGGCAACCAGAATTGCACATGAGAAGTATCCGCAGCTTGTGATCGACGGAGAGCTTCAGACAGACGCAGCGATCGTGCCGGAGGTAGCAAAGTCAAAGGCACCGGGAAGTGATGTTGCCGGTAAGGCAAACGTTTTGGTATTCCCGAATCTGGACTGTGGTAATATTTCTTATAAGCTGGTTCAGCGTCTGGCAAAGGCAGAGGCATACGGACCGATGCTGCAGGGACTGTCAAGCCCTGTTAATGACCTGTCCCGTGGATGCTCCGCAGAGGACATCACAGGTGTTATCGCGCTGACTGCCGTACAGGCACAGCTTCAGTAAAGCAAAAGACACAGAGTATCCGGTATGCCCGGAAGTACATGTGATCCGGAGGGTCATTGTGTGCTTCCGGGCAGACTGTGTTATTTGTGCAGGTACAATGTGGTGTGTCTTAGATATAGAGAGCCTTCGTTGTACAGGTGTATAGATTATATGTTATATGGAGGAAATGAGTCATGAAAATACTTGTAGTAAACTGTGGAAGTTCATCTCTGAAGTATCAGCTGATCGATTCTGCAACAGAGGAAGTAAGTGCTTCCGGACAGTGTGAGAGAATTGGTCTTGACGGAATCTTTTCGATCAAGGTCAATGGAAAGAAGATTGAGAAAGAAGTTGATATTCCGAATCATTCTGTAGGAATGAAGACAGTTTTAGATGCTCTTGTTGATCCGGAGCATGCCGTGTTAAAGTCTCTGGATGAGATTGAGGCGATTGGACACCGCGTGGTACATGGTGGTGAGAAGTTCTCCTCTTCTGTACTGATCGATGAGGAAGTGATCCGTGAGATCGACGAATGCAGCGCACTGGCACCTTTACATAACCCAGCCAACATCCTTGGTATCCGTGCATGCCAGAAGATCATGCCGGGTGTGCCGAATGTTGCAGTGTTTGATACGGCATTCCATCAGACCATGCCGGCAAAGGCATATTTATATGGTATTCCGAAGGAGTATTATGAGAAATACGGAATCCGTCGTTACGGCTTCCATGGAACAAGCCATGCGTTTGTTTCCGAGAGACTGGCTGAGCTTGCAGGACTCGACATCAACAATTCTAAGATGATCATCTGCCACATCGGAAGCGGAGCAAGTATTTCCGCTGTTGTCAATGGAAAGTCTGTAGATACAAGTATGGGCATGACTCCGTTAGAAGGTCTTGTTATGGGAACCCGTTCCGGAGATATTGATCCGGCGATCGTTGAGTTCATTTGTAATAAGGAAGGAAAGAGTGTAAGTGAGGTTCTGACCATGTTAAATAAGAAGTCCGGTGTACTTGGAATCTCCGGTCTGTCCAATGATTACAGAGATCTCTTAGAGGGTGAAGAAAACGGCAATCAGGATGCACACAATGCGTTAGACGTTTTGGTTTACCGCATCATCAAATATATCGGTGCTTATCATGTGGCAATCGGTGGAGCTGATGCGATCGCATTGACAGCCGGTGCCGGTGAGAACAACTTTGTGGTACGTGGCCGCATTGTTGAGGGACTTTCCGCTCTCGGTATCAAGCTGAATGAGGCAGCCAATACCGTAAGAGGAGAAGAGCTTCTTCTTTCTACTCCGGACAGTACAATTCCTGTATGGGTTGTTCCTACCAATGAGGAGCTTCGCATTGCCAGAGAAACAGCCGCAGTTGTTGAAAAATAATGGTTGACAAACAATAACGCAATTGATATAATCGAGAAAGTGTTGTAAAAAGTAAGTAGGATAACAGTAGGAGGTGTAAGAAAATGTCTATCTGTCCAAAGAATAAATCTTCTAAGGGAAGAAGAGATCGTAGAAGAGCTAATTGGAAAATGACTGCTCCAAATCTTGTAAAGTGCAGCAAGTGTGGCGCTCTGATGATGCCACATAGAGTATGCAAGGCATGCGGAAGCTACAACAAGAAAGAGATTCTTGCAAACGCAGAATAATTTCATTTTCACGAACATAAAGAGGTACCGCTCCGGCGGTGCTTCTTTTTTTATTTTACAGGAATTTTTGACGTATATTCTGACAGGGCAAAACGCTTGTTTTGCCCTGTTTTTGTGTGTTTAGAGGTAATGATAATTGTTCGATATGACAAAATAATTATAAGTTATTAGACATTTGAAACGGCATGCATATAATGAAAAACGTGGCAAAAAGCCAGGAAGGGAAGTGAGTACTACGGAGGAATTAACAAAGGAACTGCTGGAGGAATTAAATTGTAACACGGCATTCACCATCCCGATCGGAGGTGGGATCGCAGTTCCGGAATCGGTCGTTGTAACATGGCTGATCATGGCAGTATTGATCATTGTCTCCATATTATTAACCAGAAATCTGAGTGTTGATAATCCGGGAAAGGTACAGCTTGCACTGGAAGCAGGTTATCAGGCAGCAGAGAATTTCTTTGGTGAATTACTGGGACAGAATGGATTAAAGTATCTGCCTTATCTGATCAGTATTCTGATCTACATTGCAATCGCTAATCTGATCGGCCTGATCGGTTTCAAACCGCCCACAAAGGATATGGGAGTTACGGCAGGCATGGCAATCATGAGTATTCTGGTCGTAGAGATTGCCGGGATACGTCAAAAAGGAGGCAAAGGCTGGCTGAAAAGCTTTGGAGAACCCATTTGGATCGTTGCACCGATCAATCTGCTGGAGGTGTTTACCAGACCGCTTTCGCTTTGTATGCGACTGTTTGGAAATGTGCTGGGATCCTATGTAGTTATGGAGCTGATCAAGCTTGTAGTTCCGGCGGTGCTGCCGGCAGTATTCAGCTGCTATTTTGATATCTTTGATGGTCTGATACAGGCGTTTGTATTCGTCTTTCTGACATCCTTGTATATCGGAGAAGCAGTGGCGGTTGAATAAGCAAAAAGTAAGAGTGTAAGAGAAAAGAGAAGAGAACGAACAAAGTAAGAAGAGCAGAAATAAGAACAAATTTACCCGCAGGTTTCACGGAGTGCTGCCGGTGAAACCGACACCCATAAAATATGAACGCAGCACAGAAATGAGGATAATTATGACACAGTTAATCGCAATTGGAGCAGGAATCGCAGTTTTAACAGGTATTGGAGCAGGAATCGGAATTGGTCTGGCAACCTCAAAGGCAGTGGATGCCATTGCAAGACAGCCGGAGGCAGAGCCAAAGATCAAGATCAATCTGGTACTCGGATGTGCTCTTGCAGAGGCAACCGCTATTTATGGTTTCGTAATCGCGCTGCTGATCATTCTTCTTCTGAAATAACAGCATGAGGAAGCAAACAAAGAGAAAGGCTGGCGATGTAATATGTTACGTTTAGACGGAATTGTCTTTACATTGATCAACCTGCTGATTCTCTATGCGGCACTGCGCCACTTCCTGATCGGTCCGATCCAGTCTGTGTTAGAGCAGAGAAAGCAGATGATCGATGGTCAGTTTGCATCGGCTGCAGGAAAGGAAGAGCAGGCAATGCAGTTGAAAGGACAGTATGAGGGATTGCTTGCAGATGCGAAGGGGGAATCCCGGAGGATTTTGGAGGATTCCAGACAGCGTGCGCAGAGAGAATATGAAAGCAGAGTGATGGAAGCAGAGAAACAGGCAGGTCATATTGTGGACAAGGCAAGAAAAGATGTCGAGCTTGAGAAGCAGAGGGCGCTGGACGGCATGCAGAAGCAGGTGGCACAGGTTGCCATGGCTGCTGCCGAAAAGATATTGTCAGAGAATGCAGGCAGCGTCGCAAATCGTTCCATATATGACAGCTATATAGCAGGAGCAGGTGAAGCCCATGAAGCAGATAGCAATTAATTATGGAAAGGTACTGTTTCTGCTGGGAATCGACAGACAGGATATAAAACAGACGGAAGAAATCTGGAATGGCAGTGAGCCGCTTCGGGAGGCGATGAACAGTCCGGTGGTATCCGGGGAGGCGAAGAAGCATCTGATCGAGAAAATATTTCCGGAGAAGATGCAGCCGTTTCTGAAGGTGGTATCGGAGCATCATGAGGAGGCACTGTTAAAAGAAATTTTTCAGTCGTATGAGGAGTGCTATGACGACAGTCATAACATTCGCAGAGGCATCCTGTATTATGTGGAAAAGCCCGATGAGGAGCAGTTAGCCCTGATAGAGAAAAGATTGTGCAGTCAGTTAAAATGCAGCGAGGTAACACTTGCGTTGGAATCCCGGCCGGAGCTTGTCGGCGGGTTTGTGATCCGTATCGGCGATCTGGAGATTGACCGGAGCCTGCGGGGAAGCATCAACTGTCTGAGAGAAAAAATGGCTAGGAGATGATAATGTGAGTGCGATCAGCTCAGAAAATATTATATCAATTTTAAAAAGCGAGATTGAACATTATGAAATGGAAAGCCGCGAGCATGAGGTAGGTACCGTGATCTGGGTTGGTGACGGGATTGCCACGATCTATGGAATGGAACATGCAATGTACGGCGAGATCGTCATTTTTGAAAATGGCGTGAAGGGAATGGTACAGGATATTCAGCGTACGCAGATCGGCTGTATCGTTCTTGGAAAGGACAACGGGATCCGCGAGGGAATGAAGGTAACGCGTACCATGAAGCGTGCCGGCATTCCGGTCGGAGACAACTATCTTGGAAGAGTTGTCAATGCGCTGGGTGCGCCGATTGATGGAAAGGGCGACATTGAGGCGTCAGACTATCGGGCGATCGAGTGCGATGCACCGGGAATCATTGACCGTAAATCGGTTACAGAACCGTTGGAGACCGGTATTCTGGCAATCGATTCGATGTTCCCGATCGGACGTGGACAGAGAGAGCTTATCATTGGAGACCGTCAGACCGGTAAGACATCGATCGCGATGGATGCAATCCTGAACCAGAAGGGCAAGGATGTGATCTGTATCTATGTAGCGATCGGTCAGAAGGCATCGACCGTGGCAAAGCTGGTAAATACACTGGAGAAAAACGATGCGATGGAGTATTCCATCGTGCTTTCGGCGACAGCCAGTGAGTCCGCATCGTTAGAGTATATTGCTCCGTATTCCGGCACTGCTCTGGCGGAGTATTTTATGTATCAGGGTAAGGATGTTCTGATTGTGTATGACGATCTGTCAAAGCATGCGGTCGCATACCGTGCACTGTCCCTGCTGCTGGAGAGATCTCCGGGACGTGAGGCTTATCCGGGTGATGTATTCTATTTGCATTCCCGTCTGCTGGAGCGTTCCAGCCGGTTAAGCGATGAGCTTGGCGGCGGTTCGATCACGGCACTGCCGATCATCGAGACGCAGGCAGGCGATGTTTCGGCATATATTCCGACCAATGTAATTTCTATTACAGACGGACAGATTTTCCTGGAGAGTGACCTTTTCTTCTCGGGTATGCGTCCTGCGGTCAACGTAGGCCTTTCTGTATCCCGTGTCGGTGGAGCTGCACAGACTAAGGCAATGAAGAGTGCGTCCGGTACGATCCGTATCGATCTCGCGCAGTTCCGTGAGATGGAGGTATTTACACAGTTCAGCTCCGATCTTGATGAAGAGACGAAGCAGCAGCTTGCTTACGGTAACGGTCTGATGGAGCTTTTGAAACAGCCGCTTGGTCATCCGATGTCTTTGGCAGAGCAGGTGATCACGCTTGTGGCTGCGACCGGAAAGCTGTTTATTGACATTCCGAAGGAACAGATCAAGGAGACACAGGGAAAGCTTTTGCAGTATTTTGAGGATGTTCACCCGGAAATCGGCGAGACGATCCAGAAAGATAAGGTGCTTACCGATGAGCTGAGACAGCAGATCCTTGACGTGGCAGGAGAGTTTCTGAAGCAGGACAAATAAGCAGCATAAAGATTGGAGACGAACATGGCAAATACGAAAGAAATACAAAAGCGTATGAAAAGTATCAAGGATACGATGAAGATAACAAATGCGATGTATATGATCTCTTCCACAAAGCTGCAGAAGGCAAAGAAAAAGCTGGCGGATACAGAACCGTATTTCTATACGCTGCAGCAGGCATTTCAGCGTATCCTGCGTCACACGCCGGATCTGGAAAGCATTTATTTTAAGGATACCGGAAAGATTCCGGCAGAAGATAAGAAGGTTGGCTATATTGTAGTCACGGCAGACAAAGGTCTTGCCGGAGCCTACAATCATAATATATTCAAAATGGCACATTCCCTTTTTGAACAGGGCGGAAAGAACAGTCTTTTCGTTCTGGGAGAACTGGGAAGACAATATTTTGCGAGAGAGGGACTCAGGGTGCATAAGCACTTCAAATATACGGTGCAGGATCCGAGCCTTCACAGAGCCCGCATGATCACCGATGATATTATCGAGCGGTACCGGAAGGGAGAACTTGATGAGGTGTATATTTTATACACACGAATGGAAAATGCCGTAACAGCCGTGGCAGAGAAGCGAAAGCTTCTGCCGTTGGAAAAGGATAAGTTTGCGGAGAAGCTTCCGGTGGATGTGTATCAGGAGACGCTGACGCCGCAGCCGTCCTGGGAAAAGATCTTAAATCATCTGGTTCCCAACTATGTGAACGGCTTCATTTACGGTGCTCTGGTGGAATCCTATGCCAGTGAGCATAACGCGCGTATGATGGCAATGCAGTCGGCAACCGACAGTGCCAGACAGATCCTCGCGCAGCTTTCCATCGAATACAACCGTGTGCGTCAGGCGGCGATCACGCAGGAGATCACAGAGGTTATCAGTGGTGCAAAAGCACAGAAACGCAAAAAGTAAAGTGCAGAAATGAGGATGAATATGAAGAAGGGAAAAATAGTTCAGATATCAGGTCCTGTCATTGATGTGGAGTTTGAGGACAGCGATCTTCCTTATATCAAGGATGCTTTGGAAGTAGATAATGATGGAAAACGATGTGTCATGGAGGTGGCACAGCATATCGGAAACAATACGGTGCGTTGTATCATGCTGGCATCCAGCGAGGGACTTCATAAGGATATGGAGGTTGTTGCGACAGGCAGCGGCATCAAGGTTCCGGTTGGCGAAAAGACATTAGGTCGTTTGTTCAACGTGCTGGGAGACACCATTGACAAAGGCGAATCGCTCAAGGACGAACAGCACTGGTGCATTCACAGAGATGCACCGGGCTTTGAGGAGCAGAGTCCGGCAGTTGAGGTGCTGGAGACAGGAATTAAGGTTATCGACCTTCTGGCTCCGTATGCCAAGGGCGGTAAGATTGGTCTGTTCGGTGGCGCTGGTGTCGGCAAGACTGTGCTGATCCAGGAGCTGATCCAGAACGTTGCCACGGAGCATGGCGGATATTCTATCTTCACCGGTGTGGGTGAGCGTTCCCGTGAGGGTAATGATCTCTGGTCAGAAATGAAGGAATCCGGCGTATTAAATAAAACAGCGCTGGTGTTCGGACAGATGAATGAGCCGCCGGGAGCACGTATGCGTGTGGCTGAGACGGGACTTACGATGGCAGAATATTTCCGTGATGAGGAGCATCAGGATGTGCTTTTGTTCATTGATAATATCTTCCGTTTCGTACAGGCAGGTTCCGAGGTGTCCGCCCTGTTGGGACGTATGCCGTCCGCAGTAGGATATCAGCCGACGCTTGCCAATGAGGTTGGTGAGCTTCAGGAGCGGATCGCATCGACAAAGAACGGTTCCGTTACTTCGGTACAGGCAGTCTATGTGCCTGCGGATGATCTGACCGATCCGGCTCCGGCGACTACCTTCGCCCATCTGGATGCGACAACGGTGCTTTCCAGAAAGATTGTGGAGCAGGGTATTTATCCGGCAGTCGATCCGCTGGAATCCAACTCGCGTATTCTGGAGGAGGACATTGTCGGCAAGGAGCATTATGAGACGGCACGCCGCGTTCAGGAGATTTTGCAGAAGTATACAGAGCTTCAGGATATTATTGCAATCCTTGGTATGGAGGAGCTTTCCGAGGAGGATAAGATTACCGTTTACCGTGCCAGAAAGATTCAGCGTTTCCTGTCACAGCCGTTCCATGTGGCAGAGACCTTTACCGGCGTTCCGGGCAAATATGTTCCGCTTAAAGAAACGGTACGCGGTTTTAAAATGATCATTGACGGAGAGATGGACGATTATCCGGAGCAGGCATTTTTCAATGTTGGTACGATTGATGAGGTAATTGAGAAAGGCAGGAAGTAAGTATGGATAATACATTTCTGTTAAATGTAACTGCCTGTGACAGAGTCTTTTTTGAGGGACGCTGTAAACAGGTGGTGATCCCTCTGGAGGATGGTGAGAAGGAAATTCAGGCGCATCATGAAAACATGGTTTTTGCGGTTGAGGTAGGAGAGCTTCGCATTCAGACAGAGGATGGAGAATGGATCACCGGTGTGGTTGGAACCGGGTTTGCGCAGGTGATCAATAATCGTGTCAGTATACTGGTGGATACGGCAGAGCATCCGGAGGAGATTGACGTCCGGAGAGCGAAGGAGGCCGAGGAGCGTGCGAGAGAGCAGCTCAGACAGAAACAGAGCATTAAGGAGTATTATATGTCAAAGGCATCGCTTGCAAGAGCCATGTCGCGTCTGCGTTACAGCAGCAAGGATGATATGAGAATATAATTTAGACCAAAAAACCTGATATCCGGCGGTTAATTGCCGGATATCAGGTTTTTGTTGATCCAGTCAGTCAGATATGTGTGGAATTCCATGATCGCAGGATTCTGCGTTGATGCTTTTGGAATCGATGCGACGATCTTGCGGCAGCAGGAAGGATTGTCGATCGGCACAAGTGTAACCTGCGTCGGGTCAGGCTTTTTCCAGCAGTATTGCGGCCAGAAGCCGACACCGAGACCGGCGGCGATCAGATCCCGTACGGTTTCCGGATTGTCACTTTCATAGACGATGTTTGGTGTGAAGCTGATGGACTGGCAGATCAGGTCACAGATTGTGCGCAGTGGCCGGTTGCTTTCGAGGCTGACGTAGGATTCGTTTGCGGTTTTCTCGAGCTTGACGGAAGGATGGGAGGCAAGCTTTGAGCCCGCCGGCACAGCCAGATAGAAATCCTCCTCAAACAGAACATGCTGCGAGGGCAGAAGCTCCGTGTCGCAGCGGACGGCAGAGATAAAGTAGTCGGCAGTCGGATCTTCAGGCTTTTGGGAAAGTTTAAAACGAATCTCCGGGTGGATCGCACGGTATGCGATGATGCAGTTCGTGATGATCGCAGAAGCGGAGCGCAGGTTCATGTGGATCACGGGATGGTTCTGCAGGGATGCCTCCTTGAGATCCTCCGGAAGACTGTCGAGTGCAGACATAATAGGGAGCAGACGGTTCTGCAGATATTTGCCGTTACTGTTCAGTGCAATATGATGATTCTCACGGTCAAAAAGGGAAACATCCAGTTCCTCCTCCAGATGACGGATTGCCTGTGATACGGCAGGCTGTGCGACATGCAGGCTCTCGGCGGCTTTTGTCACGTGCTCAAACTGGGCAACGGTCAGAAAATATTTAAGCTGAAATAATTCCATGATTTCCCTCTTTTCTTTCGAATGTTAACAATCATAAACAATATTTTCCTATCATACAGGATTTATCTGCAAAATTCAAGTATATCAAAAGAAAGGAAGCTCATGGAAAAGGTAGGAGGATAGCATTTCTCTTTGCTCGTCCGGGTCATCTGCGGGCAGCAGATAGCAGATAGGAGATGCTTTGTATGCCATGTAAAAGCGTGGTTTGTCAAGGCTGCTTTCCTTTGCGGCAAGCGATGGCAGGAAAATGCCCTCTTTTTTGGTATAGCAGTTGGCAGCCGTTGCTTTCCGGCGGCAGGATGCATCGACAAACTGAGCAACGCTTTTGTGGATCGCCGTGTCCTCCTGCGGCAGATAGTAGTAATCCTTATGATCCGGGAAAAAGAACTTCAGCACGCCCCGGTACAGCGGAAGCGAGAGGGTAGCAAGATTCTTTTGCAGAGACAGACAGGCGGGCTCTGTGAAGATACATTCCGAAGAGTCGGACTTTTCGAAGGCATGATACAGTGTGCTTTCCCGTGGAAGTCTGACCGGAAAGGAGATATGGATCCGGTCGTTTTCTGCGGTGCAGGAACAGGAGGAAAACGGTCTGACCGGATAAAACAGATCCTTATAGCTTAACATGATACAGACGGAGAGCATGCCGGCAATATCATCGTGGTTGTGCAGAAGAAGCAGATGCTCCAGTTCGTCAGCGCCCGGTTTTTTCATGATCTTTTGCTGCATATATTCGGAATAAACTTTGATCAACTGCCCGCCATCATAGGTGTCCTCGCGGTTCAGACCGATCCAGTGTTCCAGATAGGTCTGGTTAGCTTTTGCGAGTCCGAGAAGTTTTTTTAAAGGCCGGATCTCCTTTAAGAGATCAATATTGGCACCGGCATCGTTGACCTGGCTGGAAATGGTCTCAGACAGAAGCGGCTGAACGGTCTCCGGAATGGCGATGTGGTGCTTTTGGCATTTTGCCTTCACAAAAGGAATATCAAAGGTGCAGCCGTTGAAATGATAAAGATACGAAAAGTCCTCCAGATAGGATAAAAATGCCTCAAGGATCGGTTCTTCACTTTGATAATCATCCGCAAACCACTGGGTGATCTGCCAGCTTTGCTTATGACTGTCGTAGTGCATGACTCCGATCAGATAGATGGAGGATGTCTTCGGGGACAGTCCGGTTGTCTCGATATCAAAAAATGTGATCTGTTCGAGAGGCTGATGAAAAGGATAGAGCTCATCAGGGGTGGAAACGGTACTTTGTATTGTCTTCATGCGTCTGCTCCTTTAAACGAAAACGTAGATGTCGTGTTTGTAATTTATTTAAGGATATCATATAATAGAAGAAATGTGAATTTATGGCAGCGAAAAGGAGAGACGCGTTTATGGAGATCGGAGAGAAGAAATTATTCGATAAAGACGCTGCGTACGAACGATGGGATCAGCGAAACCAGCGGCGGGGCAATGATAAATATTTTCATGAGGATGAGCGCGAGGAAAGTTATCTTCGGGAGTTAAAGGGCAGGATACAGAATAATACCAGCGGTTTTCTGAAGGTGGTTATGACAGCCTTGCTTGTTTTGGTACAGATCGTGTTTGTGATGTGGCTTTCCCTGCAGATCCGGACGAACGGCACGGTCTGGTATTATGTGATCCAGGTATCTTCCATGGTGGCGATCGTTGCGCTGATCAACCGTAATCAGAGTCCATCGTACCGGATCGCGTGGATATCGATCATTACGCTTTTGCCGTTGACCGGTTTCCTGCTTTATTTCCTGTGGGGACGTACCGGCAAAAAGAAAAAAGAACTCGATACCTATATTATGCGGCAGATCAGCTATGGCAATAAGTTTCTTGTGCAGGACGATGATCTGTGGGTGGATTATGCGGAGGAGAATCCGGTTTCCGGTCGTATGGTCAAGTTCATGCTCTCCGAGAATTTTCTTTTGACAGAGGGGAATGAGGTTGATTACTTCCCGATGGGGGAGGATGCGTTTGAGGCAATCTTCCGAGATCTTGAAAATGCAAAGGAATTTGTACTGATCGACTTCTTTATTGTGGCAGAGGGCGGTCTGTGGGACAAAATGCATGATATATTGAAGCGTAAGATCAAGGAGGGTGTCGAGGTAAAGTTTCTGTACGATGACTTTGGTGCGGCGATCCGTACCAGAAAGTATTTTAAGCAGATTCTGGAACATGAGGGCTTTGAGGTACGCGTGTTCAATCCGATCATGAAGTATACAAGCCAGCTTTATATGAATTTCCGTTCGCATCAGAAGATCATGGTGATCGACGGAAAGGTTGGATATACCGGAGGCTTTAATCTGGCAGATGAATATGCTAATCTGGTGGAGCGCTTTGGTGTGTGGAAGGACACCGGAATCCGTGTGCGCGGCGATGCTGTCTGGGGACTGACGGTCGTGTTTTTGCAGATGTGGGAGGCGAGCAGTCACGACAAGGAGCATGTGGATTATCTTAAATATAAGGTGATGCAGGATGTTCAGGGAGATACCTGGTGTCAGGTGATCTCAGACGGCCCTGCCAACAATCCGAAGAATCCGATCGAGAGCATTTACAATCAGATGATCATGTATTCTGATCAGTATCTGTACATTACAACACCGTATCTGGTGATTGAGGATTATATGAAGCAGTCGTTGATCGAGGCGGTGCGCCGTGGCGTCGATGTGCGCATCGTGACACCGAATATCCCGGATAAGAAGTATGCCAAGATGCTGACGAACTTTAATTATGGTCCGCTGCTCAAGGGTGGTGTGCGTATTTATGAATACACGCCGGGCTTTATCCATGCAAAACAGATTTTAACGGAGGATGCGGCGATCGTCGGCACGATCAATATGGATTACAGGAGCTTTTACCTGCATTATGAGAATGGTGTGTGGATGTCCGGGGAGAAGATCCAGAATGATATTCACAGGGATTTTGAGAAGATGTTTCAGGAGAGTAAGGAGATCAGCTATGAGGACTGGCAGAGACGTCCGCTTGTCTGGAAGTTGATACAGCCGCTGTTAAATCTGTTTGCAACGCTGTTCTGATGCGGCTGCCTGTGCAGTGGTACGGAACACTTTAGAAAGGTGCGGTTATTGATATGTATACCAATGTATGTAAGCATTGCCATAAGGTTTTTCGCTCCAAGATACGGACCTTGTGCTGTAAGGACTGCCGTGCGGAGGATGAAGATCAGTTAGATGATATTGTAAAGTATCTGAAGGAATATCCCAACAGCAATGCACTTCAGATCTCCGAGGAGCTCGGAATTCATCCTTATGTGATCCTCAAGTTCATGGAAGAGGGCTGGCTGGGAGAGTCGACGGGGAGCTTTGAGAAGCTGCCGGATTGAGGTGAGTGTATTGAAGTCATTATAATTATATAGGAAAAGGAGCAATCATGATTCGATATATTAAGGGAACGCTGGAAATGATCGAGGAGGATGCGGTGGTGCTTGACAATCATGGGATCGGCTATCGGATCCTTGTGTCGGGGGCGTTGATGGACAGGCTGCCGGGCATTGGCGGTGAAATGAAGATATATACTTATATGAATGTCAGGGAGGACGCCATGCAGCTGTTTGGCTTTGAGAGTATGGATGAGCTGGAGATGTTCTGTCAGCTGATCACGGTCAGCGGGATCGGTCCGAAGGCGGGATTAAGCATTCTTGGAACGCTGTCGGCAGACGATATCCGGTTTGCGGTGTTGGCAGATGATGCGGCAACGATCGCAAAGGCACCGGGCATCGGTGCCAAGACGGCAAAGAAGCTGATCGTGGAACTCAAGGATAAGATCGCGGCGAGGGAAACGGTCGATGCCGTATTAGAGAAGGCGGCAGAGCGCGGCGGTACGCAGAATACGGCACCGGTGGCAAAGGCGTCCGCAGAGGCGGTCGAGGCACTGGCGGCATTGGGCTATTCTGCGGCAGAGTCATTAAAGGCAGTCAGGCAGATTACGAATGCAGACGAGCTTAGCACGGAGGAGCTTTTGAAGCAGGCGTTGAAGCTGATGTAACCGGCACGGCGTGAAGGAAAGGCGTAACCGGCGCGGTGTGAAGGGGAAGCAGCAGGAAATCTTGTGGGCTGGACACCGAATTTGGGAAAGGCATGGTTGATTAGAATGGCAAAACGGACGATCAGTACGGAATTTACAGCGGAGGATGCGAAGCTGGAACCGACACTCAGACCGCAGCGTCTGACGGATTATATCGGACAGCAGAAGATTAAGGAAAATCTGGCGATCTATATTGAAGCGGCAAAGCAGAGAGGCGATGCACTGGATCATGTGCTGTTATATGGTCCGCCGGGACTTGGTAAGACGACACTCGCAGGCATCGTGGCAAACGAGATGGGTGTCAATATGAAGATCACGGCGGGACCGGCGATCGAGAAACCGGGAGAGATGGCAGCAATCCTTACAAAGCTTCAGGACGGGGATGTGCTTTTCGTGGACGAGATCCATCGTCTGAACCGCCAGGTGGAGGAGGTACTTTATCCGGCAATGGAGGATTATGTGATCGACATCGTGATCGGAAAGGGACCGTCTGCGCGGTCGGTACGCATCGATCTTCCGAAGTTTACCCTGATCGGAGCAACGACGCGTGCCGGTATGCTGTCAGCACCTCTGCGTGATCGGTTTGGTGTTGTGAACCGTCTGGAGTTTTATACGCCGCAGGAGCTGGCGGCGATCGTGAAGCACTCTGCAAGGATCCTTAATGTGGAGATTGACGAGGAGGGTGCGATGGAATTGGCCAGAAGATCCAGAGGAACGCCGCGTCTTGCTAACCGCCTTTTGAAGCGGGTGCGTGATTTTGCGCAGATCAAGTACGATGGCAGGATCGACAAAAAGGTCACGGACTTTGCGCTGGACCTGTTAGAGGTTGACAAGCTGGGATTGGATAACACGGATCGTCAGATCATCGAGACGATGATCCATAACTTTGGCGGTGGCCCGGTGGGGCTGGAGACGCTTGCAGTATCGATCGGAGAGGATGCAGGGACACTGGAGGATGTGTATGAGCCATATCTTGTCCAGAACGGACTGATCTTAAGGACGCCGCGGGGACGTATGGCATCGGATCTGGCGTACCGTCATTTCGGGCTGTCCGGAGAGGAAGCGTAATGCGCAGAAGTACGTGAAACAATATCATAAAAGGAATGAAACACCAGACAGTTATGGAGTCTGGTGTTTTTCACATTATAGGAAACTTGTTGTTTCCTATAATGTGAAAATGCTCCGCGAGGATGCGATCACCGCACAGAGGAAGATTGCGTAAGCAATTGTGCGGTGACGCGCAAAGTGGGCAAGCCCGCTTTGTTCCGGTATAGGAAAATGCTCGTAACGTGGTGGAATGCCAACGAGAATTGCGAAGCAATTCTTGGAGGGCAAAACGCTGGTTTTGCCCTTTTGTTCTTTGTCCTTAAATGTGACATAAATGTGACAAAAAAATGAATAAATTACGGGAAAGGGGTTGATAAATTCCCAAAAACCAGTTAAAATAAATTTGAAAGTGGTAGAAAGTGGGGGGAAGTGTCAGGGAATACCCAAAAAGTGGAGAGGTGGTGATAGCGATGTTCATGGGTCAGTATGAGCACTCGATCGATGCAAAGGGCAGAGCTATCGTACCGGCGAAGTACCGTGAGGAACTGGGAGACCTTTTTTATGTCACCTGGGGCGTGGACGGATGCCTGTATTTATATCCACAGCACGATTGGGAAGAGCTGGCACAGAAGCTGCAGAGTCTGCCGTCCAGTCATCAGAGCCGTATGATACAGAGACAGTTAATGGCTTCTGCTTCGGAGGTGACACTGGACAAGCAGGGCAGAATACTGATCCCCGCCAAGCTTCGCAAAAGTGCCGGACTTGAGAAGGATCTTGTCTTTGTCGGCATGATCAATCGTGTGGAGATCTGGGACAAGGATACCTTTGAGGCACAGACACTTGGCAGTGAGATGTCGATGGAAGAGGCAATGGATGCTCTCGGAATCTCTCTGTAGGAAGGGTGCAGCAGGAAGAGGTTAGCCGCTGAAAGGAGACGGGATCATGGAATTTTCTCACAAATCAGTGCTGCTGCATGAGGTGATCGATTCTTTGAATGTGCAGCCGGATGGAATATATGTGGATGGCACATTGGGAGGAGCCGGACATGCCTATGAGGTGTGCCGGAGACTTGGACCGGATGGTCGGATGATCGGGATTGATCAGGACGAGGATGCGATTGCTGCTGCGACAAAGCGGCTGTCTGAGTTTGGTGACCGTGTGACGATCGTGCGGAGCAATTATGAGGCGATGAAGGAGGTTCTTCACGACCTTGGTATTGAGAAGGTGAACGGCATTACGCTGGATCTTGGCGTATCGTCTTATCAGCTGGATGCTGCCGAGAGAGGCTTTTCATACCGTGAGGATGCGCCGCTTGATATGCGGATGGACAATCGTCAGGAAGTAACCGCTGCCACTGTGGTAAATGAGTACACAGAAAGCGAATTGTTTCAGGTGATTCGCAAGTATGGGGAAGATAAATTTGCAAAGAACATTGCGAAACATATTGTGCAGGAACGCCGGAAGGAACCGGTTATGACGACGGGCAGACTGGCGCAGATCGTAGATCAGTCCATACCGATGAAGTTTAAGAAACAGGGAGGACATCCTGCCAAAAGGACATTTCAGGCAATACGTATCGAGGTGAACAGAGAACTTAGTGTTCTTGAGGATCACATCAGTGAGATGATCGATCTGCTGGCGCCGGGAGGGCGCTTCTGCATCATCACATTTCACTCGCTGGAGGACCGCATCGTGAAAAATGCATTCCGGACAGCGCAGGATCCATGTACCTGTCCGCCGAACTTTCCGGTGTGTGTCTGTGGGAAGAAGTCCAAAGGAAAAGTGCTTACGAGAAAACCTGTGCTTCCATCTGAGAAAGAGCTTGAGGAAAACTCCCGCTCGAAAAGTGCGAAGCTCAGAGTATTTGAACATATATAAGCCGGATCAGCCGGCACGACAAATTCTTGCGGATTGGGGGATCCGTAGTTTGTTGAATAAGGTTGACGGCGCGGATTACGGGCGCCGTCAGAAAATGGCACAGAATCATCTGTGATGGGATATCAACCGTGTTCGGTGGACACGGCAATCAAGCAGGGAGGCGTAACAAATGGCGACATCACCAAATTATCGAAGCGGATCACGCCGTGGCGGTCAGTATCGGAGCGGTCAGGGACGTGACGTTTACAGACAGGAACAAAACGGATATGTGTATGGCAATCTCGCACATCAGCTGGAGGAGATTCCAGAGAGAAGAAAGCAGCCGGGGCGAAAAAGGAGAACAAAGACATATCCGCAGCCAAAGCCGGTGGCGATGCCGTCCATTGGATTTTCATCCTTTGTATTTCTGATGGCTGCATTATCATTAGTTCTTGTGGCAGGCTTTATGTATCTGCATGTGCAGTCAGGGATCACGCAGATGAAGAATGAAGTGATCAGTCTGCAGTCAGAGATCGCAGATGCCAAGCAGGAGAATGACGATGCTTATCAGAAGGTTATGGATTCCGTAGATCTTTCCGAAGTCTATGCGATTGCAACAGGTCAGCTGGGTATGATCCAGGCTGTTGACAATCAGGTTTACAAATATGATAATAAAAAGAGTGACATGGTGAAGCAGTACGGAGACATTCCCGCAAGCTCAAAATAACGGGCCGGGTTACAAGGACAGGGATTTATAATGGCAAAAAGAAGAGCAAGAGATACACGTTACAAGAATAAACCAGGCACTCGCAGGATGCGTTTTCGCATCCTGCTGGTGTTTGGTTTTGTTATTTTAGGATGCATTGGACTGACGGCGCAGATCATCCGTCTGAATAAGGTCAAGGGAGACAATTACACGAAGCGCATGCTGGCACAGCAGAGTCACACAAGCAATGCGATCCCGTATAAGCGCGGGGATATTGTGGATACGAATGGCAACAAGCTGGCAACAAGTGTGAAGGTATATAATCTGTTCCTTGATCCGGCAGCGATCTTAAAGGACAAGAAATATCTTCAGCCGACGAAGGATGCGCTGGAAAATGTATTTGGCATTTCCGGCAGCGATGTTGACAAAATTCTGAAGGACAATCCGACATCCCGTTATTACCTGATGAAGGAATACGGGAAATTGGACAAGGACATTGTCACGAAAATGGAGAAGCTGCAGGATAAGGATGAGAATATCCGCGGTATTCATTTTGAGGAGGAATACAAGAGAGAATATCCGTATTCCACGGTGGCATGTGATGTGATCGGCTTTTGTACCGATACCAATAGCGGAACCTGGGGCATTGAGAATACCTATAATGATATGCTCAACGGTACAAACGGCAGACAGTTCGGTTATTACGATTCGGAATTGAATCTGGTCAAGACGATCAAGGCGGCGACCAACGGATACACCGTTAAATCGACGATCGATGTCAATGTACAGGGTATCATGGAGCAGCATATCCAGAAGTTTATGAAGAATACCGGTGCCAAGAAGATTGCCTGTCTGCTGATGAATCCGAATACAGGAGGCATTGTGGCAATGGGCTCCAACTCCGTGTACAATCTGAATGATCCGCGAAATCTTTCCGTTGCCTATACGCAGGAGGAGATTTCGGCGATGTCCGAGGAGGAGCAGCTTAAGGCACTCAACGAACTCTGGAGAAATTACTGTATCAGTGATTCCTATGAGCCGGGTTCTACCTTTAAGCCGATTACGGTTGCGGCATGTCTGGACGAGGGTAAGGCAAATCAGAAAAGCACTTATGTCTGCGATGGTGGACAGCAGGTGGCAGACCGTTATATCAAATGTGTGGCAAACCGTTACGGTGGTCATGGTGCGCTTTCTCTGGGACAGGCACTCATGGTTTCCTGTAATGATGTGATGATGCAGATCAGTGCAAAGCTTGGCAAAGAGAAATTCCTGGATTATATGGATGCGTTCGGCATCGGAAGAAAGACAGGGATCGATCTTCCGGGTGAAGCAACGGGAACGGTCTTTAACAATGATACGATGCATTCCACACAGCTTGCGACCTCAAGCTTCGGACAGAGCCAGACGGTCACAATGGTACAGATGGCTGCAGCATTTTCGGCGATTGTCAACGGAGGTAATTATTATCGTCCACATGTTGTTGAGGAGGTTTCCAGCGAGTCTGGTGCTGTGATACAGTCGGAGGATGATGCCGTGGAGAGCAAGGTGATCACAGAGAAGACCAGCCGCCTTCTGCGCAAATTCCTTCTGGCAACGGTAGAGGAAGGAACCGCTAATCCGGCATCCGTAAAGGGCTACAAGGTCGGCGGTAAGACCGGTACTGCAGAGAAGATTCCGCGTGGACAGGGCAAATACCTTGTTTCTTTTATCGGTTGTGTTCCGGCAAATAATCCAAAGCTTGTCGTTTATACGGTTATTGATGAGCCAAACGTCGAGGATCAGGCACACAGTACTTATGCGACAGAGTTTACAAGCAGCCTGCTCAAAGATATTTTACCAATGCTTGAGATCTACCCATCCGGGAAGAAATCAGATATTACAAAAGCAAGTAAATTAAAGCTGCCGTCTACGGCAAAGAGCAATCTGGATGAGGAAGCTCCGGAGGGAGGTTATTCGGATAGCAGCTATGGCGTTGCTAAAAAGGCGGCAGACGATGAAGAAGGTGATACCGGAATGAATAATTAACCGCTTTTGCTAATAGATATTAAGGAATGTCAGTAGAAGCGGAGTGATCCGGTGGATGACGGAATATCTCAAGCAGAGCAGAACCAGGCAGAGACAGAGGGTACTTTTTGTCTATGCAATGGTTGTACTTGTGATGATAGGACTTGCCGGCAGATTGTTATATCTGATGGTAAACAGGGCAGACTATTATGGAGAGAAAGCGAAGGAAGTACATCAGCGTCAGCGTGCTGTTAAAGCGGCAAGAGGCATTATTTATGACAGAAACGGTACGGAGATTGCTTCGAATAAGCCGGTATCCACGATCTCAGTGATCCACAATCAGATTGAGGAGCCGGAGAAGGTGATCGAGGTGTTGTCAACGCTTCTTGATCTGCCGGAGGAAAAGGTCCGCAAACGTGTGGAAAAGGTGTCCTCCATTGAGAAGATCAAGTCGAATGTTGATAAGAGGATTTCTGACAAGATCCGTGATATGGAGCTTGCCGGGGTGATGGTGGATGAGGACTACAAGCGGTATTATCCGTATTCCGAATTTGCGTCAAAGGTGATCGGCTTTACCGGGGCGGACAATCAGGGCATTGTTGGCATGGAGGTTGCCTATGACAAATATCTTCAGGGAACGGATGGAAGCATTCTGACCATGACAACTGCCAGGGGACTGGAGATCGATGGCAAGGCGGAGGAACGTGTGGAGCCGGTGGCGGGAGCAAATCTTTATACAAGCCTTGATGTCAATATTCAGACGTTTGCGCAGCAGGCGGCAGAAAAGGTCATGAAGGCAAAGAAAGCCGGGAGTGTGCGCATCCTGATGATGAATCCGCAGAATGGTGAGATCTACGCGATGGTCAATGTGCCGGAATTTGATCTGAACGATCCGTATACACTGCCTGACAAAAAGGCTGACTCCTATTCGGAGAAAAAGAAGCAGGTAGCACTCAATGGAATGTGGCGTAATGCCTGTGTCAGTGATACCTATGAGCCGGGCTCAACCTTCAAGGTCATTACGGCGTCCTCGGCACTTGAGGCGGGGGTGGTGAAGCTTACAGATACCTTTCACTGCCCGGGCTTTAAGATCGTGGAGGATCGCCGGATCCGTTGTCATAAGACAACCGGGCATGGTTCGGAAACGTTTGTACAGGGCGTACAAAACTCCTGCAATCCGGTGTTTATGGAGGTGGGAGCAAGGCTTGGCGTGGACAATATGTTTCAATATCTGAACCAGCTTGGGATCTTAAGCAAAACCGGCATCGATGTTCCCGGTGAGGCGGCGACGATCATGCATCAGAAGGAGAATGTGGGAGCGGTTGAACTGGCGACCATGTCCTTCGGACAGTCATTTCAGCTTACGCCGGTGCGGCTTCTGTCCACGATCAGCATGATCATTAACGGCGGTACACAGATTACACCCCATTTTGGCGTTAAGCTCGAAAGCAGTGATGGTTCAGCGGTAAAGAAGCTTACTTATCCATCCGCAGAGGGTGTGATCTCAGCGCAGACCTCGGAAACTATGCGGATGATTCTGGAGTCCGTTGTGTCTGAGGGCTCCGGTAAGAAGGCGTATGTGGAGGGATATCAGGTGGGTGCCAAGACAGGAACCTCCGAAAAGCTTCCACGCAGCAGCAATAAATACATTGCCTCCTGCATGGGCTTTGCTCCGGCGGACAATCCGGTTGTTGCCGCATTGGTTCTGATCGATGAGCCGCAGGGGATCTATTATGGAGGCACGATCGCAGCCCCTGTGATCTCCGAACTATTGGGCAATGCGCTCCCTTATCTGGGTGTCGAAAGAGGTGAGATCGTGACCAATGCGCCGGGTTGATTTCTGGCGGTGATTGGATTACAATAATCATTACGAATGAAAAGGCTCTGTGTGAGTATCAAAGTACCATTAGAATCCGAAATAAGCATGAGGAGGAATAAGAATGGATTACTTCGATACGGTGATACCGGTGCTGCTTTCATTTTCAATCAGTGTCATATTATGTCCTATTGTCATTCCGTTTTTAAAGTGGCTGAAGTTTGGACAGTATGTCAGAGATGATGGACCCAAAAGCCATCTGAAAAAGGCAGGAACGCCTACAATGGGCGGATTGATCATATTGATCTCTGTCGTTGTGACATCCTCGCTTTATCTGCGTGATTATCCGGAGATCCTTCCGGTGATCTTTGCGACAGTTGGGTTTGGATTGATCGGATTTCTCGATGATTACATCAAGATCGTTATGAGGCGTTCTCTGGGACTGCGGGCATGGCAGAAACTGTTGCTGCAGCTTCTGGTGACGATTATTTTTGTGTATTATTACACACAGCGCCTGCATTACGAGATGCAGATGCTGATCCCGTTTACCGGAGGAATTGCATCCGGAAGATATATTGTTCTGCCGGGATGGCTGTTTATTCCGTTTTTATTTTTTGTCATGGTGGGAACTGTCAACGGCACAAATTTTACGGACGGACTGGATGGGCTTGCATCCAGCGTGACGCTGCTTATTGCTGTGTTTTTTACGGTGGTCGCGATCGGTACGGGAAGTACGGTTGCACCGGTATGCGCAGCGGTTGCGGGAGCGTTGATGGGATTTTTAGTATTTAATGTGTATCCTGCCAGTGTCTTTATGGGAGACACCGGCTCGCTGGCATTGGGAGGCTTTGTTGCTTCGACAGCGCTTCTTCTGAAAATGCCGCTATATATACTGATCGTAGGGATGATCTATCTGGTGGAGGTTCTGTCGGTAATCCTTCAGGTAGGATATTTTAAGATAACCCACGGCAGAAGAATCTTTAAAATGGCACCGATACATCATCATTTCGAACAGAGTGGATGGTCGGAGACAAAGGTAGTCGCTGTGTTTTCAATCGTGACGGCGTTGTTTTGCCTGATCGCACTGGCGGCTCTATAAAAGGTACCGATGAGATAGGAGGAAATCATGGATTTTACAGGGAAACGAGTTCTTGTAGTAGGAACAGGAGTGAGCGGTATTGCAGCGATCAGGCTGTTGGCCGCCAAGGGAGCGAAGCCGGTTGTGTTAGAGGGCAACGAAAAGGCAGACAGAGAGCAGGTTGTATCAAGGATTCCGGAGGGGATTGGGTATGATCTGATCATCGGCAATCTGCCGGAGGAAGTTATGGATACACTGGATCTTGCTGTGTTAAGCCCGGGTGTACCAACGGATCTTCCGTTTGTAATCAAACTTCAGGACAAAAAGATACCGGTCTGGGGAGAGATTGAGTTAGCATATGCCTGTGGCAGCGGACGTCTTGCGGCGATCACCGGAACCAACGGAAAGACAACGACGACAGCACTGACCGGTGCGATTCTGCGTGAGTATTATGACAGTGTATTTGTGGTAGGTAATATTGGTCTTCCTTATACCGAGTACGCTCTGGAAATGAAGGATTCCTCTGTGACGGTTGCCGAGGTCTCAAGCTTCCAGCTCGAAACGATCCATACATTTCAGCCGGAGGTCAGTGCGATCTTAAATATCACACCGGATCATCTGAACCGCCATCATACGATGGAGTGCTACATTGACACAAAGGCGCGCATCGCCGAGAACCAGACGAAGGCTCAGATCTGTGTACTGAATTATGAGGATGAGCATCTTCAGAAGCTGGCAGCAAAGATCCCGGCAGATATTTTCTGGTTCAGCAGCAAGCGACCGCTGGAGCGTGGAATCTGGCTCGATGGAGAGGATATTATCTATAAGGATGGAGAGGAGATCAAGATCTGCACGATTCATGATATGCAACTGCTCGGTGTCCACAACTATGAAAATGTGATGGCAGCAGTGGCGATCGCGATGCATATGGGTGTTCCGGTTGAGTGTATCCGCAAGGCAGTGGCTGAATTTAAGGCAGTGGAACACCGTATCGAATTTGTTCGTGAGGTTGGCGGCGTGAAGTATTATAACGATTCTAAAGGAACGAATCCGGACGCAGCGATCAAAGCGGTAGAGGCAATGGTAACACCGACGGTAGTAATCGGCGGCGGATATGATAAGCAGTCCTCCTATGAGGAGTGGATCGCTTCCTTTGGAGACAAGGTGAAATGCCTTGTGCTTCTCGGAGCAACAGCAGATAAGATCGAGGCAACAGCACGAAAAGCAGGGTTTACGAATATTGTCCGCGTCGGTTCCCTGAAGGAGGCTGTGGAGGCATCCGCAGCACAGGCGCAGAGTGGTGATGCGGTTCTTCTGTCGCCGGCATGTGCAAGCTGGGATATGTTTAAGAGCTATGAGCAGAGAGGTACTTTGTTTAAGGAGTATGTGAATCAGTTATAATTAGTCCGGAAGGAATGGAAAGTGATATGGCAAGAGTGCAAAATGGCAGACGGGAGCAAACCTCCCGCAGAAACAGCACTGCAGGTGAAAGAAAGAAAAGAGAACGCTATTACCGCCAGTATGATTATATGCTTTTGTTCATGACGGTGGCGATCGCGCTGTTTGGTATTCTGATGATCTACAGTGCCAGCTCCTACACGGCATCAACCAGCCGTTTTGGAGATCCGTTTCGTTTCGTGTCCCAGCAGCTGAGAGGACTGATTCTTGGTGTGGCAGCGATGCTGATCATATCTAATCTGGATTACAGAGAGCTTTATCTGGGGAAGATCAACTGGATCTATATTTTCTATGGGCTCTGTATTGCGATGCAGGTTGCGGTGCTGATCCCGGGGATCGGAATTGAGCATAACGGTGCGAGACGATGGCTGAAGATCGGTGTAGAGTTCCAGCCTTCAGAGTTTACCAAGATCGGTGTGATCCTGTTTGTGGCATATGCGATCTATCAGTCCAGACGTTCGATGGATACTTTTACAGGCTTTTTAAAGCTGATCGGCGTTTATGTCTTACCGGTGGTTGGACTTATCGCGGCGGAGAATCTGAGTACGGCGATCATCGTCGGTGTTATTGCTGTTGGAATGTGTTTTGTGGCGAGCAAACGTAAGAAATACTTCATTGTCTGTGGTATTGTCGGAGTTGCGGCGGCTGCGGCGTATGCTATGATCGGCGGAGGTTTCCGTGCCGGTCGAATCACATCGTGGCTTGACATCGAAAATTCGCCGGGAGGCTTTCAGATCCTTCAGGGCTTATATGCGATCGCATCCGGCGGGATCCATGGAAGCGGACTCGGAGAGAGTATGCAGAAGCTCGGTTATATTCCGGAGGCATATAATGATATGATCTTTGCGGTTATTTGCGAGGAGCTTGGCATCGTGGGTGCTGTCATGGTGATGGGAGCATTTCTGGTGCTTTTGTGGCGTATCGTCATGATCTCCTGTAATGCACCGGATATTTTCGGAAGCATGGTCTGTGCCGGTTCCATGATACATATTGCGATCCAGGTGCTTTTTAATATCGCGGTCGTAACCAACACGATCCCGTCCACCGGTGTACCGTTGCCGCTGATCAGCTATGGTGGCACTGCCTGTGCGATCATGATGTTAGAGCTTGGACTGGTGCTTGGCGTCTCAAGACAGATCAAGCTGAAATAGGAGGAATTTTTTGAAACACATAAAGATAATCATTGGAGTGATCCTCGGCATTCTGCTTATTGTATCAGGAACCTTTTTCTTCCTGAAGATCACACAGGTGAAGGTTGAGGGTGGAGATATTTACTCGGATCAGCAGATCATAGCATCGGCAATGTCCGACAAATACGCCTATCATACACTGTATTTTCTGGCAAAGAGCAAGCTGGGACATGTGGACTGTCTGCCGTTTGTGCAGGAGATTGATGTGGAATGGGATTCGCCGACCGGTATTGTGCTGCATGTGTATGACAAGACCATCAGCGGCTGCGTCAAATATATGGGGCAGTACATTTATTTTGATAAGGACGGAGTTGTGCTTCAGAGCCTGACAGAGCCGATGGACGGAGTGCCGGTGGTTACAGGCATCAAGTTTGGCAAATTTACCATGAATGAAGCGTTCGAGGTCAAGGATGATACGCTGTTTGAAACGATCATGAATCTGTCCAGACTCATCAGGCATTATAAGGTGAAGGTAGACCAGATCAAGTTCGACGGGAGAAATGTCACTCTGTATTCCGGTAAGGTGGAGGTTTATCTGGGACAAAAGGATTTTTATGATGACGATATGGCAGCACTTGCCAGTGTTCTCAAAAAGACGCGCAAGAAGGATCTGGCGGGAACGATCAACATGGAAAATTTCGCCTCCGGAGACCGTATTATCCTGAAAACAGCAGGGGATACGCCGGCAGATGGAACATCAGATGCGTCGGATTCGCAGGATGCAGATGCACAGCCGACCGATCAGCCGGATGACGGGCAGACAGAGGGCGATAGCGTGGAACAATAAAACAAATGTTCTCCTTGATTATTCTGTGTTTTCTTAGTATTATATAGAATAGGTTTGGAATGTTGATTTGTTCCGGTTTGAGACAGGAATTAACTGATGATAGCAGATAAGATAAATTATATGAAAAAAGAGGAGGAGCAGTCGTGTTAGAAATTAAGACAAGTGAGTCAGATTCATCTGCAAAGATTATAGTAATAGGTGTCGGCGGCGGCGGAAACAACGCAGTAAATCGCATGATCGAGGAAGGTATTCAGGGTGTTGAGTTTGTATGTGTCAACACCGATAAGCAGCATCTGTTAAACTGCAAGGCACCGAATTGTCTGCAGATTGGCGAGAAATTGACAAAAGGACTCGGTGCAGGAGCTTCTCCGGAGGTAGGACAGGCAGCAGCAGAGGAGAACAAGGATGAGATCACGGATATTATCCGTGGTGCAGATATGGTATTTGTAACATGTGGTATGGGAGGCGGCACCGGTACCGGTGCCGCGCCTGTTGTTGCACAGCTTGCAAAGGATATGGGAATCCTTACCGTAGGTATCGTGACAAAGCCATTTTCATTTGAGGCACGTACCCGTATGAACAATGCGCAGTCAGGCATTGACCGCTTAAAGGAGCATGTTGATACATTGATCGTGATTCCGAATGATAAGCTGTTACAGATCGTTGACCGCAGAACTTCCATGGAGGATGCACTTAAGAAGGCAGATGAGGTTCTTCAGCAGGGTGTTCAGGGTATCACTGACCTGATCAATGTGCCTGGACTGATCAATCTTGACTTTGCCGATGTACAGACTGTTATGAAGGACAAGGGCATCGCTCACATCGGTATCGGTACCGGTGAGGGAGATGAGAAGTGTCTGGATGCTGTGAAGCAGGCTATTTCCAGCCCTCTTCTTGAGACAACGATCGAGGGAGCATCCCATGTTATCGTTAATATTTCCGGTGATGTGGCACTTCTTGAGGCTAATGAAGCCGTATCTTATATTGAGGAGCTTACCGGTGAGAACTGTAACATCATCTTTGGTGCGATGATCGATGATACCATGACCGAGAAGGTTAAGATCACTGTTATTGCGACAGGACTGGACGGAGAGACACCGGCAGCAATTCCAAGCTTTGCAAAAGCTGTGGCTCCGAAGACGAACTTTGCAACAAGAGAGGGACAGGTTGCTTCCTCTGTTCAGAAGAATGTTTCTGTACCACCGGTTCAGCAGCAGTCGGCACAGGCTCCACAGGGTGCGCCTGCGTACAGCAGACCGGCGTCAGAAAGTGGCGAGATAAAGATACCGGTATTCTTACAAAGAAAGAAATAAAATACATAAACGAGAGGGGTTGCCGTAAGGCAGCCCCGTTTTCGCAGTATGAGAACTACCGGTGAGGCGGCAGCTTTGAAGGTACTGTGGCATCATCGACAGAAATGAGGTTATAGAATGGATCAGAAAGATATCAGACAAAGAGAAACGGAGGGACAGGAGACAGCGGGTCTTCTGAAACGGCTGCGCGTATCGGCAGTGTTTCACGCACTGCTTGTATTGCTGGGGGCATTTGTGACGCAGTTTGTCGCATCTATGCTCTGCATGATCGTAACAGGAGTGTATGTACTGTTTGTGCAGGGAAGGACGAGAGAAGATCTGTCAAAGCTTCTGATGGGGTCACTGGGTGACTGCTCCATGATCATTTCTCTGGTCTATGCAGTGGGGGCGATCGTGTGGTGCGGCATCCTGTATTACCGCTGGACCTGGAGGGAGCGGCCGTTTTCCTACCGGAAGGCCTTTAAAGGAGCAAGGATTCCATGTGCGATCGCGCTGGGCTTTGGTGCCTGTATGGTATTTAATGTGATCGTCAGTGCGGCGGCAACGTTGTTTCCGGATGCGTTTGTTTCCTATCAGAAGCTGATGGGCAATCTTGATTTCAGAGCGAGTATTCTGACCGTGCCGTATGTTATGCTGGCCGGGCCGGTGGCGGAGGAACTGATCTTTCGCGGCGTGATCTTAGACCGCTTAAAGCCGGCATTTCCGTTCTGGGTTGCCAATGTCATGCAGGCAGCACTTTTTGGATTTTTCCATCTGAATGTGATCCAGGGCTTGTACGCTTTTGTTCTTGGTATTTTACTGGGAATGGTTGTGAGGGTGACAGGAAGTATCATGGGCTCGATGATCACACATATTACATTTAATGCGACCTCGATCGGACTTAGTGTTCTGGCAGTATATGCAGAGGGCTTCTACCGCAAGGCGGCGGTCTATATCCTGACAGCGGCAGTGATCTGTTTTATTCTGGGCTTCCGCTATTATGTGCATCAGTATCATGTGGTAATGTCCGAAGAATCACAGACATTGGAATAAATGATGAATTATGATATACTGAATGATAAGCAAAACCAAAGGCAGGGAGTGCTGAAATGAAAAATGAGAATAACAATCCGAGAAAATCAAATATTATAGGCATTTGCGTTTCACAGCTTCAGAATCATGAGGTGTCCGGTCTGACACATACCATATATCAGTGCGCCAGAGCAAATGGTTATCAGGTTATGGTGTTTGGCTGCTTTGCCAAGATGGATTTCCCGACACCGCATTCCAATGGTGAGGCATCCATTTTTGAGAATATTCCGATGAAGGATCTGAAGGCACTGATCCTCATGGGGCAGACGATTCTGCACAGGGAGCTGTTACTGAGACTGCGCGATGAAGCGGTAGCGGTTGGAACACCGGTGATCACGGTGGATTACGAGCTGGAAAAATGCTTCAACATTCGCTTGGACTATCTGTCCTGCTTTAAGCGGCTGGTGCGTCATGTGATCGAGGGGCATCACAGACATAATCCGTATTTTATGGCAGGGTTTAAGGGCAATGCCTTTTCGGAGGAGCGTCTGGACGCTTTTGTTGAGGTGCTTGAGGAAAACGGTATGCCGGTAGTGCAGGAGCATATTGCGTATGGTGATTTCTGGGGAAAGCCGGCACGCCGCGTCTGTGAACAGTGGATGGAGAGGACAGACGATTTCCCGGATGCGATCATCTGCGCCAATGATACAATGGCACTGGCGGTAATCGATGTGCTGGAGGAGAACGGTTATCATGTGCCGGAGGATGTGATCGTGACCGGTTTTGATGGCATTGAGCTAATTAAATACTGCATTCCGAGGCTGACGACCGGACGTGTTGATCAGGAGGAGATTGCAGAGCAGATTATGCATATTGTGAAACGTGTCGAGACGGATCCGGAGACGGCACCACAGTCCGTGCTGGTGCCATTTCATATTTTGCGGGGAGAATCCTGTGGCTGCGCACCGATCCATTTCCAGCCATCGAATCAGTATGTACTGGAGTTAAATGACCGTATCGACAGAAAGCAGATTCACATTGACCGGATCTTCGAGATGATGACAGAGATGACGGAGGGACATTCTATGCTGGATGTTCTGAAGCGTTTTCCGGAATGTGCGCCGGATATGATAGATGGAGACTGTCAGGTGTTTGTGAATGAATACTTCTGTCGTCACACGGATATACCGATATCGAAGGGTTTCCGGAAGGATGATATTCTTCTTCTGTTGGAACAGAGGGACGGAAAGACGTCACTTCCGCTCCTTAAAGTGAAAAGCCACAGCATTGATATGATCCCGCAGGAGATCCTTGAGAAGACGGACAGGCTTTTGTATCTTCCGCTGCACTGGCAGAATGAGGTTTATGGTTATATATCGCTGGAATGCAGTGATAAGGAGTTTGATTATGAGCGCCTGAAGGATTTTATGATGGCAATGTCTCAGATCCTTGGTATTGTCAGAAACCAGTCGCAGCTATATGATATGTATATCAGGGATTCGCTGACCGGGCTGTACAACCGCAGGGGCTTTTATGGAGAGCTTGCAAGCCGCATGAAGTCGTTAAAAGGAAAGAAATGCTATATCTTTCTTGCATCTGTGGATCTGGACCATCTTAAGAGCATCAATGACACACATGGCCACGGAGAGGGAGATGTTGCGATCCGGGCAGTAGCAGATGCACTTGTCGAGGCGGCAGGAGACAATGGAATCTGTGCGAGATTTGGCGGAGACGAGTATGTCGCAGTCTGTCTCTGGAATGAAGGAAAGGTTCCGGAGGACTTTGTGGCAGGCTTTCAGAAGCGGTTGCTACTGTGGATCGATGACTGGAATCAGGCAGAGAATAAGCCGTATGAGCTGGGAGCAAGCACGGGCGTGATCCTGGAGCCGATCCATGATGTAGATGATATCGACGAGCTGATGAAGAAGGCGGATGATAATATGTATGATTGTAAGGTGAGACATCATAGCATACGGGCAAGACGCAGAGTATAAAGCGTTCAGGGCTTACGCCTGGATGGGCAGGGACGATTCTGAATCAATGAACTTATGAAGAAGAATTAAATAAATACCGCAATGTCTGTGCGGTGAGGAAAGGCGGGTGTTGTCATGGGAGATAAAACAGTCAGCGATGAAATGCAAATGTACAGTCATGTGTTTTCTGTTCTCGGAAAATGCACGGATGATTATTTGTTTGTACTGGATCTGCAGAACAACCGGTATATGATTTCGGACAGTGCAACTAAGATTTTTCCGTTTGAAGCGACAGAGATGTCGAATGCGTTTAAAGCACTGGAAAGTATCGTATATCCGCAGGATTATCCGATGCTGGAGCAGAATCTGCAGGATATTATTACCGGACGGTCAACAGAACATGATATGGAATATAGATGGGTAGGAAGGAATGGAAAGCCGGTATGGATATCCTGCCGTGGACAGGTTGTCAATGACGCAGATGGAAAGCCGGAATTTCTGATCGGAAGAATTACCGATATCGGCAAGAAGAGTAAGATTGATGGTGTGACCGGTCTGTACCGGGAACATTCCCTGAAGAATCAGCTTCGGAGAATGTCTGAGGAGGATCGGCTGGAGGGATATCTGCTGCAGATCGGTATAGATAATTTCAAGGAGATCAATGAGAAATGCGGCAGTGAGGTCGGCAATGAGGTTCTGCTGAATATGGCAGAATGTATCAAAAAGGTTGTCGGAGATACCGGCAAGGTATACCGTATGGGCGGAGATGAGATGGCAATCCTTGTTCCGGGGATCTTTCATGAGAAGAAAGAGGATCCGGCTAAAGCATTGTACAAGAAAATCCGTGATAAGATCGACCAGATTTTTTCAGAGGGTGGTCATATGATCTATTTCACGATTTCTGCCGGAAGTGTTTATTTCCATAAGGAGGACCGGGATGTCGGAAAGCTGATCGAGTATGTTGGCTTTGCATTGCATCAGGCGAAGATCAGCGGCAAGAATAACTGTATGAGATATTCGTATGCCGTTTACGAGGAATATGTCCATGCGCTGGATGTTCAGGAGGAGCTTCGAAAGGACATTGAAAATGATTTTCAGGGCTTTGAACTGTACTATCAGCCGGTGGTCAATATTGCAAAGAAAAAGATCCTTGGAGCCGAGGCATTGATCCGCTGGCACAGCAAGAAGTTTGGTTTCATGTCACCGGGACAGTTTATTCCGATGCTGGAGGAGACAGGTCTTATTATTCCGCTGGGGCGCTGGATCACGCGGACGGCAATACAGCAGTGTGTGAAGTGGCAGAAGGTTGTGCCGGGGTTCCGGATGAATGTAAATCTTTCCTTTGTGCAGATTAAGAAGAGTAATGCACTGCAGGATATTCTGTTTCTGATCGATACGCTCAATGTGGACAAGAGCGTTCTGATGATCGAGGTGACGGAGAGCGGAGAGATTGAGAGCGGCGTGGCTGCAAGAGTCCTGCGTTCCTTTAAGGATGAATCCATCCCGTTAGCAATCGATGATTTCGGCACAGGCTATTCGAATCTTCGCTATGTGAAGGATATGACGTTTGATCTGGTAAAGATCGACCAGTCCTTTATCCGGAATATCACACACAGCAAGTATGATTATCTTGTGGTGAAGCAGTTTACCGAGCTGGCACATTCTCTGAATCTGACTGTGTGCTATGAGGGTGTGGAGACGGAGGAGGATTTTAAATGTGTCCTTGGTCTGAAACCGGATTATATTCAGGGATATTATTTCTCCCGGCCGGTTCCGGCAGAAGAGTTTGAGCAGAAATGTCTCGATCAGCCGGTAGTATTTTAATGACAGAATGAACTACATAATATAAAGCGCGCAGGGAGCGCAGAAAGAGGAAAACTATGGCATGGTATGACAGTGCAGTATTTTATCACATCTATCCGTTGGGACTTTGCGGATGCAGCAAAGAGAACACAGGAGTCCCGGAGAGCCATTTCGAGCAGTTGAAACAGTGGGCAAAGCATGCCTGTGATCTGGGCTTTACGGCAATTTACATCGGACCGCTTTTTGAGTCGGTGGGACATGGCTATGAGACAACGGATTACAAGAAGGTGGACATCCGCCTTGGTACCAATGAGGATTTCAGAGACTTTGTGGACTATTGTCATGATATGGGAGTAAAGGTCGTTGTGGACGGTGTGTTTAATCATGTCGGACGACGCTTCTTTGCCTTTGAGGATTTGCAGAAGAACCGTGAAACTTCCCAGTACCGTGATTGGTTCTGTAATGTGAATTTTGGTGGCAATAATGAGTATAATGATGGCTTTTCCTATGAGAACTGGGGTGGCTACAATCTTCTGGTGAAGCTGAATCAGCGTAATCCTGCGGTAATGCAGTATCTTTATGATGTGATTCGTTTCTGGATCGATACGTTTGATATCGATGGAATCCGTCTGGATGCGGCAGATGTGCTTGATTTTGATTTCATGAAGGGAATGCGTCATGAGACAGCTCGGATGAAGGAGGATTTCTGGCTGATGGGCGAAGTGATCCATGGCGATTACAGCAGATGGGTCAATGACCAGACGCTTCATTGTGTCACAAATTATGAACTGCATAAAGGACTTTATTCCGGTCACAATGATCACAATTATTTCGAGATCGCTCATACGATCCGACGTTTAAATGACATCTGCCGTGGCAGCCGTCTGTATACTTTTGCGGACAATCACGACGTGGAGAGGATTTATACGAAGCTGAATCAGAAGGAGCACCTAAAGCTGGTAACACTTCTGGTTTATACGTTGTATGGAATTCCCTCTGTTTATTATGGATCTGAGTTTGGCATTGAAGGAAAGAAGGAGCAGGGCTCTGACTGGAACTTACGTCCGTATCTGGAGTTGTCCGATTTTGCGGACACCGTAGAGAAGAATCCGGTGACGGCACTTTGTGCGAAGCTTGGAGCAATGAAGAAGCAATATCCGGAGCTGACCGATGGAGCATATCAGGAACTGCATCTTACCAACCGCCAGTTTGCATATGGCAGAGTGTTAGATGGAAGCTGCATGGTGACAGCATTGAACTGTGATGATAATACGGCAGTGCTGGAGTTTGGCGTGCCGGTGGATGGCAAGGTTACAGACCTGCTTGGTTGTGCAGAGAATGTCAGACTTCAGGATGGAAGACTTTGTGTGACGCTGCCTGCCAATACAGGTACTGTATTATATGTTGGACAGAGAGAGACGGAGCAGGCAGATGATGGATTGTGGAACGCGCAGCCTGTCTCAAAGACAGAGATGTCCACGCAGCCGGAGGGCACAGTTGCGAATCAAGATACAGAGTCGGTGAATGGACAGGAGAACCCGGTGACAGCCTGTGAAGATAATGAAAATGCGCAGGAGGATGCAGCAGGTAAGACGGAAGCTGCACAGGAGACAGTGGAAAACGCAGAAGCCGTAGAAAGCAAGGCTGATCAAAATGTATCGGGACAGGCCGTAGTGTCCACAAATACGGACACACAGAACACTCCTCAAATAGCAGGAATCATTCTGATGACAGAGGATATGGGACGGATGATGGATTTCTACCGTAATGCACTTGGCTTTGAGATGGAACAGCAGGGAAGCAGAGCGTATTGTAAGAAAGATGATATGGTGCTTACGATGGTTGGACGAAGAGATTATGAGCGTCTTACCTGCCGTGGTTATGGTTATGGCGGTGGTGTGACGAATCATTTCCATCTGCGTATTCTGACCGGAGATGTGGAGAGTTTATATCAGAAATGTCTCGGCTGCGGTGCACAGCATGTGACCGGACCGGCTGGCAATGAGTGGGGCGAGTTTACCGCATGTGTGGCAGATCCGGACGGTAATATCGTTGAGATTGTTGACCGGTAACCGGGTGATATGATGAAAGCACTGAGGCAATACAAGTAAGAAGTTTTGCTTTGAATATGGCTGGGAGATTTCAGATTTTGGGAAAGGCTTGGTAAATATGGCAAGAAGAGATAAGACAAATTATTATCTGGATCTGGCAGATGTCGTATCGAAAAGGGGAACCTGTTTGCGACGTCATTACGGTGCGGTGATCGTCAAGAATGACGAGGTCATTTCTACAGGTTATGTGGGAGCGCCGAGAGGACGGAAGAACTGCAGTGATCTGGGAAGATGTATCCGTCAGGAAATGGAGATTCCGAGAGGAGAGCGATATGAGCTTTGCCGCAGCGTTCATGCAGAAGCCAATGCGATCATCAGTGCGGAGCGTGAGAAAATGATCGGGAGTACGCTTTATCTGTCCGGGCGCGAGGTGGCAACCGGACGCTATGTGAAAAACTCCAACAGCTGCTCGATGTGCAAGAAAATGATCATTAACGCAGGCATTGAAAAGGTTGTGATCCGTGATACGCAGGATGATTACAGAGAGATCATGGTGCAGGAATGGATCGACCATGACGATTCCCTGGACGGTGTCCGCGGATATTAATGGCATGTAAGAATAAGAAGCGCGAAACAATTTCAAACTGTTTCGCGCTTCTTGTTCTTACATGTAAAGGAAAATGCTTGTATCTCCTTAACTTAAATAGAAAACAGCAGCTCCGTGCTTTTTCAAGGAGACATTGATCGTCTCTATTGCCTCGGCGGTCTGTCCGCTCCAAAGCTCTGTGGATCGTACCGGATGGTAGATTTCAAGATCCTCCAGTGGAATCCGGATCTCACTGTCCTTCTCGTCGGTGTTAAAGATAGCGGCATACTGTCCGCCCTCGCTGCTGACAGCGGTCCAGAGGATGTGTTCGGTGCCGTCGATCAGCTTCTGCCATACCGGGTGGGAATGGCGGGCATTGCGGTGCATTTTCAGAATCTCCTCGTTGGTGATCAGTCCCATTGTGAAATCATCAAATCCGGTCATCTCACCGCCGATGATCAGAGGAGAGCGGAAGATGCTCCACAGAGACATCATTGTGATCTGTTCATCCTGCGTAAACTCGGTGCGAAGAGCCGGGTCATAGTCCTGCTTGATCGGACCGATCGGCAGCATGTCCGCATCCGGATAACAGCCATGGCCGGTGTGGATGCACCACTGTCTTGCACGGTCAAACATATCATAAAGCTGCGGCCAGGAATCCCAGAAATCATCGGTGATACGCCACATGTTGGATGTCTGCTTATAAAGCTCAGCTTTCTCGATCAGAGCCGGTCCCGGTGACAGGCTTAAGACCATGTCTCTGCCACAATCCTTTAGCGACTGAGACAAAAGGATCAGCTCAGATTCCTCATGAGGAAGCTCTCTTGCGATGTCATCGCACTTGATAAAATCAACGCCCCAGGAAGTGTAAAGCTCAAACAGGCTGTCGTAATATGCTTTGGCACCATCGGCATCCGGGTTGACACCGTACATATCTGTATTCCAGTGACAGATGCTGTCTGTCTTGGCAATCTGTCTGGCGGTCTGTGTGCTTCCTTTGATCGGCGTGTTCTGATGAACGGCCTGACGTGGAATTCCACGCATAATGTGGATGCCGAACTTCAAGCCGAGAGAGTGAACATACTCTGCCAGCGGAGCGAAGCCCTTACCGTCTGCCGAAGAAGGAAAACGGTTAACAGCGGGGATCAGGCGGGAATATTCGTCCATGCAAAGCTCTGTAAACGGATGATATTCATGGTTCTGTGCCGTTGGCTCTGCCCACTGGATATCCACGGTAATATATTCCCAGCCGTACTGCTTGAGATGCTCTGCCATAAAGGCTGCGTTGGCACGGACAATATCCTCCGTGACAGCGGCACCGTAGCAGTCCCAGCTGTTCCAGCCCATTGGTGCGGTTTGTAGATTCATAGATAATCCTCCGATTCTTTTATTTGCAAAGGTTTGTCACGACCTGATTGATCACCTTGCCGTCGGCCTTGCCTTTCAGCTCGCCCATAACAGCCTTCATGATCTGTCCCTTGTTGCCGGTAGCAATCACATCGGTAAACTTATCGATGATGATTGCACGGATTTCATCCTCAGATAATTGCTTTGGTGCATACTCCTCCATGACGGAGAGGGTAAATGTATACTCGTCCTTCAGATCGGTACGGTCAGCAGGGCAGGTGTCTATCTGCTCCTTGACACTCTTGATCTCCTTAAGGATTGCGCGGTCGACTAACTCCTCAGGAATGTCATCGCGGCATCCCTCATCGATCGCAAGCTTCTTAGCCGCGGATACCAGTACGGAAATAGCCTCCTTACGTTCTTTTTCTCTTGCCTTCATTGCGGCGATCATCGCCTGCTGTAATGTTTTAAACTGCATGATATAACCTCCTTAAATGCATAAGCCGGTGTCTTTTCTGGCAGACGGCATATAATTTTTCTGTGTCTATTATAACAAAACAGTCTGAAATCGTATAGCTTTTTTGAACTTTGATTTTGTACATTTGGGGCGGAAATATCTGTTTCAAAGAAATAAATGAAACTTATTCATTTATAAAGTGAACGAATTTAAGCATTTTCGCTTTACAATTTGCCTGAGCCATATATAATAGTTAATGTTGCATCATTTTTGTCAATGAAGCAGCAGATTTGAGAGAGTTTATCAATTGATAGAAAGGTTTGGTTATCAGCATGAAAAATGGAATTGAGATCAGATGGCATGGCCGTGGTGGTCAGGGAGCAAAGACAGCAGCGCTTCTGCTGGCAGATGTTGCATTCAAGACAGGACAGAATGTACAGGGTTTCCCGGAGTACGGTCCGGAGCGAATGGGAGCGCCGATCACAGCGTATAATCGTATCAGCTCTGACAAGATCCGTGTTCATTCTAATATATATCATCCGGATTATGTGGTTGTGGTTGATGAGACACTTCTTGCGTCTGTTGACGTGACTGCAGGTCTTAAGAAGACCGGTGCCATTATTATCAACACACCGAAGTCCAGAGAGGAAGTTATGGACGAGCTGGGCAGCTATGAGGGCAGAGTTTACACGGTCGATGCACGAAAAATCTCTGTAGAGACACTCGGTAAGAATTTCCCGAACTCACCGATGCTTGCAGCAGCCGTTGCAGTCAGTGACATCATGCCGAGAGAGAAGTTCATCCATGAGATGAGAGCCTCTTACCAGCACAAGTTTGCCAAGAAGCCGGAAGTGATCGAGGGCAATATGAAGGCGCTTGAGTGTGCATATGACGTGGTCGAGGCAGCTATCGAGGAAGATAATCAGATTTCAGCATAACAGGAAACAGGGTACAAAAGCAGACAGCAGTCGATGGTATCCGTTGAGGGCGGAATGTCTTTTACTGCCGATATCATAAACATTAACGAAATGGAGAATACAATGAGAACAGATATTACAAAGATAAACGAGAAATCTCCGCATACCGAACTGACCGAAGGGTTGATGGTATTTGCCGGTGGAACATCCAAGATGTTTCAGACCGGTGAATGGAGAACAAATACACCGATCTTTCATGAAGATTTATGTAAGCAGTGCCTGCTTTGTGCGCCGGTCTGTCCGGATGGAAGCATTCCGGTAAAGGACAGCAAGCGAGGGGCATTTGATTACGACCACTGTAAGGGATGCGGCATCTGTGAGAGAGTCTGTCCGTTTGGTGCGATCGAGATGAAGGAGGGCAACGTAAATGGCAATTAAGGAACGTATGTCAGGTAATGAAGCGGTGGCTTACGCCATCCGTCAGGTGAATCCGGATGTTATGCCGGCATTCCCGATCACTCCATCTACAGAGATTCCGCAGATGGTTTCAACCTATATTGCAAATGGAGAGATGGATACAGAGTTTATTCCGGTGGAGAGTGAGCATTCTTCCATGAGTGCTGCGATAGGAGCAGAGGCAGCAGGTGCAAGAAGCTTAACAGCCACCTCTTCCGCAGGTCTGGCGCTGATGTGGGAGGAGCTTTTGCTGGCCGCATCAAATCGTATGCCGTTAGCACTTACATTAGTCAACAGAACACTTTCCGGACCAATCAATATTAACTGTGACCACTCCGATGGAATGGGAGCAAGAGATACCGGCTGGATCCAGATCTATGCAGAGAATAATCAGGAAGCGTATGATAACTTCATTCAGGCATATCCGATCGCGGAGGATAAGAGAGTACATCTGCCGATCATGATCTGCCAGGATGGTTTTATTACAAGCCACGCCGTAGAGAATATCGAGCTTCTCGAGGATGAGCTTGTCAAGGATTTCGTTGGCGAGTATGAGCCGGAGGAATATCTTCTCAATCCGGGCAAGCCGATCGCCGTCGGACCGTATTCTATTTCCAATTATGCGATGGAAGCCAAGAAGAATCAGGAGATCGCACTGGAAAATTCTAAGGAGGTCATCTTGGAGGTGGCAGAGAAGTTTAAGGAGCTTTCCGGAAGAGGCTTTGGTCTTTTTGAGGAGTATCGCACAGAGGATGCGGATTATATCATGCTGTTGATGGGATCTGCCGCAGGTACGGCAAAGCAGGCAGTGGATGAAATGCGTGAGCAGGGCAAGAAGGTCGGTGTCTTAAAGCTTCGTGTGTTCCGTCCATTCCCGGCAAGGGAGATTGCAGAGGCGTTAAAGAACTGCAAGGCAGTTGCGATCCTTGACCGCTGCGAGAGCTACAACGGCAACGGAGGACCTCTTGGCAGTGAGGTAACTGCAGGTCTGTTCCGTCATAAGGTGATGATCGAGGCAGTCAATTATATTTATGGACTGGCAGGGCGTGATTTTACCGTCAGCGATGCGGTTCATGTATTTGAGGAGCTGGAGGATGCCGTAGTCAATGGCAAAGAGATTGAACAGTTCCAGTATATCCGTCTGCGCTAATCGCAGCCGGATCTGTAAATCATAAGACGAAACAGCAGAAAGAGGGAAAATATGAGCGATTACAGTTTGAAAAATATAATGAATAAACCGGAGCGTCTGGCACCGGGACATCGTATGTGTGCCGGATGCGGTGCAACAATCGCTGTCCGTGCGGTGCTTCGTGCGCTGCATGAGGATGATCATGCCGTGATCGGTAATGCAACAGGATGTCTGGAGGTATCCTCTTTCATGTATCCTTACACGGCATGGGAGGACAGCTACATCCACAATGCCTTTGAAAATGCCGGAGCAACCTTAAGCGGTGTGGAGACAGCTTACAATGCATTGAAGAAGAGAGGAAAGCTTCCGGAGGATGCAACATTTAAGTTTATTACCTTCGGTGGTGACGGTGGCACATATGACATTGGCTTCCAGTCCCTGTCAGGAGCAATGGAACGTGGCCACGATATGGTATATGTCTGCTATGACAATGGAGCTTACATGAATACCGGTATCCAGCGCTCCTCTGCAACACCAATGTATGCGGATACAACGACAACACCGGTTGGCAAGCAGTCCGATGGTAAGATGCAGAACCGCAAGGATCTGGCAAGCATTATTGCAGATCATGATGTGGCTTATGTGGGTCAGACAACATTTACTGCTGACTTCAAAGATCTTCACAGCAAAGCCAACAAGGCAATCTACACAGAGGGGCCTTCCTTCTTAAATATCATGACACCATGTCCGCGAGGCTGGAGATACGACACGCCGGATATCATGAAGATCTGTAAGCTGGCAATAGATACCTGCTACTGGCCAATGTTTGAGGTGGATCATGGCAAGTGGAAGCTGACCTATGAGCCGAAGAAGAAGCTGCCGATCGAGGATTTCCTTCGTCCACAGGGCAGATTTAAGCATCTGTTCAAGAAGGGAAACGAGGATTTGATCGTACAGTTCCAGGAGGAAGTTGACAGACGCTGGGAGGATCTGTTGTACAAATGTGCTAGATAGAGAGGAATATCATGACACTTCTGACATATCAGGTATTTAAGACGGTGGCAGAGCAGGGAAGCTTCCGCAAGGCAGCGGATATTCTTGGGCTGACACC
>ERZ1026852.74-NODE-74-length-65857-cov-37.447023_pt1 | contig 65857 bp, 64 predicted proteins | sample MGYA00380156_ERZ1026852 | MGnify/ENA primary metagenome ERZ1026852 (study PRJEB33269, sample SAMEA4719792) | human gut metagenome | biome: human-associated habitat; feature: organic feature; material: feces | place: Cameroon | collected 2013-10 ...
ATTTTTTCCTTTATTTGCACCGTAAGTTTATTTAGATGATCATAAATTTTAATTTTTTCTTTATCTTTCTTGCATATACTCTTTTGTAATATAAATAGAACAATTGCTTTTAAAAGTATTTTTAATATTAACAAAATACCTATTACAAATGTAATTAAAAAATATAAATTTTCATTCAAGCATTTAAATATACTGGTAATTTTTTGTATTTTATTCATTTCAATAATCATCGAAAATGTAACTACTTGTGTAATTATCCATAAAATCATATTATTTCCTGTTTGTATTTGCCATAGTGAAATATAGACTTTAATTTGATATAGTGAGTATATTTCAAGTGCACATAATATAAGGTAAATGTTTAAGTCCGAAAATCCATAAACTAACCCTATAGATAAAAAAGAAAAAAACAATTGTTCCATAATTCCATATATTCCGACTATTGAACATTTTTTCATCTTGTAACTCAAAGATTTTCTATATCCTAAAGGATATAAAAAAAATAATTGTGTCTGCTTATGTCTAAACATATCTTTGTGAAGTTGTGTATTTGTTGACAGCAATGTAATAAAAAAGAAATACAACAAAAAAAGATTTATTATTTCCGTCTTTTGAATTTTAAAGCTATTAAATGCAACCACCAACGTTAATATTAGAAAAAAATTAAACATATCTATAGATATTGACTTAAAATTTAAAACTCTATTTTCTCTTAAATTCCTTGCTAATGATTTCATTTCTAAAAACACTATTTTCATAGCTATTATCCTCTTATTGTGCCCATGGCAAAATGCCATGGGTCTTTAAAAATTTACTACCAGTTAACAAAAGCTGTTTTTCCCTTTTTTAGCTGCCTTGTAATAGTACCTGCACCTACCGATATTAGTGCTAAAACAGGTGCCGCAGCAGCAAGTTCAGGAATAACTGCTGCTATTGTACCAGCAAGAGAAGATGCAGAACTAAGACTAGATGTACTAGAACGAAGTGCATTGTAAATTTTTGTTGCATTTGATTTTGAAAAATGAAATGTTTTAACTAAATCATACATAAATTATAAATCTCCTTTTCTTATTATTGCTATAATTTCTGTTAACAAAAACTATTTTATATCAAATTAATATTTTTTTTCATTCTAGTAATAAATGGTTGATTTTATTGCCTATGTGTTAACAAATGCATATCCAAATTAAAAACTCTATATTTAACACTAATACCTGATTTTCTAAATCAGGTATTAAAACTAAATATAGAGTTCTAGTAAAATTTTTTATTTTTTTTATAAAGCATTAACTCAATCGTTGCCATAATGCATTCAACCACAAAAACATATTGCTTTTTTCCTACTAAATTTCCCCACACGAATATACTTATAAATATAATTGCTCCCTTCATTTTCCTTATTAGTAATTGTTTTTCACTTTCGTTTTTTCTTCTTTCAACAAAAATAAATAAAACAATAATCTCTATTATGAATAAAAAAAACATATCATAATATACAATTTCAATTTTTTCTACTAATACCGGTATTATAGTCGTTGAAGTAACTGAATATAAAAGGCATATCTTATTATTAGAAAAATGATTCCCCCCAACGTATCTCCTTAATATTAAAAGAAAAATCATTGAAAATATAATTAATCTTAATTTATCCATCAAGATACCTAGACATACGATGACTACTACTTTTATAGCTTCATTCAAAAAAACTTCAATTCCATATACGAGAATATTAAATTTATCCTCTTTCATTTCAAATTCCATTTTTGTTATTTGTTTTGCTATAATTAATGCCATTTCATGTTGAATATCCATACTCACCTACTTTTGCAGTATCAAAGTCTGCTCAAAATAACCCTGTGAAATACTGGTGCTTTTTGATACATTCCTATACTTTTTTAATATTTCCTTTACATTATAAAGGCCTAAGCCTCTTCCTTCCCCTTTTGTTGAATAACCATATTCATTTAATCTGCCTAATGCTATGTTCTCCTGATTAAATGTATTCTTCAAAATCACAACAACTGATTTCGTCTCTTTAATAATATTAAACTTTATCTCTTTCCTCTGCTTGCACGCCATAGCAGCTTCAATTGCATTATCGAAATAAATCCCCATTATACGATTTAGATCAAAAATATTAATATAGAAATTATCGATTTCATGTAATATATCAATTTCAACATCTATACCCATTTCATGAGCATAGATAAGCTTAGAAGATGCTAACCCTTTAAACCCCATATCTTTTATATTAGACAATTGATTTAGCTTAAAATTATCTCTTAAAAGTCTTCCACTCTCTTTAAAAACACTATCAGTAAAATATACTTCTAATTTATCATAATCTTTTGCTTCAAGATATCCTGATATTGACGTAAGTATATTTACATAATCATGTTTAAATGCCCTTACACTCTTATACATTGCCTCAATCTGCGACGTATATTCTTTTAAACTGTTATACTGCATCTGCTCGTTTCTCATCTTCTGCCGCTCACTGTATATGCAAAAGGTCACAACAGAAATAACCATCGTCAAAAACATATACCCGCCAAAAATCATAAGGTTAGTTTTGGCTATCTGTCCTGTAAAATTACTCTTTCGTGTAGCCCATCCATTAATGAGAAAAGCTGCAGCGCAAAGCACTATGTTAAAAGCTAACAAAAAAATCAGCTCTTTGCCTTTAGCCAACTCATATGTATTTGCCAGCTTATTTTTTATTACGGATATAACAAATGCAACAATAAAATTTGTAAGTGTAATTATAAGCATGAGTAGAATGTCAAGCCATATTTTTGTCTCATGATATTCCTTTATATAATCATTTTTAAATGCAATTACTTCCACTATATAATTACATGCAACCACAATGATATACGAAAATGGAATGTACAACAAATAAATTTTTTTGCACTTGAAAACACTTAGAAATACAATTGCCATTAATAAACACGATATAACAAAACTTATTTCATTTGTCAAAAGTAATGCTGCTATCCATACTATCAATATATCAGCTACATTTCCTATCAATAATCGCTTTGTTTGAACAATCCCCTTTAATAGAAAAAAATGTATTATCGGCATCCACAATGCAGCCACAAAGCAAGTTAAAATATTAACGCTTACCATATTTCAAAAATCCTCTTTCAATTATAGATTATTAATTATAGCATGTTATACTATAAACTTCTATATCCATGATTACTATTACACAACTAACGCTTAGCACTATTTTTATGCAATTTATTATTTTATTTGTATAATTTATATCAGCTCCTATATAATTTGCATTATAAAATAATATTATTACGGAGGATAATTCATGTTACTATCAAACTTCTTTATAAAAATTGCTATTTACGCTGCTCAATCACGGTGCTGTATATTTTTCCATAAGGTTCAGGTTCCTTCAATTTTAGAAAACAATTCTACAGAACAATACACAAAATCACTCATAACTCAAGACAATAAAAATTAAATATCCAATATGCTAAAATTAATAACTTAATAGAGCAGACGGCATTTTATTTATGCTGTCTGCTCTATTATAATATATTCGCGATTATTCAAAAGTCCTGCTAATTTACCATGCAATAAATGTAATTCTTTTTCTCTACCTACAAGCATCCTGCACCTCCACCCAAAATATATTATATTGCTATCCTCTTCCTAATCTCGTTAAAAATAACAGATTAAGAAGAGTATATATTGTTTCATTGCAATACCTATGTGTAGTTATACATTAAGCTCGTGATTCCAAATGGTCAAAGATCATATTGGTAGAATAGTTACGTGTAATTTTTAAAAAAGTGCAATTTTTGCACTGCACAGCTTGACAAAGTGCAATATTTGCACTACTCTATATTTAGAGGTGCAAACATGGGAGAATTAAAATCTTTACGAATTGAAAGAAAATTAACACAAAATCAAGCTGCGGATATACTCGGAGTTTCTTTGCGTTCATACAAATCTTATGAAAATGATGAAAAAAAAGCAGATAGCATAAAGTACAAATATATGATTGAAAAAATATCCGAAATTAACCCTATTGATGAAGAAAATGGTATAGTAGATATTGATTATATAAAAAGAAAATGTTCTGTTGTATTTGATAAATATAATGTTAATTTCTGTTATCTGTTTGGTTCGTACTCAAAAGGTACGGCAAAACCAACCAGCGATGTTGACCTTTTAATTTCGACAGACTCGACCGGATTAAAATTCTATGGATTAGTGGAGGATATAAGAACTGCACTTCACAAAAAAGTTGATGTACTTGATATAAATCAATTGAAAAATAATTTTGAGCTGACGCAGGAAATACTAAAAGATGGAGTAAAAATATATGGATAATGTTAAGAATGATGCTTATTATATTAAAAGGTTGAAACAGGATTTAGAATTTGTTGTTACACATATGAAAAATGTTGATATTGAGGAACTTAATGCAAATGAAGTTCTTCTCGATTCCATGTTATTTCGTATGATTCAAATATCTGAGAATGCAAAAAAATTGTCAGATGAATATAAACTACACAGAGGAAACGTTCCATGGAATGCAATCTATGGATTGAGAAATCGTATAGTCCACGATTATGGAAATGTAGATTTGAACGTGGTTTTTGAAACACTCAAGCATGATATTCCGGAATTACTTGAAATAATATAATTACACACACCAATGATTACCTCGCCTGAAAGGAGGCTGAATGATTATGAAAACCTGGAATGACTATAAGGAACATGTAAGAACTGTTGATCCTGAAATTGGAAAAGACATTGATGAAGTTGAAAATATATCCTCAATCGTAAGTGCCATGGTGGAACAGCGTACTTCTCTCGGACTTAGCCAGATAGAGCTTGCAGTAAGACCTACAAAACCTACAATTTGAAATCAAGGAAACTACCATACTTACATGCATCATCAACATCCCATTCAAACACACCCCTGTTGAAGATGCGATTAATTATTTGATGTTAAGCATGCTACAGTGAGTGAGCCTATTTCTAATATTCTTTCTTCAGGAGAATTAGATGGGACTTCTGTCGGTTTTTCCGACAAAAGTTCTGGAGGAAGAAAAAGATATAATGGTGAATCTTGTAATGAATTTTTTGACAATGTAGTTAGTTCATGAAATTTATTATTTAATGAAATTGGTAAATCGAAATTGGTAAAGGAGATATATAACATGAAGAAAGTCTGCTTAGCTGTTTTGCCAGCTTTAACAATAGTGTTAGAATTATTACCCTTGGGAGCAGTTTGTATTTTTGCAACATCTCCAACAGAAAGAGTAAAAGAAACATTCTCATACTTTAGCCTTACACCGTTTGGCTATGCAAATTTTGCTCCACTTATTACAGCCACACTTACTGTTGCCATCTTCTTACTTTCATTGTTTTCATTGAAGAAGAAAGGTGTTCTCAAAGCATTGTTTGTCCTTTCCATTATTACGGTAATTATTTCTCTTTTGCCATTGATGTATGGCTTAAACTACTATACTCTTGTAGGAGCCTTTATAACAGTAACACTTGTAATAGAAAGTATTTTGGCTAAGATACAACAAAAGTAAAGCGATAACTTCTAGTTGTTTAAACTTCCCTATAATTTAATAGAGCAGACGGCATTTTATTTATGCTGTCTGCTCTACTATAATATATTCGCGACTGTTCAAAAGTCCTACTAATTTACCATCATCTTTTCAATTGTTCCACCGCACAGTACATGCCCATCCTGATAGAATACCGCTGCCTGCCCCGGTGTCATAGCGCGCTGTGGCTCGTCAAATACGCATTTTATCATGCCGTTTTCCATAGGTGTGAGTGTACAGTCAGCTCCCCTGTGAGAGTAGCGTACCTTTCCTATACTGCGACTTCCCGGTGCGATATGCTCCTGTGCCATATAGTTTATATCGCTGATATAACAGGTGTCTGAGAAAAGTGACTCATTTGTGCTGATTACGACCTCATTTGTTGCCGGACGCAGCTCCTTTACGAATAAAGGCGTTGCGGCTGTGATTCCAAGCCCCTTGCGCTGTCCGATAGTATAGTGGATGAGGCCCTTATGACGGCCGAGAATATTGCCCGATTCATCCACGAAGTTTCCCGGCTCATAGGTTTTGCCTGTCTCATTCTCGATAAATGAGGCATAGTCGTGATCCGGCACGAAGCATATGTCCTGGCTGTCGCTCTTGTGCGCCACAGGCAGACCTGCTTCCTCTGCGATACGGCGGATTTGTGGCTTTTCATACTCTCCCACAGGCATCAGCGTGCGACGAAGCTGCTCCTGTGTCAGATTGTAAAGCGCATATGTCTGGTCCTTTTCCGCTGTGACTGAGTTGGCTATGGTGTATCTGCCATTTGGAAGCTGTGCTATGCGGGCATAATGGCCTGTTGCTATATAGTCTGCTCCTATCTCGAGCGAGCGGTGAAGCAGCGACTCCCATTTCACATAACGGTTGCAGGCGATACACGGATTTGGCGTGTATGCACGCTCATATTCGGACACGAAATAGTCTATGACGTATTTCTTGAAATCAGCCTTGAAGTTCATCACATAATACGGAATATCAAGCACTGCTGCCACTCGTCTGGCGTCCTCCACTGCGGATAGCCCACAGCAGCCGCCCTCCTGTGACTGTTTAAATACGTCCTCGTCCTGCCATATCTGCATTGTGACTCCGATGACATCGTATCCCTGTTCCTTTAATAAATATGCCGCTACTGACGAATCCACTCCGCCCGACATTCCTACTACAACCTTCTTTTTCATTAATAGTCTTCCTCAGGCGCCTCTTCCTTTTCGCTGATATCGTTTACAGGCTTCTCAAGTCCCTCGATCTTGATGCCGTTTTTCTCTGCGTAATCCCAGAGTGCCGCATGGATTGCCTCCTCTGCGAGAAGTGAGCAGTGTACCTTTACAGGTGGAAGTCCGTCAAGTGCCTCCATAACTGCCTTGTTTGTAACCTCAAGCGCCTCCTGGATTGTCTTGCCCTTTACGAGCTCTGTTGCCATACTGCTTGTTGCAACTGCTGCGCCACATCCGAAGGTCTTGAATTTTGCCTCCTGAATAATGCCGTTGTCATCTATATCCAGATACATTCTCATGATGTCTCCGCACTTTGCGTTTCCTACTGTGCCGACACCACTTGGATTCTCCATCTCTCCTACGTTTCTTGGATGGTTAAAATGGTCCATTACCTTTTCACTGTATGCCATGTCCTTAGTTCCTCCTAATTTTCATGTATATATTAATGTTGTGATAGTCACTATAATTTTTGACCTGATCATTTATGCCTCAGATTTACCGTTTTTCTTTACAAAATCCTCGTATAACGGTGACATGCTTCTGAGCCTTGCTATGATTTCCTTTAACTTGTCCACTGTATAGTCGATATCCTCAAGAGTGGTCTTCTCTGATAATGTAAGACGCAGTGAGCCGTGTGCTATCTCATGTGGCAGTCCTATTGCAAGGAGCACATGTGATGGGTCGAGTGAGCCTGATGTGCAGGCTGAACCTGAGCTGCCGCATATGCCTGCCTGATCAAGCAGGATAAGCATTGACTCTCCCTCGATAAATCTGAAACAGAAGTTTGCATTGTTTGGCAGTCTGTCTGTTCTGTGTCCATTTAAACGTGTATATGGAATCTCACTTGTCACTCTCTCGATGAGGTGATCTCTGAGCTTTGTCTCATATGCGCTGCGCTCTGCCATGTTGGCCTTTGCAAGCTCTACTGCCTTGCCGAGTCCTACAATGCCCGGCACATTGTGTGTTCCCGCACGTCTCTGACGCTCCTGTGCTCCGCCATGGATAAATGAGCGGATTTTTACGCCCTTTCTGATATACATCACGCCGATGCCCTTTGGTCCGTTAAGCTTGTGACCGCTGGCGCTGAGCATGTCGATATGCATATCATCTACATTAATCGGAATATGTCCGAATGCCTGAACCGCATCTGTGTGGAACAAAATGCCATGCTCCTTTGCTATCTCTCCGATCTCCTTAAGCGGCTGGATAGTTCCAATCTCGTTGTTTGCCGCCATAACTGAGATAAGGATTGTGTCAGGTCTGATGGCTGCCTTCAGCTCATCAAGCTTGATTTTTCCGTCCTCATCAACACCCACATATGTCACCTCAAAGCCATGCTTCTCAAGCCACTGTGCTGTGTGAAGAATTGCATGATGCTCGATGGCTGATGTGATGATGTGCTTTCCTTTTGCAGCATATGCCTCTGCTGTGGCCTTTAATGCCCAGTTGTCGGACTCGCTGCCGCCGCCTGTGAAATATATTTCATCCTTCTTGGCTCCGATAAGGTCTGCGACCTCTCCTCTGGCATGATCCACTGCTCTTTCTGCCTCATCTGCAAAGCTGTATATAGCTGATGGATTGCCGTAATGCTCTGTAAAGTAAGGAAGCATTGCATCCACAACCTCCGGATATACCTGTGTGGTTGCCGCATTATCCAAATAAATTAATCTGCTCATCTATGATAACCTTCTTTCTTTATATGACATAATTTCCATTCTTCTCGTTCTGCCAGTCTACCAGATCCTGCAATGTGATATTGTCAACCACACCTGAGATTGCATCATTGATCTTCTTGTACACAATAGATGTGACGCACTGCTGCTGTCTGTCGCAGACTATCTCGTCATCCTCTATACATGCTACCGGCGCAAGGCTGCCCTCAGTCTGTCTGAGAATCATGCCGACTGTGTAGTTCTGCGGTTCCATCTTCAGCATGTATCCGCCCTGGGCGCCTCTGACACTTCTGACGTAGCCCGCCTTGTTTAAAATGGATATAATCTGTTCAAGATATTTATCTGAAATATCCTGTCTCTTCGCTACATCCTTCAGGCTGATGGGTGAACCAGTGTTGTTCTCTGCAAGATCCATCATGAGGCGAAGAGCATAACGTCCTTTTGTTGAAATTTTCATTTATAGCACCTCTGTTTCATTTCCTACTGTTTTACTATACATTCAGAAATCGCCTTTGTCAAGCCGAAAAACAGAAATCATTTCATTTGTCAGGCTTAATTCCTCTAGGGATGTAGGTATTTCTTCTCTTGACACCCATTTTGCCATCGAAAGTTCCTGCATGTCAACCTCAATCTCATCTGTTCCGTCAACTTCACAGAAATATCCCGCTAGTATATTGTCGGTAAAGCCCCACGGCTGCGATTTGTAGTATCTGATGTTTTTCACACGCAGTCCCGTTTCCTCCATGACCTCACGGCGCACAGTCTCCTCAAGCGACTCACCTATCTCGTTAAAGCCTGCCACAAGTGCGTACTTTTTATACTCTCTGCCATTGTATTTTGTCAAAAGCAGCTTATCTCCATTTGTAACTCCCACTATCACTGCCGGATTGATGCGCGGGTAAACCATGTTGCCACAGACCGGACATCTGAGCATGCGCTCCACGTCGTCCTCTACCAGCCTGTTGGCGCATCTGCCGCAGAAATGGTTCTTATCATACCAGCCATCCAGATGAAATCCAGTTATCGCGGCAAGCACGTACTCCTTCGGTGCCGCGCTGCGCATATAGTGCCGGTTTATGAATTTGCCACCTGTTACTTCCAGTATATGCATTTTGTCAGCATGTGACAGTGCCACCCTGAAAAATGCAGTATCGTCAAGTGTAAACAGATACTGATATTTAACATCGGGACATTCTGCTTTTATATCCTCATATCTCGGAAAGCTTATCTGATGAATATCCTGATTGGATTCGTCAGCAGGCATGTCCGATGCCTGCTGCACAAGAAGCTGTCCCCTGCTAAAAAAAAGGACCCTGCTGTCCGGGTCCGGCTGTATGTTTTTGTATGTTATGTCCCACGTATGTGGTGCAATGTCCTGAATCATTGTATGCCTCGATTTTCCTTTTTCCGCTGATTATCTGTGTTATCATACGATGTTTATTCGTGCGTATAAACCGTGCCACTACAACCGAAAATTCGCCTCTTTTTTATACGCTAAAAATCCGAGCGCCTCGCTTCGAACCATCACAACAGACGTTACCTCCACAGTTAACTCCCTCCAGGCTGCCTCGCGTCACATGAAAGCTTCTACTTAGTGCTGCTGTGTTCCCACCCTGACACGGTTCATAGATTTCCATTGCGCAAGACCCAGACGTCAACGCCACTTATGGAGGGCAGCTCCACCGCTTAAGCCCTCTACGAAGCATCACCCCAACTATAGCGGATTGTTGGTTCAAGGTACCGCTACCACCCCGGCTGCTCGGAGTCTTAAGTATACGCTATAATGCAGGGTTTTGTCAAGATTTATTGCAACTTCTTGTGGTATGAGTACGGCACGCAAGCCCCGGGTACTACTGACTCACACGTACTCTCCCGCCATCGCTACGCTACGTGGCTAAGATACTGTACGAAATTATGCTTGATTTTTTTCTATGCTTGACGAAACCGTCGAAACGCGCCGTCCATGGCGCGATTCTCCTCGCCCCTGCGTCCATGCCGGGGCGTTTCTGTGTCTCATGGGCATAATTTCTACAGTATCTAAACCTCTTCGCTATTCGCGCTTCGGGAGAGTACGTGTGAGTCAGTAGTACCTGGGGCTTACGTGCCTTACGTTGTGGTTTTAACCACAATTTATTTACTCCCCTTGAAGCTTGCGCTTCTTTCGCAGCTCCTTGAAGAAGGTAGAGAGCATAGTGCTGCATTCGTCACCACAGATGCCTATATCTGTCTGCACCTGATGATTAAACTGCTGCATCTGCAGTAGATTGATGATTGAGCCTGCACAGCCTGCTTTCGGATTCATGGCACCTATTACCACTCTGGGAATGCGTGCCTGTACTATTGCTCCGGCACACATCTGACAGGGCTCAAGGGTGACGTACATGGTGCATTCCTCGAGACGCCAGTCTCCGGTCTTTTTGCTGGCTTTGCGGATGGCAGAGAGCTCAGCATGAGCGAGTGGATTTTTGTCGGTATTTCTGCGGTTGTAGCCGCGTGCGATGATTTTGTCACCGGCTACAATTACGCAGCCTATCGGCACTTCATCGAGTGCATATGCTTTTTTTGCCTGTTTTATTGCCTGTTTCATATATTTTTCATCTTGTGTCATATTTGTCTGCTCCATGTGTTATAATCTATTTATCATGATACACCAAATGTGAAAGAAGGAAAATATGTTTTTTCAATATGAAACCCCACGCCTGCTTCTTAAGGTATTGCGCGCTGATTGCGCTCCGCAGGTTTTGGATTTTTACAATAGGGATAAAGAGCTTTTTGAAATGTATGAAATAGACCGTGTGCCGGACTTTTATACTGTGAAGCACCTGCAGAAGGTGCTTAGATATGAATACAATATGGCTGTCAAATCACAGCTTTTCAGATTTTATGTTTTTAAGAAGGAAAATCCGTGCCGGATTATCGGCACTGTGTGTATACATAATATCGCTCCGGCTTTCTACGGAAGCTGTGAAATTGGCTATAAATTTTCCAGTGAGTTTCACCACATGGGGTATGCCACTGAGGCAGTCGGCTTCTGCACAAAGCTTGCCTTTAATGAGCTTCGCATGCACAAGGTGACGGCGGTTGTCCACCCTGGGAATGTGCCTTCGATGAAGCTTCTTAATGGGCTTGGCTTCGTGCAGGAGGGGCTGCTTAGGGATTATCTGATGCTGCATGGACAGTGGTGTAATCACTATATTTACGGGCTTGTTAATAAATGAGCCCATTTATAATTTAACATAACAATTGGCGCAGGAAACAATTCCTGCGCCAATTTATCATGTTAATTTAATACTACAGATTCCGCAAACTTCGTGTACTTATTATAATAGCTAGAACGATAGATTAACATGACGATATACATACAAAATTACAAAAGAGCCAATACCTCTTCCACACTTTCTTTTGCATCATCCAACATTGCTACATTAATCTGTGATTTAATCATATCATTATATTCCTTACCTGGATTTTTCTTTACCCACGTTCTGTAATAACGTTTTAAAGTTAATGTATATTTATTTACAATATCATCAATTGCATCTTTCGATGACAATTTTACTGATATTTGAGTTGGATCCCCCATACATTCATATTTAGAAAAGCAATACACTAAATAAAACGGATTTGGCGATTTTCCATCCTCACTTTTTTTCTTTTCCTTTTCAGCTCTTAAATATAACAAATATAAATATAATAAATCATTAGATGTTATTATCGGATTCTTAATAAACTTTACAACATCAGAATTTAAATTATCATCTTGTTTTAATAACTTCGATTTATTCTGAATTGCTACTAACGGAGTTTTATCAAATGATACAAATACCTGTAACAGTTTTTCTAAATCAACAATAAAATCTTTAACCTTTGTCAATTCTTCTAAACCGAATTTCTTCATAAATAATTTATTCGATTCAATTAATGCAGTTGGTTTCTTATATTTTGTAGTATATGTATACTTGTCACTTTGTTTTATACAAACAAGCAATCCTTTTGCTTCAAATTCGGCCTTAATCCTTCTAAATACATCTGACTTAGCTGTAAAAGTTTTTTCTGTTATTGTATTTTGAGAATTGTTATAGCGTACAATGTTTTTATACAACTCTTTTAACGAACTATCATTTGAAGGTATTTTTAAGATTTTAACCATTACATAAGTATTTTCAAATTCCCTATCTAAAGTGGAAGGCGGTAAACTAGATAATGTATCGTAAATTGTACTTACAGTTTGACATCCATTAACAATTTGTGGATCAAACACTTCAAATTCTCTTCCATTTTTCTTATTATGCTCTGTTCCAAGATCATTAACTATCATTGTTATACCATTATTATAGAAGAAAAAATTCACTCTATCTAATGGATTATTCAGTGTCTCTTTAATCTTTTTATTTACAGTACCACTTGATCCTAGGTATTCTCTAATATTATCATCAAAAAGAGGATATTTTTCTCTCTGTGCAGATTCCACCATTCTATAAATAGTAAGTACTGGCGTTAATACATATTTTGCATCTAAAGCCTGTGTCATTTTATATGCTTCATTGTTAACATTTAAAATTGTACCTTTATTAATTGTATTTATCATATATGAGAAAGACTTTTTATTTACCAATGGTTCTTCAAAATATATTTCTTGAATATCATTAAGAGAAAAAAATCTTGCTTCCATTTTTTTAGCTGCATACTTTTGATTGAATTTTGCAATAGCATCCTGAATACTTTGTGTTTTTGAAGAATTATTCGTAACATATAAATAAAAATATATATGAAAATCTTCCTCTTGATTAAATTTGTTATAAATTTCCTGTAACTCTTTCGAGCGCGTATAACAGCCCTTTTCCAATGAGCCTATAGCCCTTGTTAAAAAATCATTCATAACATAATCAACAGTAAGATTAGAACCTTCACTATAAAATTTGTTCTGAATCAAATACAAATCGTGCATATCTTCATGCCAAACATAGCAATCAATTCCTTTGTCATCATAATCTATTATTTTTTCTTCAATAAGCTGGTCATCCTCTGAAAATAATTTATCTAACACCCAAAAATTGAATGCCCATTCTGGCTTTCTTATATTTTTTATACTTGAATATTTCTCTGCATAATCTGCTATATCTTCTTCTATTTGTTTTCTGAAATTTATCATATTTTCTCCCTTTCAAGTAAATACTTAAACTAAATCAAATCTTTATATTTATAAATCTATACTATTTTTTATATTTTTCAAGATTTTATTTTTATTCTTCTCATGCAAATATGTAGGATTAAGCTTTCCTTTTTGATATTTCAGGTATGTTCCTGCTGTTTTATCCACAAGCAGCTTTGTAAAAAATCGCTCCCAACTGAAATATTCCTGACTTTCTATATAATTCTCAGGTTTGTCCATAATATCCTTAATCTCTTTGTCTTCAAGCAACTCAGAACTGAGTATAATCCACTCAAATGATTCCGGCAGATATAACTTTATATTGCCTTTTTCCACAGACATTTTATATAATGCATCCATTTCCGGGCCAATTGCTGCACCGTCGGCTATTACACAAATACTCTCTGTTTCAGCTTTTAGTTGTTCTAGCATAGCAAATATTTTTGTTTTTCCACCAGCGCTTTCACACACTATATTTTTTTCTTTCGATATTGCCTTGAAATACTCATATCCAGAATTTGTATCTTCAACAATTATTTTGTCAGGTTTACATGAAAGCTCCTGATTTAAAGGATAAATATGATACATCTCCTGATATATTTGCTTTGTGTTCTGATACTTTCCTGAAGAATACAGTCCATATATTTCTTCAACACTATATGGCAGATTGTACAGATTTTCTCTTGTTATTATCACAAAATAATTATCTGACGCCTTTACAAGTTCAGCAAACTCCTGCTGTCTTATAAACTGATTTTCTTCATCAATAAAAATGATATTTCCTGATAAATTTTTGAGCAGCATCTGCCACATATTTCCCTCAAGAACTGTGCACGGGGCATCACATTCGATTTCAATTCCGCTTGCATTACCCAGATTTGCAAATTGTCTGATCATATTTATGAGTGTTGTTTTCCCAGTAGCACTGTCCCCTTTTATTATCGTGATATTTCTTTTTATTTCAAATTCATAATGAAGTCTATTGTTTTTCACAACAATTTTATGCTTACCCTTCATACCTTCTCCTATACATATTTACCTGCAACACTGATGAATTCAGCCATACTGTGAACTATTTCTCCCGTATTCAGTATCTTTGCCTCAAAATCTTTACCAAAATCCATTATATGATGCAGATTAATTGTCAAATTCTTTTTGCCCGCAATTCTCAATATCCACTTTGCGCAGTTATCACCACACGCTGAAGCGTTAAAAATTTTTCCGCTATCTTCAAAAGCCATCAGCATAAGGGTTTTCACTCCACCGGACAATTCCTTTGTGGATATCGGTCCCAGTATCGGGCTTTGTACCAGATGTGGTCCAATGACGTCTGATTTATCTATATCTTTTATCATTTTGACAGACAGCTCATCCGTTATCCATTCATCTTCATATGTGTTATCAAAATACACCGGAGGATGGTAAATTGCATTTTCCATATCCCCTAAATATATATTTAACATTGAAATCCTCCATCCCATCTGTTAGGATTCTAAAGTATACGCTATGATACGATTTATTGTCAAGTTTCTAAGCATTTACACCGCTCTCACCACAGCAGTGATCAGGTCTGTAAACTGCTTTGCCACGCGGTCTGCGGTTTCCTGCACTTCCTTGTGGTTGAGCTTTTTGTCGGATAGTCCTGCTGCAAGGTTGGTGATACATGAGATTCCGCAAACCTCAAGCCCCATATGACGCGCTGCAAGTGCCTCACAGGCTGTACTCATTCCGACGGCATCTCCTCCGAGGATTTTACACATCCTGACCTCGGCCGGGGTCTCATACTGCGGGCCTGTGAGCTGTACGTAGACTCCTTCTCTAAGCTTTATGCCCAGCTTATCTGCCTTTTCTTTTACGATTTCCCTCATTCTGCGGCTGTATACCTCGCTCATATCCGGAAAACGCTCGCCAAGTTCATCAATATTTGCTCCGATCAGCGGACTTGGTATGGCTGTCGCGATATGGTCCGAAATCAGCATAAAGTCTCCCGGATTAAAATCAGTATTGAGACCGCCTGCCGCATTTGTGAGTATCAGCTTTTTTGCGCCCATCATTCCCATGAGGCGTGTCGGTAGCACAACGTCTGTTATCGGATACCCCTCATAATAATGTACTCTGCCCTGCATGATGACAACAGGCACACTATCCACATATCCAAATACAAACCTGCCCTTGTGTCCGGGAACTGTGGATGTTGGAAAGCCCTTGATATCCTTGTAATCTATGGTTGTCTCTATCTTAATCTGCTCTGCATAGTCTCCAAGTCCCGAGCCCAAAACTATGGCTGTCTCCGGTACAAAATCTGTTTTTTCACGCACACTTGCAAGGCATGTGGTGAGTTTTTCATATATACTGTTCATTTTTTTCTCCATATATTTTCTGTTAAAGTTTAAAAAATTCATGAGATATTACCCATTAAAGCTCTTCAAGAATAGAATGTCCGATGGTACCCTCCGGCATTTTTACACCGAAGTTGTCAGCAATTGTGGCTCCAATCACCGCAAAAGTGGCTTCCTCCTCAATTGCACCGCCGCCCTTCATGCTCTTTGAATACGCGATAAACGGCACATACTCGCGTGTGTGGTCCGTTCCCTTGTAAGTAGGGTCGTTTCCGTGGTCTGCGGTCAGTATGAGCAGATCATCATCCCTTAGCTTTTCCATTAAAATGCCCAGGTTTTTGTCGAATTTCTCAATTTCCTCTCCGTAGCCTGTCACATTTCTGCGGTGTCCCCACAGTGCGTCGAAATCGACCAGATTCACAAAGCACAGCCCTTTAAAATCCTTCTCACAAATATCAATGGTCTGCTCCATTCCATGAACCGAGCTCTTTGAGCGGAATGCCTCTGTAATGCCCTCTCCACAGAAAATATCATTGATTTTGCCGACTGAAATTACATCCAGTCCACTGTCCTTTAATGCATTTAATGCAGTAAGACCGGTAGGCTTAAGCGCATAGTCGTGCCTGTTTGAGGTTCGCACGAACTCACCCTTTTTCTTTCCCACATATGGCCTTGCAATGACGCGCCCTACTCTCCACTCGTCCTTGAGCGTTATTTTTCTGGCTATCTCACAGCAGCGGTAGAGATTCTGTAAATCAAAGGTCTCCTCATTGCCGCAAATCTGAAGCACCGAATCCGCTGACGTGTATACAATCATCGAACCGTTCTTTATCTCTTCCTCTCCGAGCTCCTCGATTATCTCAGTGCCGCTGGCGCTCTTGTTGCCTATGACCTTTTTTCCGCACTGCTTCTCAAGCTCAGCGATGAGCTCCGGTGGAAATCCGTGCTCTGTGAAGGTCTTAAACGGCTTTTCGGTTTTTATGCCCATCATCTCCCAGTGGCCTGTCATCGTGTCCTTGCCGTTGCTTGCCTCTGCCAGCCGCGTAAATCTGCCGACTGGCTCAGCAGCCGGCTGCATCTGACCGCCACAGTGCAGATTGAGCATTCCAAGCCTTGTAAGATTTGGGATGTCGAGAGTCTGCATCCTCTCAAGTATATGTCCAAAGGTGTCTACATCTGTGTCTCCAAACCTTTCCGAGTCCGGCATTGCGCCGATTCCCAGAGAGTCCAGGACTATCACAAAAATTCTGTTATATTTCTTCATGGTGTCATACCTCCATTTTCCGGTCCGTAAATTTGTGCTGCGGTTAAATGTTAAATCTCCATACGTCTCGCGGCACTACACCAGCTGCCTGAAAATCCGCTCCTTCACGGCATCATCTGCAAATGCCACATCCAGTGCATTTTTCATCATAAGCGGCAGCTCCTCATCGCGTATGCCATAGGTTCTTTCTATGAATTCAAGCTCTTTAGATAAAGTTGTATTGCTTACGGTGCGGTTGTCTGTGTTTATTGTGACCTTTAATCCGGCGTCCAAAAACTCCCTGATGGGATATTCGTCTGCAGATGCCACCGCCTTTGTCTGCAGGTTGCTTATCGGACAAAGCTCGATGCCTATGCCCTTTGCCGAAAGCTGTCTTTCCAGATCACCGTGACCTCTCATGGCTATTCCATGGCCTATCCTGGCTGCGCCGGCCTCCACTGCATCTATGATATTCTGTGCATTTCCACACTCTCCCGCATGGATTGTAAAAGGCAGCCCGAGCTGCTTTGCATATTTGAAAAGCTCCATGAAGCCTGACATAGGGTAAGGCACCTCAGCACCTGCGAGGTCTGCCGCGCACACACCCGCGCCTAAAAATTCCCTTGCGGTGTGCAGCATGCGTCTGTTTTGTTCCTCGCTGTGATGCCTCATGGCGCACACAATAAGCCCATATTCTATGCCAAAATCCTTTTTACCTCTCTCAAGTCCCTTAAGTGCAGCCTCTATCACGCGCTCGCAGCTCATCCGCTCATTCTCTGAAAGCAGCGGTGCAAAACGGATTTCCGCGTATACGACGTTTTCCCGGTGCATGCCCTTAAGCACATCATAGGCGGCTCCCTCAAGCCCCTTTTCATCCTGGATGCACTGCCCCGGCAAATCAAATTTCTCCAGATACTGTGCGAGACTTGTGCAGTCATCCGACACGCTAAGCTCTGCCTCCTGCACCATCCTGCCAAGCCTTTTCTCGACAAATTCACGGCTTAATGAGCCATCCAGATGGCAATGAAGCTCAATTTTCGGCAGCTTTATTATATTGTCTCTTATATTCTCTTCTCTCTCCATATTTCCCCCATTTCCGGTTTCCCACTTCCTGTTGAGGTGGCTAATGTTCACACCACCATATAATCAACAGCTATTACAGTCCATTATACAGCCCATTAAAGGTACAGCTACAGGTCGCTCTACTCAAGGTTCGCAGGTCCGAACCCCTGCGGGAGCATATCCTCCAGTGTGTAAATCCTATAATTTTCCCTGTCAATTGCCAGTATTATTTTAAAGGTCTTCGGATTGCAAAACTCCATCATAACCTGGCGGCATACTCCACATGGCGCTGTATAACCTGTCGCTTTTTGGTTCTTTCCGCCCACGATACAGATTGCCTCAAAATCCCGCACGCCTTCACTCACTGCCTTGAAAAATGCTGTCCTTTCCGCACAGTTTGTCGGTGTGTAGGCTGCATTTTCTATATTGCAGCCGCTGTAGACTGCCTGATTTTTTGCTAAAAGAGCCGCACCTACATTGAAGCCTGAGTACGGCGCATATGAAAAATCAAGCTGCTCAAGGGCTGTATCAATCAGTTTTTCAATTGTTTTTTTATCCATATATAATTCCCCGGTTATTTATTGTATATGAAAATTCAGTCCATAGCCTTAATGAGCTTCACCACACGGCTTGTCCCAAGCCTGTCAGCGCCAAGCTCAAGAAATCTTTCTGCATCATCTAATGAAGAAATGCCTCCGGCAGCCTTCATCTTCACACCCTCTCCGATATGCTCTGAAAACAGCTTTATATCGTCAAAGGTCGCACCTGCCGTGCCAAAGCCTGTAGATGTCTTGATGTAATCAGCCCCTGCGCTCGTCACTATATCGCACATCCTGATTTTCTCATCATCAGTGAGAAAGCAGGTCTCGATGATGACTTTAAGCGCCTTGTCCTTGCATATAGACTTGAGCTTCTTTATTTCATCCTCTATCAGCTCATACCTTTTATCCTTGAGCCAGCCGATATTGATGACCATATCTATCTCCTTCGCTCCGTTTGCAAGGGCATCCTCTGTCTCAAAGGCTTTCACCGCAGTGGTTGAATATCCGTTAGGGAAGCCTATCACTGTACAGACCTTTACCCTTTCATCCAGGTACTTTGCTGCCTGACTTACATAGCTTGGCGGTATGCAGACCGATGCTGTGTGATATTTTATCGCATCATCGCATATCTGCCTGATTTCGTCCCATGTAGCCTGTGGGGATAAAAGTGTATGGTCAACGTGTTTTAAAATTTCATTTATATCCAATGTCTGTTCTCCGTTTCTGTATTTTATGTCTGACTTATTCTCTGGCGCAATCCTCACGAATGAGGTTTCGCACTGCCGAAACCGCCACCTGAACTGCCATGTCCGTATCGCGTACCACAGGATTCTCAAGCCCGAGCTTTTCCCTCTCCTGATTTGCGACCACAAGGAAGCATGAGCCTGCCCTGACTCCAAGCTTTGCCGCAACGACAAAAAGCGCGGCTGACTCCATCTCTGACGCAAGACATCCAAGCATCCTCCATGCATTCCATTTATTGATAAGCTCGTAGCCTGCCGGCATTTTTTCAGGCTCATGCTGTCCGTAAAATGCATCCTTGCACTGCACCACACCTGTGTGATGCGTATAGTTTTTCTGCTTTGCTGCCGCAACAAGCGCGTTTGTGACATCTAAATCTGCCACAGCCGGAAACTCTATCGGCGCATACTCCTTTGATGTGCCCTCCATGCGGATGGCGCCTGTCGCAATCACGAGGTCACCGCTTTTCACATCTGTCTGCATGCCTCCGCAGGTTCCGATCCTCACGAAGGTATCTGCACCGCATCTGTACAGCTCCTCCATCGCGATGGATGCGGATGGTCCGCCAATGCCTGTCGATGTCACACTGACCTTCACTCCATCCAATGTGCCGGTGTATGTGATAAACTCCCTGTTGTCAGCTATCAAGACCGGATTGTCAAGGTACTGCGCTATTTTAACGCACCTCTTCGGATCTCCCGGCATAATAACATACCTGCCGACCTCTCCCTTTGCGACCTGGATATGATACTGTCTGTCAGGATCCTTGGAATAATTTTTCATGTAATGCCACCTCCCACAGTTTTCTTTTGTTAGCTTTAATTATACACAATTTCTGTGGTTTTGTGCAGAGGAAAGGACATTTTCTTACAATCTATAAAAACTACAGCTGGCAGAACCAGTATCCGAACACTCCGCTATCGACATCCGCTGCATTTGCCGGTGCGGCCGGCTCAAATTCCGTGAAGCCGAATATCCCTGCCAGCATGCGCTCCTGCGGCTCGCTCACGCCCGGCACTCCGAGATATTGCCTGCCATCTGTATCCGTTTTGATGACGAGATGCTTATAGTTTGCGTAACCGTGTGTAAGAAAGCTGTTGTTGACTATGTACCAGTTTTTGGCCGGAAGCGTGCGAAGCTCTGATATGTCTATGCGCCTGATTTTGTCCTGACTGTCATCAACATTTTGACTATGAACCTCTTTCTGACAGCCCGGTTCAGGCTTAGGAGTCGATACAGGGTTTTTCTTATTTGATAAATCTGCTTGTACCTTGAGTGGTTTTCCTATAACTGCAGCCGTGTTATCCGTCCAGCAGCTTGCCAGAAATTTTTCATCTGCATTTTCCAGTTCTATCCTTACACCGAGCACCTGCAAAAATGTCTTTCCACTGTCCTTTACGTTTTCGGTATCTACATTATATATCTCTCGCGCTTCACCGTTTTTTACCGTAAGCTCTCCTGCCTCTATGACCGCCTCCGCTTCATATACCAGATACACTTTTCCTTTTCCGGAGTATTTTCCGAGATTTTTTATCTGTACGAGAAATGCACTTTTTTCTCCATTTATTTCTACTTTTATAAAGCCTGCATTATTTCCTTTCATTCTGCCATCATATAAATACAGGTATGTAACGAATCTCTTCATGCTTATTTACCCGCCTGCGCGTTTTGTACTATTCTATGAGTGGAGCAGTGATATTATGTGTATTATTAATTTATACTTGATTTATAGCTATTCGAGCCATCTTGTGAAAATAAAATAGGAATTATTCTTATTTTCCTCTTGACAATTATAGTACTATCATGTATATTGATATCAGTAACAATTCCTGATTTCATTTAAAAGGAGATTCATATGATTAAGTATAGTCGTCAAAGAGAGTCGATAGTCAACTTTCTGGCGAGCCGGACCGATCATCCGACTGCTGAAACTATCTATCAGAATATCAAAAAAGAATTTCCAAACATCAGTCTTGGAACTGTTTACAGAAACCTTTCCTTGCTTGAGGAAATTGGTGAGATCATCAAGATTTCGACCGGAGTCGGTCCTGACCATTACGATTACAACACAGCGCCTCATTATCACTTTATATGCAGAGGCTGCGGACGCGTGATGGATATCGATTTGGACTTCGCCGATGAGCTGATGACACAGGTGCAGGAATCCACTGATTTAGCCATTGAGAGCTGCTCAGTTTCGTTTACGGGACTTTGTCCGGATTGCAAGAATGAGCTTTCCTAGAGCCTGACAATTTTTACAACAATTAAACATTTATTTACTATCTTTAAAAGGAGGAACATTATTATGGCAAAATGGGTTTGTACAGTTTGTGGATACGTTTATGAGGGAGAGAATCCACCGGCAGAGTGTCCGGTATGCCACGTTGGCGCAGATAAATTCAAGAAGGTTGAGGGAGATTTAACACTTGCTGCAGAGCATGAGTTTGGAGTATACGCTTCAACTGTTAAGAACAATCCTGAAATCTCTGATGAAGATAAGAAATACATCTTCGAGCAGTTAAAGGCTAACTTCGAGGGCGAGTGCTCTGAGGTAGGTATGTATCTTTGCATGGCTCGTGTAGCTCATCGCGAGGGATATCCTGAGATTGGTCTCTACTGGGAGAAGGCAGCTTACGAAGAGGCTGAGCATGCAGCTAAGTTTGCAGAGATGCTCGGTGAGGACCTTGAGCCTAACATGAAAGCTACTACAAAGGACAACCTCGCTTGGAGAGTTGACTGTGAGTTCGGTGCTACAGCAGGAAAGACTGACCTTGCTAAATGTGCTAAGAAGAACAACCTCGATGCAATCCATGATACAGTTCATGAGATGGCTCGTGACGAGGCTAGACACGGAAGAGCCCTTAAGGGACTTCTTGACAGATATTTTGGCTAATTACAAAATAGATAAATATCATTTGAAAATGCAACGCAAAAACCAGTTCGTAAAAATGTCATTTTACGAACTGGTTTTATTTTGGTCAAGTTCTGCAAACTTGAAGTTATCAGTCTGTTTCATCTTTTTTATAACTTTTATTGGCTCTCCCAGCCGTGATAGCGGGTGCCATCGTAGCTGAAAATAAATCTGTAATTTGTCAAATGTATATCCTTCAAAAACGCTTTGGAATCTCAATTCACAGCAGCAATGTTGAATCAGTCCTGCTCCTATTCCATGGGTGACTGCATTTCCCACTTCCTCAAGCACGGTGAGTTTTGGTGGCTCATTCAGTTCCCTGTAGTGCTGTCTTTTTGCTCTTTTTGCCTCTTTCTTCTCTTCTTTTCTCTTTGTCCAGCTCAGCTTTCTGCTGAGTGCTCATATCTGATTCCGAGTTCTTTATTTCTGCCATATTTAATCCTGAAACTTCTTTCTTAAAGATACCGCACTTTATATTACACTCTCGCTGTTGATTTTGAACCGATCAAATAACACTCACAAAAGTCCCGCCTCACTCGTAAAAAGTAATGCAGGACTTTTCCTATAACATTTATCTTGGCCATCTCTTCTCTACCGGTAGTAGTTCTTTAAACTTCTGATGAGGTTCACTCTGATACCAGTATGCCACACTTGAAAGATCGTCTTGTCGCTCAAACAATCCATTATGACTAACCCCTATTTGCTGTACCGTTACTTTCAGATTTTCCTCAAAAAATACAGGATCAGGGATATGCCATCTGTAAAATCCACGCATTGGCGGACAATCATCATTATGATATTGATTCCAAACAAGTGAATCATGTCTGGAATAAAATGGATATCCCAAATATGGGGTAGAATAATTCTGTTCTACAATTCTGCCATTTTCATTTGATGCGAAACTCCAGGAACCTCCGAAATAGTCTTCCATTCCTGTTCCACATATTGTTGGATATTTTTCATCTCCATCAATGTAGAATTTAACTTCACCCTCTCCCCACCAGTACCTCTGCAAAGCTGAAAGTCCCAGATAAGTACCTACATAATGGCCACTTCCTTTTACATTATCAAGAATAACATAATCTTTTCCAATTTCAGTGATTGCCTGCCTTCTCCACTGAGCATGAAAATAAGAAGTGTCTTCTGGAAGCGAATCATACAGGCAGTAATCAATCTGATAAAAAAAAGCCGGTATTGGATTTTTATGCTGATTCTCAATAGTAATGCGAGCATGTTTATGAAATGGCATTGCAAAATAAGAATTAAGTCCTCGCGATGGAACAACAGTTATAATAGCAGAATTCACAATACATTCCTGTCCAAATCCACAACAGAAGAAATCACCCAATGGCACTTCTACCGACGGATTCTCTTCTCCATCCCAGTACATTCGCATAATCAGATCCCTCAGTACAAAACAGTCACCTTCCGAGGTCTTACTGTCAACAGTTATCCATATATGCTGTATCACACCTGGTCCCTCAATATCTGCCAAAAATTCTTCCTGTCCCGGTTGAATATTATTCAAACACGGGCTTCCCTTACGTGAAGGTCCAAGCGGGCTGGCTGCCATCCCGCCTTTTCCTTTTTCTCCTGTCCTGTTCTCAGCATTAATTGCTCTGCTTTTCCCATGTGTCAGATAGGGCATCTTTGAGATATCTCCCGGAAATATCATTTCATATCCTCCTAATATCATTCTATTTATCAACCTTTAGTTGCTCCCATTGTCATACCTGCAGTAACCCATTTATTAAGTGCAAAATAAATAATAAGTGGTGGAAGTATAGATATAACGATAGCTGCAAATGTTAAACCCCAGTCTACATTACCAAATGCTCCCACATAATCCTTTAATCCCATTGCAACTGTTTTTGCATTACTGTCACTGATAAATGTATTTGCAAAAATAAAATCATTCCATATAAGAATACTATACATGGATGCAATTGTAATTATTGTATTTCGTGCCAATGGAAACACAATTTTTATAAATGTAACACCTGGATTACATCCATCTACAATAGCCGCCTCAACCAGCTCATCCGGAACAAAATCATAGAAACTTACAAACATCATCACAGCCAGAGGAAGAGCAAATCCAACCTGTGGTAAAATCAGTGAAAAACTTGTATTCAAGATTCCCATTTTACTATAGAAAATAAACAGTGGAATCAATGTAATCTGTACTGGCACCATGATTCCGAACGTAAAAAATTTATAAATTTGTTTTTTTCCACGTATTCTGAATTTTGACAATGCATAGCCTACTGTCGAACTGAGAAAAATAATCAGAATCAGTGAGATTCCCGTTACTTTTAAACTATTCCACATATAAATGCCTATTTTTCCATCTGAAAATACCTTTATAAAGTTTTCAAATGTCACCACTTTCGGCAAAGCAAACGGCGTTGTAGACAATTCTATCGTCGGCTTAACACTTGCCATAAAAAGCCATATTATAGGATAAACCTGAATAAGCAGAAAGGCAAGAATAACTATCGCAAATACAATTTTTCCAATTTTCTTTTTCATGATTCTTTACACTCCTTCCGCTCTGAAAATATTTTACGAAGTATAAATACCACCAACATACTTTCAATAATGATAAACACTGCAAGAGCACTACCATAACCATATTGGTTATTGGAAAATGCTTTCTTATACATGTATGTAGAGAGCAGCTCGCTTGCATTTCCCGGTCCTCCACTTGTAAGAAGAAATGGAATATCAAATCCTCTCAGCGCACCTGTCAAACACATAGTAAGAGTCAGAAGAATAATATCCTTAATCAATGGAAGTTTTATTTTTAACAGAATTTGGAAATCTGTTGCACCATCGACTTTTGCTGCTTCGTATACAGATGGATCAAGCGAAATTAACGCTGCATAAAAAATAACCATATACATTCCTGTAAATCTCCAGCCTTCTGGCACTGACACTGCTATAAGTGCAGTGTGAATATTTGCCAGCCAGGAAGTAACCATTCCTTCCATTCCTATAGCCTGAAAGAACTGATTGATCAGCCCCATAGGTTCTGTTGCATACATACTTCTGAACAGCTGTGCGATAGCTACAGTTGTGATAATACAAGGAACATAGTATAAAGTCTTAACAAATGTCACATGTTTTTTCATAAAAGTCAGTAATACAGCAAAAATAAGTCCGATTCCAAGCTGCATAACTACCACAATAAGAAGATAAATCAGATTGTTTAAAAATGATTTATAAAATGTTGGATCATGAAACATTGTAACATAATTTTGCAGACCTGCAAAAGTTTTATCACCAATTCCGTTCCATTCCATAAAGCTTAGCCTAATAGACTCTTCAATTGGATAAAAAACTGACAAAATATAAAATAACAGTCCAGGTAATAAAAATATAAAAAACCATTTTTTGTTCTTAATTACGCCCATATTGCCCTCCATGGTTTTAAATACAGGATGTCTGGGAGAGTCTTCTCCCAGACATCAAACATCCTTAGTTTTTCGCGTTGGTTGCAATAGAATCATCTATCAGTTTGCAGAAATCATCAACTGACATATCCCCGGATGCAAGAAGCAATAAATTATCCTGCATAGTTGTATTAGTATCTGCATCCAGATATGTATCCCATGGTTTCAGGAACTGCGCACCTGTTTTATCCATATCATCACGAATTCTAAGATACAGATCTGAGAATTCTACATCTGACGGAAGTTCTGTTTTGATTGGTGACATCTGCTGTTTTGCTGCATATTTTTCACCATAGTTATCCAGTACGTAAAGTATAAAGTCTTTGGTTTTTGCATCAAATGTTTTTGCATTGAATGCCATTCCGATTCCAGAGTTTACGCAAAATTCACTTGCATCTGTTTTTCCGTTTTCGATAGTTGGAAGATAGAAATAATCTATTTTTCCAGCTTTATAAGCGTCCTGCATAGCTGCAATCTCCCAATCACCAATGTAGTACATTGCGGATTTTCCATCCAGGAACATCGACTGTGCAGTTGCATAATCCGTTGCTGCAAATCCATCATTAAAATACTGTCCAATATTCTTCATGAATGTTGCTGCCTCTTTACCTTCATCTCCGGCCATTTTTTCTTTTCCATCACGAAGATTGATAATATAATCGTTACCAGATTCTCTAAACGGCATCATTGCCAGATATCTCTGTACCGGCCATCTGTCAACACCATCTACTGAAATTGGTGTTACTCCATTTTCCTTCAACGTTTTACATACATCCAGCCACTCATCCATAGTTTTCGGTACTGATAAACCATATTTGTCAAAAATTTCCTTATTATACCAGGTCATTTCAACATGATATTCCAATGGAAGTGTATACATGGATCCGTCTGTAAATTCCTGATATTTCAGAGCAGTCGGATAAAAACTATCATATTTACCATTATCCTTCAGGAATTTTTTTACATCTACAAGCATTCCTGCATCAACCAGTTCCTGGCAATACGGATCTGCGTCAATATCAATGATATCCGGCATATTTCCACCTGCAATCAATGTTTTCAGTTTCTGCAAATATGATGGTCTATCAGCTGTAGTTTCAAATTCAATCTTCCATTTTCCACCCATCTTCTCACTGTATTCATCTGCGATTTCATGCATTACCTGATCAATCGCTCCGTCAACCGGTCTTGACGTAAACCATTTTACGGTAGTAACGTCCCCGCTGTCTTTACTTTTCTTTTCTGCATCAGCAGACGTCCCACATCCTGTTAATAAGCTACCAGCCATACACAATGCCAACATAGCACTAATTATCTTTTTCCTCATATTACTCGCTCCTTTTTTCTTTATATTGAATTAATTTTACATCGCCTTGTACTACATAAATACCTGCATAACCATCTTTATGATTATACATCCTGGTCGAAAGAACAATTTCATCATTAATATACACTACGCAGATATCTTTTTCTTTTATGATGTGAACTCGATATTCTTCCGCTTTTGGCAGTTTTCTTGCAGTTTCTATCTGATAAGGAACATCTCCCTTTATCTGCCACTGATATCTTCCCTGTTCTCCTCTTGGCCACATATCCCATGCAACTAATTGATTTTTAGGGTTCATACGTAAGAAATAACCCGTTTCGAGTTCTTTATCCACATGTAACGCAATTCCAAATTCATGGTATCTCTCAGGCTTTATTACCATATCCAACGCAAAAGTATCACCTTCTAAAGGATATAAAAGAGCCCCCAGCGTATCACTTTCAACGCTGACTCCATCCTGCGCCTGTACCATCTTGCAGTTATATAAAGTTTCTTTTTTCAATTCAATCTCTTTCGAAAAATAATCCAGCACTTCCGGAATAGCTTTAATTCTAAGTTCTCCGTTTTTCGAATTCTGAATTATTTCATGAAAATTCATTGTTCCGCCCCATTCCCATGGACCAAAATCAGTATTTCCATATTTGCTCGCTATCCATCCGAAAGCAAATCGTCTTTTACCATCAGAAGCAGTCTTGATTGCATAATCAGCTCTTGTATCAAAAACATCATCATCAGGTATTTCCCATGGGCCATTCCAGTTTTTCGAAATACGATAATGTGTTGTAAACTGATCTGAAAATGTTGAAAATACCAGATACCAATATTCGCCCATTTTAAACAGTTCAGGACATTCCATAGTAATATACATTTTAGGATCATAAAAAGGTTTCTCATAAGTCCAGTTTATTAAATCTTCGGACTTACACAATGCAATGCATCCACCCCTGAGATCTCCTCTGTTCGTCACTCTTGACGCCAACAGCATATAATAGCATTGGTCTTCGTCATTCCAAAAAACAAAAGGGTCTCTCCAGTCAAACTCTTCATACTGTTTTCCATCTGAGACAAACAAAAAATCTTTTACTGTCTCCAAATTTTCCAGATTTTTCCCTGTGGCCTGCATTACAGATTGAATTGTTTTACCGCGAAGTTTAAAATCCTCATTATAAGCGGTATAAAAAACATGATACAATCCATCTTTTTCACATTTGATAACCGATCCTGTATATGCGTTCTTGTTGGCATCATGAATACCACCTCTTGCAATTGATTCACCTTTATAATCCAGATTAACAAAATCTTTGGTCTCAATCAGATGCCATGTAGTATCTTCGGCATATTCTTTATCACGTATTCTTGGATCATGAAGATAAAATCCATAATAGGTTCCGTTTTCATAATATGGAATCAAATCACCAACCCAGGCATTTTCTGGTTTATAAAATAATCGCCCCATTTTTACCCTCCTTTTGTTTATAAAATAATTGCCTCATTTTTGCCCTCCTTTTTGCACCATTTGCACATTTCGTTTCATGCATTTACATTATCATATTCTTTGCATTGTTTCAAGTTTTTGCACAGTATTTTCTCTTTTTCCCTCTTTTCTATATTTTAGCCTCATATTTTTTGTGCATTATTTATATTATTCTCTTCTTTTTCCGTGCATTTTGTGCATTTTGTTTTTACATTGTATTGTTTGCAATTCGTGCATTTTGTGTTATACTATATCTGAAGCATATAAATACTATATCTGAAGCATATAAATACAATATAAAAGGAGTTTACTATGAAATGTACCATTCAAAATATTGCTGATCATCTGGGGCTTTCCAGAAATACTGTTTCAAAAGCCTTAAAAAACAGTTCTGAGGTATCTGAAAATACAAGAAATCTGGTTATAAAGACCGCTTCTAAGCTTGGTTATAAAAATGCCACTTTCGCCACCCCTGTCATACCTGCCTCCGAAACAGGCAGCAATGGGACGATTCTTTTCCTTACCAGAACTTACGCTTCCGACTCCGAATTTTGGACCACCGTTTTACGAGGAATTGAATCGATTCTTTCAAATGCGAATTATCATCTGGCAATCAGTATCATGTCCGACAGTGATCTAAAACAACTCAATTTCCCACAAACTATTTCCGATTCTTCTATCAAAGGAATTATTCTTGTTGAGATCTGTGATAAAGTTGTATGCGATGCCCTCTCACAATTTAATCTTCCAATTGTATCTGTAGATATGCCAAATGTTCCGTTTGAAGAACTAAATGGAATAGATGTAGTCACAATGGAAAGTAAAAAGAATCTAAAAAAAATAATTAATCAACTTATAGAAAAAGGAGCTGAAAGCTTTGGTTTTGTTGGAGACCTCTATTCCCCTAATGTAAGCCGTGGATTCCAGGAACGTTATAATGCCTTATCCGAGTGTCTTGCTGAACATCAGCTTCCACTTAATCAGAAGAATTGCCTTCTTCATCAAACGCCGGAGGATTTTCGGAATTTTCAGACCACAGTTAATAATTTGCAAGCTATGATATCACTGCCAGATGTATTCATCTGCGGAAATGACTGGACTGCTATCCAGTTGATATACGCACTGCAGTTCCTTGGTTTCCAGATTCCCAAAGATATATGTGTTGTTGGATTTGATAACATCCCTGCTGCTTCCAGAATTTCACCGTCATTGACAACCATAAGCACTCCTCAGAAATATCTAGGTATTGCTGCTGCAAGACAAATTCTTGAAAGAATTCAGCATCCTAATTGCCCTCATGTTTTCTGTCAATATGAAACAGAATTGATCATTCGAAATTCGACTAATATAACATCTTTTTAATAACTCAACTATATTTATATTGATATATCGGAAAGATTATTGTTGATACACTGCCTGCCAAAAAGTCGAGTTAATAATTGTGTTTTTGAAAGCGGACGACCATATGAAAACATCGTTTGCATCGAGCTTCTTCGCCGTGGATACGATGTTTATGTCGGCAAGCTCTATCAAAAGAAAATCGACTTTGTTGCTCAGAGAGGCAGCGAGAAGATTTATATTCAGGTCAGCGACAACATTTCCGGGCAGGAAACATTTGAGAGAGAATGCTCTCCTCTGCTTCAGATTCGAGATGCTTATCCGAAAATGATTATTGCCAGAACCAAACATCCCCAATATAGTTATGAAGGAATCGAAATTCACGATATAGCCGATTGGTTACTACAAGAATAAGCAGGGTGAAATATCAGTAGTTAATGAAAAAACCTGCTTACATGGAGGTGCATTAGCATAATAAAACCGCTTGTCAGAAAAGCGTTCAAATGGTAGTCTTTTCATGGGCGGTGGTGTCTTTCTGTATTGAATTGTTTTGTGTGGTAACTTTACAATATCAAATACTGGTAAGAATTGCCATTGCCTATTTTATTATTGAGAAAAAGAATGCCGTAAATACGAAAAAAAACAGTTCGTAAAAATATGCTTTTACGAACTGTTTGTATTTTTGGTCAGTTCTGCAAACTTGAATTTATCTATTCGCATAATCAATCAAAATCTTTTTGCAACTACTGCAACGATAAGCTTCACAATGAGGGATTCCGCCTGAACCTTTACTCAATTCCAAATCGTCCGATTGTTTAATACGAAAAACTTTTGTCACATTATCAACTGCAAAAGTAATGTCTCGTGAGCTCATTAGGTATCCTCTTATCATTTCTTCACCACAATATGGACATTTCATGCTGCTTTACCTCCTATAAATTCCGATTTCTCAGTTTCAAAAACTGGGAGTTGTTTAACTGATTCTATAATGTCCTATGATATCATCACGATGTTCCAGTATATCCTCTTCATAATATATTTGATATGGGTTTGCATGATGAATAACAAAACATATACCTTTTCGATTTCTCTTGTCAGATATAATGCCGATATGTTTTTTAAATACAACAATATCTCCACCTTGCCATTCTTCTATTTCATTTATATCTGTAGTAAGACTTATTGCATTATTATCGAAATATACTTTTAAGTTTTTAACTCTTCTAAAATCTATATTTTTATCAACGGCATCTATATCATATAATTCTTTATTGTTTTTTATATCCTCATTTACTAATACCATCAAATCATATCCTGCATCTTTTAAAGCAAAAGCTACTACATCAGTACAAACCCCATATTCATCATTTGGATAACCTGTGTTGTAATATTTGCTTTTATATTTTGGATTAGTTTTTATGTAATTATTTGCATTATTTAATATATCTGTTTGGTCATCTATACCATCATTGTCTTTATCAATATTGCTCTTGTAAGCTTCTATATTGAAATCTGCATTTGTATATTTTTTATGTGGAATATAATTAAAACAATACAACACATATAAAGCAACAATTATTAGCACCAAAAAAACAATAAGCGTTATTCTCTTCTTCATACATTCTCCATTAAACAACTTGCGAGTTACCAATTTCATTAAATAATAAATTAGCTACTTTTTCCTCTAATGACGGATATACATCTCCACCAAACAGACTCTGATAAACTGCTGCCAAATTACCTTCAACATCTAATCCACCATATAGTCCCATATATCCGGCATTTTGAAAAATCGCAAATTCCTCATTCGTAATAACTCCTGCATTATGTGCTGTCTCTGCCAACATTTGATTCCACTGTTTGATGTCTCCCCTGACAACAAGTCTTCTGTTATCTTCGTCCAGTTCATTAAAATGGTCAGCAACCTCCTGCCTGTATGTCTGGATTGCAAAATAATATCGACCACAAATAAAAATAACAACAATTGTAGATACTATTATGAAAAACCAAAAAGTGTTCAGAAATTGAATACATTAAGTCCTGTTTCTTCATCATAAACTCTGTCAACTTTTCCATCAATTACCGTAATAACGAGCTCGCAAGTTGCACTTACAACAGCTCTGTTCAGATGTCCTCCAAACACTTCACCTTTTTCATTACCGGCACTCAAATGAAGATGTGCATAATATTCTCCATCCATTGTATTGATTGTACCTGTCAGCGATGTTATTTCATAATAGCCTTTAAAACTGTTTGAGTAATATTTCTTCTCATCTGTCTTGTATACTCCGACTGTGAAATCATTGATAGCTCCAAGAGCATTAATACTGGCAAGCTTTATATTCTCAGTTATGGCAATTGCTTTCAGTTGCTCCAAAATCTCCTCCCCTTTGTCAATTCTCGCTATTATTATATTATCAAATTTTCTGTATTCCATTATGTTTCCTCCGTAACTTTCGAATTGTTATTCTTTATTCGTGAATTTCCAAGGGTAGATTGTCCGGGTCATGAAAGAATGTCATTTTTTTGCCTGTGTAAGTATCGAGTCTAATCGGCTCAGTTATGATGCCCCTTTTATTCAATTCTCTTACAGTATCATCGACCGAGTCTACAGCAAAGGCAAGATGCCTGAGACCGTAAGCCTCCGGATAACTTGGACGCTTCGGACAATTTTTAATGATAAAAAGTTCTAATTCTATCTCATCAAGTTGAAGATCAATTTTATAATCATCACGTTCCGGTCTGTAATTTTCTCGAATAATAGAAAAACCTAACAGATCCACATAAAAGTGCTTTGATTTCTCATAGTCGCTCCCAATAATGGCAATATGATGAACTTTTTTTAAATTCATGGTGTATTTACCTCTCTGCTACTTTGTTTGAATACATGAAATAATGTATCACAATGATACTATTTTGTAATATATTTTTTCAAAAGCTTATAGGTATTCTCCACGCCATCCATATGTGAGCGCTCATAGTTATGCGATGCATAAACTCCTGCACCGATAAGGCCATGGCGGATATCATATCCGCTGTGCAATGTAGCCTCGACATCTGAGCCGTAGTGCGGATAAACATCGATTGCATAGTCAAGCCCCTCGCTCTTTGCCAGATTTGAAAGCTCTGTAACAAGCTCATAGTTGTAAGGTCCGCCTGAGTCCTTCGCACAGATTGAAACCATATGCTCCGTACAGCCGAGGTCGGCCCCAACGCAGCCCATGTCTACTGAAATCATCTCCTCAGTATCAGCCGGTACAAAGCTTCCGCCATGGCCTACCTCCTCATAAACCGTAAAGAGCAGTGTGACCTTGCGGTTTAGCCTCCAGCTCTCCTGCTTTACGGCATGTGCCACACCAAGTAAGATGGCTGCTGACAGCTTGTCATCGAGGAAACGACTCTTGATATAGCCGCTCTCCGTGATGACTGTACGCGGATCCATAGCGATAATATCCCCTGTTTGGATGCCAAGTGCCGCCACACTCTGCTTATCATTGACATTTTCATCGAGCAGGATTTCCATGTTTTCTTCCTTTGTCTCGACCTTTTCATCTGCCACATGTGCCGATGGCTCTGTATTTAACACCACGCCTGTGTACATTCTGCCATCACGTGTAAAAACCATGCAGTTCTCTCCATCTGCTGTGCTCCACTGATGACCGCCAATGGTGGTCGGGCGCAAACGTCCGTTATCCTTTATTGAGCGAACCATGGCTCCAAGTGTGTCCACATGCGCTGCCAATACCAAAGGTACTCCCTCTCCACCGATTTCCACGCTGACATTTCCTTTATTTGAAAGCTGTGGCGCATATCCCATAGCCTCTAGCTGCTTCATCAGATAGTCTGTGGCATTTTTTGTGAAACCTGTAGGGCTTGCTATTGATGTGAGTGCTTTGAGCTGTGTTCCAATATATTCTTTAATCTCTTCTGTTAACATAATTGTTATCTCCCGTTTTGTTGTCTTTATTAATTCAATTGCATTATAACATCTCATATTTGCGCATGCAATCCGTATTAACCCTTATTTGTAGTACTCTATTCGCAAGCCGCGGGTACCATGGCGCACACACTATTCCACGAAAGCGAATAGCGAAGCTGCTTAGAGACTGTAGAATTGTGCTATGTAACGCAGAAATGCCGAGGCATGGACGCCGAGGCAAGGAGAAATCGAGCCATGGATGGCGAGTTTCGACGGTTTCGTCAAATTAAGAAAACCTTTGGCACAATTCGTACAGTCTCTTAGCTGCGTAGCGTAGCGAACGTGGGATAGTGTGTGCGCCATGGTACCCGCGGCTTGCGAACAACAGACAACAATTTATGGTCAATCCACTTGCGATTAACCTGCAACAATGCTATTCTTAGGATATGAATACACAGAATATATATAATAATAAAGATATAAATACAAAAATAAATTTAGATACAAATTCCAGCACCAAAATAAAAATCTGCGGTCTGACTTCACCTGCTGAAGCACGGTATCTCAACGAAAATCACGTTGATTTTGCGGGTATGGTGTTATTTTTTCCAAAGAGTAAGAGGAATATATCCATCGAACAGGCAAAGGATATTATGGCAGCCCTTGATGCTTCCATCAAAAGGGTTGCGGTTGTCGTTTCGCCATCCATAGAGCAGATAAGGCAGATTGAGGCTGCAGGCTTTGACTATGTCCAGATACATGGGGAAATTCCGGAGACAGAGGCGGAGGCAGCAAAAGCTATCCCGATTCTTAAAGCCTTCAATGTCTCTGATATGGGCAGCTATGAAAAGTATCACAACGATTCACGCATCGCAGGCTATGTGTTTGATGCCATTGAGCCCGGCAGTGGAAACACCTTTGACTGGAAGCTGGTTGACAATATCCCCCGTGATGAAAAGCTGCTGCTGCTCGCAGGTGGCTTAAATCCAGACAATGTACGCATGGCAATTGAAGCCGTGCATCCTGACGGAGTCGATGTATCCTCAGGTGTGGAAAATGATGACAAAGCGGGGAAGAATCCGGACAAGATACATGATTTTGTTGCGGCAATAAAATCATAAAAAAATCCACATACATCTCTTTCAACATGATGTATGTGGATTTTTTTATGAAATTATGTAACTATTATTTTTCTTTGCCAATCTTGAAAAACAGATTTGCCTTGATGAGCACCGGTCTCAGTGCCACATACACGATTGTTGCAGCAATCACCGATATCACTGCATTGACTCCTGTTGTGGTCACGCTCCATGCGATTTTGAGCTGTGCCATCGGCTTTCCGAGGATAAGCATATCGTAGAAATAGCTTATAATCGGGTCAAAAATAAAGTTGAAGAGCATTCCTGCACATGCTGCAAGGACTGTCCATTTAAATACATGCTTCTTGTCGGTTGAATATGTAATCTTTCCAAGCTTGTGTGCTACAAGACCGGTGATAATACCAATCATAAGCTTGAGGAAAAATGTCTTTGGTGCTCCGGTGATGTATATCGGGTCAAGTAAATCACCGATTGTCATTCCAATTGCTCCACCGATTCCTCCGTATACTCCGCCTAAGAGCAAAGCTGCAAGTACTACGACTGCGTTGCCAAGGTGAAATGATGTGGCGCTGCCACCCGGTAATGTGACCTTAATCTGTAAAAATGTGAATATGACATATGATAAAGCTGCCATAAGTGCTGTAAGTGTGAGTTTTTGAACTTTTTCGTTTCTCATAAAATGCCTCCTAAATATTACAATTAAACTATATAATACTCTTATGTGGCATCAAGTATATATCCAATTTTATATAAATTTATATATCCAGTTTATCTAAAGTCCATTTACTCCTGTGGTTTAATGCTGCCATAGTGTTTTTTCAGCATTTCCATTATCACCTGCTGGCTCTGCTTCGAATGGGTGATAGCGTAATAGCTTCCACCAAATTTTGCCTTGCGCTCTTCCTCATCTATCCCTACGCTTCGTCCCTTTTCGGTGACACGCTTTATCTTGTTCCCGTCTTCTGTAACTTCCTCCAGATATCCCTCTGCAATAAGAAGCTCGTTTATAAACGAGGCTGCAAGCTTTTTGTGCTCCTTATCCGCAGGACACAGCTCATTTATTTTGTTCGTAAGCTCTGTAAGCCTGCATTTGTCGGTGAGCTCTACCTCATCAAGCCTCTGTGGCTCGATGTAAAACGGAAGCTTCTTTTTTCTCGTGCTGCCGATTTCAGCAGCCTCCTCATCGCTTAAAACAGTCTGTGGTCTTTCACCTGTCGTGCTGCCTGATGGATTTGGGTTATCTGCAACAAATGAATTTACCGCCGTCACAAACGCTTCACCATAATTTTGTATCTTCTGCTCACCCATGCCGTACACATCGGCAAGCTGTTCCTTATCCCGCGGCAGCTTCGCACATATATCCTTTAAAGTCTTGTCGGAACAGATGATATACGGAGGCACCGACTTTTCTGCAGCCAGCTCTGTACGCACGCTGCGCAGCTTTTCAAACAGCGCAGCACCAAGCTCGTTAAGCCCTGCAAGCTGTGCTGCCTTTTTACGCTTTTTGCCGGTTTCAACGTATGTCTCCTCCTCTTCATCCTCCACAACCACACAGTTGCTGCATTTGTTGCAGATGCATGGCGTTGTATCTCCGAAATATGAAAGTATAAACTCTCTCAGGCATTTGTCCGTCTCACAGTAATTTATCATCTGCTGCAGCTTTCTTTGGTCATTGGCTGTCTTTTGCATGTCGGATGCCACATCGCCTGCTGAAGCCTTATTCTGCAGAAGGAACTTGTTTATCATGATATCCTGCTTTGAGAAAAACAGCACACATTCCGCTTCCTCACCGTCTCGTCCCGCTCTTCCGGCCTCCTGATAGTAATACTCGAGGCTCTGTGGCATGTTGTAATGCAGCACATATCTCACATTTGACTTGTCGATTCCCATTCCAAATGCGTTTGTGGCAACCATCACACGGATTCTGTCGTATGTAAAATCCTCCTGATTCTGCTTACGTTCATCATTTGAAAGCCCTGCGTGGTAACGGCCCGCCGAAATACCCTGCTCATTTAAAAGAGTATACAGCTTATCCACATTCTTTTTCGTTGCGCAGTATATTATTCCACTTTCGTCCTCATGCTTTTTCACATAATTGATTATACTGTTGTCCTTCTGGCTGCCTCCCTTTCTTGTAACAACCCTGAAAAACAGGTTAGGTCTGTCAAACCCAGTCACCATAGTAACCGGATTGTTAAGTCCAAGCGAAGCCACTATATCATTTTTCACGCGCTCCGTGGCGGTCGCTGTAAACGCACTGACTATCGGTCGTCTTGGAAGTCTCGTTAAAAATCCGGCAATTTCCAGATAGCTCGGTCTGAAATCCTGTCCCCACTGCGATATACAGTGTGCCTCATCAACTGTCAGCATCGATATGTCCGCGTTGCAGGCAAAATCCAGAAAACGCGGCGTGTTGAGGCGCTCCGGAGCGACATAGATTATCTTGTATCGCCCCTGTGAGGCATACGAAAGTGCCATCCTTATCTGGTTTTCGGTCAGTGAGCTGTTGATATAGGCGGCATGCACTCCTGCCTGGTTTAAAGCCTTGACCTGATCTGACATAAGCGAGATAAGTGGCGAAATGACAAGCGTAATTCCTTTAAGCATAAGCGCCGGAAGCTGGTAGCACAGCGATTTTCCTGCGCCTGTCGGCATGATACCAAGCACATCGTGCCCGGCAAGTATGCCGTTTATGAGCTCCTCCTGCCCTGTTCTAAGACTGTCGTAGCCAAAGTATTGTTTGAGTGTCTGGTTTATGTTCATTTATGCTTGTTGTCCTCCCTTAGCTGCACGATAATCCTGTAGACCTCAGGCCTTCTCTCCTTCAGATGCTTATCAAGCAGGTGTCTCCTCTGTGCAAACCGCTCTGCAAGCTCCGGATGCTCTCTTGCTATACGCTCATGCACCTCGCGACGGTGCATCTCGATATCTGCCGCAAGCGTGTGCACATCCTTTCCTGATATGTTGACGATTTCTTTCAGATGCTCCTCCAGATGCTCCAGCCACTCATCCTGGTCAAACTCATCCATATGCGCCCAGCGGCCATGCATGATTTCCTCTATATCCTTTGTCTTTTTGAGCTGTTCTATCTGAAGCTTTATCTGCTTTTCAATCTGCTCCTCACTCTCGGCGCCAAACGCCCAGACAAACTCCTGCACTCTGTTGTCAGCACGCTTTCTTGAGGCACTGCGCTCCTCGTTATCTACGCCACCCTCAAGCGGATAAGGTCTGTTTATTCCCATATCCTTTAGCGCAATATGTATTGTCCTTCTGACACAGCCCTGCTCAATTAAATAACCTAAGCCCAGCTTCCTGAGTTGCTCGTTGAGCTCTGCAATGTGCTCTGTTATGTATAGCTTTACACCTTTTTGTTTCAGTGAGCGGTAAAGTGACTCTATGCTGTCAGCTCCTGTGATATCAATACTTCCGATAGCTCCGGCATCGATTATGACAGCTTTTGTATCATGCTTTAGGTGGTCCTCAATATCGCGCACAAGTACCTTTGCATTTGCAAAAAACAGGCTGCTCGAAAATCTGTAAATAATCACACCGTCAATCTCGTGGATGTTTGTGCTCTCCCTGATATCGCGGAAATGACTGTGTCCCGGCTGCACACCGAGAAAGCAGGTAGCCGGCTTTGCGCTTCTGATTATCATCTCGGCAAAAGACAAAATGATTCCTATCAAAACTCCGTTTATCGTACCCAGAATAAGTACTCCGAAAAAAGCACCAACAAATATGAAAAATTCTGTCCTGCTGACCTTCCACAGTCTCTTTGCCAGATGAAACTCCGTGGCACCCATGAGCGCTGATATGACAATCGCCGTGAGCACCGGAACCGGCAGATATCCTATAAAGCCTGTGCAAAAAAGAAGCACTGCTATCATGGAAACGCCTGCAACAAGCCCTGTGAGCTGTGTCTTACCCTCGTACTGCTCGCTCATCGCAGTTCGTGACACTGAACCGTTTATCGGGCAGCAGCCCGTAAAAGCCGCAGCCATATTTCCTATGGAAAATGCCAAAAGCTCCGTGTTATCATCTATTCTGTATCCGTTTTTCTGTGCGAAATTGTTTTCTGCCAGAAGTGTCTCTGCCATGATGACAACAGCAACCGAAAGACTTAAAACTATTACCTCTGAGGCCTTTTGAACTGAAAAAACTGCCTCGAAATCCGGTATATACCACCGCGGCATGCCGGGCTCAACTGCTGAAAGAGTCGGCACTCCCCACTCCTTTACCGGTCCAAAATATGTAAAAAGCGCGCCTGTTACCATGAGCACAACCGCCATAGGAAACTTTGGAACAAGCCTCTTACTCACAACCAAAATGGCAAGCGCTACAATCCCCATGACAAGTGCGGCTGCATTTATGTGGTGTAAGGCCTCCCATATATGCTCAGACAGTTCAAAAAGCTCTCCGGTTCCTGCCGCAGAGCCCATGAGCTTTGGCACCTGCATCAGTATGATTGTAGTACATATGCCTGTGATAAATCCGCCCATAACCGGCGCAGATATGTAGTTCACCAGCTTTCCGGCATTCATGAAGTAAAATGCCAAGAGCCACAGTGCCACAAAAAATGTAAACACCGGTACAACCGTCATGGCCTCTTTGCTTCCTGCCTCTATTCCCATGCCAAGCACTGCTGCTCCGACAAGCGCCGCCGGAGCAGCATCCACACCGAATATAAACTGCGGTGATGTGGAAAACAGAGCAAACAATATGATTGGGAATACCGAGCCATACAAGCCATATACCGCCGGTAGCCCGGATATCTGCGCATAGCCCATCGATATAGGAATCGAAACCGCCATGATGATGATTCCCGCAAGAATGTCCTTTGGGAGATTTTTCTTGTCGTAGTTTTTGAGTGTTGGTGCAACTGATAATTTTTGTTTCATTTAGATTTGTGCCTTCTTTATCAATACTTTCTTTCCTTCAAATGCGAAACCATAATGTTGAATTGCTTCTCTTTTATATCCTCGTTCCAAAAGCTTTGCATCATAATTTTTCTCTTCAATCTGCTTCAAAGCACTATCCGCAGTCATATCCAGTGATGTCTCCTCTTGCGAATCAATAACCTTAAATTCTATTATTACAGCCTGCGAATTTTTATCACGTGGAATGATCATCACATCATATCTGCCATAGCCACTTTCACGGTTTGACTGCACTTCATATTTATCTCTAAGCTCGACCAGCAGGCCTAAGACAAAACCATGATAAAATCTCTCCGGTTCAGATTTTCCCGAAGGATGCTTTCCGCTGTCAAAGCTGCTGAAGGTAGATAAAGCGACCTCATTCATGTATATGTTCATTTCCTTTACATTGCCTCTAAGCAATGCCCTTATGAATCCATTATAATTCGAAACAGAGGCATTAAACCATCCTCTGAACATATTTGAAAACATACTTACGGTTTCAAGATTTGTAATGCTCAGATGATACCACGGTTCAAGCGTAAGACCTCTTTTTTCTAAGGAATCAACCTTTAAATAACCGCTGGCAAGCAAAAGACTCCAAATGGCATTTTCATCGTTATCGAGCTGTTCAAACACCAGTTGTTCGTCAATGCTAACCTCCACAGAATCGCCTTCCAGAAGTGTTTCCATCATAGATTTTATTTCTGCAGATGCTGTTCTGATCAAACGATTTACCAGACCGTTTGAGCTGGTAGATGCCCAGTATGGACTTATCTGTTTTTCCTTTAGAAAATTCGTTATAGACCATGGATTATAAATATCACTGTGATTTCCAAATTTAAAACCGTCATACCATTTTTTTACAGTATCTTTTTCACCGGACAGACCATACTCTTCCATTGCATCAAAAACTTCATTCTCTGTAAATCCAAAGCTCGTTGCATAACTGCTTGAGGTCGTGGTTATTACATTCAGATTATTGAGGTCTGAAAAAATTGATTCCTTTGATACACGCGTGATTCCTGTCATAATAGCACGCTCCATATACGGATTTGTCTTGAACGTTGCATTAAACAGGCTTCTTATATATGCAGTAAACTCATTCCAATATCCATGAAGATATGCCTCCTGTATAGGAGTATCATACTCATCAAGGATAATTATCGTCTTCTTTCCCCAGTAACGATGAAAATACTCACACAAAATATTTAATTTTAATCCACTCTCAGCATCACCCATCCTGGTATTTGTTCCTTCAAAATCAGCTATTTCGTCTGCTGTCAGAGTATCCCCCTCAAGCAGATATCTGTGCCTTTTGTAAACAGCCTCTATCTGTGCTTTTATCTGGATTTTTGCATCTCCCAGATTGTCGGCCTTAACCGAAGCAAAGCTCATAAAAATCACAGGATAAGTACCCTGAATTTTTCGATAGTCCTCATCCTCCCATATAGACAATGAATCAAACAAATCGCTCCTGTCCTTATACTGATTTGAAAAAAAGCAGTTAAGCATGCTCATATTAAGTGTTTTTCCAAAACGCCTCGGACGCGTGATGAGAGTCACATCATCCTTTGAATCCCACCATTCCTTTATAAAGCTCGTTTTGTCCACAAAAAAGCAATTATCTTCTATAACAGAAGCAAAATCCTGTTTCCCAATACCAATCGTTTTTACCATATCTGACTCCCTGTATAGTCTCAAATCATTGTTTTATATATGATATTATAGCCAATACAATTATGCACTGCAAGAAACAAATATACTCTTCTTAATCACGTTTTTAAACATAGATTAAGAAGAGTATAATCTCTTTTGTCGTATTAAATTATAACTACTTAATTACAGCCTCAACCTCACCCTTCTCAGGCATCACGCGAAGTGCGCCCTTTCTCGTGGTAATAAGCGAAGCTGCTGCATTTGCGAATGTGAGCATCTTTTTCACATCGTCATCCTTCCGGTCATTGATACCATGCTCCAGCACATCGTGAAGCAGGCACGCACAGAAGGTATCTCCTGCACCTGTAGTCTCGACAGTGTCATCTCGCAGGAACGGAGCTGCCTCCACGATATGTCCGTCAAAAAATGCCATACTTCCGTTTTTGCCCATGGTGGCACAGATAAACGGAATGTGATACTCATCTATGAGCTTCTTCACACCTGTCTTTATGTCCTTTTCGCCTGTCATGAATTCAATCTCATCATCAGATATTTTTAAGATGTCACACTGACTCAGGCCCCAGCTTATCTTCTCTTTTGCATCGTCCATGCTCTTCCAGAGCGGTTTGCGCAGATTAGGGTCAAAGGAAATCAGTACGCCTGCCTCTTTTGCGGCAGCTATTGCATGCTTTGTCGCATTCTCACAGATCTTATCTGTCATTGAAAGACTTCCGAAGTGGAAAATTTTTGCGTTTCTCACAAGGGATAAATCCACCTCATCCGCTGTCAGCATCATATCTGCTCCCGGATTTCTGTAAAATGAGAAATCTCTGTCTCCGTCTGCTGCGGTCTGGACAAATGCAAGAGTGGTATGGACATTATCATCATAGCGCACGCCTGTTGTGTCGATGCCCTGCTCCTTTACGGCATCAACAAGCAGCCTTCCGAACGCATCCTGTCCCACTTTTCCGATGAAAGCAGTCTGATGACCGAGCTTTTGAAGCATGGCAAGCACGTTACATGGAGCTCCACCCGGATTAGCCTCAAAAAGCTTATTGTCCTGCGCACTTGTACCGTTTTCTGTAAAATCTATAAGTAATTCACCTAATGCAACTACATCCATATTGTACCTCTTTCTTTCCTGTCAAAATATCCTGTATATTATTCTACAAATAACCGGACCAATAATTTGTCCGGTTATTATTTGTATGCTCTACTGATATGCTTTCATATTATAAAATTATATCATATTATATCATATTTTTCAATATCCACAACAGCACTTCCGTCACAGTTAAAGCTGATTCCATCTGCCTGAAGAGGTGTACAGATAGCTGTGGTTGCGACCTGCTGTCCGTCATTGATAAAGAGCTCTATAGACTGTCTGTCCACGATGAAACGAAGCTTTAGCTTTCTGTCTGTATCTGCGATTTTAATTTTTCTGACACAGACGACATCCTTTGTGACGCCACAGCAGGTACGATCAATCTCGAGCATGCCTGCGACTCTGTTGTAGGTAAACGCTGTACCATACTCATCATCGCATGCCATTTCAACAGTGAAGTCATGGTACTCCTCGCCTGAAAGCTCCACTGTCATGTCGAGAGTGCGACCCTTTATGCCATCAAAGGTCGTGTAGCAGTCTATTTTTTTATCTGTATAATGACACTTGTTTGCACGATAATTTTCTATTTCCTTAACCGGCTTCTGCCAGATGCGGCCGTCCTTTATTTCAAGCTCACGAGGCAGTGTCATCATGCCCTGCCAATCCTGCGAATCAGGAACGACACATGCATCCCATGACTTCATCCACGCTATCATCACGCGGCGTCCGTCCGGAAGCAGTGTAGTCTGTGGCGCATAAAAGTCCATGCCATAGTCAAGTGTGTGCGGCTCTTCCTTGATAAATACATGATTTTCTTTATCATAATCCCCCAGAAAATATACAGAGTTGTGTCCGTTATGAAACTCATATTTGTCTGCCTTCATACTCTGCGGTGAACAGATGAGCACATGCTTATCCTCCAGCCCAAAGAAGTCCGGGCACTCCCACATGGTACCTATTTTGCCTGTGCTGTTTGCCGCAAGGATTGTCTCAAACTGCCAATCGGTCAGGTTTTTTGAAGAGCAGAGCACTACCTGTCCCACATTGTTTAAGTCCTTGCTTCCAACTATAAGATAATATGTGTCATCCTCTTTCCATATTTTAGGGTCACGGAAATCGATTCTGCTGCAGTTTTCAGGAAGCATATCGCCTGTCACAACAGGATTATTCTCATGCTTCACATAATTAAGTCCGTCTCCAAATGCGATGCACTGGTTCTGTCTCTCCTGCTCACTGCCGTCAGGAAGTTTAATCCTTGTGACACCTGTGTATACAAGCACATGCTTACCATCTGCCTCAATGGCACTTCCTGAGAAACATCCTTTTTTATCATATTCCTCGTCAGGTGCCAGAACACATGGAAGCTGCTCCCATTTAATCATATCGCTTGTCGTACTATGCCCCCAATGCATAGGTCCCCACTCACGCAGATATGGATAGTACTGATAAAACAGATGAATTTTTCCGTTATAGACAGAAAATCCATTCGGATCATTAATCCATCCTGCCGGTGCACTGATATGAAACAAAGGTTTACTCTCTTTATCTGTAGCAGCTATTTTTTTTGCCTCGTAGCTTCTTGCTTTTTCCAATAATTCGCTCATTCAAATCCTCCAATTCTGTTTGCTTTGCCGGTAATACAGAATTATGAACAGTAACCTATTTGCCCTCTGACGTACTCTCAAGGGATTTCTGATAGCTGTCAAAATATTTCTGCTTTATCTTCAGATAATCCTGTAAACCATATTTATCAAGTTTCTTAAGGTATGAATCCCATTCCTTATCAATGCCGCCGTTTAATATCCAGTCGGCCTTTTTCTGCTCAGCATATTTCTTGATGTCTGTGTCGTACTGTGACACCTTGTTTGTGTCATCTATGCTCATGAACACGTTTGGATAGACATACTTACTGTTCATGTCCTTCAGATAAGCCTCATGCATGTTGTCAAGACGCCACTTGGCATCTGCAGGCTCTGTCACATAAACATCATAGTACTCGTTTAAAACAGCAAGCGGTCCGTTTACTGACTGTGCCTCACGCACCTCAACCGGTGACTGATCGCCCAGATCCATATGCTTTAACATCTGTCCGCCGTCAGCGTTTGTACTCATCTCAAAGATGTTAAACGAATCTTTCTCACCGTATGTTCCCCAGTTATTCTGTGGAGACTGGATTGGAGCATACATCTGGTCAATCCACGCGGCTGCCAAAGCCGTATCCCTGCAGCTTGATGTCAGTACGCATCGTCCTCTGTCAAATCCACTGGTCTCACTGTTGTTCTGTCTGGTTATGTTTCTAACTCCATCCGGTCCTGTGAGTGCAGGAAGCATGACATAATCTGTGTTGTTATCGATATTTGCGATGTCCCATGTAAAGCAGAGCCCGTATCTGTGGTTTTTACCCTTTGCCACGTAGGTTGACCACTCCTGTGTAAATGCCTCAGGGTCAATCAAATCCTCTGTGACAAGCTTGTGAAGCCACTCGATACCCTCCTTGTAGCCCTCCTGTGTCGGAGTATAGATGACTTTTCCCTCATCTGTTACTGCAAAGTGGTCACCTGTATCACCATAACCCTCACCAAAGCCGTTCATGAGGATGGCTGGATCCTGGTCACCGTTGTTTATAATAAATGACATAGGAATGACACCGCCCTCAATGTCAAACTCTTTCTCAAGCTCGTCTGCATGATCTCTGAATGCAATAAGCACCTGCTCGAGCTCGTCTGTAGTAGTCGGCACCTCAAGTCCCAGATAATCAAGCCATTTCTTGTTGATATAAGGTATATCTCCGATTGCCTGAATTGCCTCTTTTCCTGCACCAAGCTGCTCTATCCAAGGAAATGAATAGATATGTCCGTCCGGTGCGGTACACATTGTCCTATATTCAGGATATTTCTCAAAAACTGCCTGAAGATTAGGCATATATTTATCGATCAGATTCTCTACCGGAATAATGATACCCTGCTTTGCATATCTGAGCAGGTCGTAATCACTCATACCTGCATTAAACAGTCCATCCGGCAGATTACCAAACTGCGCCAATGCCAGATTCTTCTTGTCAGAGAACTGGTCTGAAACGAAGCATGTCCAGTCGATATGCACGTTGGTCTGCTTCTCCATTCTCTTGAAGATAGTCCTCTCATTAGGATCCTGTGTGGATGTGGCCGGTGCACTTGTGATAAATGACAGCTCAGCCTTCTCCTTCAGAGGGAACTGCACATCTGATACCGGTGTGTCCGGATTTGTCTCAGCATTTAAGCTCTGCTGCTTTCCACAGCCTGCCACACCTGTCAGCATTGCAAGTGTAAGCGAAAGTGTAATTAATTTTTTGAAGCTTCTTTTTTTCATATCCATACTCATCCTTTCTGTTAGCCCTTAACAGATCCAACCATGATTCCTTTATCAAAATATTTCTGGAAAAATGGATACATAATCAAAAGTGGTAAACTTGATACAACAATTGTAGCGTACTTGAGCTGCTCTGCAACCTTTGCCATCTCAGCTGTACTCTGGATATCTGCAATCATGCCCGGCTGAGGTGTATTCTGCACGAGAATTGAACGCAGTACAAGCTGTAATGGCTGGAGATTTGCGTCATTCAGGTAAATCATTGCATCAAAGTAGCTGTTCCACATTCCTACAAATGACCAAAGCATAAGCACCGCAATAATCGGCTTACAAACCGGAAGCATAATCTTAAAGAAATGCTGTATTTCATTTGCTCCGTCGATGGCTGATGCCTCACGAAGCTCATTTGGCACTGACTGATAATAGGTTCTCGCCAAAATCATATTCCACACATTGAAAGCGCCCGGAATGAGGATTGCCCATACGGTGTTTACCATATGGAGCTGATTTATAAGGATGAATGTAGGAATCATTCCTCCTCCAAAAAACATTGTGATAATAAAAATCACATTGAAAAATTTTCTTCCGACAAATTCCTTTTTAGACATAGGATATGCTGCCAGGATTGTGACAAATACTGAGATTGCCGCAAACGCTATTGAGTAAAAAAACGAATTAAAAAATCCGCGCCATATCATGTCATTTTCCAGAACTCGTCTGTATGCATCAATAGTCCAGTCCTTTATGTTGAAGCTCAGTCCCTGATTGTTAAGTACTGTCGGATCCATGAAAGATGCCAGCACTACATATACTAACGGAACAATTATTGCAAGCACAAACAACCCAAGAAGTGTATATCCAATTCCAAGAACAATTTTATCAGTCCGTGAATATTTGATTTTTATCGTCATATCTTTTTCCATTGCACTTTCCTCCTAGATTCCTTCACCATCGTTTAGCTTCTTTACAACCGCATTGACTATAATCAGCAATATTACGTTGATTACCGAGTTGAAAAGACCAACCGCTGTTGAATAACCATAGTCTCCATTCAAAAGTCCGATTCTGTATACATATGTAGAAAGAATTTCCGATGCCGGTAAGTTCATATCTGTCTGTAACGCATAGGCTTTCTCGAAACCGATACTCATAATATTTCCTGCCTGCAGGATGAACTGTATCACTATAATATTCTTAATAGCCGGAAGCTCAACATACCACATCTGCTGGAAGATGTTTGCTCCATCCATTCTCGCTGCCTCTTCAAGCTCCTTGCTCGCATTGGATAATGCCGCTGTGTACATGATTGAAGCCCAGCCTGCTCCCTGCCAGATGCCGCTCGCTATGTAGATTGTCCTGAATGCAGCCGGCATTGTCATCCAGTTTGTGCTGATGCCGAGTATCTTGTTCATTGGTCCGATTGGTGATAAAAACATACGAACCATACCACAAAGTACAATAACTGAGATAAAATTCGGTGCGTAAATCAAAAGCTGTATCTTTTTCTTGATGCCCTCTTTGCGAATACGATTCAGAAGCAGTGCAAGTATAATCGGTACCGGAAATCCCCATAACAATCCGTAAATACTTACCTTTAACGTATTCATAAGGTAGTTCATAAAATCAGGTGACGATAAAAATCTCTTGAAATATTCAAGCCCGACCCATGGACTCCCCAGCACACCCTTTATGACATTGTAATCCTTGAATGCTATGAGCAGTCCGCCCATCGGAACATACTTGAATATAATTGTCAGTAAAAGTGCCGGCATAAGGAAAAATATGTACAACATCCAGTTTTTCTTCACATATGTCACTTTGCTTTTCAATGACTGCTTTTTTTCTTTCATTTGCTGTGACCTCCACTCTTTTTCACATTTTGTCTTTTTTACTTAATTTACGCTCTTGCGTAACCGGCAAAGTAACCGGTTACTTTATAATTTGATAATACAATATCATTTGTGCTGTGTCAATACTTTTCTCAAAAAAAGTAACCGGTTACTTTTTTGTTGATATTTTGGAAATTGCGCTGTATACTGTTTATAAACATTTGTAATATAAGTAATTTTTATAAGGAGACATCCCATGGGAAAAAAACAGGTTACATTTGCAGATATTGCGGAATATACACACTTTTCAAAAACAACGATTTCAAGATATTTCAATCATCCGGACTCTCTGACACTGGAGAATCAGGAAAAGATTTCCCGTGCGCTTGATGAACTCGGCTATAAGAAGAATAAGCTCGCAAAGGTTCTCGCAAACGGTAAGAGCGAGTTTGTCGGCATAATAGTGCCAAACCTTTACCTGCACTACTACTCTGAGATGCTCACACAGCTTTTAGCCACCTACACTGACTATCACTATAAGTTTCTCATCTTTATGAGTGACAAGGGGGCGGCTGAGGAAGAAAACTACATTGATGAACTTTTAGCTTATCAGATAGAGGGTCTTATCGTGCTAAGTCACACTCTCTCATCTGAAAAGCTTGCTTCATACCACATTCCAATTGTCGCAATCGAGCGAGAATCCATGCATATAAGCAGTGTCACCTCCGACAACTATATGGGTGCGCTTCAGGCCACATCTCTTTTAATACGTGACAAATGTGATATCCTCATCCATATCAATGTAGATGTACCAAAGTATGTCCCGGCTTACGACAGAATCCGTGCGTTTGAGGACACCTGTACCGAGCACAATATTCCCTATGAGCTCAGCCTGAACGTATCCGGTGATTCGTACAACGATTTATTTTCTCAGATGAAGGTGATTTTTAACAATATAGATGAGAAATATCCTGATAAAAAGAAAGGGGTATTCCTGGCAAACGACACATATGCCAACATGTTTTTGAACCTTGTCATACAAAAATACGGCTGCTTTCCGGACAGCTATGAGATAGTCGGCTTCGACAATTCACCAATTGCCAACGAAGCCATAATTCCAATCACCACCATCGGCCAGCAGATAGATGTAATCGCAAGAACCGCCATGGATTTGCTCGTCAAGCAAATGGATAACCGCAAACAAAGAAAGCCTGAGCCCGATTTGGCGCCAACGCACAAAAAGATAGCGCCTGTGCTGATCCGCAGGGAGACAACCAGCTAGTACATCGTTTATGTGACATGTACCAGCCTAATTTTCTCCTGTTGCGTCCTGATATTCCCTGCTGCTCACACCACCCCATGAGTTTCTATCCGCTGAGAAAACCTCATTTGTGGTTTTATTTACAGCATAAAATCCCAGTAGCCTTGTATCTGAGCCACTAACCAACTGCTCATAAACAAACAAATCACACTGTCCATTTTCGGAAACTCTGTCATAAACTAACCTATTCTCATACGTACTTCCATCCGCCTCGCCGGTTTCGAAAACAGAATAAAAAGTACCTTTAGCGGTGGAACCGTTGCGAATAATACCGGCATCCCCGGCTGAGAGTATCCCTGCAGCTGCCATGTAATCATATACGGCCTTGCTTTCTGTATCCAGGCTTTCGCCTGCGTTCTCATTTCCTGCATTCTCATTTTCTGTATTTTCAGAACCGTTATTGAATTGCTGTGAATTATTCTCAGTGCTGCTCTCACTGTCATTTGCGCCACTGTCACCAGCATCATTTCCACTGTCATCGGTGCTGTCATCATAGTTTATAAGTCCAAACTTTATTGTTTCCTTGAATGTCAGACTTCGTCTCAGGAAAGGTCCAACCTTGATGTTATAGTATTCATCAGTGCTATATCCATCCGAAGTACTCATGCAGATAAGACCATTCGCATATGCCTTTTTCTCCGTATCCATGCCGATGAATGAAATTATCAGATTAATAACCATGGCAGCCATCAAACACAGCCACATGACTATGAGTATTACTTTTCTGAATAGCCTTACCCCTTCTAACTTTTTAGATACGCTGTCACTGAATAATATCCACCTGATTATCCAGTAAAGCGACAAGACCATACAGCCTGCGTATGTTATCAGAACAGACGACAGCTCGAACCAGTATCTATAGTGATATCCTCGAGACAGTAAGCCTCCTACTCCATAGAAAATTCCTGCATACAACACCAATATCGCAGTAACTACAATTTCTGTCGGCCACTTATGCTTTATCCTGGTGTCTGCGTAAATTGCCTGACACAAATCCATTTTTGCATTTTCTGATAAAAACAATGCACCAATCTGCATGTCCGTCATCTGCTTTTGATTCGCCGGCACAGCATAGCACTTATCCAGCCACTCCTGCCAGCCCGGCTTATCACATAGGAACAAAACTGCAGCATTGCAAAAATAATAATCTCTTAAATATGGCAGCTTCACACAATTGATATCAACCATTGCAAGAGCCTGTGCGGCCAGATCATAGTTTGACATAAGAAGCTGCTGCTTAGCCATCACTATCAACACAACTGACTGAAGCTGCCTATTATTCCTGTATCTGGTTCTGTACATAGCCAAATTGTAATCATGCCTGTCCTGAAGGCTCCAATTCTCTGTCCTTTTCGCTGATATATTAACAACAGCGATCAGCATCAACACCAGAAAAATAATACCTGCAAAAAAGAGCAATAAACATGATTTAATCATTCCTGAACTATAGTCATCCCTATGGAACATTCCAAACAACAAGCATAATGTCAAAACACTCCATACAACAGTCAATACTCTGTAAATCTGCACATATCTTTTCTGCCATAAGCCATTTTTGTATCCAATGGTATCAGGGGTGACAGTGTTTGAAAGCTCATAATAATTCATGCAATCCGCCTCTTTATCTCTGTAAATGAAATTGATTTATCCGTGGCTTAATTGTACCACGAATAAACCAATTTGTGTGAAATCTATTTTATCTGTATCTTCTTCCTCATGCGCATCTCCCACACATAGTAGGTCACAATAAGCAGTATTCCTGTTGTAAGCCAGGCTGCCGGATCTGCAAAGCACACACCGATGTAACCAAATGGCTTTGACAGAGCAAGTATTGCAATCAATCTCGACACAAGCTCCATCACACCGCTAAGCATAGGCACAAGTCCCTTGTTAAGTCCCTGCAGACCGTTTCTGTATGCAAAAATCCATGCAAGAGGAAGCATGAATACGCTCGCGATTTTCAGATATTTCATAGCACAGTCAATGTCAGTTGCCGTAGGCGATGTGATAAACCAGCCTATCATGTACGGTCCGACAAAGCAGTTAATTGCTGCCGCTAAAACTGCGCAGCCTATACATATGAAAAAGCATGACTTCATACCCTTAAATATCCTGTCGTATCTTCCTGCTCCTAGATTTTGTCCGCAGTAAGTCGCAGCAGCTGTTCCAAGTGTAGGCATGGTCTGTGTCGCGATATTGTTGACCTTGGATGCGGCGGTATACGCAGCTACCACCTGCGAACCGAACACATTGACCGCAGCCTGGAAAATCATCGTTCCGATAGCAGTGATTGAATAGTTGAGTGCCATCTGCAGACCGATTGAGAGCATGCGCCAGATTCCGCTCCAGTCCATGTAATAATCCTCACGGCTGGTGCGCAGCAAATCATACTTCTTAAACATCACGATAAATGACAAAACGGCAGCAATTCCCTGGGAGATAACTGTCGCATAAGCTGCTCCTGCTGTGCCTGCCTTCACCACCACGATAAAGAATATATCCAGCACAATATTCAATACAGATGAAAAAATCAAAAAGTACAGCGGAGTCTTGCTGTCTCCGATACTTCGCAAAAGACCGGAAGCCACATTGTAGGACATGGTGCAGAAAATTCCCGCAAAAATGACCTTTATGTACGCATCAGCCATGACAAGTATATCATCAGGTGTATTGAGCCAGATAAGAAGCTGCCTCGACGCAAGCACTGTCGGAATCGTGAGCACCACTGAAACAATCACAGTAAGAATGATAGCTAAAGCCACATAATGCTTCAAAAGCTTCTCTTTTTTCGCACCAAACGCATGGCTTGCCATAACTCCAAAGCCCTGTGCTATTCCATTTGCAAAGCCAAGCACCAGAAACATAATACAGCCTGTCGAGCCAACCGCCGCAAGCGCCTTTGAGCCCAGATACTGCCCCACGATAATCGTGTCCACCATATTATAGAACTGCTGAAACAGATTTCCCATCAGAACAGGAATCGAGAACAGCAGTATAATTTTCATTGGATTACCTTTAGTCATATCTGTCTTCATGTGTAAATACCCTCCCCAAAAATTCAATTCATAATAACTTTTCCCAGCAGGTTCACCCCTGCAGAAAATCCATTAAAAAAATGTGTGAACAAGCTCTTTTTCAAAGCCTCGTTCACACATTATATACACATATTTTCCAGTATTCAAGTACTATTTTCAAAATTTATAACTTATTTTTTAACAGTACGTTTATTCTTTCTTCCTCACACGATAATTCACATATCTCTTTATCAGGTAGTACACGACACCCCATGTCGGTACCCCGATGAACAGCCCCACTACTCCAAATAATCCATTTCCAAGGAAGATTGCAAATACCACCCAGAAAGGTGAGAGTCCTGTGGACTCACCGAGTATCTTTGGTCCGATAATATTGCCGTCCACCTGCTGTAAGATAATGATAAACAGCAAAAATATCACACCCTTTGACGGGCTGTCGAGCATGATGAGTATGGTGCTTGGTATGGCTCCGATGTACGGTCCAAAGAACGGTATGACATTGGTCACTCCGACTATCACACTGATGAGTGCTACATACGGCATTCGCAGTATCAGGCAGCACACGAAACAGATAGCTCCGATTATGAGTGAATCAATGATTTTACCACTGATAAAACCACCGAATATCTTGTCGCTCTCCTTTAAGATGCTTGAAAGCACCTGTATATGGCGTTCCGGCAGAAATGCGCTCACGAGCTTTTTAGTCTGGCGTTTAAAGGTATCCTTGCTAAGAAGGACATAGATGGCAACAATGAATGCAACAAGGCAGTTTACCGCTGTGCCAAAAATTCCCATAATACCGTTTATCACAAAGGTAACCTGTCCGAGCATATTGTCCCTTACCCATTCAGTAAAATAGCTTATGCCGTTATTGTATAGCTCAGTGATTATTTCCTTTGCCCTGTCATTGTTTTTGGCAAGCTCCGTGATTTTTTTCACAAGGTCCTGTATCTGATCCGGTAAAAGACTGACCGCATTTGTAATATTGCTTACAAGCTGTGGCACCACCATCATTATGAGCACTACAATAATGGCTATTATTATGGCCAGACTTATAAGTATTGACAACCCTCTCATAGAAGGTCTCTTTCCACATTTCTTTTCTATGGCTTTGCCAAGCGAATTGCTTAGCTTTCTGTCATAAAACTCTACCATCGGATTTATGAGATACGCCAGCACAATCCCCATGATGATTGGCATGAGTATGTTTATTATTCTCACTATCTGTGCCATTATTGCATCAAATTTAAATAGCACAAACACTAGCAGGATTGCTCCTGCTAGTGCTAAAAACTGTGAAAACCCTTTGGCCCATGCGACCTTTATGGTGTGCTTCATCTTATTATTCACTTCCATGCGCGATTCCTCCTCGTTTATTGTATGTCCGGAATGTAACAAGCTGATATTATATAGTCTTTAATCAATCCGGGCAACACTCTTGCCCTCTGTCAGCTCAAATGGTATTATCTCATGACATGAGCCTTTATGCAAATCTATCATGTTAAAAAGAAGCTCCACGCTGCGTGCCGCCATATCCTTGTGCGGCTGTCTGATAGATACAATCTTGGGATTGTAGTACTCTGCAAGTGTCGAACCATCAAAGCCTGTGATAGATATATCTTCCGGCACCCTGAGTCCCTTATCAAGTATTGCCCTTAAGGCACCGATTGCCATGACATCGGAAATCGCATAGACTGCGGTGATTTCTATATCCTTTTCCAAAAGCTTTTTCATCGCACGATATGCGCTGTCATATGAGAATCGCGCTCTCTCATAGTAACGTTCATCAGGTGTGATTCCATGCTTTTTTAAGCTGTTGAGATATCCGTTATGTCGCAGACGAGCTGTCTGTGAAAGCTCCAGATTGGCTCCAATCTCTGCTATCTTTGTATGTCCATGCTCGATGAGATAGTCGACGATTGTTTCCCCTGCCTTCTCATCATCAATGGAAACAGATGACAGCTCCTCCATGCTCCAGTTTTCTGCCGATGTGGTCACGATAACACACGGCACCTTAAATGAAGATGTATCCTCCGAGAAATCCTCTCTGCTACCTCCGAGGAATATGATGCCAAGCGGCTTTCGCTCCCTGCATATGCGGTCGGTCACACTGCTTAGATTGCTGTCCTCATCCAGATATGTGATGCTCAAAGAGTAGTCTGTTCTGTCAATTATCGACTGGATTTCCTCGACTATGTTTGCAAACAGCATATTCGAGGTACCTTTTACCAGCAGATAAATATTTCTGGAAATGGTCTGCTTTAGTCTCTTTGCATTAGTATTTGGCACGAAGTTGTGTGCCTCAACTATTTTCATTATGGTTTCTTTTGCTGCAGGAGAAACATCCTGCCTGTTATTCAAAACTCGGGATACAGTTGTTACAGAGTATCCCGATTCTTTAGCTATATCTACAATTGTCATTGTTTTCCCCGTCCGGATGACAATTCATCCTTTTACATTATATCCAAATGATACAATTTATTTCACTCATTATATCATATATCCACAACTATATAACCTGCTTATTTAGCTTAAGCCCCACATACTTTCTCAATAAGTGTGGGGCTTAAATAACATAAACTATATCCTCTTGTAAGCTATATTAACCCTTTACAGCTCCTGCGAGCACACCCTCTATAATGTACTTCTGACATGCAATATAGAAAATAACAATTGGCAGAATTGCAAGTACGAGCATGGCCATCATTGCACCCCAGTCAATCATACCGTGACTCTGCTTTAAGTACTGGATGGCAATTGGTATTGTCTTGTACTGGTTGATGTTTAAAACCAGTGATGGAAGAAGGTAGTCATTCCATACCCACATTGCCTCAAGTATTGCTACTGTTACTGCTGTAGGACGAAGTATCGGAAATACAACCCTGAAATACATCTGTAATGGTGTACATCCATCAATCATGGCTGCCTCTTCGATCTCTAATGAGATGCTCTTTACAAATCCTGTAAACATAAACACCGCAAGTCCTGCTCCAAAGCCGAGGTATACGATGATGATACCGAGTGGATTTGATAAATGAAGCATATTTGCAAATTTTGATAATGTGAACATTACCATCTGGAATGGTACAATCATAGAGAAAAGGCAAAGTGTATACATAAGCTTTGTTCCCTTAGTCTTTACACGAACTATGTACCATGCACACATTGAGCAACAGAGTACGATAAGTACTACAGAGCCGACTGTGATGAAAAGTGAATTTCCAAAGCAGTCCCAGAAATGTGTCATTCTAAGACCATTCTTGTAGTTTAATGTGCCACAGAAAAGTCTCGACATACCATTCTTGAAGGCATCAAAGCCCTCAGAGATAGATACTGTGCTGATTCCAAACGGATGCTTGAAAATGTAGGCTTTTCTCTTAAATGAATTGAGTAACACCATAAGGATTGGTGAAATCCAAAGTACTGATAAAACAGCGAATAATACTGTGATTATCCAGCCGTGCTTGGCCTGTCTTACGGCACTGACCTCCTGCGCTTTTTTCTGTTTTGCCATTAGTCCTGTACCTCCTTGCTTGTAGTGATCTTATTCTGTGCAAGTGCGATAATTGCAACAAGTATAAAGAATATAACAGCCTTTGCCTGACCTACGCCCTGCCATCCTGTTGTTCCATACATGGTGTTGTAGATATTTAAGGCAAGCAGCTCTGACATCTTTCCCGGATTACCGCCTGTAAGAGCTAAGTTCTGGTCGAACAGCTTGAAGCCGTTTGTAAGTGTCAGGAATGTACAGATTGTGATTGTAGGCATAAGCATTGGAAGGATAACGCTCTTTAAGAGCTGCCATCTGTTGGCTCCATCAATCTTTGCTGCCTCTATGAGCTCGCCCGGGATATTCTGGATACCTGCGATGTAGATAATCATCATATATCCAATCTGCTGCCAGCATACTACAGCGATAAGTCCCCAGAATGCTGACCACTCTGAGCTTACGATTGTCTTTGAGTAGTTCTGCAGGATAGAGTTAAAAATCATCAACCATACATATGAAAGTACGATTCCACCGATCAGGTTTGGAAGGAAAAATACTGTACGGAAAAGATTTGTTCCCCTGATTCCTTTTGTAAGCGCCATTGCTATTGCAAATGATACGATATTGATAATCAGTACCGATACTACTGTAAATAGTGCTGTGTACCAGATTGAATGAATAAAGGTTGTATCCACAGTGCCGTTTACAACAAAAATCCTTGTGTAATTTTTAAATCCCACCCATTTCCAGTCTGTAACTGTGGAGAATTTACAAAACGAAAGGAAGATACCATATACGAATGGTACAATAAATCCTATTGTAAATGCTGCCATTGTCGGTAAAGCGAAGATCCAAAATTTTTTTCTAATCGACTTTTCCATAACAAATATACCTTTCTTAAAAAAATATGGGGTGAGTGACTGCCACTCACCCCAATTTTACTACTTTTTACTAACTTTTAGAGAATTTTACTGCTCGTTCTGAAGATCCCAGTAATAAGCCCATTTCTCTGTGAATGCCTTTGTAACGTCATCCCATGAACCATTACGCTCTGTGTACTCTGTGAGTGGAGCAACGAAATCTGCTCTCCAGTCATCTACTGAAGGAGTTGCGTTGAATGACCATGCTACTGATGTCTTGCCTTCCTTTGCAAGCTCTGAAGCAACCTGAGCGAAGCCGTTCTTTGACTCATAGTCGCCTGTGAATGTATCGAATGGAGCTGAAAGACCCATTGCATTAACGATTGCATCACGTCCGTCATCACTTGTGATTACCCAGTTGAGGAATTCAAGTGTTGCATCAATATCCTTCTGATCTGCCTGAGCATTTACTGTCCAGTGGTTCTCTGTACCAACTGCAAGTCCCTCGTTCTCATCATCTACACCGAAGTAGATAGGCATCATTGAAAGGTCAGACTGCTTAACAGTGTATCCGTTCTCGTTGCCATCTGCAAATGCTGCATACTCCCAGTCACCATTCTGGTAGAATACTGCCTCTTCCATACCAAGCTCTGCCTCTGCATTTAAGCTTCCTGAATCAAGTGTAGCCTTGTCTGCAGCTGATGTATTTGTGTACATATCCCAAACTCTCTTGAAGTTGTCCATGTACTTACCTGTAACTTCCTTCTGTCCTGCTGTGAGGTCACATCCTGCATCCTTGAACTCATAGTAGAGTGCGAGACCTGCGAGATGTCCTGTGAATCTCCAGTTAGATCCGCTGTCAAGTCCTGCTGAAGCAAATGCCTCTGTAAGATGTAAGTCACAAGCTTTGTTGATATCATCTACATGCTCGTTGATATCAGTTGCAACCTTCTCTAATGTATCAAGATCCTTGATATCATCTACTGACTTGATAACTGCTCCTGAGTAGTTGCTGCAGTATTTCTCAAGAATTGCCTTGTTGTAGATGATTCCGTAGCACTCATAACAGTTAGCTACTGATGCAACCTTGCCATTGTACTCAAGTGCAAGTGACTTATCTGTAAGGTGCTTGTAAATCTCGCTGTCCTTTAAGTCATATATGTATTTGTCATACTCTGCGCAGTCTGCTGTGCTTCCGATATTGAAGATTGTTGGAGCCTCCTTCTTAGCAAGCTCAGACTTAAGTGTTGTCTTGTACTGTCCATCAGCTGCTGTTACTACTGTAACCTGTACGCCTGTCTCATCTGTATACTTCTCTGCAAGATCCTGCCATGCCTGATCTGTCTCCGGCTTGAAGTTTAACATATAAACTGAACCATCGCCGCCCTTTGCAGATGAGCCTTTCTCTGTTCCGTCTCCGCTTCCTGATCCACATCCGGCAAGCATTGTTGCTACCATTGAAGAAGCGAGTAATACTGTTACTAATTTCTTTTTCATTTTAAACCCTCCTAAAAGATTTAATATTAAAATTGTCTTTGCAAACATCCTTGGTTGTTTTCGGTAATGTTTGCGGTAACGTTTTCACGAGAATTATTATAGTACAGTTTCGTGCAGTTTCGCAAGAGGATTTTGTCTTTTCTGTATATATTAATAAAAACGTCAGGTATTTTTTGGCAATTTTTCACAAAAAATTGCAAAAAAATAAGTATTCTCACACTGGTGTTTGGTCATTTTAGTTATTTTCGACTATCCGTTTTGTGTAAAAATACTTTTGTTATTTTTATTCATTTCATCTATCAGAGCCTGCTTTTGTGCGCGCTTGAGCTGTTTTATATGATACTCCCTGCTCATTGCCTCCTCTTTCGTGGCAAAGTGCTCGAAATAGACCAGCTCCACAGGTCTGCGTGTCTTTGTATATTTGGCACCTTTCCCGGAGTTATGCGCTTTTATGCGCTTTTTCAGGTCATTTGTCCAACCGGTATAAAGTGTGCCGTCAGCACACCTTACAATATATGTATAATTTTCATCCATATCTGCTTTGTCCATCTCAATAATCAACGCTGTGCTTATGACATGACAATATGATATCAGGCCTGCCCCTGAATCGTAGTGCCATAGCCTGACATAAGCATAAACTCTGCTCTGTCGACCACTCTGCAGCTGCCACGGTTGTCTGTCTTTACGCTGTATAGTATCTCATCTGCCACATGTAAAAAATCCCACACTCTGTTTTCTTCCTTTGGTACATCGCAATACATGCCCTGTGTGATTGTGACAATAGGCAGCATCTTTGAAAACCGGTGTGGCAGAGTCAGCTCCATAACCTTGCGGCGAAGCTCCTCCACATATTCTTTAGCATCTTCCTTTGATATATTCTCGTACATGACTACAAACTCGTCCCCGCCGTATCTGGCACAAAAACCTCCATGTGCTCTCGCAACTTCGCTTATACAGCCCGCAATCGCAATCAGACATCTGTCCCCCTCCTGATGCCCGTAATTATCATTGTACTCCTTGAAATAATCCACATCCAGTATCTCAATAGCAAAATTGTGACCACATTTAAAAGCATGCGAAAACATCTCATCCGCCTGTATATTAAGCTTTCGCCTGTTTGCCATGCCTGTAAGCGAATCTGTCTCAGACTGCGCCGCAAGAAGCTTATTCTCCTTCTCAATTTTTTTCTTGGCACGATTTACCTTCTCGAAATTCGCCCTAAGCTCTATGACCTCTTTTATCATAGCCTTGGCCTCAAGCTCCTTGCGCTCGGAAAGCTCATAGTACAGCCCTGCCGCCTGCAGATACTCTGCACCCATATGGTGCTTTCTGTAAAATCTGATTTTAAGACCTAAAAGTCTCATCTGCATGCTTGTGACCTTAAGATTGTTTATCATCGGCTCCATAAGCTCCATCAGATGCCAGAATTCATCAATCTTTTCACTCTCGAAAAGCACCTCGAGATACACAAAGAAATCCTCTATCAGATCCATAAAAAGCATATCCTGCGTGATTACACCATCAATACGCCTGATACACTCGTCACGTTTTTCAATCTGTCCGCTTTTATGCATGTAAAAGGTTCTGCTGATAAGCATTCCAAGCCTGTCGATTGCATCTGCATACGGCAGATGCTCCCTCTCCACAATCTCAAGAATCTCATCTATTCCGGTAAAGTCACTCTCCAGTACCTTGCAGTTTATCATATTCTCATAAAGAGATATCATCCTGGTGTGATATGAAGGTTCATCCGGTGCGGAAGCTATGTATTCCATGGCTTTTTGAAAATATTCCATGGCCTCCTTATATCTGCCCACTTTGATATTTAAAGCTCCGCAATTGACATTTATAATGCTCTGTTCTTCCAACAGGCCATACTTCTTGCAGTACATCAGTCCATCCAGATAATAGTCATATGCTACCGGCTGATTGCCTCTGCCTGATGTGATGATACCCAGTATATTGCATGCGCGCGCCAGCATGCTCCAGCTCTGCGCCTTCTCCAGATGATCTATCGCCCTGACCACGATATCAAAAATGTTATCGTAGTCATTCAGGCAATAAAGTATCATGGCAAGATGATAGTATCCGAAGCCCAAGAGCTTTGAATCTGCTGTCTTTTCTCCGTAATCTATCAACTCATGGCAATATCTGATTGTGAGCTCGGCGTCCTTTCTGTAATTGTCAAGAATGCCATTTGTCCAGTTTTTCACACTCTCATTGTATTCGTTAAACTCCACTTTTCACCTCTATATATCTCCGAAATAGTCCATAGGATTGACCGGTTTTCCATCCTGTTCCATAGCAAAATACACATTGGTTCCCTCAACAGTATAGTATCTGGTCACCTTTCCAACTGTTCCAAGTGTTTCTCCTGCCTCAAGTACATCGCCCTCACTGCAGGTTAGATTTGCAAGCTGTCCGTAAGTAGCCGTATAGCCGTCTCCTAAATCCTGCACTACTGTGCAGCCTGTCTCTGCGCTGTCATATATGTCTATAATCCTGCCCTCGGTAACTGAACATACCGCATCTCCTTCGTTTGCACGTATTACCATGCCACGATTATACTGATACTGGTCGAGTGTCGGGAAATAAACCGTCTTGTCCATGGAAAACGGCAAAAGCACATCTCCCTTTACAGGCCAGTTTGTCACATTTTCCGGGACAAAATGCAGTTGTTTTTCCGTGGACTGCTGATTTTCCTGCTGCCCTGCAGCTGATTCTTCCTGTCTCATTTTTGTCTCTGAGTCTACTTTTTCTGTAGTTTTCTGTGGTGTCTTTTTCTCTGTAGGCTCAACTATAGACGAAGTCTGTGAAATTTCTGTTGGTATCTCGTCTTTCCCGGGTTTCTGTGTTGAATATACCGCTGCAAATCCTATGGCTCCAGCCACGAGACATGCCGCTGCTGCAATTTGTTGTTTTTTCATAGGACATTACCTCCATCATCTGAATTGTTCTGATGATAGTATGTCCTGTCTGCATGGATTTATTCATGCTTTTTCTATTTTGCGGCACCAATTATATTTGATAATTGCGCAAACTGTGCAAGGCTTAGAGCCTCACCACGCACATTTACAGGAACTCCGAGAGCCTCTATACTCTGCTGTATCTGCTCCTTGGTCAGTCCCATACCACCGAAATTGTTGAGCCCGTTGGCAAGAGTTTTCCTGCGCTGGTTGAAAGATGCCCTGATGATTTTGAACATCAGCTTTTCATCATCTACGTCAACCACCGGCTTTTCGTATCGCTTGAGCGATATAACAGAGCTTCCTACCTTTGGCTGTGGCATGAAACAGCTTGGCGGCACATTTACCACTATCTCAGGGTGCGAATAATACTGCACCGCAAGTGACAGAGCTCCGTAATCCTTCTTGCCGGGACCTGCCTGCATACGGTCTGCGACCTCCTTCTGCACCATAATTGTAATACTGTCTATCGGCACATGACTCTCGAACAGCCCCATAATAATAGGTGTCGTTATGTAATATGGCAGGTTTGCAACAACCTTTATCGGCTTACCATTATTATATTCTTCTGCCAGAGCATTTATGTCTACCTTTAATATATCATCATTTATGACCTTTACATTATCATATTCACTCAGAGTATCCTTAAGTATAGGTATCAGATTTGTATCTATCTCGACTGCTATTACCTGGCGCGCCGACTCACACAGATACTGTGTCATCGTACCTATTCCCGGGCCTATCTCAAGTATCATATCGTCCTTTGTGATGCCGGCCGAGTCTATGATTTCCTCCAAAATGCCTGTATCAATAAGGAAGTTCTGTCCGAATTTCTTTTGAAAATTGAAATTGTATTTCTGCAGAACCTCGATTGTGTTCTTAGGATTTCCCAAATATGCCATGATATGCACTCCTTGTGTCGTTTCATCTGATATGACAGTACAACTGCTGTCATTATCTTTTATATTATCATATAAAATGCCTTTATTTCAATTATATTTGTAAATTTTCGCGGTTCTGTCGGAAGCCCGGGACGAAAAGCATGAACCGCCGCCCTGCCATAGGGCACGGTACACTCCCGCGTGAGCTACGCTTCGCAGTTAAGATTCTGTACGGATTATGTCTAAGGATTTTCTATGCTTGACGAAACCGGCTTTTATGCACCGTCCATGGCGCATAACGCCTTGCCCAGCCGTCCATGGCTGGGCATTTCTACGTATTTAAGCATAATCCTACAGTATCTAAACCGCTTCGCTATTCGCTCACGCGGGAGTGTACCGTGCCCTATGGCAGGGCGGCGGTTCCCGACTTTCGTCCCTCACGTTGTGGCTCAATCACTTACACGTGTGAACAGTTCAAATGCATTGGCACGTGTCATGCGCTCTACCTCATCAGGCGTAGTGCCTTTGATTTCTGCTATCTTCTTTATCACATATGGAATGTTTGACGAATCATTCCGCGTGCCTCGATGTGGCTCCGGAGCCATGTATGGACAGTCTGTCTCAAGAAGGATTCTATCAAGTGGAAGCTCTGACACTGTCTGTACCAGCTTCTTTGCATTCTTGAAAGTTACGACACCTCCCACTCCGATATAATATCCCAGCTTTACATACTCCAGTGCCATCTCCGGTGAATATGAATAGCAGTGTATCACGCCGCGGATATTCTTTTTTGCTGCTTCTGTCATGATTTCCATGGTGTCCTGCGCTGCATCGCGGGAATGTATGATAACCGGCAGAGCTGCTTCTGCAGCAAGCTCAAGCTGGCGTTTAAACCAGTAGCGCTGATTTTCCTGCACCTTAGGCTCCTTATCCCAGTAATAGTCCAGTCCGATTTCCCCGACTGCAACAGTTTTTTCCCAGGCCGTCTGTTCCTTAAGCCATGCAAAGGTTTCCTCGTTTAAATCAGCTATGTCGCTTGGATGCACTCCAACCGCCGCATATATAAAGTCATATTTCTTTGCAAGCTCCATTGTAGTCATGGTAGAACCAATAGAAGCCCCGACATTTATTATCGGGGCAACTCCTTTTTCATGGACGCGTTTTATTGTTTCATCACGGTCGTCCTTAAAGCTTTCATCATCATAATGGGCATGTGTTTCAAATATCATTAATTACTGTGTCCTTCCTCCGCCCAAAGCTTATCGGCACAAGGCTTCCATGCCTGCGCATATTCCTTGCACTTGTTGCACAGATGCTCTGCGCTCTCAGGCGACTGCAAATCTGTTGATTTTGCGCCGGTTTCCTTTACGAGCCTCTGTAAAATCTCAGGATTTTCGAGCATCGGACAAGGTCTGTAGTGATTCTCATTAAACGGCTGGTTATCATGGTATGCCATGAAAAGCGGCTGCTTTAAAATCTCAAGCATGCTGTGTGTACGGATGTTGGCTCCTGAATAGTGTATGAATACACATGGCTCAGCATCACCATTGGCATTGATATGGAAGTAGTTTCTTCCGCCTGCGATACAGCCTCCGACAAACTCGCCGTCGTTCTGGAAATCCATTGTGAAAATTCCCTTGCCGGTTGTCATATTTCTGATTTCACGGACGCGGTCCTTGATGTAAAGTCTCTGCTTCGGATTCGGTAAAAGCTCCAGTGATGCATCGTTTCCGACAGGCATATAATGGAAATAAAGCGCATAGCGGCAGCCCTTTTCCACAATCATATCGATAAACTCATCGCTGGTAACTGTCTCATAGTTCTTTGAAGTGTAACATATTGATGTACCGAAAACAAGTCCGTTTTCCTTAAGTAAATCCATTGCATGCATAACCTTTGCAAATACACCGGTGCCTCGTCTTAGGTCGTTTACCTCTGAAAAGCCCTCAAGACTTATTGCAAGGTACAAATTTCCGATACGCTTTAATTCTGCACAGAAGGCCTCATCCACGAGTGTGCCGTTTGTGAACGCCAGAAATGCACAGTCATTGTGCTTCTCACAGAGCTTAACAAGGTCTGCTTTTCTGACGAGAGGCTCACCGCCTGTGAACATATACAGGTATACACCAAGCTCCTTGCCCTGTGTTACGACCTTATCCATCTCATCAAAGGTAAGGTTCAGCTTGTGGCCGTACTCTGCTGCCCAGCAGCCGGTACAGTGCAGATTGCAGGCGCTTGTCGGATCCATAAGGATGAGCCATGGCACATTGCAGCCATACTTTTCACGATTTTTACGGATAGTCTTGGTACCGTAAACAAATGCCTCAAAACCGAGATTGAGCGCAATTGTCTTTAACACATGAGGATCTATCTCATTGATAAGACGGTGCATGTATTTGTTGAGTGTACTGTCCTTATCGCAGATCATCTTACGTGCACTGTCATAGTTTAAATCAATCTTCTCATCGCCCATGAATTTCTGCCACATGTCGATGAGCTTTACAACCTCTGTCTCCGGGTCCTTGCAAAGTCCTTTTACAATGTTGTCACATATTTTTGATGCAGCAAGTCTCGCTGCCTGATGTCCTAAATTTCCCACTTTGTATTCCTCCTTATTGTTTCAACGGTATTTCTGACGACAAATAAATTTAGTATTCCGTCAAGACTCAAATTCAGTCCTATTAATCTCACTATCATGCCTGCGGTCTCAAATGGTGTCACCAGAAGCAGTATGCCCACAAATGCCACTACAAACGACATCACGAGTATGAGCCACCATCTCTCGATGCCAAAGTGCTTTGCTTCCACTGCGGTCTGTATCTTTAAGGCTCCGTCCACCAGCATAAAAATGCCTATCGCTGTGGACAATATCTCTATAATATACTCAGATTTCTCTATAATTATGATTCCAAGTACTATAGAAACTATACCCAGTGCGAGGTCAAACTGAAACGCAAGCTGAAATAGATCCTTTGCAAAATATCCGGACAGCTTTGTCACTCCGTATACTATGAGAAACACTCCATACACCACGCACAGAGTCTTTAGTCCAAGCTGTGGCGCAAATAACAAAGCTGCCCCCAATGCAATCAGGCATATTGTCATGACAGTGTATGCATTTTTCACACGTACCAATGTATGCATAAAGTATCTCCCTCCTTTTTGTCTGCTATTCTAATCCAACACAACCGGTTTTAAAACGGACAAAAAAATAAGAGTGTCTGAAATTCAGACACTCTGTCAAATCTGTTCGAATTATTTTGTCATGCAATATACACCTGCCTACAGGCAGCACTCAATCATATCATAAATTGTGGCCTCGAAGGAGTCACCGATTCTCTTAACAATATCTTTGTTGTACTCTCTTTTGTTTACGCGTCCGCTTTTTTCATCTGACAGTTCAAAACACTTTGCCGTAATGTTGGTCTCAGGAAGACTGTTCATCATACTGCCCCTCTCAATCCACTTTATTGTACTACCCACGATTCCGTTGCTGTAAAATGCCGTGATAAATGCAATGTCACTATCATCCAGACTGTAGCCCTCTGCCTTTTCCAGCACAAAGCGGCGAACCACCTGTGTGACCACGGCATCCAGATATGTCCTTAATACCCTGCCGTTTTCCGATGCATAAATGTGCATTATCGCCTCGCGGTTGTTTAAAATAAGGGCAGCGGCTCTGGCATATGCATCATGAAATGTCATGCCCTCCTTTGCCTCATCCATCACGAGCCTGACCTCGTCCTCAAACAGAGCCTCTAGCACATCATATATGTCCTTGAAATAATAGTAAAATGTGTTTCTGTTTATCTCACACTGCTCGCATATATCCTTGACTGTAATCCTGTCAAGCGGTTTGTTTTTCA
>ERZ1026852.76-NODE-76-length-64578-cov-44.678115_pt1 | contig 64578 bp, 62 predicted proteins | sample MGYA00380156_ERZ1026852 | MGnify/ENA primary metagenome ERZ1026852 (study PRJEB33269, sample SAMEA4719792) | human gut metagenome | biome: human-associated habitat; feature: organic feature; material: feces | place: Cameroon | collected 2013-10 ...
CAGTAGATGCTTCTCTCGATGCCAATGTCCGCACACCTGAAATTCAGGTTGAGGGTGGTGCTCACTATGGCACAACAGAGGTTGGCGAGTGGATTGTCAACTGGATCAAGAATGCATAAGCATAAAATGTGAATAATCATATCAAGGGCCTTATGGAGGAATCGTTTCTTCCATAAGGCTTTTTTATTTCGGTAATTGTATTTTTTTTATATGGATAGTTGTCATATTTGCCTTTTTTTTGTTTATTTCTGGAAACCTATTTAAGTTTAATAGTTTTTTACTTGGTTGTTTGCTAAAGTATTTGTAATTTTGCAAGCATGAAAAAGAAAATGATTATATCAATGCTGTTAGGCGTTGCCACTTTGTCGATGTCTGCTCAGAATCAGAATGAATCGGAATCCTTAAGCAAGGACCAGGCGAAGGCTTTGAGAGATTCTCTAGCCCAGGCTACGGAAGTTCTGGCGTATCATCCGGATAGTATCGACCTTCGTTTGAAGAAGGCTGCCTGGAATATCCAGCTCAAGCAGTGGCAATATGCCAAGGATGACCTCGATAAGGTGCTGTTTCTCAACAATACCAACATCGCAGGTCTCTTTTATCGTGCCTATGTCAACGAACAGCTGCGCAGATACAACTTTGCCCGTTTAGACTATCAGAATCTGCTGGTTCTGGTGCCTGGCAATTTCCAGGCACAGCTCGGTCTCGCTCTTCTCAATCAGAAAGACAAGCATTATACCGAGGCTTATAACGGCATCAATATGCTGGTAGAGCAATATCCCGACAATGCCATCGCCTATGCTGCACGTGGAGGAATGGAGAAGGAGAAGGGACAGCTTGAAGCTGCGGAATATGATTATGCCAAGGCGATGGAGCTGGATGCTGATAATGCCGACTATGTGCTGAATCATCTGGACCTGCTCATCTTGCTGAAGCGTAGGAATGAAGCCTATGCCGATTTGCAGCGCTTGATGAAGATGGGGTACTCCAAAGGGCAGTTGCTGGAGTTCTATAACAGACTGAAGAAGAAGTAGTAGTAGTTCCATCTGATATAATCTATAGGGAAGAATAGAACAATTAGAAGATACTTGTTTATGAAGAAAATTTTTACGCAGATTGCTGTAGCTTTTGGCTGTCTCTTTCTGGCGGGTTGCGATACCGTTTTTGATGTTCATCCATACGATGTTCATGTGGATGGAGACAAGAACGTGAATGCTGCCAATATCGCCAAGATAGAAAGTGCCATCAAGTATAAGGATACCATCCGCTTTGCAATGATCAGCGATACTCATCAGTGGCTCGACGATCTGAAAAAGGAAGTGAATGATATCAACAGGCGCAAGGACAGTATTGATTTCGTACTTCACTGCGGAGATGTCACAGACTTTGGAGCTACGCAGGAATTTCAGTGGACCCGAGACAGATTGCAGAAACTGAAGATGCCGTTTGTGGTATTGCTCGGCAACCATGACTGCCTGGGAACCGGAAACCAGACTTACGAGGTGGTTTTCGGCAAACCGGATTTCAGTTTCATCGCCGGCAGGGTGAAGTTCGTATGTCTCAATACCAATGCCATTGAGTACGACTATTCCCGTCCTGTACCTAACTTCGATTTCATGGAAGAGCAGTGCAAGGCGGATTCTGCCGATTTCGACCGTACCGTTATCTGTATGCATGCTGCTCCTTATTCAGAGCAGTTTAATAACAATGTGGCTAAGGTATTCAACTATTATACCCATCAGTTCCCTGGTCTGATGTTCTGTCTCTATGGTCATGGACATCATACCAAGCAGACCGATATGTATGGTGATGGCACGATGTATTATGAGATATGCAATGCTCCTAAGCACCAGTATTATATATTTACCATTACTCCAAAAGGCTACCGTTATGAGATTATCGATTATTAATAAACACTTCTTCTTTTCGTCAGTGAAGAGATTTTCTTTCTTGAAGAGAAGCTTATGTCTGGCTGGATGCTTTCTGAGTGCTGTTATCTCGGCTTCTGCTGCTGAAGGCGAGATGAAGAATGACAGTATTGTTCATGATACACTGGTTGTTAATGAGCAGGGTGAACTCTCGCGTTATGACAGGCGGGTACTCAAATACCGTGAGCATTGGGATTTGCTGATTCCTACCAACGGAGTGATACAGACCTGCGGTAACATGGGTGTGATTTCCCTGGGCCTCGGATGGGATTATGGCAAGCATCGCCAATGGGAGACGTTTGTGATGCTCGGATATATTCCCCGTTTTGATTCTGACGATTCGAAACTGACACTCACGATCAAGGAGAATTTCATTCCCTGGCACCGTGATATCGGTAAGGGATGGTGGTTTGAACCGTTGGAGTGCAGCATCTATTTCAATACCATCTTCGGACATGATTTCTGGACCAAGCAGCCTACCAAGTATGAAAACGGCTATTATCCGTTCTCTACCCGTATCCGTCCTAACATCGCCTTCGGTGAGCGCTTCAGATATAATATCCCGCACAATATGCGTAAGCGCATCAAGAGCATTACGTTCTTTTATGAGTTGGGAACCAATGATATCTATACCATGCGTTTCATACGTAATGGCAATGGCAACTTCTGGGACATCTTCGGTCTTTCCCTGGGCGTCAAGATGCAATATTTATAATGTTTCAGGAACTTCCCAAGGGTTCTTGAAAAACTAAAGGCTTCATCAGCCGTTTCTTCGGAGAATTAAATTCCTCTCTCTTCGAAGAAACGGTTGATGAGGTTGATGATTCTGTCCAGTTCTTCCTGCTTCAATGTAGAATTGCAGGGAAGGCTGATTTCCTGCTGCGCTATCCGTTCCGTTACAGGGAACGAAAGATGGTTCCATTCCGGATAGCAAGGCTGCTGATGAGGCGGAATAGGGTAGTGACACACGGTCTGCACCCGATGCTCTGAAAGGTAATCGCGCAGTTCATCCCGTTTTTCTGTCAGGAAAGGGAAGACATGCACCACATTCTCTGATTCCTCCTTATATAGTTCTTGCGGAATGCAATGCTCTACTATCTTTTTGTCGAGTTTGGAAAGATAGTATTGGGCTTTCTGGAATCTGTCCTTCGCCTCTCCGTATGGATTCTTCAGCTTGACGCAGAGCACGGCAGCCTGGAGCTCTTCCATTCTCGAATTGAGTCCCTGATAATCGTATTCGTATTTGCTCACCCTGCCATAGTCGCGGAGGGAAGTGATGACCTCTGCCAGCTTCCTGTCGTTGGTGGTGATGGCTCCTGCATCGCCCAATGCGCCCAGGTTCTTGCCCGGATAGAAGCTGTGAGCGGCTGCATCACCGATATTGCCCGTATGGATGCTTTTCCGGCTCGCTTCGCTGTTCTCTGCCAGCATCTGGCAGGCAAAAGCCTGCGCATTGTCTTCAAACAGCAATAAGTGATGTTTCCGGCAGAGTTCCTGCATCAGGGGCGTTACAGACAGCTTGCCGTATAGATGGACCGTCAGCAGCGCCTTGGTCTGGGGTGTGATGTGCTGTTCGATGAGTCGCTCATCTATCTGCAGGGTGTCCAGCCGTGCATCAATGAGCACAGGCTTCAGTCCCACGCTTGTGATGGCAAGGATGGTGGCATAGTAGGTATTGGCAGGCACGAGAATCTCGTCGCCCTTCTGCAGTCTTCCCAATTCCATTTCGCCCATGAGAATGAGTTTTAGGGCATCCAGTCCGCATCCGCATCCTATGCTGTATTCTGAGCCGATGAATGCTGCGTATTCTTCTTCAAACTGCCTCAGGGCTTTGCCGTGCAGATACCAGCCGCTGTCTAATACCTGGGCAATGGCATTGTTGATTTCCGGCTGATATTGGTCATTGATGGCTTTCAGGTCTAGATACTTGATTTCCTTTTCTGCTGCCGTCAGTCGCAATACTACGGTTTCTTCTGTGAAATCTGTCAGCTGATACGGACAGTCTGCCGTAATCAGGGCTCCCTCGTTTGGATTATCAAGCAAGGTTTCTGCTCCGGTTCCGTCCTGTTCTATTACCCGAAGGGTAAAGTGACCGGCGAGTGCAACCAGCATGGTTTCTCTCTGATGCTGGGTGATGACGGTGCATTTCGGTGAAAACCATTCCGTATTTCCTATTTCAAAAGGCACATGGGTATTTTCCTCAGCGACGACAAGTGTGCCGCGAGGGTCATATATCTTTTGTAACTTGATGATGTCTATTTTCTTATTCATATATAATATAACGTCTGAAAAGGGAGTATATTATATGGGAGGGTTATAAAAAACTAAGAGCAGCTACCTTCGCAGGCAACTGCTCACATTCAATAGGTATTAGTTTTCTTTAAGGTAAAAAGATTGTATTCAGGATAACGGTTGCAAAGGTACATATTTTTTTTTAAATAAAAGAATAAAACTTAAAGTATTTTTTGATTACTCATCATTTTTTTTTAAATGGAGTAAGTTCAGATACTTTTTTAGAAATTATTTTATTTATTCATCCTATGCCCCTTGTATTATTGTTTTGTTGCCACACGCCCTGTTGGGTCATTTTGTGCCACACGCTCTTTCAGGGCGAGTGGAGCAAACTGGATTTGTTGGTTCAGAGGCGAGTGGGATATAAACGAAAAAAAGGAAATTCAAATGAATGAATTTCCTTTTTTTTCTGAAGAGGTGTCTAGCGGAGTCGAACCGCTCTACACGGTTTTGCAGACCGTTACCTAACCGCTCGGTTAAGACACCATTTGTAAGCGAAGCAACCATTTCTGAATTGCGAGTGCAAAGGTACTATTTTTATTTGGTTCCACCAAATTTTTCATCTACTTTTTTCAAAAAACTTTCATTTTTTATTGTTTTTCCCTTGTTTTCTCTGTTTTTACTTCAGCTTTTCTCTTTTTCTGTTCACATTTTTCCAGAAAAGGGCAGTTGGCGCATTTGAAGTCCTTACACGTCTTGGCTTTCCGGTAAGTTTTATAAATGCGATTGGCGGTATACATCACGCATACCGCCAATATCAATAGAATTAACACGTTTTGTGTCATTTATAAAATGTATGAATTGATGATTCTACTTTAACCTACGGCATTGTAACCGTTTGTAGAGTTCTTGCGCATGATGTCACGGATGTTCATCTCCTTGAAACCATTCTCGCGCTGAATCTCTTCCAGTTCCTTCTCCTCTTCCAGATCCTTTTCAGAACGGGTAAAGGTGAAAGCCTTATACTTAAACTCTGCGATAGCCCATCCTACGATGGCTACCACAACTAATGCGATAAATCCTACTAAAGCGTTCATTTCCTTATCTATTATTTAATAATGTGTAAATTCCTTTTTTTATTCTCACTACTTCCAGTTTTGGGAATCCTCTGTTAGTAGTCGTCGTCAGCAACATCTTCTGCATCGTCAAGATCGAGATTCTCCGGGTCTTCGAATGTAGTGCGATAACTCTCTTCGGTCAACTTGTCGTCGTCGAAGGCATCATCGTCCTCGTCAGGATCGTTGTAGTGATCCTCAATCTCTGGTGCATCCTCATCGTCGTCATCGGTGTCCTCGATATCGTCCTCACGGTCCAGCTCGTCTTCATCCATGAATTTCATGCGGATCTTCTCAACCTTTGGCTTCTCCTTAGCGAAGATTGCTTCCACCCATGTACCCTTTGGTACAACGAGTACTTCATAATCATCGGCAAGTTTCTTCTCGTACAAGCCACCTGGCTTCTTCAGGCGGTCCTTAGGAAGGGTTGTGGTACTGATATCAAAGTTGCTCTCGATGATGTCCTGGATGCTCTGTGGCAAGCTTTCCCATCCGCCACCGAAGTTGCGCTCCAGCAGCTCGATGAGCTTGCTGGCTGTAATATGGCCTACGTTCTCGTATGTCAGGTCGGTAACGCGCATGATAGGACGCTTCTTGATGGCATACTTCACGTTCTGGTCATCGATACGGAAGGTACCGATCTTGAAGCCACGTTCTGTTAACTTATCCAGCACCTCTGGGCGATCGACGGTAATCTTCTCCATTTCGAATGCGCTGCGGATAGTGTCTAGATACTTACGCTGGTTGTCCTTCAGGTCGTTGTCTTTCTCGGCAGCTTCCCAAAGGCGGAAAACATCGTTCTCCTGCACTTCCCATACACTACTCTTTGTGAGAGTCTTGAGTGTTATAACTTTGTCTTTTTTCATTGTCTACTATATTTTGATTGCAAAATTAAGTACTTCTTTTTATATATCCAAATTTTCCAGCCTATTTTTTTATTTTTCATTGTATTTTTTGTGTCGGTTTCGTTTTTTTTATTACCTTTGCAGTATGAGTGAACCGCTAATCTCGTTTATTTTTTGCAATATCTTGATTTTCTGATAGATACTGAGAAGTCTTTGAAATTAGGGGTTTTTGTGGGATAAAAACCGATTTGTTTGACATGTTTAATATGCCAAAATGAGGTGAATGTTTATAAATAGTTTATAGTTTTTGTGTGATATGGCAACATTTAAAGTAGTAGTACAGCATCAGCGTTCGGATGGACTTTATGTAGTCTATATACGTTTGACTCATAATCGTAAGGTTATCAACATCAAGACTGACAAGATGGTGAACAGTAAAGGTGTGGTTGCTGGAAAACATGATGTAAAGGATCCTTTTGTTCTTAATGCCTGCATGGTGACCATAACCAAGTGGGTAGATATGCTTAATAGATATGATATTTCTAATTTGACGGTAGAGCAAGTTAGAGATATTCTTTTGACTCCTAGTAATGATCTTTGTTTTTCTGATTTTGCTAGAGAATATATTGAAAAGATTTCTAGTACTCACCAACCAAGAACCATTGAACTGAATAAAGCTTCTTTGATTGCTCTTGAAAAGTTTGCTGGTTCAGATAAAATTATGTTTTCGCAGATGACTACGACTTTCGTTCAGTCATGGATAGATTCCTTGTCTCATTTCAAACGAGTAAAAGAGACTTATCCTGTAACGATTAAAACTATTTTTAAGGCAGGTCTGCTAAAATATAATGATTACGATAATGATATTATACGTATTAAGGTGAATCCATGGTTAAAGGTAATAATTCCGAAGCATGATGCTCCAGAAAAGAAAGCAATTACTATGGAGGAGTGTAGGAAGTTTTTTGCTCTTAACGTTACCCAGAAGTCTAGGAAAATGGCTCAAGACATTGGTAAGATGATACTTTGTTTAGCTGGCATTAATGGGGTAGACTTGTATAGAATGAAGAAATCTGCCTATTATGACGGAATCTTGCATTACGAGCGTGCCAAGACAAGAACCAGAAGGGAAGATAAAGCATATATAGAAATCCGAGTTCCTGATATGCTTATTCCTACGCTAGAAAAATATTTAAGTGATGAGAAGGATGAATATCTTTTCAAGTTTCACAAGATGTTCTATGATGACAGAAGCTTTGTTGCTAGTCAGAGTCATGAGATTCGTTTAATCTGTTTGGACTATCTTGGAATGACGAAAGATGATAAAACATATTCTACTTATACATTTAGGCACACCTGGGCTACTATAGCGCAAAATGATCTTGGCGCAAGTTTCGATGATGTGGCATTTGGTTTGAACCATGTAAATAGACATAGAGTAACCATGGGATATGTGAAACCTGATTTCTCTAGAATATGGGAGATAAATGAGAAGATTGTTGAAAAAGTTTTTTTCACTAACGACAAGAGTAAGCGCTTGGTTGAACATCATGCACCTGTATTCGAAAAGGTGGAGGAAACATTTGAACTCAGTGCTGATGCCTACTTCATGGGTGAGGTGGTTGGCCATGTGGAAGGCAAGGGCTACCGGAATACGGATGACATTATCCAGCAACTGATGGATAATATCAATGATACAGTGCCTAAGAACTGTACTATACAGATTAAGGTGAAGAATATCACCAAAGACCAGACGAAGTATTTTGAGCGCATGAGGGATAAAAAGTAGCTAATATATATTAAAATTGTGCCAATAAAACTTAATATTTGACAGATTCAGTCAATTTCATACCATAGGGTAGTCTTCTCTAAAGTAGCAGAAAATTTAGAGAAGGCTACCTTTTTTGTATTTAGCCATTATTAACAATTTTGAGATTCTTGATGTTGATGGTGGTCTCCTGTTTCTCAAATTTCTCCTCCAGCTCCATGAAGGACTCTTCCACTGAGAGGCTTCGATGCTCATCATTGTTGAATGATATGGATTGAAGCTTTGGAGCAACGTATGGGAGAAATTTGGCTACCATTGCCAAACGTCCGGCAGGTTCTTCTATCTGCATGAGGTCACTGGCGAGAGAGTAGCCTTTTTCGTTGATTCCGTTGAAATAGCCAGTGATGGCATCGCTAAGGCTTTCACGTACCGTTTTAGTTATCTTGTTTGCCGTGCCAGCCTTGCGTCCACCAGTCTTCTTTCGCTTTGGTTTCGGCTCATTGCCATTATCTTTTTTTGTTGCCATATTCTAAGAATTTAGTTGATTACTGATAGTTTTCGAGTGCAAATATAGTGAAAAATACCGAAAGTTGGTGTTCGATTTGCGGAACTTATCACCGATAGGCAAGAAAAACGCATTACTTTAGCACAGTTTAAACATTAAATTCGAATTTTATGGGACTTATAGGAAAAATTGCAGGTAGTCTAAAAGGCTCTGTAGGCGGTCTTTTAGGTGGTGCTGCCACTGCAGCTGGTGGACTGCTGGCTGCAAAAGCTAGAAACAAGGGATATGATCAGTATATCCAAACTTATCAAGACCGATTGCAGCAGGTGAAGGATCATCGGGACAATTTGTATTACCAGGACCCTACGCAGACAGCTGAGAACCAGGTGGCCGTAACCAATGCCCAGAAGGTATTGGATGATGCCACGCAAAAGGCTAAGAATACGAATATTGTTAGTGGTGGCTCTGATGAAGCGGTGGCGCTGAGCAAACAGGCTGCTCAGGAGCAAGTGGGCAACATTATGCAGCAAGCAGCCGTACAAGGTGCTCAGACCAAGGAAAACGTATGGAATACTGGTGATTCGCAGATAGACCAAATGACTAACTACATCGCTACAGCCAAGAAGGAGAAGGCTCTTTCTACTGCCCAGGGTATCACGGATGCTACGAGTGGATTGGCTGGCGCAGCAAGTCAACTGCCAATTTAAGGAAGGAGGTAATTATGGGATTTATGAGTGACGATTTAACTCCTAAGCGTCCGGCAACAGCTGTTGTTCCTGTTACTAATTTTCCTTCTGATGGTGGTAATGCGGAGAAGCCGGAAGTTGCGACTGCTCAGGCTACAGAAGCGCAACCTGAAAAGAATACTGCCATTGATACGACTGGTATTACAGGAAATGATGGCAAGGAATCTTTTGTACAGCAGCCAACCGAAGATGTTACCAAGGTAGAGCCTAACCAGGGTATCAAGATTGACTGGAGTAGACCTTATAGCGAGATAGAGCAGAATCCTATCTTGCAGCAGATGAAGCCTTATGACATCATGAGAGATTACCAGAAGAATGGTGATGGCAACTGGGCTACCTTCATGCCTTGGCTCAGTCAACTTGGTGATGCTGATAAAACCGTAGCTGCCAATGAAGCTTTGAGGAAGAAAGCGGAGAGGCAGGCCAAGATGGAGAAATGGAGTAATTTCTTTATGCATCTTGGCAATTTTTTCGGTACAACACAAGGTGCTCCATCGCAGAAGATAGAATCAGCACAAGAGCTTACCGAACGCCAACGCAAGCTGAGGGAAGGCACTGATGCCCTTCGTCAGAAAGGCTATGACCAGATGATGGTGAATATCTGGAAGGACAGACAGAACAAGCAAGCACAGATGCAAGCAGAGGCTGCTGCCAAGGCTAACGAGGCGCTGGCTGCATATCGCGCATCACAGAAGAATCAGCAGGATGCTTTGACACCCGAAAAGGTGAAGACCGAACAGGCAAGACAGGAAGCTTCTAAGGCTGCAGCTGGTCTTTCTACTGCCAAGACCAAGACGGAAGACGAACTGAGAGGCAAGAAGGGTCATTTGCTTGATGCTCAAACCAACAATGCCAATGCCGGAGCTGCTGATCATAATGCTAGCGTTAACGTTAAGGGAGCGCAAGTTAGGCATATCAATTCGCAAACAGAGGGACAGAATCAGAGGAATGCCAACCAGAGGGAGGCTGATGATTTCAACACCCGGTATGTGAACGACCCTAAGTTTAAGAAACTTGTAAACAAGTGGGCAGAAAATAACGGTATGTCTATCGGTGGAAATGATGGCAGGGGTGGAACCTGGGCTAACGAGAAGAACCGCCAGCAGGCTTCAAGATGGGCAAAGGCTCAGATGAAGTTTGACCGGACGCCTCCTTCAAGAAGAGGAGGTGGTGGCAGTAAGGTTCCTCCTTCACGTAGGGGCGGTGGAAGCAAAGTTCCACCATCGAGAAGATAGTAATAGAATATTAATCAAAATCAGATAAAGTATGTTTGACGAGCAAGACAGACAATATTTTTATAATGAGTTCAAGAACAATGGCTATGAGGTTGGTAGCTATGATGACTTCAAAAAGGACTTGAACAACAAGGAAGATCGTGACTGGTATTATAATGAAGCCAAGAACATGGGGTATGATGTGGGAACACAGGCAGACTTTGACAAGATGGTGCTAGAGCCAGCTGCCTCTGCTCCTTCTGGTGGTGGTAAGCAAGTTGTTGCTTCTGCTCATGCTTCTACAGAGGCTAAGCCACAGGTGGCGCAACCAGTAGCGAAGCCGAAGACTGAATATCCTCAGGAGGTACTTGATGCCTACAATTCACCTGACAACAAGCCGGGCAACTTCAAGGACTTGGCTCAGCTGAATGATGAATATCAGCGAGGAGAGTTAAAGAAGCCTGGTATCATTTCGCAAGCACTCGGCATGATGCCGAAGGTGGATGCCGGAAATATCGGCAAGGAGCAGAAGGTGGGTGGAATGATAGCTAATATGCTTCTTGGTGAGAATGACCAGCAGCAACAAGCACAGCAGCCACAAGACAATAATCAGCAGGTACAGCAGCCAGCACAGAAGGAGGCTTCTCCTGAATCTAAGGAAGAGACTCCTGTTACAACTCCAACTGGTGTGGTGAATAACGAAGGCTTGATGGATGCCAAGTTTGCCAACTATCTGGAGAACTGGAAGCAGAGACCGGATAAGCAGGGTACTTACTTTGAGAACATGGTTGCCGACTTGTTGGCTGATGGTACTGCCAACAGCAATGAGGAGGCTGTGAAGATGGTGCAGTCTGCTCTGGGCAGATATGCGAACCGTTCTGCCATGGACGTTACCAACCAGGTTGTTTCTTCTTTGCCTGATGATACTGTGCAGGATGCTGAGAAGAGTATCGAAGCGCAATGGTATAGCCATGATGTGCAGGATAAGTTGAAGCAGGAGGCTGACAGCATGGGTATCAGCTATGATGACTATGTGGCTCAGTTCCTGAAGCCAGCTATGGTGCAGAGCCTTGTGCAGAAGTATGGTCAGAACTATCGTGACATCGCTGAGGGTATTGCTACACGCCTCTATTCTCATGATGAGCATGTGCAGGACAGACTGATGAATCAGGACATCAACGAGGCGCTTTCTAGCGTTATTAATAAATATGTGAATCCATCTGTAGTGGATGAGTACAACAAGGCTCAGGAGGCAGGTAGCAAGGCATTTACAGAGGGAATGGAAGGAAGTCAGTATATTCCGGCTAATCTTCGTCTGGGTACAGCACTTGGTGCTCAGTATGAGGCAAACGAGGCTAAGGATCCTGCAAAGGTGCTTTCTGGTTTGCAGAAGAAGTTTGGCAATCTCTACCGGAATCCGGAGTTCCTGAACGATATGAGCAATGCAGCATTCAAGGTGATGCAGCGATATGGCTTGAATGGCACTCTGAGTAGTGATCCTAAGCAGTTCAAGCCGATGATCAATTCTGTTCTTAAGAATGAACTCGACCAGCTGGAGATTAAGGGTATGATGCCTAAGGGTAGTGCTGAGTACATTATGAAGACTGGTTTGGGTAATACTATTGTGGGCAAGATTACTCGCAAGGCTATGCAGACGGACTATCAGAACTGGCTGGAGGATATGGCTAATCAGCAGTATCAGCCGGGCTTCTGGGAGAACGTGGCTAGCGGTGCTCTGACCTTTGCAGGTGATGCCTGGAGTTATTGGTTGCCGGGAGCAGCTGGTGGCAAGTTGACCAAGAGCATGATTGCCAAGGCTGAGGGCAAACTGGCTGGTGACCTGATGGCTAAGGGTATGGAGCGCAAGGTGGCTGAGCGAGCTGCCAAGGTGCTCATCGGCAAGAGTAAGGACGTGGCTTTGAAGAACGGTGCTGTGCATGGTGCTGTTACCTTTGGTGGTCAGTCTGCTATCTCTAAGCCTATTGATGAGGTTTATCGTACTGGTCAGTTTGATGAGAATGGCAAGATTTACAATCCTTCCGTGGGTAAGATTATCGCTAATACTCTGGGTGAGGTGACTAAACAGACAGCCGTAGGTGCTATCATGCAGGGTGGAACCATCGCTAACATGGTAGGTAAGGGTAGAGGCTTGGCTACCAATATTCTGGCTGATGTTGGTGGAAAGGTGGTTGATTCCAGTATCATGACCGGGCAGCAGTTGTTGGAGCGCATGGCGCTGGATTCGAACTTCAAGCCTACAGGCAAGGATGCAGCCGAGAGTTTCCTGGAGAGTATGGCGAACCTTACAGCTATCGGTTTGCCGGGAATGGTGGGCAAGTATGCCCGATTCAAGGATGCGAGGGAGTTTAACAAGAAGTTTGACTTCACGGATCAGGATATTGCAGAGTTGAAGCGATTCGGCTATGATGGACTTCGTGATGCCTTCGAGAAGGTGGGCATTGGGGAGTATGCCGTGGAGGGTGAGAACGCCCAGCGACTGGATGGGCAGCTTACCCAGAAGTATATGGACCTGATGAACGACAAGAGCGTTCCGGAGGTGTTGAAGGCTAAGATGATGGCCGTGGTGGAAGGCAAGCGACCTTCTTCTTTCTCGCCAGTTGTTGATAGTGTCATCGTGCAGCCGATGGATAATGACGGAAAAGTGTATCTCGAAACCTTGAATAAGGATGGCGGTATCATTGACAGAAAGGAGTTCTCTTCTCTTGATGAGGCTCAGAAGGCAGACAAGAAGCTGGAGTATGAGAAGACTCTGGGCTTGGCTTCTGTGCTGGAAGGTGAGTTCCATAACGAGTTTACTCAGGAGCATCTTGAAGGCTTATACAACAAGGCAGCCCAGAAATATAATATGGGTGAGAAACTGACGGATGAGGATAAGGCTGCAGTCTATCTTCATCAGAATGCCGGTGCCATCAAGGACATCATGGATAAGCAGCAGAAGGGCATCATCCTTACAGAGGAGGAGCAGAAGCAGGTTGATGCTTATCGCCATTATTATGACAGTGCCCTGGAGAACAGTTCTGTGATGAGGGAGTTTGTCAACACGTTTGAGGATTCCCATGGTGTGGCTCGTGGTACGCTGAGAAAGGCTTTGGAGTCGAAAGATAAGAAGTATGCGCCATTGGTGGAGTCTTATCTTAAGGAGCTTTACAATTCTATCGAGCTGAAACGTGAAATGAAGCAGACGATGGATGATCTCTACAATACTGCCCATGGAAATGAGCAGAAGCGCATTGAGCAGAGTGGTGTTGAGGGAGAGAAGCCAGCTGCACCCGTTGAAGGTGCTACTCCTGTAGAGGGTTCTGCTGGTGGTCAGGAACCTCCTGTTTCAGAGGGACCCGCTCCGTACCAAGACCGTACCAACTCCGTACCAACTCCGAGTGGTGCAAACTCTGCTGCAAACCTTGCAAACTCTTCTGCTGAGGTTCCACCTACTGAGCCACCAACGCTTCCTGTTGAGGGTGAAACACCTTCCAATGAAAGCAAGCCTGATGCCTATGTGATGGGACAGAATGCCTATCAGAATGGGGATGCAGAGGGTTTGAAGGCAATCGACCATAATGATGATGTTTCGAAGGCTCGATTGAAGCGTGCCTTTGCTGATGATGAGGCACAGATGAATGTTGTGGTGAAGGCATACGAGGATGGCAAGGACATGGAGCAGTTTTTGGCTCAGCGTTCGGGCTATATGACTCCAGCGCAGCAGGATGCCGTGCGTAAGTATGTGGAGGCTCAGGATGCCAAGAATGGTGTTTATGATGCTTTGCAGCATGCTGATGATGGCTATGGCGAGGCGTTGAAGGAACAGCTTTGGCCATATCAGACAGAAGACGGAAACATCGTGCCAGCTACGCTTACTACTGGTCAGCAGGTGTTCTTGAAGAAAGCCAATGAATATGGTGGAGGTTTCGTAGTTGTGCCTGACGAGCAGGGGCAGCCTACCATCAAGCAGGTTTCTAGTGCCGACATCAAGGAAGTGGGTACACCTGTTCCTATGGATGATTATATCAATCAGAAGTTTGCTGAGCAGGTGGATGCTAGATATAAGCAGTTCTTTGCCCAGTATGATGGCAGTGGGTTGAAGCCTAGCGACACCGTAGAGGTGGCCATGGAAGCAGGTGACGAACCTATGCAAATGACCTTTGCCGGATATAGCGAGGATGGCAAGATTGTGCTTTCTGATGGCAAGGATAATATCGCCCTGAGTAAGGACGAATTTAATGCCTGGCGACAGAATGCGCTCGATGCTTCTATTGGTGCAGAGCTGGATGCTGAGGACGCACAGCGTGCCAATGATGATGCAGCCAAGGCTGAGGCTGAGAAGCAGGAGCGATATAAGAAGGGTATCTTTGGCTATGCAGCTGGTCAGCCAGACTATTCTGATACTCAGACCGACCCTAAGGTGGCTGCAGAATATCTGCAAGAAACAGCCGGGGAAGACCGCAAGGCGCTTTTCGCTAATATTGTTGCCGAGAAGCAGGCTTTGCAGAAGCGTATCAACCAGCTCAGAGAACATATTGCCAGCAATGAGGAATGGTTGTCCATCAATGCTGATCTGGACCCGAAGAATGCCGAGACCAGAACTTTGGCCAACAAGCAGATGGAGGGACAGATTGCAGACCTACAGGCTCGTTTCGATAACTGGAATAAGATTCGCTCTGCCGTGATGACTCCTGAGGAGGCTCAGGCTATCAAGGCAGACCGCACCCAGAAGATTGCTGATGCAGGTGTGAATGAAGGTGACGTTGCACCTACAGAGGGACGCGAAGTTGCTGTGCTTAGTGATGAGGAATTGAAGAAGCAATATCCTACAATGGATGAGGCTAGTGACTTTATTGCCTCAGAGCTCAAGCGTATCTATCGCATTCAGTCGGATGAGGTGCAGCGAGAGATTGATGGTGTTGATAAGGTGCTTGATCGCTACGTGAATGGTGAGATAGACCTGGAGCCAGAGCAGATTAAGGAGTTGAACACAACCAAGGCTCAGCTGGAGGCTAGACAGGCTAATCTTACGGAATCTGCCAAGGAGTTGAAGGCTCAGGCTGACAAGCTGAAAACACTCTACCGAAAGGAGAATATGGAGGCTAGAGCCAAGGTTGTGGAGAATCTGACTCCTGCAGAGCAGCGTGCCATCAAGGTGGAGAATGCCATCAAGAATGGTAATATGAGCCAACTTAATGCCATCTATGATGAGGTGAGAGGAGCAATAGACTTCAATGACAATGAGCCTAATACTCTGGAGGAGTATATAGCTAACAGTATTGGCCGTTTCACCTTAAACTATGAAGGCAAGGAGAAGGGTGGTGCTTTCTCTAACGGTATTCAGCAGGAAACTGGTTTGGAACGGAAAGACTTCGACAAATTGCAGATTCTTGCCAAGGATGGCGAGGGTAAGACTGTTCCGGAGTTTGTTCATAGCCTATATGATGACATGCCTAAGAATCTTAAGCAGATGGGATATACGGATCAGGACATCAGAAGTGCTTTCCTTGATTTGATAGGTAGTGCTCAAAGTTACTCTGACATTAAAAATTATACATTGAATAATAAGGTGGCTCATGTTGAGCAGCTGATGCGAGACGTTGAACGTCAGGAGAAAGAAATGATGCAAGACGGTGAGAGCACTGAGAATATTGAGAATGCTCCATTTGCGGACAGACTGAAAAATGCTATCGCAGAAACGGAGACTGAGCCTACTGAGGCGCAGAAGAAGGCAGGTAACTATAAGAAGGGGCATTTGTCGTTTGGTGGCTATGACTTCACTGTTGAGACTCCAAAGGGCGTGACTCGTAGCGGTAAGGACGAGCAGGGCAAGCCTTGGAGCGTGACCATGCACGATACTTATGGCTATATTCTGGGCAAGATAGGCGTGGATGGTGACCATATTGATATGTTCATCAATGATGCAGCTGACCTTGACAACTTCAATGGAAATGTAGTAGTAATAGACCAAGTAAATCCAAAGACTGGTGAATTTGACGAGCATAAGGTGATGTATGGCTATCCTGATGAGGCAGCTGCTACTAAGGCTTATCTTGCCAACTACTCCAAGGACTGGAAGGGACTTGGTAAGGTTATTGCTGTGCCTAAGGCTACCTTTGATAAGTGGCTGGAGTCTTCTGACCGCAAGACTAAGCCTTTTGCTGACTATGCCATGGTACAGCATGAGGAGGCTAAGAAGGCTAAGGAAGCTAATGAGACTCTTCCTTTTGGTGCACCGATGAATAGGGATGACCTTCCTTTCCACCGCGATGTGAAGGAGGTGAAGCCTTCGGAAATGACGGAGGCGCAGAAGGTGGCTTATGATGCTGTTTCTACCATGCTTAAGAAGGCAGGTATTCCGGTGAAGGTGGTTAGCAACGAGGATATGGAGAAGGTGGCTGAGGCGCAGGATAACTTGAATCTTGCCATGCTTCTGAATCATCCTGAGATGAGATTTAAGATCAAGACACCTGAGGAGAAGCAGGCTGCCGAGAATGCGTATAACTTTGCCAAGGAGTTGCGTCCGGATAAGTGGAAGCAGTATGCCGTGGTGGATATGAGCAATCCTAACAAGATGCCAGAGTACTTTGAGAAGCAGGAGCTGGCTAGAAAGGAGCGTTCTTACTATAATAAGCTGATGTGGGGTAACTACAAGGTCTTCAATCTTGACAAGAGTTTTGAGGACAATGTGGCTGGACTTACTGGCTCTTTCCCTTCTGAGTTTGACCCTTATAAGATTGATGCTCAGACTAGTAAGAAGAATGAGTTGAAGAAGCAGATTAAGGAGACAGAGGAGGCTTATAAATTAACCGGGCAGGAACGTAAGGAGTATCAAAATCAGCTGATGAAGGAGTACATGGATAAGCATGGACTGGCTTCTGAAAACGATATTCCTGATGATGTTTGGAGGGAGTTTGATTATAAAGCTGTTGAGAAATATCAAGATAAGCTTGATTCCTTGTTTGCGAAATACAAGGATTTGGACAGACAGTTGAAGGCTGTTGCTGAGCCGGGAGTGCAGTACTTGAAGGGCAAGGGTGTGGTTTATGGCTATACTGATGGAAAGGAGATTGTTTTGAACCAGGAGCATCTGAATGCTAATACTCCTATCCATGAGTACCAGCATCTTTGGCGTACTGCTGCCAAGGAAATGAATCCGGAGCTTATTGAGCATGGTGATAAACTCATCATGCAGACCCAGCTATTTGCCGACTTGAAGGAGGACCCTAACTATAAGCATCTGAGCGATGATGAGATTTGCGATGAGGCTTTTGCTCGTCTGACCGGTGAGGATGGTGCTGCCATCTTGGAACAGATGGCGAAGGATGCCATTAAGGAGAATCCGCTTGATACTGCTAAAGAGCTTACTATCATCAACCGATTGAAGGATTGGTTGAAGAAGTTCTGGTATTGGGCACTTGATACATTTACGAAGTGGAAGCCTGAGGACATTAAGAAAATGACCTTGGAGGATATTCGTAATCTTGTGTTGAGAGACCTGACGAATGGGGTGGATCCACGAACTAAAATGCAGGAAGTCGAAGCTAAGGAGTTCCATTCTATCATAGACCAAATGTTTGATGACCCTAACTTTGACAAATCTCAGCATAATCGTGAAAGATATGACTTAGGTAAGACTCCAGAATGGATGCAAGAAATAGGTATAAAGGGAGAAGATTTTTCTTTGTCTTTCAAGAGTATCAAGGTACATAAGGGAAAGGATGCTGACCATGATTTGACGAAAGAAGAATGGCATGAGCTACCTAATGCTTTGATACACCCATTTGCCATAACTCGTTATCAAGGAGCGGAAGATAGATTTCGTCTTTATGTGAACATTAATCATGATGGAAAACCTGTAGCTGTAGGCGTTGATGTAAAGCGAGTAAACCAAGGAAAGAATAAACCACAACTTGAAGTGAATAGCATCAAGACTATATTTGCTCACCATGGTGAAATCGGAGGCTCAGAAGTTTTGGTAACATACGATAAAAAAATAACTCCAAAACAGCAGGAACTTCTGCGTGGACTCAATTTCCACGAATATCCTACTATTCAGGAGTTATCTGCTGCAAAGATAAGAAATAATATCGAAACCGCCAAGGAAAATGGTGGAAATTTATCTGTGGAGGATAAAATAAAGGCTGTATCTCAGCAATTTGGGGTTGATGAGGCTGATGTGGCAATGTATGCCAATGCTATTAAGAAGGGGTCTACTGCTGAAGCTGCACGTGCCAGAGCCAATATAAAGCGTCACTTGATGCAGGTAAATGAAGGTAACATTTTCTCATTTAAGGATGTTGTTAAGTACACCAAACCTATAAATGAAGCCTTGAAGGAGAATTTTGGTGACCTTGATGCAATGATTGAGGAACGAATAAAGCAGGTTGAAGCAGAGCGTAATGCTATGGAAGCCGCTAGAAAGAGAGCTGAGGAAGAGGAGGCCAAGCGCCAAAAGCACTTGGAGGAAGTTTCTGTGATTCCTGATGATCAACTTGACAAACAGTATATGGATGCTCTTGCCAAGGGTGATGATGCTACAGCCAGGGAAATGCTTGATGAGGCTGCCAGACGTAAGGGATATGACGATACCGAAAGCGCATATCAGGGCGTAGGTGCATGGGCTGCACCGGGAAACCCTGGATATGAAAGCGACAAGGCGAGACGTGACGATTGGGAGTCAAGTGGCTCAGATGTGAACCTGGAGGATATGGCTTTGGGTTATACTCCTCAGCCAGATGATTACTTCTCTCATCCTGAGCGTTATTCGCAGAACACTCCTCATGGATTGGAATCTGTGAAAGCCATCAATACGGCTATTGATGCCATTAAGAATGGCGAGAAGGATGTTAAGGTAAAGGTTTATCGTGCTGTTCCAACTTCCGTGAAGGAAGGTAAGTTACGTAATGGTGACTGGGTTACTCCTTCTAAGAAATATGCCGAAATGCACGGAGCAAACCGACTGGAAGGCAAATATCGTATCATTGAGGATGAAGTGCCAGCTAATCAACTGTGGTGGGACGGTAATGACGCAAACGAGTTTGGCTTTGATGATGGCAAGGCGTATAAATACAAGAATGCCAAGAACAACAGAAAGTTGAACGACCTTGTTACCTTTGATGATGAGGGTGACGTTATCCCTCCTTCTAAGCGTTTCAATTCTCGCAAGCAAGATGTACGTTTCCATCGAGTGACTGAGCCGGAGGAACTGGAGAGGCTGAATAAGGAGAAGACTTTCCGAATGTATAGCGGAATGCAGGAGCTGGATGGAAAACTGTATTCGCCTATGGCTGCCATCATTGACGGAAAGCGTACTGATGCTACCGAGATTGGGGCCTGGATGGGGGCTGATGAGAGACCTGACCTTGTGAAGGGTGGTAAGTTCCAACTTGTGAAGACAGATAAGAACCCTGGGGCAGGAGAAGGTCCTGTGCGTGCTGCTTACAATCCTTATATGCATACTTCCACTTCTATGATGAACGACCAGTTTACCGGGGCTTATGCCAGAGGTAATATCAAGGTTGTGGAATGGGAGATTCCGGAGAGCGAGAAGACCAGTGGCTATCGTGCTGAGGGTGCAAAGGATGCCGTGGGACTTGTGCCTTGGCATTCGGGTTCCGTAAATGGTTTGTTGCCAAAGGATAGACAGAGAAGCGTGATGCTATCTAGATGGAGAAAGGCGGTGAGAGTGGTTCCTGATTCTGAGGTGGCTGAGAGTATCGCAGAGCAGCTGGATGGTACTGGGCTGGCTATTCCTTGGAATGTGGTTACTCCTAATCAGTTGAGGGAGTTGGTTAAACTGGGTGTTCCTGTTACTACCGAGGAATCTGGCCAGCAGGCTCCTGAGACTAAGGAGAAGTTCCTGGCACAGATGGACGAGTTGAAGAAGGAGTTTCCTCAGGCTCAGTTCGTAGACGTGAAAATGACCAAGGAGGCTTTCAAGGAATGGGGCGGTAAGGGTATCGTGAAATCTCCTATCGTGGAGCAGAAGTTGAAAAAACATCCTGATTCGCTGATGAAGGCTGGTACCTACTTTAGTGGTGGTGGTCTGGTTGAAGAGGGACTAAAGGGCATTATCGACCCAGTGGTGGCTGTGGAATATGACCGGAAGATAAGTGGCGTGTATCGCAACAACTTCGGACAGCATATTGTTACGGCTGACGTGAGAGACGTGGACCCGAAGGAACTCGTGAAGCATATTGATGGTGAGGTTGAGTATTTCCATGCTTCGCCTGTATGCAAGAACTACTCTCAGGCTAAGAGCAATGGGGGCGAGGTGGAGCTTGACAAGGAGACTGCCAAGAGTACTGCTGACTTCATTGATGCCGTGAAACCGCGAGTGGTGACCATCGAGAACGTGAAGGGCTACAAGGACTCTGAGGCGATGAAGATTATCACCCAGGCGCTGGATAAGAACGGCTACAAATGGGATGCAGACGTGTATAATGCCGCAGATTTCGGTGGTTATACCAGCAGGGAGCGACTGATTGTTAGAGCCGTGAAGGACGGAGAACTGCCGGAGAAGCCTAAGAAGCAACCACGCAAGGGTGGATGGCTAGAGGCTGTGGAGGATATTCTTCCTACCCTGACGGAAAAGAAAAGCGGTGTGGCACCATGGATGGATGCCAGACTGAAAGTTGACGGAATTGACTGGCAGAAGGTGGAGAAGCCTCTTTACGTGATGGGCAGTGCCTATGCCGATGGCAAGATTCCTCATGCCTATGGGGATGAGATTCTGCCTACCTTGAGAACCAAGAGTGGTGATGTGATCATCATGCCGGGTGGAAAGGTGTTGCGTGCTGATGGCAGGGTTTTGGCTAGAATAACCGGACTGGGCGATGACTATCTGTTGCCTAAGACGGAATCTTTGGCGCATACCATCATTGGCAATGGCATACCTGTGCAGTTGACTAAGGGCGTGATTGCTCCTCTGCTGAATAAGGATGACTTATCGGGCAGAAATGTGCTGGCACGACTTGGCAGCTCTATCTTTAAGAATAACTGGGATGCAGACAAGCAGAAACAAGTGAGTGACCGGGTAGTGAACACTGCCAACAAACTGGGTGGTGCTGAGGCTACGGTCTACACTTCTCTGGATGAGGTTCCTGATGCTTATCTGAGTGATGTGAAGAATGGGGCTACCGGATGGTATGACCCAACTACGCACACGGTTCATGTTTATCTGCCTAATTGTGCTGATGCCAACGAGGCTGAGAGAACCGTGCTCCATGAGAAGATAGGTCATGAGGGTATGGAGGTGCTTCTGGGTGGCGAAAACGAGGTGAGAAAATTTGCCAACTTCGTTTACCGTTCTGCAAGTAAGGATGTTCGAGGCAAGATTATTGACTTTGCCAATAAATATGATCCGGACTGGAAGAACAATGACCGCATGAATGTGGGAACGCAGGAGTATATCGCCCATCTTGCCGAGGAGGGTCCTAAGACTGCTGAGGACTTTACTCTGTGGACTAAGATTAAGCATTATCTCATCAAGGTGCTTAAGAAACTGGGTATTCGGGTGCCGGGACTTCTCAATGACAAGGATTTGAGATACTACCTGATGAAGGCTGGCAAGGCTCTCCATGTATGGGACGAAATGCCTCAGGAGAAGCAGGAAGCCATGATGAAGCAGGCTAGCAATGCTGAAATCAAGGATGCGCTATCTGATGGTGCTGGTAAGGGCAAGCCTAGACAGAAGAAGGGTGAGAGTGCCATTCAATACATGAAGCGAGTGATGGAATGGAAGCGATGGAAGGAAGCCAGAGAGGACGAGAACGACCCAGAGCCACCTATGTTCTACGACTTCGATAAGGATGCCGAGGGCAAGAAGGAATGGGAACGTCTTAACAAGGAATGGCGTGACAGCCATCATCTGCAGGGTGACGAAATGCCGATTAAGCCGGAACGCAAGGAAGGTGAGACGGATGAGGCGTTTTTCACTCGTTACAAGGAATGGGAGAAGTGGAACGATGCCATGGCCGACAAGGAGAACCCAATGCCTGATATGTTCTCGTTTGAGAAGCAGAAGCAGGACGAGGCTAGACAGAAGTACGAAGACTGGTTGACCAGACACGAACTGAATGAACAGAACGATGCCGACCTTGACCTGTATGAGGGTAAGATTTACCCGGCAGAGACCAATCCGGAGGCTGATGCCCTGGAGCAGCGAGTGATGCAGGACTTGGCAGAGGTGACCAGTACGGACGTGAGTAAGGAAGGTGCAGCAAAGACCGTGAAGCATGCCGTTATCCATCGTAGAAAGAACATGGAGGAGGCGAGTGCAGACGATGCCATCTATATCAACGATGTGAAGAACAGAATCGAGAAGATGGCTGATAGCGGTGCTTTCGACAAGTTGCTTTCTGACTATAAGGGTAAACCGAACCGGGCAGAAAAGCTGGCTGAGGCTATACCTTATATAATAGAAGCTCCTAGACGACTGCGTGACCTTGCGCACGACCTGAATGCCACTGGTGCTTTTGACAAGGGACATATCCATATCCAGCCGGAGGATGTGGAGGCTATCCAGCCTTATGTGGCTGATTTGATTGCTGAGACAGGCAAAAAGCATACCGTTCTGAAAGACGACAAGGAGGTGGAGATATATGATAATCCTCAGGCAGTGAGCGAGGTGGCTAGCAAGATGGCACAGGCTATCAATGCCAATCATCAGGGCGAGGAAGCCTTTGTTCCTATTGACGGTTCGGATATTATGAGCGAGCATGTATTGCCACTGGTGACGCAGCAGATTGTGCCGGAGGGTATCGATTACAAGAATCTCTCTCCTGAAATGAAGGCTACCCTTGATTCTATCAGAGACTGGTATAACTATACCTACGACTGGTTGAAGGATAATCGTACCTTGAAGGAGGGCACCGGGTATAATGCTGACTATGTAAACCATATCTGGGATAAGGAGAAGAGCGACAAGCAGGCTTATGCCCTGTATGTGGAGAACAGACAGCGCACGAAAAGCCCGAATGAGAAGCCGAGAACTATCAGTACCCTGATGGAGGGTATCAGCGTAGGACTTGTGCCTAAGACTACCGACATCACGAAGATGATGGCTTACTACAGCAGAAGCAATATTGAGGCTTGGGTTAACAAGACGATGCTGCAGGAGTTGAGCGGATTGAACGTGATAGAGCGGAATGAGGACGGAGAAATCGTTTCTTCTGACCCACTGCTTTCTTCTACGCCACCTTTTAATCTGGAGCAGTATCAGTACTTTGAGATTCCGGGTGTGGGTCCTGTATGGGTATATAATGTATCGCCTAAGCAGGTGAAGGTGAAGAATCCAATCACTGGCAAGGAGAGGGTGCTTTACTCTGAGGCTAGTGCCGGAGACCGATTCGGAGTAGTGTTCGAGACTTATCAGTCTTCACCTTTCTGGAAGGCGTTTGATACGTTTGCTTCGAGTGCCAAGAAACTGGAGTTGGGCTTTAGTGGTTTCCATGCCGGAGCCTTGACGGAGGTTTATATGGTGCAGAACATGGTGGAGTTTGGTCCGAAGAAGGCTATGGCCAACTTTATGAAGTATATCTTTGCAGATACAGCCAAGAACCATGAGCTGCCTTGCTTTGCCAATCCTGAGGATTTTCAGGAGGCTGCTACTCATCTGGTGAAATTCGGTGCGACCAACGACTATGCTGCAGCGGATGTGCAGAACATGTTCGACAATATGCGCGATGCGATGATGAAGGTGCAGGAGAAACTGAGGGCCGGAAATGGAATTTCCGGAACGGTGGCTTTGGCTTCTATGCCTTTGAAGGTGGTGACACAGTTGCTTTCGCTTGTTAATAAGGGCATGGATAGAGCCTTGTGGGATTTCCTTTATGACGGACTGAAACTTGCTACCTATCGTATGAGGGCAGACAAGACCAAGGAACGAGCCAAGAAGAAGGGATGGACTGAGGAGGAACTGAGCCGGGCTTTGGACGAGGACGGTCAGTTTGTGAACGATATGTTTGGCGGTCAGCACTGGGACATCCTGGGTGCCAGCCATCGAACCTTGCGCTATGCCGGACGAGTTCTTCTTTCGCCAGACTGGAATGCTTCTACCACACGCCACTTCCTGGCATTAACCGGATATGGCTCTATCTGGAATGAGGCTACGTTTGAGAATTTCAAGCAGTACTATCAGAGACTGAGACATCAGGAGCTTATGCCTGAGGATGAGGGCAGAAGAAGCAGACAGATTTCGGCTCTGCTCTGTTATGGTATCGGCTTCATGGTGTTCTATGAGGGTATTGCAAACGGTATCAATGCTGCCTTCCGTGCCATGGACGAGGAGAAGGAGCGCAAGAAGGCTGAGGAGATCAGGAAGACCAACCCAAGTTATAAGAGCATGTATGAACTGGCTTATGGTGACGAGGGCATGAAATGGTATGACTATCTGATGAGAGGCAACAGCCTTGGTCAGCAGAGCAAAATCTTTATGGGCAGATATGCGGACGGAACGGAAATGTATATCCGACACGGTAAGCAGTTCCGAGAGGTGCCTGAATATCTCTTCAACCATAAGGGAGAACTGGAGTTCCCTGGACCTATGGTACAGCGAATGATAGGTAAGGCTAACCCTATGGTGAGAATGACCTTGGACGATATAAACTATCTGAGCGATTTCCAAGCTAGCCATGCGGATCAGGAGATTCAGCGCAAGTATGGCAAGACCATCGGACTGCTTTACAAGGATGCTTTGTACTGGGCACCTTTCCTGATTCCGAGTCAGGAAAACAAGGAGTTCAAGGCTGTGGATTTCTTCTTCCCTTCCAGCAAGGGCTTCTCACCATGGAAGGCTCAGAGTTACTTCAAGGATTTTATCCTTAGCGGTGACATGGAAGGCGTAGTGATGACCTACCAGAGCTGCCAGCGCAATGGTATTGATCCTGAGGCTCAGATTAAGGCTGCCATCGGAAGCGTGAAGGCACTTGAGAGTGCTGAAATGAATGATGGAGTGACTTCCCTGCAGGAGGCTAGCAAGCGTTTTGATGCAGCTAAGAGTATAACCGAAAAGAAGAAGATGCGCCAGAAGATGAAGAAATTCCTCTCGCAGAGCGACTACAAGGCTTTCACCCAGAAGGAGGCTCTGGACATGGTGCAGGGCTATCTGAACGGTGATGAAGACTTGAAGGAAATGGAGAAGGCTGAAAGTAAGTACCTGATGAAGGCTAAGGCTGAGGACGTGACGGAAGATTGGAGAATACAGAACGTCTGGAACGGAACCATGGAGACTTATCAGGAGTATCAGCGCTTGAAGGATGTTGACAAGGCGAAGGCAAATGCCTTCAAGAACAGCAAGACCAACAAGCGACTGTTTGCTGCAAGAAAGGCTATCTCTGCTGCCAAGAAGAAGATGAACAAAGCCAAGAAGCAAATGAACGGTCAGAACGATGCTGCCAAACTGGTGGAGATCCGGAAGACCAGAAAGGAGCTGCTTGAGACTCTGAACGGAATGGAGTAAGCCCGGCATGATAAAAGCTACGAGGGCTTACTCGTAACTCAGAAAAAGAAAAGGGACTTGCTTCACAGCGAGTCCCTTTTTGATAGTCGTAAAATTCTAAATTCCAAATAAATTATATTTTTATAAAAGATGAAAATCGTATTTTGAAGATGTTGGAGCGATGACTAACCTATCTGATCGGGTCCGTTGGCTTCTGCCTTCTTTGGTGATGCCCAGCGGATGTAATCAGCCATGCTGTCATCCATGCGCTGCTGCTCACTCTTTGGATTCTCCTTCTTTTCCTTTCCCCAAAGGCGTCTGGCAATATCATCCAAGCACCATTGCCAATCGTCTCGAAGAGTGATGACCTTGGAACTTGGCATGATGGTTACATCTGCCTTTGGTGGGTCAACATGCACGGTGTTGCCATCCTTGTCGGTCTCTTGCTTGGTGGAGAGAGAGGCGAAAGGCACATTATTGTCGTTAAGGAACTTCTCCACATCCTCCTTCTTGTTGTCGCAGAGGAGAATGCAGACGGAAACCTTATTCTTCTTCAAGGTGGTGAGGGCTTCTTTAGCCTTGCCTACCAGGGAGAGGTTGCCTTTATCATCCTTGGTGATGACGCAGGCTTCGTGAACATTGATAGATTTACTCATATTAAAAACGTTTTTAATGAATTGCGGAACAAAAATAAGGGGAAAATATGAGAAAGTAATGTTAAGTTGCGCAACTTATCACTAAGAATCGGGAAAAAGGCGGTATTTTTGACGAAAAATTAAGAATTATGCCAGATAATCGTGTTATAAATGATATTTCGAACTATGCCGAACCTGGACCTGACTCCCTGGAGGGAGTGAGCCGGGAGCGGTTTGCCCAGACGGACAGCAACCTTCGGCTGATAGAATGGGCTTGCCAATACTTCTATGATGGCGCAGAGCTGAGAAAGAAGTGGAAGCGAGCGCAGGACTTCGTGATGGGCAGACAGCTGGAAGAGCTGATAGAGTGGAACGGAAGGAAAATCAGCATCCGTCAGTATATGGAAATGAAGGGTATGCCTATCCTGGAATATGACGTGATAGGCGACAAGCTGCTTTCTCTCGTAGGACTTGTGCGCCAGCAGCGCAGTACAGCCTCTTGCAGTGCCGTAGACCCCAACGAGGAGGACTATATCAGTTTCTTCAATGAGTATCTTCGTCAGAACGACAACTTGAACGACAGACAGGAGCTGGATGCAAGGATGTTCTATGCCTTCTGTGTCTTCGCCTTTGTGGGCATGAAAACCTACTATGGCAGAAAGGATGGAAAGAATGGCATCTTTGACTATATGGTGGACATCTTCAAAATTGCCTTGCCACCTTTCTTCAAGTATGACCTGAGCGATGTGGAATTTATCGCTGAGGCTCATGATCTGACTTGGAGAGAGATTATCGCGACCTTCACGGATGGAAGCAAGGCAGAGGCGGACAAACTGAGCGAGATCTATCTGCAAACACAGCATCATTTCGCTCCTGAGCAGACTTATCACCCTAACGGTGAAGCACAGTATGCCGGGATAGACGATTTCACTCATTCTTCGGTAATCGGCAAGTACAGGGTATTGGAGATATGGACGAAAGAGACCCGACCAGCCATCTGGGTGCATGACTGGGATGCCGGGACATGTGGCAATGCCTCTCCCGAACAACGAGCCTTCTACGAGGAGAAAAAGCGGAAGCTGGAGGAAGCCAACATCATGAAGGACGAGAACGGTCTGCCAGTGCTCGATGAGAACGGTGAGCCTATCTATTATGTGGACCCATCGGAGTTGAAGACCATCGAAATGAAGGCTGAGGCTGAGACTTATTGGTTCAGAAGATACCTTACACCGAATGGCTATCTGCTGGATGCGAGGGAATCGCCCTACTATGTGCTGAGAGACGGTTTCAGGACTTCCATCATGCCATATACCTTCGTGGCATATCCTTGTTTGAATGGCGAGGTAAGAAGTTTCACTATGCGTGCCGAGAACAATCAGCGCACCTTGAACCATTATATGATGATGATTAACTTCATCGTGGCCAATGGTGCCAAGGGTACGATGCTTGTGGACGAAAATGCTCTGAGCGAGAAACAGAGCATCGATGAAATGCAGGTGAACTATACCAAAACTGATAGCATCATCTTGTGGAACTCCAAGAATGGAGGTAAGCCACCGCAGACTTTGGTCAACAAGAGTATTCCGGCAGGAGTTGACTTCATGGTGAACTTTGCCAAGACTATGGCAGGAGAGGGTACAGGCGTGCAGGGTGCTCTGCAGGGACAGCATCGCAACACCAGCGGAAAGCAGTATCAGCTGGAGAGAGAGGCATCATCTACCACTATTCAGGACTTCGTAGAGAGTTTCAATAACTACAAGGTGAGAATCGCCAAGAAGAAGCTGTACCTGATTCAGGAGTTCTGTACCGCAGCGGACAGCGTGAAACTGACCGGGGATGACTTCGAGATACATTTCAATCCGGAGACCATGAGGGATATGGATCTGGACGTAGCCATCGACCTGGATGCTTACAGCCCAATCATCAGAGCAACGAACAACGATATGGCTTGGAACTTCATGACCAGCGGTAAGATGGACCCATATACGATGCTGACCGTAGGACAATTCCCTGGTACGAACAGAATGAAGAAGTACTTCAAGGAGCAGTTGGAGAAACTAGAAGCCATGCAAGCGCAGCAGCAAGCAAATGGCGAAATGCCTACTGCCGGAGCAGGGCAACAGCAGACTGGTACGCCAGCTGCACATCTGAAAGATGGAAACGGTAGTACAAATGATTTAGCTGCTTTGCCATCGGCATCTACAGCTACATAAAAATGATAACGTTCTTAGGTTCATGTATATAGACTTTAAGTTTTTTAGTTAGTAAATTGTTAGGTTTTTTAGTTTAAAGGTAAAAAGGTTGAGGAAGAGGAAACCGTGATGGCTTTCTCTTCCTTTTGTTTTGTGCTTTTTATCCGATACCATGTTTCTTCTTGTAGGAGCGTAACTTTTCCATCGGGACGGAAACACGATACATGTAATACTCTTGCCATTGCTTCAACTTCTTGGCTCTAACCTTGTTGTCGGCATCGCAACCGATTGCTCCCCACTTGGAAGGGGTGTAGTAGTAGGAGGCAGCCTTGATGTCTTCTACGTTCTTGAAGTAGCGTGTTGCCTTCCACTTGCCAAGCTGGACTAGGCGACGGTAGGCAAGGAGCTGCTTGCGGTTGGGGTCGTAGGTCATGATAGCCCAATCCTTGTGGGACTGGTCGTAGAGCAGGTAGAAGCGTGGAGCGCCTCCTTCCTGGTACTTGGCGAGGGTGGCTTTTACGCCTTTCTGCCACATTCGGGTGGAGCGGATGAGCTCGATACGAGTGATTACTGGCTGGTAGATGGCTATCAGCATCTTGCGAAGATGATTTTGATACACTTTTTTCATTTTTTCTTGATTTTAATTGTTACTTACTTATTGGGACCAGGCGATGGAATCGCCTGGAACGGAGGCTAGAGGGGGACGGAGACCTGAGGGGGAAACCTATCTTAGCTGCTACCTATCTTAGCTGCTACCTATTAGCTGCCACCTATTCCGGCTAACTCGGCTACTACTGGAGGGCGGTTGCGGAGGCGTTCTCGCTCTATGTCGGACTTTGAACGGAATGGGATGATTTCCGGGGCTGGCATGTCCTTTTCTACGTAGAGGGCTATGGCTCTAGCCATTACTCGGTCATCGTGCTTTCCGGCTATGGCACCGTAGCAGTCGTTCTGCTTGTAATAGAGGAAGTAGGTGCATTCATCTATGGCTGCAAGTTCTCGCTCCATATAACCACCATCACGGATGATTCTTGCCATCGTCTTCACTACTGCCACCTTTGTGTTCTTGTTGGTGTTGAATCCCCATTTCATTTCGATATTCTTCACCTTCTTCAACTTGGACTGGGATGCACTATACAGGTTGTCGTAGAGAGGGAGGAGGATAGGGAAGAACAACTCTGACTGGTTGCCCTCGGTATTGTTCATACGAGAGTAGGCGGTATTGTTCTCTATGACCAGATAGGCATCATTGTAGAAATGTGCGATCTGGGCGCAACGCATCGCGAGTTGGTCGGCATCGCAGTGGCCATGCCATTCGGCTACCAGTTCGGGAACGCCACCGTAGATTTCATCGTAGCGGTCAAAGACTACTATATCTGAGAAGTCGGAGGTTTTGTGAGAGCCACCAATATCGCAGGCTACAATGTAACGATGCTTGACAATCTCGGAATTGTCGGGTCCTGCCCAAACCTTAAGAGGTCCACCGGAACGCTCAACGAAGCGGATATTGTTCATGCAAGCATCATCGGCTGCATCGTAGGAATCGCCCTCGATGTCGCCCACCATGATAGGCTCAATGCCCTTGCAATCCTCTTCCATTTCCTTCAACTTGTATGGGTCGAAGACGGTTGTGCCGGAGAAGAGGAAGGCTTCCACGTCATCGGAAGGGAACTCCTGACGCATATCGTCAAGAGTCTCATACTCCTTGGACTTCTCAATGTACCAATGGATGCCCTCGAAAGAAGCGCCCTTGCACTCGTAGAGCCACCAATAATACTTGCCATGACCTTGCTCGTCATTGCGATTCTTCCACAGCCAGATGATAAAATCGGCACGCTCATCCTCGGAGGCGAATGGCAATACATATTTCTCAATCTCGAACCATGCCACGAAGACAGGCGTATAAGCAGAGAGAGGCTTGCCATCTTTATCCACGGAGTTGGCAGCTACCCAAGCATCATGGAACTCGTTTTCACGACCATTAGGGGTGGACTCTCTGACAATGAAGGTAAGAGGGTCTGGCTGGATGGATGAAGAGGCAGCCTTGATAACCTTTGCCGGGGTCCACTCTGTAGTATTCGGGAAGAAGGCTTCCTCGGTGATATGTGCGAGGGCAGCATCACCAGAACGACAGGACTCTGGGTTACGAGCCGAACCAGTCTGAATCTTGCAGGAACGAGGGATGAGGTACTTGATGTTCTGAATGGTGCCAGAAGTCTTCAACTTGCGAGTATCAGGCTTGAATGGTTGACCGATGTCGTAGAAGAGCCATGTAGGGATGGCGTTGATAAGTTTCTCGTACATATCGAACACCTGGGTAGCAGAAGAAGACTGGTGACCCACGATGTTGCTGTTCCAGTTGGTCTTCCAGAAGATCTGCAGCCATGCCATGTAGATGTCGGTGAGGGTAGAACCACCCCATTGGCGACATTTCAAGAGAATGACACGGATATAGCGGTACTGACTATGAAGGCGCAACTGCTCGAAGACCTTGGCTAGCTTGATCTGGGCATTGCGAAGGAGGAATGGTATATCTTCGCCACCATCCTTATTCTTGATTCGGGCGTAGGCGTAGGCAAAGAAATAGAAATCGTGCTTGCAGCGGAGACGGATGAGATAGCGGAAGACTGCATCGCGTGCCTTCTCTTGGTCGAGGTCGGGCATGTACTTCTCGCAGAAGGCTTGGATGGAACCGCACTTGATGATGGCGCAGAACTTCTTTTCCTTCAACATTTCTACCGGAAGCCAGAGCTTCTTGCCCTTCAAGAAATCCTCAATGACACACTCGAAGCGAAGACCAGGGGCGTTCTCTCCAGTAATGGGACGATAGCTGGCGAGGAGGCTTGTGAGCCTTCTCTTATCTTCCTCTAGAAGTTCTTTGAGCTTCTTTTCGGAAATCTGCTGCTGAGGTCGTACCTTTAATGAAGACTTTGCTACTGGCATTTTTTACTTTGAACTTTGAGATTTGAACTTTATGATTTGCCTCCTATATTTTTAGGGTGTTGGCTTTGTGGATAAAACCCTCTGCCTTGGCGTAGATGAAGCCTAGGGCGAAGAGGATGAGGTGGTAGATGCCAGCTATATGAGGGAGGAGGCAACCTATAACCAGAAGGATGAGCATCTGGAAGAAGGCTAGGCGCTTTCTATTATAGAGCCAGGGAGCAGTGAAGCCCATGAAGAAGGATATGATGACCGATGCACCCAAGACCGGGAGGGACGGATAATAGAGGAAGGAGAGAGCCACGGATGCCAGCCATGAAGCCAACAGACGATGGAAGCGGAACTGACGATGCACCATCAACAAGCACCAGGCATTGACAGCCCAATGGATGAAGTTGGCATGACCGAACATGTAAACGAAATGGGAGTATGTTGGGGCTGATGGCGAAACAGCCATGTCGGCATGAAGCGGAATGATGAAAGCCATCAGGAGGATGATGAGGAGTGTTATATATAATGTACGCATAATAGAAGAGATTTATCGAGTGATGAATGATGTTTTCTTGTTGCGGAAATGATGGTTGATTTTCATCTGTATGTAGCGAGGAGCCATACCCAAGTTGGGCGCAGGGAGATCCAGGCACACATACACAAGATTCTTGGTATTGTATTTCTTGTATTGATCCATCTGCCGGAGGCGCAGGAAATCCTGATAGAAGGCTTCGAAGAGTTTTTCCTTCATGGCTTGGTATTTTCCGAACAGAGGCTTTTCGCCCTTGATGCGTTTGCATATATACCGATAGGCAGTGCTATCAGCCAGATAATAACAAGAGGCAGGCATCTGGGCGATGTAATCGCATATCTTAGCCATGGTGGTAGGATATTCTACCATCCTCTTGGCCTTACGAAAGAGCAGTAACATTTCCTGGTCTCTTTTAAGGTAAATTTCGGATATGGAATTTAGATGTTTCATGCCAACAAAATTAATTCATCAAGATGCAGAACTTATCACAAAGTAATGCGAAATTTTCCTTAATTTAGCACACAAATATTAAAAATGAACGTTTATGGCAAAAGAAACGATTAATAATCAGAATGTTAAATCAAAGCGAGATTCTTTCAGAGAGCGTCTTGCGCAGCGTTATCCCGACCTGAATATGGACGATGATGAGGCTGTTTTTAACCAAATTGCGACCGATTACGACCAGTACGACCAAAGCAAGAAAAAGATGGATGACTTCAACAATATGCTGAAAGAAAATCCTCATGCGCCTGGGTTGGTGACAGGTCTTGTGACCAAGAAAAATGCTGACGGTGGCGACTTCAACCTTATCGACTACCTGATAGACGAGCTGGGTCAGGACTACATCGAAGCCATCAATGGTGACGAGGAGGCAAGGAAACGCTTGAAGGCTAGCGAGAAGGAAAAACTCGATGCGAGTGAGAAGCTAGCCAAGGGCAAGGAGAAGCTGGCAGCCAACATGGAGCAAGAGGATAAGGAACTTGATGAAGCCATGAAGGAAGCCAAGATTAAGCCTGAGGCTATCAATGACCTGATAGAGTGGTTGTATAAGCGTAGCGAGGATGGCGAAGACCACGATGATGATGGATTCGTATGGAGAGCCATTCGGTACGACTTGAAGAAGGCAGACTTCTTGCGACTCTTCCAAATCAAGGACTTCGACAAGGCTGTGGCTGATGCTGAGGAGCGAGGCTATAAGCGTGGCAAGAACGAGAAAATTGACCAGCAGAAGCAGCTTCACGATGGAAGACAGGGTGGCAAGAAGAACATCAACATCAATGGTGGCGGTGGTGCTCCTGCACTTCCAAAGGAAAAGAGCCAGACGGAACAGGTGTACAGCAAGATGGTTGGCATGTAGGTTTCAATTAAGAATTTATAATTAATAATTAATAGTTTAAAAATTAACAGATTATGAAACAGTTTAAGAAATGGTTTGGATTCATGATGGCGATTTTCGTCATGATCCTGAGTGGTGGCAGCTCTTATGCTATGGCAGAAACTCCTCCTAATATTCCTGCAGGTGAAGGTGGCGGTGGCCCTACAGGTCCAATGGATGGACCTGGTGGTGCAGGTACGGGTCCAAAGTGGCAGGGTGGAAGTCAAGAACAGCAGGAGAAGATGAATAACTGGGACTACTATGTGGCTCATGTGAACCCTACCGTGGTTGAAATGAAGCTGGAGAGTTGCCCAATCGACCAGATTCTTCGAGCCTCGAAGCGAATGACTCCTGTGGACAGTAACCGCATTGAGTACTATTCCATCGGCCAGCGACCAATCAAAACCAAATTGTCGGAAAAGGTTACTAAAACCACAAATGGTGGCTCTGTGACCTTGAAGGTAGAGAATCCTACCGTATTCGGTGTAGGCGACATTATCATGGTGAACAACTATCTGGGCTTTAAGGACAATGGTACTGACCGAAGCGAAATGATTCCTTTGCAGCTGCGTGTAACAGAGGTAGACAATGACGGAAACCCTACATGTTATGCGCTGAACGGTAAGAAGAACAATTCACGTGGAAACAGAGATCTTCCAGAGGATATTGCTTTAGGTACTGTAGTAATGCGACTGGGACGAGCTGCTGGTGAAAAAGAGGTAGAGACAGGTAGCTACTACTCTATGCCAGACAAGAGCTTCCAGTATTGCCAGCGATTCATCATGCAGGTGGAGGAGTCTCTTATCGACCGTATGAGCAAGACCCAGGTGCAGTGGGACTTCACACGCCAGGAGAAGATGGCTATGGACGATATGCGTCAAGGTCAGGAGTTGAGCGGACTGTTTGGCTATCGCTCTATGTCGAATGGTGGCAAGGATGTAGGTCTTGTCTATACCATGGGTGGCATCTTCTGGGAAGCAGGTAAGGATTTGCAGATTGGACACTGGGAGCCAAAGATGCGTAAGCAGGCTGATGGTACTCTTGTTCCTGTGACCGTAAAAGTGACCGTATCTGATGAGACTTCTTCCGGTACAAAGGAAGAGGTAAAGCAGGTATATGAGTATGTGATTAGCGAGAAGGAGTTGACCCAGTTTATTGCATCCATGTTGAAGGGTGCAGGTAACTCCAGCCGTACCAAGTTGCTCTTCGTTGACAACCTGATTTATCAGGCATTTGCTAACCTCCGCTCTAACAAGCGTATCATTACACAGACTGAAAAGGACTACCAGGGATGGAAACTTGACTTTGAGAAGTTTGAGAGCATGGGAACTAAGATTCTCATCTATCGCCACGATGCCTTCAACAGTTGGGGCATGGATGGTAGAGCCTTCTGTTTGGATGCTCGTTATCTGGACAAATATGTATTCGGTACTTGGTCTCGAAACGAGTTCAATGCCAAAGATCTCCTGATTCGCAACACTGCAGGTGTGGTTATGGAAGAGTATAGTTGCTGGGTTCTGACATTCCCTGATGCCCATGCCCGTGTATCTCGTCCAACCTTCACCGAGGACGGTGTGACCGATGAGCAGATTCAGGAGGCTGCTTAATCAAAGCAAAGGGAGCTGATAGTTTTCTAACATATATCAAAAATCGGGGATAGTTGAGGCTGAAATGGTCTCGCTATCCCTTCACCCATAAACACAAAAGATATGTATAGATTTGTAGCAAACAGTATGCTCATCTTTGTGGTGACTCTGCCTAGCGGACTCATCAAGAGCGTGGAGTTTGAACGGTGCAGTAATAATGCTTATTCATACCTCACGGACAATAAGCAGGTGGCAGACTGCATCAGAAAGCATCCGTTAACGAAGGCTGGGCGCATCATCGATGATAGTCAGCCCGAAGAGGTGCAGGTGCAGAAGCATGAAGAAGAGCATGTGACGAACGAGAACGCCCTTCACTTCGAGAATATCACCAAGGCTAAGAACTATCTCCAGAAGACCTATAAGGTGGATGTAAGAAAGCTGAAATCTCCTGAAAGCGTGAAGGAGAAGGCTAAGGAACTTGGGGTGGACATCGTGTTTTAATTAATAATTTATAATTAATAATTGCTGCTTATGGAAGCACTGATGAGTGATCTTGTGAAGGAAATGCGCATTGCCATGGACGAGGTGAAGCATGATGAAGACAACGACATCTTGGCTGATGACTCGGACGAGGAAATGAAGCAAGCTATTGAGACTGCAGCACAACAGCTGCTGATGCAGGCTCCAGCCCAGATGCTGCTGCCTGAAAGGGTGGTGGTATCGCTGAACGAGACTGGCAAGCAGGACTATGACGCAATTCAGACGCAATATACAGACGGTCATGGTTGCCTGGTGATTCCTGATGACTGGCTGAGGCTTGTGACTCTGAAACTGAAAAGCTGGTCTTCTTCATTGACTTCTCTGATGGACCCGGACAGCAAGGAGGCTCAGATGCAGGCTTCCCGGTGGACGAGGGGTACACCTCAGAAGCCAAGGGGCATGATTGCGACATCGCCACTGACCGGAAAGAGGGTACTGATGTACTGGACTGCCGGGCGATATGATGCGAACCATGCTGAGGAGACTGGCAAGGTTTATGATCATGAGGTGGAACTGTTCACCTATATTCCTTATCAGAAGGTGGAGGATGTCTTCTCTACTGAGACTGGGAAAGAAAAAGAGGTGATAGACCAGAAAATCGTGCTTGCGCTGGTTGATGAATGCCGGAAGTATCTTATTTATCGTGCTATCTCTATCTTCCTTGTAAGCAAGAAGGAGAGCGAGCTGGCAGAAAAGTATAACCAATTATCTCAAATATAATATTTTATGGCTAACGATATAGATAAAACAAGTCCTCACTACAAGGGTGATTTTGGCAGCATCTATGAGGTGAACAAGAAGTTCCCTACAGGAGGTGTTGCTGGCGACTTTGTGGTGATAGATGGCTGGGCGCATTACTGGAATGCGGACAGGGCTACTTGGTGTGTGAATGCCGAGAGGGATAGCTATTGGGACGAGTTGATAACGAATATCATAGAGAAGTTTAAGCTCGTAAGAGGTGCTACGTATATGGGCGTGGCTAGTCTTGACACTGTGCCAGCAAAGGTTATCGGTGCCAAGATGTATTATTTTGCGACCGTAGCTGGTACGTATAAGAACTTTGGTGATCTCGCAGTTCCTCAGGGTATCAATGTGCTCTATTCTGAGAATGGCAGCAGCTGGGTAAATACTACCTTGCTGGAAGTGGCTCAGGAGTTGGGCGTGAGCACCAAGAAGGTTGTAAGCCAGAAGGCATTGAATGATGCTTTGAATCTTAAGGCTGACCAGAGTTCTGTGAATGAGGCATTGGCAAAGAAGGCAGACAAGGAAGAAATGAACCGTCTCCTGGCGAAAAAGGCTAATACTGCTGATGTTGACACAAAGTTTACAGAAGAGAAGAAGCGTGTTGATGCCGAGCTTGACAAGAAGTTCGACAAGGAGAATATTGCCCAGGACTCAGGCGATGCAGAGGATAAGGTGATGAGCCAGAAGGCGGTGAGCGATAAACTCTGCGACTTATCTACCACTCTTCGTGTTTTTGATAAAACGTATTCATCTATTGATTCTTCCATTAAAGCTTATGATGTACTGCCAATAGATAGTACCTATGAGTTCACAAATAATGGACAATTCTCAGTAAGCATCTCCTTGCGAAAAGGTGAAAATGAAGTGGTGCAAGAAATCAAATACGGGTTAGCTGTTGGTGACACAGTAACTGCTAAGATAAATGAGGTCTATGAATTTATTTTCATATATTCTTCTAAGACACCTAATGTTCGTATCAAGCAAAAAGATACGATTGTTAAGTCTGTTGCCGAACTGGAAGATACGACATCTACATTGCAGTCCAAGACTACAGATTTATACGAGAAGGATAATTTGAAAAAGAATATTCTCCATTCACAAATTATGACTAATAGAAATTTAAGCTTAATCGAATGGGAACATGGTCATATTGACCCAGAAGGCAATGACTCCGATTATGACAAAGAGAATAGATACAGAAGTAATTTCTTATTCCTTAATGCAGGTGATATTATTAGGTATGCTGATCCAAAAGTTAATTTTTATTTATTTAAATATAATAAAGACTTCTCTTTTGAGAGTTCTTCAGAATCAGCTTTAAAAGAAATTGTTATAGAAAATAACTGCATTGTAAGAATACTTGCAATTTGTTCTGATGACAGTTCTACATTTTTATCAAAGATTTCAATGTCAACAAAAGGAGTGGCACTATCAGTTTCCACTCAAAACATAGATTCACATTTGGCAAAAAATATTTTCGACAAATTTGATTTCGGGTGGGAACATGGGCACATTGATACCAATGGATTGAACTCATTCTATGATGTTGCTTATAGATTGAGAAGTAAATTTCTGTATGTTAAAAAGGGTGATATATTGGCATTGACACGTAATTCAAAAGAAAGATATATTATATACTATTATTCAGAAAAAAAGTTGCTTACGAAGGCTACGGATTGGCTCATATCCAATACAAAAATTGAGGAGAATGGTTTCATACGCATTCTACTTGCTTATACAAATAATGCAGATTTTAGCACCGATGAAAAATTGTTCACTTCTATGCAGTACTATCCAATGGGAGAATTCGATTATTGGAAAAATGCTTCATGGGAAATGGGAGGTATTGTAAAGGCTGATGGTAGCAATTATGATAGCAATTCATCTTGTAGAAATTCAAGAATACTACATCTTAAAGCTGGAACGGTAGTTATACCTTATGTATTTGGAAGATACTTGATAGCTTATTATGACAACGATGGAAACTTTCTGAAAAGAGAGCCTATCGCTGATAATGGCGGTCAACATAATGATGGGTATTACTCACAGAACGCTTTTGAATTTAAGGAAGATGTAAATGTTCGTTTTGTTCTTTTTTGGATGAACGCTGCTAAATTCACCAAAGATGAAGGATACGAGAACATTTTATCAAATGATGACACAGCAGAAAGCTTATCTAGAAAATTTAGAATTATCCCTCCTAGCTACAAAATGCCTTACTATATAAAGAAAGTCATCGATGATAAAAACAAGGAGATTGCTGCTCTTGGCAATGTATTCAAGGCTACTTTCATTACAGACCCTCATGAATATTATTATCATGAGATTGCTGCTAGATATTGTGCAGAACTTACTAGTAATGTTTTACTTAATGGTGGAGATTTATTATCTTATCCTCAAAATGGTGTAGATTCTGCCATAGATACTGTTTCCAGACACATACAAGCTCTTGTTGGCTGCAGTGTGCCGGTTATTATGACAAGAGGAAATCATGAACAATCACTAGATACAGTCTTAACAGATGGTAATGACCCACATTATGAAAATGCCTATAATCGACAAATTTATTATGCACAAGTTCAAAGACCATTAATGAATAGTGCTTTCAAATATAACAAAGGTTATGAGGATAGTGGATATTATTTTTACGATGATGCTATAAACAAAGTTCGCGTAATCTGCCTCAACAATTTTGTAGCTGGTGGTTATCATCGTATAGAGCAACATCAAAGATATTGGTTAATTGAGCAAGCCTTAGACCTTTCATCCAAAGGGGAGGATGAGAAGAATTGGGCAGTTATTGCTGTTGGACATTCTCCGATTTTGGATAAGATAGACTATGATGAACCCTATGCTACAAATGAGGATAGATGGATATCTGATGTATTTAAGGCTTGTTATAATAAAACTAATGTCATTATTTCAGACCCTGATACGGAATTAGGGGAAGATTATGTTACTTATAGAAATGAACATAAATGGGATAAATATAATGAATGGACATCTTTGGTTCATGATTTTACAGGTATTAAATACCAATTTGCATGCTATTTGTGTGGGCACAGTCATTATGATAAAATAAGCAAGGATAAGGATTTTCCTCATATTAATACCACCTGTGCTCATCCTTTGGAAAATGTTGATAAGTATAGAAGAGTATTTGATACAGAGCTAGAATATGCCTTTGATGTACTATGCCTTGACAAAGCAAACAGAAATATCATATTGAAAAGAATTGGTGTAGGAACTGATAGAAATATTTCTTATTGAACTCTAAGTCGCTGAGTTCGTAAATGATAAAAAGGTGAGGTAGGAGAAACACCTATCTCGCCTTTTTAAACGAAAAAAGAGTATAACATAATAATAATGTTATTAAACCAGTTAAAAACTAGTTTAAGATGCAAATTGTAATATTGATGTTGCAAAAATGGTCTTTTACGCAATTTTTACGTTGGTTTTTACCTTTTGGGAAGCTAAAAATTTGCATATTTGATAATTTCTCATTATCTTTGCCCTCGATAAGAATTAAGGTATCGTATGAAACAAAAAGCATTAAATTCATTAAAAGCAGCCCAAAGACTTGTGGATGCCCATGAGACTTATGGGTATAACTCATCCATACATTGTTCTTATTATGCTTTGCTGCAATATATGAAATATAAACTTGCAACATACTCCAATAATCCTTTAGAGTACAAAGAGCAAGCGAAAAAAGGAAGTAGTTCTCATGATTTTATTCTTCAAGAGATTGAAGTTAGGATTAATAACCCAGTTAATGAGAGAACATTCTCTAGAGTGTTTTATAGATTGAAGAGGCAAAGAATCTTGGCAGACTATAGGCAAAAAGACTTTACTGAAAAAGAAAGCCGTAAATGCAAAAAAGATGCGGAAGAAGCTATTAAAAAGTTGAACCATTATTTATGATAAGATATGAAACAGAAGAATATAGAACAAAAGCTTAGAGATTGGTTTTCTCTTATGCTTAAAAAATATACTTGGCTTTCTATAAAGTTTGAGTTTAGTGAAGAAGAGGAATGCTATTTAGTATCTTTTTCTCCAAAGTCTATGTCTCTTCAAAATGAGGACTTCTGTAGAGATGCATTAGCTTTCGAGAATAAAGTAAATGAAGAGTTCGGTGATGATGCCCCATTGTTCTGTGATGATGAGGATTTGTTTGAACTCTCTCCTAATGCAGAGGTTTTGTCTAATCATAATGAAGAAATGTCATTTATGGAAATTAAGGATGAGGATTCTATAAAAATGGCACACTTTGATTTCACAAATCTTTTCTCTCAAATTTCTCCTCAATTTACAAAAGAAGAGTCATTTGAAGATACCCATTACAAGAATAATTATAATAAGGCAGCATGAGCACAATTAATTATAAAATAGCGTCAATGCAAGTAGCATCTTCTCAAATAACTAAAGAAAAATATAATGACGAGGGGAATACGAAAATTGGCAATTCTTTTGCATTTACCATCAATGAAGAGAATTGTTTACTACTTTGCAGTCATAAACTTGTTTTAAAGAAAAACGAGCAAGTTTTTGCAGAGGTTACATTGGAAACAATATTTGCTATATCTCCAGGTTCTTTTAATGAAATGAAGAAAGACGGAAAAATAGTAATTTCTAAAGGTTTCTTGATTCAATGTGGTTCTATAAGCTATGGTACATTACGTGGCATTGTCTTACAAGATGCAAGGAAAGTTGGATTGGAAAATATTATTATTCCTCCATTATATGTTGATACAATAATAAAAGAGCCAATGATTGTAGACTCTAAAGAAAAGAAATAATCAGCAATAATAAAAGAGGGGCATCATAATTCATGTTGCCCCTCTTTTTTTGTTTTTACTCTTTAAGTTTTTCTGTTTCTATTTTAACTTGGACAGTTCATCATCGTCAACAACATCAGGGAATTTAATTACTAAGCGCTCATTTCCTAACTTCTCAGGCATAAACTACCAAAAGCAAGTAGCAAAAAATCGACAATAGGCAGGAATAGACTCGGATATAATTAGAGATAGGTGCTTCATGATGGATTGCTGTTGCAACAAATGCAGCATCAATGATGATGCAGCCAAGTACACCTTTAATCTTCTTTTTCATAAGTTTGAATGTATATATATTGCTGCAAAGATACAAAATATATTCGAAACTTGATTCTTTTAAGCTCTAAAAATAGCTTTCTATAACAAATAATCTAAATCTAAGAATTTGGCTTAAACCTTTAAAACGTTAGACTTATATCAACAAGCTCAGTCAATATTATTCTTATTTTTGCATCTGATTATGATGAAATCATGATTAGTAATGCTATAATAGGGCTATAAAGTTAACGGATAAGATAGATTTTTTCCGCAATGATCATATCTTTGCTGCAGATTCAGCGACCTTTCGCTGTAAAAATAGATATTATTTTATGCAGAGGATTGAATCAGGATTGTTCTCGGTTAAATAACCGAAAAACATATAGCTGTTTAGGATAACTTTGCAGAGAAATTTAAAATAACAAGATATGCAAATTAAAGATAGCAGTGGATTCCAACCACTAGGAAAAATGGAGATAATGTTGATAGTAGTTATTGGGTTATACCTGATATTCAAATTAAAACAGAAGTTTTATATGGATGATGGAACAGTGAAGGCTTTTATAGAAGTTTATACCTCATGGGCAGGTTACTTCTTAAATAGAATCAAAAGGTGGATTGACAAGTATGTGCTAAAGAAATAAGGTACATATTTTTAAGCTACACCTTATATATAAATAAGGCAGATGGTAATTGGTTATCCCTTTGTCCTGGACTTATTTTTCCATCGTTAACCTTATGAGAGTGAGGAATTTGCTTACAAATTGTTATATTAGTAAAGTTTAACTTTAAAATTTTACTCAAAATGAATGTTTTTGTGCAGAATTGTTTATTTTTGCAGCACTTTCCTTATTATTAAGAATGAGGAACTAAGAACAAATAAAAAACCAAAAACAAAAGGAGAAGAATTTATGACTAAAGAGGAAGAAGATGAAGTCCATCGGTTAGTTCAATCAGTCGGTGTTGTACAGTTGTCAAGAGTAATGTTTAAGGGTATGGACGTTAGCGAAATGATTAACGTCATTATCCTTGCAGGTAGAGGCTACAGCGTGAAGCTACTCACTTGGTTCAAGTATTATTGTGAGGTTATGCCGCTATTCATCATGCTTTTTCATGTTGCATGCATGGTGACATTTGCATCACACGAAAAAGAAATGTGTGTGTGGTTTAAGGAGAATTGGGTATCAGCAGCATTTATCTATTTTTCCGTTTACATCCATCCGCTTGTGCTTATACTTGCAAGTAGGTTCTTCTGGCTCTGCTACAGATGGCGTATTCCTATGATTATATACCTATTCGGTATTAATGCTATACACATTGTATATTGGAATGTTTTTACCACCAACGAAATGTTGGAAGCTAATGTTGTAATACTTGTAATGACCATTATATTTTATGTATATGGTTTTGCCGATAAGTTTTTCTCTGGTAAAGGCTGTCAAAGTTTAATCTCTAGATTATAATGATATGGGAAAGTTATTTGGTTATCACACCTTGGGAGTGTTATTAAAATCGTTGTCTGACTCTTGCTTTCGAGCAGACGAGCAAGAGAAGAGAGGGGAGAAGGTAACTGCTTGCGGAATGAGTAGCGATGAGATAGAAGACCTTTGTGAGAACTATCTGCCGTATGCTCTCAACCCAATGATGACTGCAGGACAGGTGAAGAAGGAGGCGCATATCAGCGAATCTACCCTAAGAAGGGCTATCGCTGATGGGGAGCTGGAGAGCGTTGGGAACGCTGGGGATCATTCTCATTTCTTCAAGAAATGGGATGTTAGAGAGTTTATCAAGAAAAGACTGAAAAGAAACGTGTAGAAAAAGAGAGAGGCGAGAGATTGCTTCTCTCTTTTTTATGCTCTAAGACATAGAATTTTTGCCTTAAATTATATACAATATTCTTGCGAAAATATATAATCGGCATTTTTGACATAGGTCTATGTCACCTTAAATCATTGGAAATCAGCTACTAAAAGAATGTTTGACAGAGTTATAAAACATGTAGATATTTTGGGATAACTTTGCTGCCGTAATCGATTACATGTGTGAATAAACAAAATGTACAACTTTTATTACTTTAGGAATTATGGCAGAAGAAGTAATTAAGACTACCTCTTGTTGCAACGATGCAATGATGGGTGGTTTGCTTGGAGCGATGGCAAATCGTGACAACAATCCTTTGGCAATGGCAGCTATGATGCGTAACCGTGACGATGACGATATGTGGAACAATCCGTTTGCCTACATGATGATGATGGGCATGATGCGCTATATGTATGGTGCAGACTGGAACAATCGTGACAATGGCGCAGACGTGCAGCGTGCAGAGATTCAGAGCCAAATCGAGAGCTTGCGCAACCAGATGGCAGACAACCAGAACAGCAACTTGCTGATGGGTGCCATCCAGGGTAACGGCAACGACCTTAAGATGTTGGCAAGCAATCTGAACTGTGACTTCAACGCCTTGCAGAACTCTATCTGTGGCATCCAGGCTGGCATCCAGCAGCTTGGTGGTCAGGTTGGATTCTCGGCAGAGCGAGTGATCAACGCTATCTCGCAGGGTAACTTGCAGATGACAATTGCGCTTAAGGATTGCTGCTGCCAGACTCAGCAGAACATCATCAAGATGGGTTACGATAACCAGCTTGGTCAGAAGGACATCGTTAACCAGATGCAGCAGGGCTTTAACTATACCAACACTGGTATAGAAAGAGCTGCTTCGAACCTCGGTTTCCAGATGCAGCAAGACAAGTGTGACATCATCCGTGCAGGTGAGAACAACACCCAGCGTATCATCGATACCTTGACAGGCCATTGGAGCCAGGAGCAAGCTAACGAGATTCAGGACTTGAAGTTTAAGAACTCTCAGTTGCAGCAGAACATCTACCTTGCCAATCTGATGAATGGCGGTTGCGGATGTGGCGCTGGTGTAGCAGGTGGCTATCAGTAAAAGAGTAAAGAATGAAACAGAAGCGTAGTGGTATGAACAAGATTTCTCCAGTGGGCTTGGCTACTACAGCATTGGTAGCCAACCAAGTTTCAGTCTTAGCTACTTACAATGAGAAGCTTTGCAGACCTTATTGCGTGAATGGCAATGTGCAGCCACAGGCAAGCATAACCTACAGTTATGAGCAGCCTATCCTGAACGGTACAACGGTGTTTGTGCCTATCGTGGCGACTATCTCCATCATTTCGCCTGTAACAGGCAACAGAAACATGATGAGAGCGCAGCCATTGATTTACACGGAAAAATGGGTAGCAGCCTTCCAAGGGCAGACAGCTCTGCCAACGGCTGTAACTATCGCCAGTGTAGGCAGAACGCAAAAGGCTAACGATGTGGTATGCGGAAAGGCTAGAGGCCTGAGCATATTTGACAGTCTAACCGTAGCATTGACTACTGCTTAGTATCATTATAGGGGGAAATGGTGGATGGTTTGCTAGCCATCGTTTCCCTCGCATTATCATCCATTTAAAACGATACGATTATGATATTTAAAGATTTAAAGGCAGGTTTCCCAGTCTTTTTGTTTGACCGGGCAACAAGAAAATTCAAGCAGGGTAAGGTGATGAATACTCCAAGCCCTGATATTAGTGGTAGCAAACCCAACATGATGCCACAGATGCCTGGCATGCCAAACTTTGGCACCATGAACGTGAAGGTGAATATTCAGACGGAAGACGGAAAGCAGTCAACCTACTCTGTGGTTGATACTGAGCAAACAGCATACAGCGACACCCTTGTAATCTCCTGCAGCAAGGAGAGCATCATCAATGAGGTGAACGCATTGAAGAACCAGGCTACTGACATCATCAATAAGATGCCGGACTTCGAGCAGACCGTAAAGGACTGTGATCATCTTCTCTCAGAACTGGACACTTCGTTTCGTGACCAGCAGAGAACTAACCAGCGACTGGACAACATGGAAAACAAGCTGGACGAGATTTTCAAGTTTGTCAAATCACAAAAACAAGAATGATATGAACTTAGTAGAACTTATCACAAAATATCAGAGCGATGCCACACCGGAGCAGATGGTGATGGTGACAAAGATCATCGGCAAGTTTGTGGCGATGCACGCTACGGAAGATGACCTCCTGAAGCTCTATAAGGAGATTTATGGGGTTGTGGGTAACGGACACTTCAACGACTTCTTTGCTGAGGCACAGATCAAGAAGATGGTGTTTGAGGATGACAAGGAGGTAGAGCATCGTGCTCCTTACTATACCATGGCGAAGACGCAGGAAATCTATGAGACGGTGAAGGACGAGATCAGACCTTACAACCAATGGGATTTTGCCGTGGTTCTGAACATGATTTACTCTGACAACTATAATCTGATGAAGAAATGGTTCCCAGAGGACAGCGAAGAGCAGATGATGGACAGAATGGTAGACCTTGCCGTGAACTGGCTGAGGGATGATGATAACCCTTATGGGCATTGTAAGGCTTGGGGGTACTTTAATTGATAATTAATAATTGATAATTAATAATTATTATTTGTGGACTTTACCATAATACCTAAGATATATAAAAGAAAACTATCAGAAGAAGAGAATGCAGGCTATATTAGGGGCTTGTGTTCTCTTTTTCGTATGAAGTTGCGGAACTTATCACTGATAATCGGGAATGATGGCTTAAATTTGCATCGTTTCCATAACGGAGTGGGGACGGAAAAATGGAAAAGAAAATGAATGATATTCGAGGTTACTTAATTGGGACGATATGGACTTTTCTGAGTCTGCTGGTTCCTATCAGGGATTTTATGATTGCCATGATGGTGTTATTTGGGCTGAATCTTGTTTTTGGTATCGTGGCAGCAGTGTTTAACGGTGAAGAATGGAGCTGGAAGAAATTCGGCATGTTCTTCGTATGCTGTGCGGTGTTTTTTGTGACAGTGGCAGCTCTGTTTATTATCGGTCACTTTCTTCACTCGGACACAGAGGCCTTGCTTTGTGTGAAGTGGGTGTGTATAGCAGCTACTTATCTGTTTGTTACCAATATCCTGAAGAATCTGAGGCGCATGCTGGTTGATGAGACACCTTTCTACAAACTGGTGGACTATACCTATTATGCACTGACTCTAGGATTCGTAGAGAAATTCCCGATGTTCAAGAAGTATCAAGAATATAAAAACAATAAAGAAAATGGAAATGAAGGAAATCAGATTGGAGCAGCTGCTGATGGCGATGCCTAATGCCGGGAAAAGGGCAGAGAAGTTTCTGCCATACCTGAATAAGTATGCTCAGGAGTTTGAAATCAATACGCCTTTGAGGTGGGCGCATTATCTTGCCCAGATAGCCCATGAGAGCGGTGAACTGAGATATACCAAAGAGATAGCCAGCGGAAAGGCTTATGAGGGGCGCAAGGACTTGGGTAATACCCATAAGGGTGATGGGGTGAGGTATAAGGGGCGTGGACTGATACAGATAACAGGGCGAGCCAACTACAGGAAGTATGCCGGATATTGTGGCTATGATGTAGTGGAGCAGCCTGAGTTGTTGGAGAAGCCTCTTGGTGCCACACGTTCATCGATGTGGATATTCGATACCTTCGGCTGCAATAAATTGGCTGACGAGGATAATCTGAAAGCAATCAGACGGAAAATTAACGGTGGCTACAATGGACTGGAGAAATGCGAGGAGTATTTGAAAAGGTCCAAGCGAGCCTTAAACATATCATAGCTTATGAAGACAAGACATTGGATCATCTATCTGCTGGTATGGGTAGCTTATTTCTCTGTGCTCTTTTTGACGAGCTGCAAGACGAGAACCGTGATGCAGGAGCATTATATCACAGACAACACCGTGAGCAAGGGCTTGGATGCCAGTTGGCAGGAGCGGTTTATCTCAGCCTTCGAGCAGATGGCTACATACCGTAACCGGGAACATGAGACTTCGACTAAGGAGACAACTCATACAAAGGATAGTACTTCAACCACTGTAGACCAGAACGGAAAGCCTATCAAAACAGAAAGTTGGCACTCTGTTGTGACCAATAGAGACACTAAAGAGGTGACGAAGCTACAAGATTCTATCTCTACTATGAGTAAGAAGGTGGATAAATATCAACTCTTGATCGTGCAAAAGGACAGTCTGATTCGGTTAAAGCAGGACTCTATCCATGTATTGAGTAGAGAACTGAGCAAGGCAGAACAGAGGTATATCACTCTGGGGAAGTATGCAGCCAAGATCATCTGGACCCTGGTAGTCGCAGTGATTGGTTTACTGATTTGGTTGTGGCATAGAAAGAAATAAGGCTTATGAAAACGATAACTATAAAAATAGTGAAAAAGAGCGTGATGGGCGTGGTAGAGGGACTATCTGCCACCATTGCGCAGCATAACCCGGAGGTGGACTTTCAGACCGTTTGGGCGAGTGATGGCGAGGAAGCGAAACTGGATATATACTATCGCGAGGCGATTACCGACCTGGAAAACTTCTTGGCAAGATTCTCTTCTTCGACCACACAGCAGTTTGACCTGCAGGCACTGGCTGATGATTTCTCAATCACCATCAAGACTTTGGTATCTTGGCCACCTAGACTAAGTGGGGTTTTGAGCAACCAAATACAGAACTATCTGGTTCATGCTATCCTTGCCGGATGGCTGAGCGACTTCCCAGATATGAACCATACAGACTATGCCAGCATGGGAGCAAGTGACCTGGAAGCTATCAAAGAGGTGCTGCTAAAGAAGGATTTTTGCTTTGCTGAGGCTGCAAGAACTGCTGATGATACAGAGAAAGAAGGGTCTTCGGCTGTTGATGCTGAGGCTAGGGCTTCTGACGCAACAGCCAAGGAAGGTAATACTTTGGATGCTGAGGCTAGAGGTTCTGATGCTGCAGCCAAGGATGGCAATGCTTTGGGTGCTGAGGCTAGAAATGGGGATGCGGTAGACAAGGATGAGCAGAGAGGGATGAAAGGCTCTGAGCGAAACCCAGACTTTGCTTCACAGCATTTCCATCAAGACTTTGTGGACTGGAGCGGAGGCAGACCGCCTTTCGAACTTAGATAATTTTTTTCTTCAATATAAATAATTGCAATTATGGATAGAAAATTGATTACATTGAATTTTAGCATGGAGCAGGTATGTAATGATGTACTGGCAAGATGCTATGTAGTGAGCCAGGGCATGGTGGACGAAGCACAAAAGGACATCAGAGCCAACATCGAAAGCCCGGACAGTGACGAGACTCGCAGTATTATCAACCGTGCCGTGACGGAAGCCATCGCTAACATCAAACTGGCAGCTCAGCGTTATCAGACTACTGGTAGAGTGGAGGACAACAACAACCTGGAGCGACTGGTGAAGGGCATAAGAAAGTATGCCTATACTGACAACAAAAACGGCACTTGGACGGAAGTAGTGACCACCATCATTGACGGTGAGGAGAACGAAACGACTGCTACCGTAAACAAGGCTGGTAAGGACAGGGAGGAAACCATCTATGAGACGGTGACGCTGAAACTGGAGATTCCGAACTGGAACGTGGCTGTGACGGATGCCTTGAAGAGCCACTGCCACCGCTACATCGTGGACTACGTGATGAGCCAGTTCCTGATGGATCAGTTTGCGGATAAGGCTGGAACGTATGGGGAAAGCGCTACCGCAGACTACAATAACATCAAGAGCGACTTGCTGAGCCGGGATAACTATACGCTGAGACGACCTAGCTTTACTTAAGAGGCTATCTTTGGCTATCTGGGACCAGGCGATGGAATCGCCTGGAACGGGGGCTTTTTTGAGGCTTCTTTTTCTTCATTTATTTTGGGTGTTTATGGAAAGAGCCTTCGCTATCGGGATTCTCCTGATTTGCGAAGGCTCTTGGTTTTTTTCTGGGCTTGGGGAGCCAGGCGATGGAATCGCCTGGAACGGAGGCTTCTGGCTAGAACTTGTTGAAGCGACGGATGACTTCTAGGCGAGTGGCGAAGTACTGGTTCATGGACTTCATCTTTAGATAGAGGGCTATGCGGAAGAAACGATAGCTATGGGATGCCATATAGCTGGACTTCATGCCACCTAAACGACCCAGATAGTGCCATCTTTGATTGTCATTGCTGCCGTAGAGCCACATGACCGGGACGGTGCCGGAGGTGAGGGAATGGATATAGCCAGTGATGGCATCGGGGGCATTGTCCTCATCGAACTTCAAGGTCCGGGTGACGATGATGCCGTGATACTCGGTATCATCCTCGTAATCGTAACCGCTATCCAGTACTATCACGCTACCGTCACGATACTGTATGTAGGGGTGAGGGTAGGAATTGAGGGCTGTTAGCACATTCTTGATGAGGAAGGTGCTCCAAGTTTCATCCTTGATGGAATAGCAGAGGGCTACGGTATCGGCAGAGGCTTCCTTGGTCTGCTGGCTGACATCCAGGCAGAAGATGCGTGAGTTCTTGTAATCGTAGATAACCTGGCAACGCTGGAAGAAATCTATAGGCGAGGAGGTGAAATCTATGAGTTGGCGCATTTGTGCCTTGATGTTCTTGGTGGCAGCATCATCGCCTTCGGCAGCAATAAAGAAGTTGAAGAACTTGCCAAGATTGCTTACTATATTGAAGCCTGGGCCATCCAAGACATCGGACATGGAAACTACCTGAGATTCTGCTATGCGACTGAGGGAGCGATTGGTGGCAAAGAGCACGGACTGGTCTAGCTGAGTGATGGACTTCGGATTGCTGCAGACTTCACGGCTGATTGGGTGGATGCTGCTGTATGTGCCTTGGGAAGAGACTTCCAACGCCCAGATGCCATCGGTGGAGAACGCCATCAAAGGATACTGACCAAACTGACCCTGAGAGAGGGCACGCGTGGTGGAGGCAATGCCCTGGATGGTTCCGATGCCTACGGTATTGATGGCATTGAGTGGGAAATGGAAAGGGTTGTCGGCCTCTGACGTGTAGAGTTTGTTGCTTAAATCAACTACATCATCTGCAGTATAGGAATATGTGCCAAGAATGAACTCTTCTATCTTGCGGTTGAAATCTCCCATGTGCATGGACCCATTGATTTCGTTGCATGGCGTTAGTGGAAATGAGAAGACGTAAGGGATGGAATCTTCCATTCTCGTAGCATAAACAATCATCTGCGTGGCTCTGGAATCAGGATAGAACTTGACCAGATTGGCGAGCATATAGGCATCAACATTCTTTCCGCTGGCATCATTGACCACGACATGCTTGGTTCCGGACGATGTATTGATAACTGTGACTATTTTATCAATGCGATAATGATACTGAGTGTATGAATTGGTGGAATCGGAATTTAACAGTGACGAATACGGAAACATGACCTTGCGGTTGAAGCCGGAGAAGAGAACTTCCTTGACTCCATACAGATTGAGGCGATGATTGTAGACATAGCTGCCTGATGCCAGGAGGCTGTTGTGGGTTTTGTAATCGTCTTTCATCTGTTCCTGCAAAGAGACTTCGTATATAGCTTGCTTATCGACTGGGAGAGCTATTTCATTACATTCTCTGAGTTCTTCAAGATTCAACGAGCATACCTTGTAGAAGGCTGATGTGTTGGCTAACTTGTTGTGATATACATCATCTGAAATGGTAGGGAAATTGACCCTGACACATCCTACTTTCTCCTGATCACTGGCGTAGGTATAGCTGTCAACCCTGCCAACACCTAAGCCATAATTAGGTTTATAGATGGCGAGAGACGTGATTTTCTCTGCCGTATCAATATTGGTGATAGGTGGAGTGATGAACACATCAACGGACTTGATGACATCTTTCCACAACCTAAGCTGGTCAGTGTCTCCACTGAGGCTATAAAGAAGGGAGACATTGCGAGGATAATAATAGAATGCAGCCTTACTGATTGTGATTTCGAAAGGCTGATAATCTCCATCGGGGCGAGAGAATTTTACCGTGTCCTTGACATTGATCTTGCCCTTGAAAACGTCTCCTACGACATCTGAATTATTGAACGTAAGATTGGCACTGGCTACGGCATAGGAATTAGGAACCTGGACAGGCATGAATACCGGAGCTGAATGCATAATCATGGAGCCATCAAACATGCGATAACAATAGCGGACGAAGAAATTGGCATAGAACCGACCATTGCGAGCAATCACATTGTTGGTGCGATTGACAAGGGCATAAATGCTCTGGGTTATGTCGGACTGCTTTTCTTCCTTGATGCTGGCGCATATTTCGCCCAGGCTGAAACTATCATTGGCTACGACACTGAAAATTTCAGCACAAGTGAAGTTGGTCTGCTGGAAACAATCCCAGAAGCCATTGCTGCTGCTCTTGCTATCAATGCCACCAAGGTCATAATCACCAGCATGGTTGGCCGCATCAATAGAAAAGCCTATATGCAAGAATGGTGGCTTTTGCCCCAACCATTGGTAGAAACCGTAGCCGGAACTGTCGGGGTAGAAAATGGCATAATGGATGCCATCGGTGGCGGTGATGATGAGGGTGTTGCCTACAGAATTGACTGAGAGAATGGAAACACCGGAAGAAAAGGTATAGATGCTGTTCATGTAGGAACCATCTGAATCGAACCAATAGAGGGTTGAAACTCTAGATTCTGTGCGAATACCAATGAGGTGCTTATAACTGCCTGTTTCGTGGATATAGAGGAGTGTGGCGATGTTGGCAGAATTACCTATATATAGCGCTGAGGCTAGACTGGTGCCAGCGACTATGGCAGGGCGCAATGCGCCATCATGCAGCTCTAAATTGCCACAGAGGGATAGCGCACCGTTCTCTACTGCCATTTCATCGGGTGTGAGGCTGAGACCTTTGTATCTGATTGATTGTTGCATCTTTCTTAATGTTTTAATGTTTAATGTTAAATTATCGGCAATGGGATGGGTCGGCACGATTGACTACAGCCAAAGCCTGTATGAAGTCATTGCATATCATGATGTTTTCGAGGTGATCGGAAACTACCAAGTCTATCTCCTGAGTATCGGGTGGAATGCCTGGTATATGATTGAAGAGCTCCTTGACGGTGCTGGCACTGCAACCGTGAAGCTGAGACTTGCGCCCATATAGAGGGATGGCAAGGTTATGCTTGGATGACCTGTCAATGTACATCTGAGAGTCGTGGAATAAGAAGATGATCTTATCTCCTCGCTCCAATCCCAGAAGTTTTATTGGGGATGAGCGCAGAGTGATGCGCCCATTCACATTGAGGGTTAGCCCACGCTTTTGATGGCGTGGACGGTTGAGGATGTAAATATCAGTTTCGTTTTGCATAATCTGTAGGTTTGTGGAGCCAGAAACGGAAGTAGTCGTTTTCGGCATCCTGGTTGCGTACTTTAACATATTCCCTGGTAACATAGAAATGCTTCTTGCGAAGGGTAGGGTTGAGATTGTAATCATTCAGCATCATGGCTGGCTCTACCCTGCCATCAAAGCTGATCTCGTACCAGTAGCGATGAAGAAAGAACCATGGACGAAGCCGGACTTCCTGGATGGTGGTGTAGTTGCTTTTATCTACCCGGCAAGGAACGATGCTCCAGGAGCCATCTTGCCAATGTTCCGTGATTATTTCTCCTCCTGGTGCCATTTCATGCTTCTCGATGGTGGACTTCTGAATCTTAACGAGGAGGCAAACATCGGCAGTGAAGACCTTAGCCATCTTGCGGTGGCAGAGCATAACGTATCGTCCTTTCTTATCGGGGAGGAGGCTACGCTGCTTGCCGGGATGATTGATAACGCAGACGGTAGAAAGGAACTTCTTGCGGGCCATGGAAAGGAAGTCGGGGAGTTTTGCCTTGGCGTGCATACGGTCGAGAACCTTCTGGACCTTCTTGAAATTCTTGTCGGCTTGGGTCTCATGCAGGGTGATGGGGTCCTGAGGCTCTTGGGTCTGTTGCTCACGTATCTTCTTGACGTGTTCACGAACTTGCTTCCGGGAAGGAATTTCGAGAAGGTGACCAGTCTTCTTGTCGAGTTTATAATTTGACTTTTGCTGTTTCATATTGATTGTGCTTTAGATGTTACCTCTGTTGATGCAGATGATTTCGAAATGATGATTGTCGCAAATATCGCTGCCGTTGGGCATACGGTGGTTGAAGGAGCAAGGTATGTGCTCCTTGAACAAATCGCAGTTATGGCAATGCTCTGGGATTTCTTCATGCTCCAAGTTGTCTTCAACATGTGGGGTGGAGGATTCCTTGTTTGGAACTGCCCGGACAATGCGACCGAAGAGATCATAGAACTCTCCCGGCATGACGCTGGTTGCTTCTCTGAGGGAAGGAAGGGTGTAACCCATCTTGCGGATGAACCAGAGACGGAGATAAATGATGAAACGTTTCAACTTTTTCATATATGATTGATGTTATATATATATTAATAATGTGGGCTAAGTTACGAGAAATGTTCGGAAGAGATGTGATAACTTGCGCAACTTGGCTTGTTGAGAGCCAAAATTACGCAAGAATTGTTAGCGATTACTCGGCTTTACCGTCATTCTCTTTCTGTTTGGTATCAGTGGAAGGCTCATGCTCGAAGACATCAAAAATCTTGGTCTCGCTGAGGCTCTTCAACTCATAGTCAATCATGGTCTTGCCCATGACCTCATCTACATAACGCTTGGCACGCTCGATGCTCTTGGCCTGGATGAGGTAGTTGACATAGGTACGCTTCTCCTTATCCTTCTTCTCATCAATGGTGATGAAAGCCAAACGAGCCTTGAACCAAAGATCATCGTCATCAATATCAGAGAAGAAAATCTCATTGTAGTTGGCTGGGTTGATGTTGGCAACCTTAAACTCGCCTGAGACATAGACGGACATGTTATCGACGATGCTAGCTTCTGCCTCGGTGAAGGAGAGGGCATCAACAACATACTGCTCGTTTACCAATTTCTCGCTACCATCCTCCTGAGTCTTCTCATAGCGCACCTTGCACTCGAACCAGGTGCTTGTGCGAGAACGGAGGGAAGAACCGTTACCGGTGCCAACGAAGGACTCCTTTGGCTGGTTCTGAGACTTGTCTTGTGACTTAGCCTCTTTCTGAGGCTTGTTTTCTGTTTTGTTCATAATCTTAAGAATTTAAATTGTTATTAATAATTTTGTCTACCTCTTCCTGAGGTAGTTGTTTACCGTCTTTGCCAAGATATTTCTTGCAGATGAAATACATAGTGCCTGGAGGGTCTGGATGGCGGTAGTGGTCATTCAACTCTATATTGGCAAGCTGCTCATCTGAGGAATTAAAGATAGAACGAGCCTGATGTGCTCTTGGCATGCGTTCCATGACGTGATACTGGATGATGTAGCCATCTTTCTTTATCTGTTCGTCTTTGAGGCGAATGAGCATCTTATCCAGCTTGGCTTCTGTCTCCTTGATGGTCTTGAAGAGGGAGTTGACCAGCTCCTTGTCGGGCTGTGGCTTCTTCTTCTCTTGGAAATATTGGATGGTTGATGCTCTAAGTTCTGCTACTAGAAGGAAGAATGTGCCATTGTCGTTCTGGGGAACATCATTTCCGTCTGCCTTCATGATGATGGAATCGACACGCTTTTCAAGCTCGATGGACTGGCGAAGCATCTTTTTGTCTCGGTGTGCCCAATACTCCTTCTCGGTGGTTCGCATAGCTGAAACTAGCTTGCGAAAGGATAATGCTGATTCTTCACTCATAGCTTATTTGATACCTAATGTTTGTTTAACTTTCTTGATGCGGTCTAGCTCCTTGGGGAGGAGATTGCCTTTTTCGTCTATTCGGCAGAGGAGTCGGAGGCGTGGGGTGATGGTTATCCACTTGTGGAGACCATCGTGCTCACGCTTTATCTGTCGGATCTGGGCAGCCTGCAGTTTTTCACTTAGATGCTGCTCATGGCGAAGCTTACTGATTTCGTTCTGTATTCTGTCCATTGGCTAATTCTTCTTCTGAAGGGTATTTAATGTATAATAAATCCCATTGGTTTCTTCCTACAAATTCAAGTGCTTTATATACATCTTCAACACTAACAAAATCTTTGTCCATTTTGTTTGGCATGTTGCTAATAAAAGTATAGCCTCTAGCAGCTGATTGCATATATTCCTTGAAATGCTTCTTCTCTTCTGGGGAGATGTAGGATGGACGCTGCACTAGACGCTCATCAAGTTTCTTGAAACATGATAAGACTGTGGAGTCAAGACCTTTTACAGTGATACTAAAGCTTCGATTAATATCTTCCAATTTGTTCAAGAGACTCTTTTGGCGTAAATTGTAGTTTTCAATCTCGTCTTTTAGAGTTGTCAAGACGTTTTCACCTTTCTCTAGATCGGAGATTTTGGACTGAACTATTTTCTCCGCTCTTGTCAGTATCGAGATTGATTCCTGGAGATTGGCATCATTTTTCTTGATAGCCTCTCTGTATGAGTGAAGTTCATCACGCTGATCTAGGATAATTCGCATTAAACGCTTGTTTCTGTCATCGAAGCGAACCTTGAAGTTCTTGTCTCTTAGCGTGCAAGAGACGATGCCAAGCGTGATGACAAAGACCACGCTGAGGCAAATAATTAATGTTATTGTTACATTCATAATTTATAATGTTTTAATTTTCACACTTTTGAATTATCTTTGCCAGAATGCTTTCTACGCCCTTTGGCTTGAAGAAGCGATTGGCGTTGAGGAGAGAGAGGGCTTCTTTTGCACTATCACTGATGGATAGCAAGCGACCAGCTTTCTTTATGTAATAATTGTAGTCTGCATCCAATTGCTGCTTGTATGCCTTGCCCTTGGCAAGATAGTCTGCTTCAAGGGCTTTACCCTTTTCCTTGTATTCAGAAATGAGATCAGCTTCCTTTTTGGCGTACTTGTCTTTGAGAGACTTTTCCTTGTCATCCAACTTCTTCTCTTTCTCTTTGTATTTCTGAACAGAGGAGTCGTAACTTGCACGTGATTCGTCTCGCTGTTGGATGCTACGCTTGACCTCATCCTTCATGTGCTCCTCAACCTTCAAGCGTACATCCTCAAAGCCAACGTAAGACTCGGAGGTTTCAACTGTGCGTCTTGGCTTCTCATCTTGTGAATACAAAGGGTCTTTGTCAATGCCGCGCATTCTACGAAATGGGTCACTGAATGTCTCGTACTCTATTTGCACTTCCTTGCGGATGATAACTCTGGAACCGTCTTTGAGGGAAGCGATGGTCTTATCCTTCTCTTTTACGGTTTCTTCTAATTCCTTTACTCGATTCTTCAAGGTTTCGAACTCTGAATAATCTACATTTACTATTGCCATAATTTATAATGTTTAAAGTTCTATTACTTCTGCTTTGTCGACAGGGATGTCGTAGTAAGGGATGGAATACCCTTTGTCCTTCATTTCGTCCGGGAGATAACAGCGGTAGTATTTTCCGAAGAAGTTTTGCCATTTCTCCTTGACTGTGAGTATTGTTCCAGCCGGAAGCTCAGGCTTCGGCTTGAATGAAGAACGAGGATAACATCCTGTCTCATGCTCATCTGCTGCGCAACAACATGAGGAATAACATAAATGAATCTTCATACGCTACACCTCCATTTCTGAGTTTAGACCAAGGAATAAGAGGATGTGTTGTAACTCATGCAAATATTTGAAACTGCATAAGTTTACACCTCTCCAATACATAGTCCAATTCTTCACATTTTTCCAGATTTCATAGCAGTCATTTTCTATATGTTGGTAAATATAGCTATGATTGACTACTTGCTTATAGCCGTTCTTCTCTAGGATGGAAGGAGTGAGAGGGATAGGAACAATATCCTTAACCCATGCACCACTATCACAAAATAGCTATCCATCATCTACAATGGTTTTTCCTTTTAAGTTGGAAAGAGTGACGGAACCTTTAAGCTCAGTGAAAGCATTTCCATCTTTCACTTTTGCATATTTATCTGCATTACTTTCTGTGAACTGGTAAACAATTCCTTTTTTCGTTCCGATAGGAATGCCGTTGGTCATAACCAAATCACCTGGAATATAAATTGTCTTTTCCATTTCTTTAATTTCTTACTTTGTTTTATTCTTTTTGAGGGACCAGCGATGGAATCGCTGGGAACGGGGGCTTTTACCAAATCTTTCTTGTTTTCAAAATAATCAAACGTTTATTGCGCTTAACTAAATTTTCTAACTTTTTCATATCTGATAAATACTTATCCACAGTCTTCAATGTTCTTTTCATACGCTACTAATTCACTTTGACTAAATTATTGAGCTTGTTGAAAGTTTCATAGTCATCCTTGCTGATTTCTATGCAGTTGTCGAACTGGATAGTTGCAGGGTCAGCAATCTCTGAATAGCCTTCATTAATCGCATTGAAAGCCTCCATGAGAGGGAATAATGCTGAACCATCATCCTTCATAATGGTAAAGTCAACCTTACGCCATGTGTTGGCCATGTCCTTGCGCATGAATGATGCGACTACGTAAAAATATCTTTTCTTCATATTGCTTCTTGTTTTAATTGTTCTTCGATTGCTTCCTGGGCTAGGATTTCCTGCCAGTGGGCTTCATTGTAATTTCTTGCCTCTTGCTTCTCTGTGAGCTGTGGATCGTAGCCACCGAAACAATAGGTGTCCCATTTCTCATACTCCTTCATCGTATATGGAGGCTTGGAGCCAGGAGTGGCAGGGATGTACTCCTTGGCGAACTTCTTAGGCAGGAGGGTTTCTATTGTTGAGGCTACCGGGTCGATGACCTCGTATTTGAAAATGCGGCTCTTTCCCTTAACTGGAGAGTTGTGAACTGCTCTTGCCCAGCAGATGTTGCCTCTGTAGTGGGAGGTGAGGCGAGAGGCATAATAGGGCTTCCATATCCGATTATCTCTGAAAGCGCTACAGATGCCTGTAGGGGAATCTTCGTTATAAGTGACACTATCAGACTTCCAGCAATGGTTGTAGCCGAGGTCGCTGATGTGGCTATGCACGCAAAACTTACACATTCTCATTTCCTCCTGATCTGCAGCCGATGGTGTAGGTCGCATCAGGTTTTGTTGGATGAAACTGCTCATAGATGGATAATTTTAAAATTCAACTTTTGCATCAGCATATCTATCATCGCAATTGCAATACGGTGCGATTATGATTGTGATGTTCTCGTCAATACGGAAGTACGCCCAGACTACGGTATCTTTCTTTGCTTTTGAGAGAAGCGTGATGTGATCTTTTCCCAGAAGAAATAAAGCATCAATTATTGCTTTTATATACTGATTGTTGATAAAGAATCCGTCAAGCTCTATGATGGCATTATATTCTGGTTTATAACACTTTCTGACATTTCGCTTAAAATAGCCATAGCCATTGCATGCAGGGCAGTCAAAGTCTTTATAATGGGTCTTGCCATTCTTATCAACATACTCCCATTCTACAGAACCTGTACCATCGCATTCGTTGCATTCTTCCTGATCATATTCCTCAACCTCTACTTTCGGAAGAGAATCGTATGCATTCTGTAGGCTTAATAGAGGGATATTCAGTTCCTGTTCTACAGGAGGAAATCTTATATCAAACATTTCTGTTCTCTCATACTCGCCTTGGCAGACTTCTGCATTGATATAGATAACCTTTTTGCAATCTGTAGCAAAAACCTTGTCATCTTTGAGAAGAGGCATAGCTGTGAGGCTTCCTTTGTCGTGGAACAATCCGAGCAGTTTCTTTTCGTCTACATTTTCATATCCTTTCATAGTTCTGCCTCCTGATGTTCTATAGGTTTACGTTTCCAGCCTTTACATGCTGGCTCCCAGAAAAAATGGTGGTCGTTGAAGCGAGAGCAATTGCCCAGACGCTTGGACTCTTTTCTGAGGGTGAAGAAAACACAGTTCTGACAGTGTTTCCGGTTGCTTCTCGCTATCAAATACAGATAGAGGACTGCTATAGAGCAGATGAGAAGCATGAAGAGGATGAATGATAGTTCTGTTTGCATAGTTACTTCTTGCTTTTGATGATTTTATTTAATAACTTCCTGTTAGACTCGGTTGCCGGATCAGAGTGATAGACTACGCTGACATCCTGCCGGGCAGAGAGAGGAGCGTGGCGCATGTAGTCATCGACTTGCTGCTTCACTTCCTCTAATGAGCGACAGAGGACGTATTTATAGCCTGCTGCTTCCCAGAAAGCCTGGAACTCCTTCTGATGGGCTGACTGCTGATTGGTGTGGCCATACTTCAATTCTATGCCCAGGGCGTGATAGAAAGCCTTGTGGGGACTGAGGTCACCGATGTTCTCTTCATATCTGATGGATGGGAGAGCCAGGATGAGATCGGGAACGCCCGGCACTACTCCTGCAGCTGCATTGATGGCTATCTTCTTGCCATAGGATTCTGCCTCGTTCTTTGGGTGGAAGAAGAGGGTGGAGAATGCCGGGTACTGTAGGCGAAACCATCGTACACAGGCTATCTGCAACTGACCTTCACGCTGCACCTTCTTCTGCTGAGGCTTCTGCGTGTATTCGGGATAATTGCCGTTGAGACGGTCGATTAATTCTTGTCTGTCCATATTCGTATGATTTTAAAATTTGTTTGTTACTTAATCGCGGAGGAGACTTTGGAGATAGCTCTGGGTCTGATCATCCAAATCTGCTAGCGACTGTTCTTCTTCTGCTACTGACGGATTCCAGACGATGCCCAGCCTGGCGAGTGTGCCATTATCGTAGGCTTGGCGAACCATCTTAGCCATAGAGCCATTGGGATTCTTTGCTGCACTTTCTATCCATTCCTGGTACTTCTGCCTGAGGGCATCGGTTTCTGCCTTCTCCTTGGCTCTTTGGGCTTCTTCCTTCTGCTTAAGCCGGGCTTCTATCTCTTCACTGGTTTCTGCTTGCTGAGGCTTCGGAGAGCCAGCTGACTTTGGAATGGACTTCTTTCCTGCTGAGGCTTCAACTGATGGGTTGTCGAATGTTCCTTCCATCAGAGGCTCATAGTTCTTTGGATTGAAGAGCCAGTTGAAGGAGATATAGCAGCCACCATCCTTGCGCCCTGAGAGCAGATCGGAGTTGAGAGCCTTGCGAAGCATCGGTTCAACGTCATCGTAGGAGTAATCTGAGATAAACTTGGCGACCAGCTTCTTGCGGTCGGGAGTCATCTTCGAGATTGGCTTGACCTGAGTGCCGAGGAAGAGGCGATTGAAGAGCCTTAAGACTTCCGAGAACTGAGTTTCAGCATCCACCGACTTTTTTTCTTTTTCTTTTTTTTGTGTGTGGGGGTGGGCTTTCTCTTTTCTTTGTTTGTTTTCTTTTATAGGGGTTTCAGGGGAAAGATTTTCTTTTATTTGTTTCTTTTCTCTTACTTCTGTGCCCTTGGCTATGTCCTTATCTGTGCCCTTGACTTTGCTAGAATCTTTGGAATCACCTTTATTTAAAGGGGTTTCGAATTGTGAAATCTGTGCCCTAGATTGTGCCCTTGGCTGTGCCCCTTGTTTTGGATGTGCCCTAGATTGTGCCCCTTTCGTGCCCTTAACTATGCCCTCATCTGTGCCCTTATTGTCTTGGCGGTATACCTTACTGCCTTGATTGTCAGATTGTTGTGGGGTTGGAATCTGTGCCCTAGATTGTGCCCCAATCTGTGCCCCGAAGTGTGCCGTAATCTGTGCCCCTTGGTCTCTTTGCCATGGATGGATGCAGTGGGAGAGGGGATGAGAACTGTTAACATAGAGCTTGGTTGAGGCTCTTGGAGCAGAACACTTGGTGATGATTTTCTCTGCGATGAGCACATCGATGGCGACACGGATAGCCTTGACCGTGGTGTGGAGCTGGAGAGCCAAATCACGATAAGAGAGGGTGGCAGCGGATGCCTCATTGTGAGCGGAGGAGAGGAGCACATGGATGAGCACCTGCACGACCACAGGACGATGGAAGTAACGCCACTGCAACAGCTCTGGAGTAAATATGTAGCCATCTGTTTTCATTTTTATTATTCTTCTTTATTTGGAATGTAGAAATTACATTATTATATTGTAACTCATTGTTTGTAGGACCAGGAGTAACCTCCTGCGGTCTTACGCTTGCCTCGTAACACTTGGCAGATGTTTGATGCCGATATACCAGTACGTCTTTCGGCATTTTTGATGGATAAATAGCAACGTGTGGTTGTACCATTGTTCATAACTATAGCCTTGCTATTCAGTGTTTTAGACTTCTTGCGACTGGCGGAATATACACTAAGTCGGGAGCACCAAAAGAGGTTGGAGAAATGATTATTGGTGAGCTTTCCATCCTTATGCCTAACGAATGGTTGATTCGCCTTGTTGGGGATAAAGGTCTCAGCCACCAGCCTATGAACCAATTCTTCGTGCATCTTACCCTCATAGAAAAGACGAACACGGAACAAACCGCGAGCATTTATGTTCTGGGTAACGATAGCACCCTTTTTCAGACATAGTGCGCCATTGTTGTCCACCATCCTTGGATGTCTTCGGATTCTGCCGAATGTGGATGCCTGATATTGGTTGGCGTAACGTGGAATGTTTTTCCAAAATTCCTTTTCCATATCTATTTTTTTTGAAACCCACCGGGCGAAATGGGTTGCCCGGTGGAGTACCGATCGAGATAAATTAATATTGAATATTATTTTCACTTTCAAAGAATTAAACACATTTTTATGTCATATCACACCTTCCTTTCTGTTAAGGGACAGGAACTGCTTCTAGAGAAGGCTCACGTCTTTCCGTGGGGTCGGATTTATATAATAGGCGTAGTCTTTACTTAACGCTATGGATATTTCTGCCTAGTCAGGAGGCTGTTCCATGTCCGGATTGATGTATTACTTATTCTTGCTTGCAGCGTGATTGAGGAGCCACTGCAGATGTTCTGCCATGGCAGGATCACGGAAGAGGGATTTTGCCTTATCTATGTCAGGATTCGGCTTTTTCTTCTCTCTCTTGGCTGCAGTTTTCTTCTGATAGTATCTGCGCTGGTATTCCTTCACCTTTTCGGGGTGATCCAGGTGCCATTGCTTGGAGCTTGCCAGCAATCTTTCCTTGTTGCGCTGATAGTAACGCTGATAATATCCTGTGCCGTCAGCTCTTTTCCGGGCAGCATTTTCCCGATATAGCTTCTTCTTTTCAGGATGCTCCTGGAGGTATCTGCGAGAATAGGCGAGCATTTTTTCACGATGCTTAAGATAGTATTCTCGCTGCCGGGCTTTGCGGTTTTGTTCTGCTGTTTCTGATTCCATCTTATTGAGGAGAGGATGGAAGTTCCTCTGTAACAACTTCCCAATCTTCTGCAAACACGTCACTGGAAGAAGGAACCCAAGAATCTGCTCGACCATCTGGATTGATGATAAGCATCTGGTTTATGTAGTCAATGTGAGGATTCTCACGTCTCATTAATATGTCCTTAACATACTGAGGGAGAGACGGCATCTTAGGAATGATGTATGCTCCAATGTGAGAAGGAACCTGCTTAACGATAAACATTCCCTTGCCATTCCAACCCTTACGTCTTACCGCAAGACCAGCCTTCAACAAATCAATAGCACCACCGAAGTTAACTGAGTCTACTTCACGATAGGCTTCATCAAACACACTCTTAGGAGACCAAGACTTATATCCGTCTTTGTACTCTACCAAGTAGCCATCTTCCTCAACGGTTGCTGGCTTAATTTCTCTACCAAGCACTTTCTGTGCTTCTGTCATAGTCATAGGCTCTGCCATAACTACTTTTGTTCCAATAAACTTTTTCATAATCTATCTATTTATATCCCATAAGGGATGATTAGTTAATCTACTTCTTATTCGCTCTTTGCTTATCATTCTTTGCCTTTAAGTATCTTCGCTCGAAACTTTTGAACTGCCTGTTTATAGCATGAGCTTCTTCATCGAAGCCTTCATCTAAAGTACCAGACATAGACATAATGGATTCTGTTGCTTGAAAAAATGCATCAAAGTCCTTTTCTGTTACATTCATTTTTGCCATATTCATTTTACAGAGAGGGTGTTAGTTTACTCAGTTAGCAGCAACAACAATGGTCGTTAGGCCAATTCTGATAGAATTTCTTACTTCCACCACAGCCACCTTGTTTCCAATATCCGAATACTCTAATAGTCTTTGGAGTATTAACCCACAACAAAAGACCTCTATCTGAATTTTCTAACTGAATATTCTCTAAGATATGATTAAACCAAATCGTAAACAACTTTTTCTTCTTAAAGCGACTATGTTTTTTATTAAAGTCATCTTTGTCTAAATTGTAATAGCTTATTCTCATATTTTCTTCTTTTATATCCTTTGCAGGATGGTTAGTTAATCTACTTTTCATTCACATGGAAGTTTCTCCTGATGCTATGCTAAATATTTCTTTTAATCACGACATTCCATTTGTCTTCCGGAAAAATCTGACGGATCATTTCGATACATTTATTAAGTTCTTTGAGTGAGCAAAATGCTTCCACCATGTCACCTTCTTTGTACCATTCCCATCTTTCAGTGTCTGCCGCTTCCTCTTTTGTAAGAGGTCTGACTATACTCGCTTTGAAACTCTGGTACTCGTTAGGGATTTCTATACCACCATGGTATCCTCCTATAGTTGTGTTTCCGTTTCTGTTTTCCACAGGAATACTAATAGAACAATAGTAATGCTCTGCTCCACCACAATAACCTATATAAGAAGTTATGTGAAACTCCACATCACGCTTTCCTTTCGTATATCCACCTATTGTGGTATATTGCTTTCCATTAAGGCAGAAGGTGAAGCCTTCTCCAATCGTGCTAGGAATAGGAGCTTCCATTTCTGTAATATCGGCACCACGTTCCACCTGTATCATTTCTTTCCAGCTCATAATCTTATCGTCTGTTTGTTGTTCTGTTCAATATTATTTATTTTAAATAGTTATTCACATGGTAGTTTCTCCTGATGCTGCACGTATCTTTTGTACTTTAGGCAATACTTGCCATTGATGCAGTTACGCCCATCATGGCAGAGGAGGCACTTGCGAGCAGCATAGGTGCTCTTACTTCTGGAATCGCTCATAATAGTAAGTTACTATCTGATGATCGCTAGGCTGAAAGCCATTACGAGTGGTAAGAGTATCAACTATCTCATCATAGGTGCACTGTGACATCTGAGAAATCAGATTCTCATCGTGTATGCCCTGAGAGAGCTTATATAAGCATGCCCAGATGATGAATATCCAAAGGGCGACGCAAAGAATGATCTTGAATGTTTTCATTGTATATTACTTTTTTTTATTATCTTTGCATAGAAATTCAACATCAGGGTGTGGAATAAGACC
>ERZ1026852.77-NODE-77-length-64534-cov-5.737744_pt1 | contig 64534 bp, 55 predicted proteins | sample MGYA00380156_ERZ1026852 | MGnify/ENA primary metagenome ERZ1026852 (study PRJEB33269, sample SAMEA4719792) | human gut metagenome | biome: human-associated habitat; feature: organic feature; material: feces | place: Cameroon | collected 2013-10 ...
TTATACCGGACTGGAGAATCTGGAGATACTGGCGAAGGTGCAGGGCGGTGTGCCGCAGGACGAAATCCGGGCAACCCTGGAACAGGTGGGGCTTGATCCCGACGACAAACGGAAGTATTACAAGTATTCGCTTGGTATGCGTCAGAGGCTTGGAATCGCAGCTGCAATTATGGGAAAGCCGGATATTATCCTGCTGGATGAACCAATCAATGCGATCGATGCGGAAGGTGTCAGCGTGATCCGGGATGCCATCCGGGCACTGATGGACGACGAACGGATTATCATCATTGCCTGTCACGACAAAGAGGAAATGGAGTATATGGCGGATACGGTTTTGCATATGTCAGAGGGACGGTTGGAGGAGGAAGCATGATATGAGATTATTGCATTTCTTGGAATATGATATCAGTGAGGGACTGATCCGGTTTTGGAGAAGGTATCTGTGGCTTATCGTGCTTGTCTTTATTACGTGTCTTTTGCTCGACCGGGCAAGTGGAGATTATCTGGGAATGTATGGCGAAAGCTGGTCACCGCTTGGGTATATGGTCAATGAGTTTTGGGGACAGAGACCATTTCATTTTAACCAGAATACACCGGATCAGTTCAGACTTCCGCTGGCATGGGTTCTGCAGTATATTCTGCTTGCATACTGCATAGGAAATTATGTAGAAGAGGATATGCATGGCTTTGGTATGCAGCTTATGCTAAAGAGCCGGAGCCGTGTGTTGTGGTGGAGCTCGAAATGTATCTGCTGTGTCTGCATCAACCTGTTTTATTTTCTGCTGCTCTATGGCATGACATACGGATATGCATGGATTTCAACCGGGAATATGTCGATTTCCGGTCAGAAGATAGCACTTTCTCTTTACTATGGAGAGGAAGTGGCGAATACGTCGATGCCAGAGCTTATTCGGATGACGGTGCTTCTTCCGGTGCTGGCAGGTATCGTGCAGTCGATGCTTCAGCTTCTGTTATCCCTGTATATGAACAGTGCAGCAGTGATGAGTGTGATCACATTTATTCTGGTGTTGGCATCGTACTATGGAAATCGCTTTTTGGTGCATGGATATGCGATGATGTGCAGATATTATTCTGACAGTCTGTATCCGCAGGATGTGGTGCTTACGACTGCGTTTGGGATTCCATATCTCACCTGCCTGATTGCAGGATTGGCAGGCTGTGGATATGGAATCATGCGAAAGCGGAATATTATTTGAATGCGAACGGAATCTGGTCTGATATCAGATCTCTTGAAAGATGCCAAGCTGTGGGGGATATTCAGTAAAGGTGAAAAATGCCGCAGTTAAGAGAAGCAGGATGGCGGAAGAGAGTATGAGTTTTTCTGCCTTTCCGTTGCAGTAGACATCATTTTCCACGAAGAGAGCGAAGATAACGCCTGCAAAATATAGTGCAATATTGATCCAGTCATAGTTTGTTCCGAGGATACCAAGCAAAGTATAGAAAACTGCGACGATGAAGATCATGCCGGACAAGATTCCGAGGGTACGCGCCCAGAGGTAATTGGCTGGCATTTTTTCGTGGAAGAAGAACAGCTCGACCAGCGTGAGCAGAAGCATCGGGAAGAAGAGCAGCTTCAGATGCTCCCATGTGGATTCGTTGACCGCCGAGAACAGTCCGACGATGCGGTTGTCGTCCGACCATTCGTAGGTAAAATGTAGCAGCACTCCGAGGATGGAGATAAAGAGAAAACGGATGGCGTTAGTTTTGAATTTCATGTTGGTTTGTCCTTTCTTGGGTTAGTTGGTTCATGCAGATATGCATATAGTTTATGGATTTTTTGGAAATTTATACTATGTCCTGAGAAAGTATATGCGTGGATTGGGGGAATATTTAAAAAAAGAAGATTTGCTCCAATGAGTGAAATTGTGGGAGCGGGTAAATTGGAGCAGAAGTGCCTGATATCGGAAGGTTACTCCAAGAGGAAGAAAGAGGAAAGCAAGCGAGTGGGAGCAGAAGCTGGCAAAACCGGAAGATTACTCCAAGAGGAAGAAAGGGGAAAGCAAGCGGGTTGGAGCAGAAGTGGGTTAAACCGGAAGATTACTCCAAGTGGAAGGAAAAGGAAAGCAAGCGGGTTGGAGGAAAAGTGTGCAAAACAGGAAGATTACTCCAAGAGGAAAAAAGAGGAAAGCAAGCGGGTTGGAGCAGAAGCTGGCAAAACCGGAAGATTACTCCAAGTGGAAGGAAGAGGAAAGCAAGCGGGTTGGAGCAGATGTGTGCAAAACAGCAAGATTGCTCCAAATATAAAAAAGAGGAAAGAAAAACATGGTTGAAACAAGGAAAAAGCATATGTATAATAGGGTTGCTTAGCAAGAAACAGAGACATATAAGAACAACATAAAATATCTGATTTCTGTCAAAAAATAGAACAAGAACAACAGGAGAAAAATCATGCGAATTGTAATACAGCGTGTCAATCACGCATCTGTAAAAGTAGATGGAGAGACAATCGGAAGCATCGGCAAGGGCTATCTGCTTCTGCTCGGTGTGGCAGAGGGAGATACGAAGGAGATGGCGGACCGCTATGTGAAGAAGCTTTCAACCCTGCGAATCTTTGCAGATGAAGAGGGCAAGACGAACCTGTCAATTACCGATGTGGGCGGAGAAGTGCTGGTCGTATCCCAGTTCACATTATATGCGGATTGTAAGAAAGGAAACCGCCCAAGCTTTGTCAAGGCGGGAGCACCGGCCTTTGCGGAGAAAATGTATGAGTACTTTAAGGCAAAATGTGTGGAGACGTTCGGAAAGGTAGAGTGCGGAAGCTTCGGCGCAGATATGAAGGTCGAGCTGGAGAACGATGGCCCATTCACAATCTTGTGGGACAGCGAGGAATGGTAAAACATGAAACAAGACAGCCAGATGTTTGGCACAGAGAAAATCAGTAAAATACTATGGAAGATGGCGCCGCCTGTGATGCTGGCGCAGTTGATACAGGCACTTTATAACATTGTGGACAGCTTCTTTGTCGGGCGGTATTCCGAGAGCGGACTGACCGCACTGTCCATTATCTATCCAATCCAGCTTCTGATGATCGCATTTGCAGTTGGAACCGGTGTTGGTATCAATACGTGTATGGCACATTACTTGGGATTGTCCGAGGAGAAAAAGGCGGACGAGATCGGTGGAATCGGTACGCCACTTACTTTGTTTATGTGGATGGTATTCGCTGTATTCTGCTACTTCTTCATGCCTGCATACGCGAAGATGTCGACGGATTCCGCAGAAGTAATCAGAGAGGTTGTGACGTATGGACGGATTGTATGCGTCTTTTCTTTTGGACTTTTTCTGGAGAGCATCTGGACAAAGATTCTGCAGGCAAACGGCGATATGAAGACGCCGATGATCGCGCAGATTGCAGGTGCGATAACAAACATTATACTGGATCCGCTTTTAATCTTCGGTATGTTTGGATTGCCGAAGATGGGAATCGCAGGCGCTGCGGCAGCAACCGTCGTTGGTCAGATCGTAGCGGCGCTGATCGTCATGCGCAGAGGATTCCGGAGGTCGCCGGCGTTATCTGTGTATCTGCCGGATATCCGCAAGATTTATAAGATGGGAATCCCGAATATCCTGATGCAGTCCGCGTACACGTTCTATATATTCGGACTTAATATGGTGCTTGCAACCTTCTCTGATCAGGCGGTGACGGTGCTCGGACTTTATTACAAATGGCAGGCGTTTTTCTTCATTCCGCTCGGTGCGATGCAGACCTGTATCGTGCCAATCTTAAGCTACAATTATGCAACGATGAAGATTGACCGCTGCAAGAAGACGATGTCATTGGCACTGATATATGGAGTATCCCTGATGATGATAGGTGTGCTTTGTTTTGAACTGATACCGGGGCAGATGCTGCATGTATTCTCACATGACGCAGAAGTGATCCGTATCGGGAAGGTGGCGTTCCGTATCATTGCAGTGAGCTTTATTCCGCTTGTGACCTCATTGACATTCCCGGTGTTCTTTCAGGCAGTTGGAAAAGCGTTTACAAGCAGTATGCTTACAGTGATCAGAACGGTATTTTTATTTGTGCCGCTCGGGTATGCATTCTCAAGAATCGGGCTAAACTTCTTCTGGCTGACATTCCCGGTTACGGATATTATTACGTCGATTGCCGGATTTTTGCTGTACCGCCGATTCCTAAGATTCACCAAAAGTTCATAGAATTTGCGTTGTTTCAGCAAATCTCCTGTGCTATCATATGTAATAATTTGGAAGATATAGAATTAAGGCATAAGAAGAGTTGAAAATACGAAAAAGTATATTGTAATCTGGTTCTGTATGTGTAATTCCTGCAACTATGTTTGGAATATGCATATGTTTGAGGCTTAGAAGTTCTTAATGTTCTGGATAATAACAGCAATGTTTGAACACGATGTTCAAACAAGCCGCCATTGAGCCATGGATGGCGAATTGGCGGCGGTTGCGTACGATGATAATATTGTATAACAGAACATTTAGAACTTCTTGGTCTCAATACATCGCATATGCAAACATAATTGTAGGAATATACGATACAGAATCAGATTGCAGGATGCAACAAAGGTATTTTCGTAAAAGGAGAAGATTATGGGACTTACGCAGCAACAAGTGCAGGAGCGGATCGATCAGGGACTGACGAACGAAACCGACCTGTCTACCGATAAAACAACGAAGGAGATTATCATCTCCAACACATTCACATATTTTAACCTGATCTTTTTGATCATTACGGTCTTACTCTGTCTGGTCGGTTCCTTCCGGAACCTGACCTTCCTGCCGATCGTCATCGGCAATACACTGATTGGAATTATACAGGAGATCCGCGCGAAGCGGACACTGGACAAGATGAACCTGCTGAATGCACCGCACGCGATCGTCGTGCGGGACGGCGTGAAGCAGAAGATTGAAACCGAACAGCTCGTACAGGATGATGAGATCATCCTGGAGGCGGGCAACCAGATCTGCGCAGATGCAGTCGTTGTGGAAGGCAGCGTGCAGGTCAATGAATCGCTGCTGACCGGGGAAGCGGACGAGGTTGAGAAAAATCCCGGCGATGAACTCTTCTCCGGAAGCTTTGTCGTATCCGGACAATGCCACGCCGAACTCACACACGTCGGAAATGAATCCTACATCGCGAAGCTCTCACAGGAAGCAAAGACGATGGGAAGCGGCGAGCAGTCTGAGATGATCCGCTCGATCAACCAGATCGTCAAATGGGTCGGTATCGTGATCATCCCGATCGGACTTCTGCTGTTTTATCAGAGTCATTTTATCAATCACGAGACGATTCGGCGGAGTGTGACAGCGACGGTTGCCGCGATCATCGGTATGATTCCGGAGGGATTATATTTACTTACGACAATCGCGCTGGCACTCAGCACCATGAAGCTTGCCAGCCGGAAGGTGCTGCTGCATGATATGAAGAGCATTGAAGCACTTGCGCGTGTCGATGTGCTGTGTGTGGATAAGACCGGTACGATTACCGAGCCGACGATGAATGTCAAGCAGATCATATGCAGTAAGAACGGGAAGAATCTGCTGCACACGCCGGAGGAATTGCAGGAATTACTTGTGGATTATATCCTTGCATCGAACGACAACAATGCGACGATGCAGGCACTCCGGACATTTGCCGGAAGCGATGGTGTGGCACCAGGCCGGACCGTTGTGGAACGGTATCCATTTTCTTCGACAACGAAATACGGTGCAATCGTATTTACCGAGGGAACGTATATATTAGGGGCGCCGGAATTTGTCATGGGTGATGCGTATGCAACCGTGGAAAAAGAAATTTCAACCTTCACAAAATCCGGTGATCGTGTCCTGATTTTTGCGAAATATGCAGGAACCAACTTAAAGCATGGACTTACCGAAGAAGTGATTCCGCTTGGATTTGTCGTGCTTGCGAACCCGATCCGGGCAAATGCGAAGCAGACCTTCGAATATTTTAACGATCAGGGTGTGGCAATCAAGGTCATCTCCGGAGATAATCCGGGAACGGTTTCTGAGGTTGCGCTGCAGGCAGGAATCCTGGGCGCAGAGAATTACGTGGATGCGACCACACTTGATACAGCGGCGAAGCTTAGGGATGCGGTGGAACAGTACACTGTCTTTGGACGTGTGACACCGAAGCAGAAACAGAAGCTTGTGAAGGCATTGCAGATCAAAGGACATACAGTTGCGATGACCGGCGATGGTGTCAATGATATCTTAGCGATGAAGGATGCAGACTGCAGTGTGGCGATGGCATCGGGAAGTGAGGCAGCAGCGCAGGCAGCACAGGTTGTATTGCTGGATTCGGATTTTGCACATATGCCGGATGTTGTGTATGAAGGCAGGCGTGTCGTTAACAACGTACAGCGGTCGGCGAGTCTGTTTCTTGTGAAGAATATATTTTCTCTGTTGATGGCAGTATTCTCGATGGTTCTGATGATCACGTATCCACTCGAACCGGCACAGGTATCTTTGATCAGCATGTTCACGATCGGTGCACCTGGATTTCTGCTTGCATTAGAGCCGAACAAGAACCGGATCGAAGGCAGGTTTATCACGAACGTACTTTTAAAAGCACTGCCGGGAGGACTGACCGATGTGATTGTAGTCGGGGCACTTGTCATGCTCGGATCGGTATTCGGACTTCCGGATGCGAGCGTGGCGACAGCCGCAACAATGGTTTTGTCGGTTGTTGGATTTATGATCTTATTTAAGATCAGTGAACCGCTCAACAAGATGAAGTATGGTGTGATCTTCCTGAATATATTTGGACTTGTGTTCTCAGGGATATTCCTGAAGAAGCTGTTCGCATTAAGTGATATGTCAAACCGGTGTATATTGCTGATGGTTGTGTTTGGATTTGCAGCAGAATCCCTATTCCGGTATCTCACGCTGATTGCGGAGAAGTTACGGGCGTATTATGAGAAAAAACGTCGGTACACAGGGTACAAACAAAAGCGCAGACTTCGCAGATAATGAAATAAAGAAATGATAAGAAAAAAGAGAAATCTGGATACATGAGGAGTTCCCTCACAGACCGGATTTCTCTTGTTTTGTTTTATAGTATCAAATGATTATAATGCCATAAGATATGAATCGTGACATATTACATGGCTGCAACTCTGGCATCAATATAGCGGATCAGTTCTTCTGCAGAAGCCTTTAAGCCAAGGCGGCTTGTGTTGATACAGAGATCGTAGTAGCGGGAATCCCCCCATTTCCCAGAGGAAAATGAGTTGTGATACTGCTTTCTGCTTTTATCATGACGTTTCATCTTTGCAAGAGCTTCTTCAGCGGATACATGCTTGACTTCCATGATTCGCTGCTGCCTCACATCAGTGTCTCCGACTAAGAAAATCGAAATCAATCCATCGTTATCCTGTAGGATGTTCTCGGCGCAACGGCCAAGTACTACAAAGGATTCGCCGCTTTCTGCTTTTTCTTTCAGAAAGTTAAACTGCATTTCTGCAATAATCTTTTCTACAGAATTCGACTGTCCCAAGACCGTTCTTGTTATAAATGGATTCGCTGGTTTTTCATCGTATTTCTTATAGATGTCATACGAATTTCCTGTTTCCTTGGATAATTCATCCAGAATATTTCTGTCATAGAGAGAAATGTTGTAATGTTTTGCAAGCATTTCCGCAATCACATGTCCGCCGCTTCCGTACTCTCGTCCGATCGAAATAATGACTTGTTTGTTCATAATTATACGCTCCCTTCTGCCGTGAAATGTGTCTGCCTTTCGCGTCTTCTATTTACAATTATACATAAGAAAGATGGAAAAAGTCAATGTATGTATGCAGGAAAAATGGGAAAAACTGTATCTGTTAAGAAGTATAAAAACAGGGAGAAACAGACAATGAAAAAAACAAGTGAATTTACACCGACAGCCTTTATTTTAGGAATTTTACTTGCTGTCGTGTTTGGCGGTGCGAATGCTTATCTGGGACTGCGTGTTGGTATGACCGTATCGGCATCTATTCCGGCGGCTGTAATTTCGATGGGGATTGTACGGCTGTTGTTAAAGCGGGATTCAATTCTGGAAAATAACATGGTGCAGACAATCGGCTCCGCCGGAGAATCGCTGGCTGCAGGTGCGATCTTCACGCTTCCGGCACTGTTTATGTGGGCGAAGGAACATGGCACGGCGATGCCGTCTTTTTTTACGATTGCGATGCTTGCCATAAGCGGTGGCTTGCTTGGTGTGCTTTTCATGGTGCCGCTTCGCCATGCGCTGATTGTAGAAGAACATGACCGTCTGCCATATCCGGAGGGAACGGCATGTTCGAAGGTGCTTCTTGCAGGAGAGGAGGGCGGTGCGAAAGCGAAGAAGGTATTAAAGGGATTGTTTGCGGCAGCCATTTATAAATTTTTAGCAGATGGATTGAAGCTGTTTCCAAGTGAAGTCGATTTTGAAAGCCGGAGGCTGCGCGGGGCAGGCTTCGGTATTGACGTACTCCCGGCATTGGTCGGCGTTGGATATATCTGTGGTGCGCGCGTTTCCTCATATCTGTTAAGCGGGGCGGTACTTGGCTGGCTTGTGCTGATGCCGGCGTTTGTGCTGGTTGGTGGGGATAATATTCTCTTTCCGGCAACAAAGGCAATTAAGACATTATCGACATGGGAGCTGTGGGGAAGCTATATCCGTTATATTGGAGCCGGGGCAGTTGCAGCAGGTGGAATCATCAGTCTGATAAAGACGCTGCCGCTGATCGTGACGACTTTCCGCAAGGCAGTGCGAGGTTATGGAAGTGTGGGTAAGGAGCAGACAGAGCGTGATATTCCAATGCGGTATGTGATTATTGGAATCGTGGCAATCCTGTTGTTTCTGTGCGTGATGCCACAGATCCGGCTGTCTGTACCGATGGCGCTTTTTATTGCAGTGTTTGGATTCTTTTTTGCAACTGTCAGTGCACGGATGGTTGGTCTTGTCGGCTCTTCGAATAACCCGGTATCCGGTATGGCGATTGCAACATTGCTGCTTGCCTCCTTCGTCCTGAAATTAACCGGTCAGACCGGACTAAAGGGGATGACAGTTGCAATCTCAATGGGAACGGTAATCTGTATTGTTGCAGCGATGGCAGGAGATACATCGCAGGACTTAAAAACCGGTTTTATCGTCGGGGCAACACCATGGAAGCAGCAGGTCGGAGAACTGATCGGAGCCGTTGTATCCGGACTTGCAATCGGAGGTGTATTGTATCTGTTACAGGCAGCATGGAGTTTTGGTGATCCGGAGCTTCCGGCACCACAGGCGACCTTGATGAAGCTTGTTGTAGAAGGGGTGATGGGTGATTATCTGCCGTGGGGACTGATTCTGATCGGTGTGTTTATCGCAGTTGCGGTCGAAATCGTCGGGATTCCGGTGCTTCCTTTTTCTATCGGATTGTACCTGCCGATTCATTTGTCTACTGCCATTATGGTTGGAGGTCTGCTGCGCCAGTTTTATGAGCGGAAGAAGAATGAGGCATACGTGCAGGATGGAATTTTATTTTCCTCTGGTCTGATTGCAGGGGAAGGCTTGATCGGTATCTTGCTTGCAGTGACTGCTGTGCTTGGTTTGAGTGCAAAACTTGATTTATCCGGACGTGGAATCAGTCTGGGACCGGCCGGAAGTCTGGCGGCATTTTTGATTCTGCTTGTCATAATGATCTGCGTGATTAAAAAACAGGAAAAAATGGAAATTGACAGTTGACATCTGAAAATGGAATGCTATAATAAATGCAAACATATGAATAAATGTTCATATGATATTGAATGATAAAGGAGATACGAAGATGAAGAAGACTTACAAGATTGATGTTGATTGTGCAAACTGTGCAAATAAGATGGAGGACGCTGCGAAGAATACAGCCGGTGTCAAGGACGCAACGGTAAACTTTATGGCACTCAAGATGATTGTAGAGTTTGAAGAAGGTGCAGATGCGAAGGCAGTTATGAAGGACGTTCTGAAGAACTGTAAGAAGGTTGAGGATGACTGCGAGATCTTCCTGTAAATGTCTGCTTAGGCAGCAAATGCAGGATGTAAGATAATTTGCTGGCATAGGAGATCGGTACAGGATGTAAGACCGTTCGCTGGCATAGGATACCTGTGTGATGACAGCAGAAACCTGACAGAAATCGAGAGTTGAGAGTCAAAGTTAAGATTTGGAGTAGATAGGAAGTGACGGCTATGACGAAGAAACAGAAGAAGGTATTGATTCGGATTATTATTGCAGCGGTATTGGTGATCGTACTGCAGTTTGTTCCGGTAGAAGGATATGCGCGGTTCGGACTGTATATGATTCCATATCTTGTCATCGGATATGATATTCTGAAGAAGGCAGGAAAGGGAATTTTGAACCGGCAGATCTTTGATGAGAATTTCCTGATGGCAGTTGCAACCATCGGTGCAATCGCACTTGGGGATTACAAGGAAGGCACTGCAGTTATGCTCTTCTATCAGATCGGAGAACTGTTTCAAAGCTATGCCGTTGGCAAGAGCCGCCGGAACATCAGTGAACTGATGGATATCCGACCGGATTATGCGAATGTGGAAAAGGACGGACAGTTAGAGCAGGTCGATCCGGATGAGATTGAGATCGGTACAGTTATCGTTGTACAGCCGGGTGAGAAGGTGCCAATCGATGGTGTCGTTGTCGAGGGAACTTCGTCCTTAAATACAAGTGCGCTGACGGGCGAGAGTGTACCACGCGAAGTAGGTGTGGATGATGAGATCATCAGTGGATGTATCAACATGACCGGCCTTTTAAAGATCCGTACAACGAAGGAATTCGGTGAGTCGACGGTATCGAAGATTTTGGAACTGGTGGAGAATGCGAGCTCGAGAAAATCACGCTCCGAGAACTTTATCTCGAAATTTGCGAAGGTTTATACCCCTGCAGTCTGCTATGGTGCTTTGGCACTTGCCATTTTACCACCGATCGTGCGGATGGTATTTATGGGACTGGCACCGGAATGGGGCGACTGGGTATACCGTGCCCTGACATTCCTGGTAATCAGCTGTCCGTGTGCGCTGGTAATCAGTATTCCGCTCAGCTTCTTCGCAGGCATCGGCGGCGCAAGCCGGGAAGGTGTCCTTGTCAAGGGATCAAGCTTCTTAGAGACATTGTCGCAGACGAAGATCGTCGTATTCGATAAGACCGGTACGATGACGAAGGGTGTGTTTGAGGTAAATGGTATCCATCACAGCCCATATAAGGATGAGGAACTGCTCGAATATGCAGCCCTTGCAGAAAGCTATTCCACCCATCCGATCAGCAAGAGCTTACAGCGTGCCTATGGTAAGCCGATTGATAAGAACCGCGTCAGTGATGTGGAGGAGATTGGTGGTCATGGTCTGACCGCGAAGGTGGACGGAAAGGCCGTTGCAGCCGGAAATGCAAAGCTTATGAAGAAGCTTGGTATCGAGTATCACGACTGCAGCCATGTCGGAACCATTGTGCATGTGGCAATCGACGGCAGATACGCCGGACATATCCTGATCTCCGATGTGATCAAGGAACATGCCGCAGAGGCAATCGCCGCACTGAAGAAGTCCGGTATTGAGAAGACGGTTATGCTGACAGGCGATGCGAAGAATGTGGCAGAGCATGTAGCCGCGCAGCTTGGCATCGATGAGGTATGCAGTGAACTGCTTCCGGGCGATAAGGTAGAAAAGGTCGAAGAACTCTTGACGAAAAAGTCGGAAAAGGATAAACTTGCATTTGTGGGTGACGGCATCAACGATGCGCCGGTTCTCTCGCGTGCCGATATCGGTATTGCGATGGGCGCACTTGGTTCCGACGCAGCAATCGAAGCTGCAGACATCGTATTGATGGACGACGATCCACTGAAGATCTCGAAGGCAATCCGGATCTCAAGAAAATGTCTTCGTATCGTATATGAGAATATTTATTTCGCGATTGGCATTAAAGTAATCTGCCTGGTACTCGGTGCACTTGGTATTGCAAATATGTGGTTTGCCATTTTTGCAGATGTCGGAGTCATGATACTGGCAGTGTTAAATGCAATCCGTACGTTATTTGTTAAGAAATTATAGTTTGAAATGAGGATTCTATGGCACATACACAGAAAATGATAGAATGTTGTGAGAGTCACGAGGTACACAAGGATCTGCTGAAGATTGTGAATGAGAAGCTGCCAAGTGAGACAGAATTGTATGACCTGGCAGAGCTCTTCAAGGTGTTCGGCGATTCGACGAGAATACGGATTTTGTTCGTATTATTTGAGGCAGAGGTGTGCGTGTGTGATCTGGCTGAGGCACTCGGCATGACACAGTCTGCAATCTCACATCAGCTTCGTATCTTGAAGCAGAATAAACTGGTGAAAAACCGAAGAGAAGGAAAATCCATTTTCTATTCTCTGGCGGATGAACATGTCCGCACAATTATCGCACAGGGTTGCGAGCATATCGAAGAAGATTAAAGTTGTTTCATTTCGTTCTGACGCACAAGGGTTCGTCCCGCGTGGAAAGGCGAGTAATCAAAGAGGGTACTATGGATAAGCGAATTTCCGTAATCAGCATTATCGTATATGAGAGAGAACAGGCGGCGAAGGTGAATGCAGTTCTGCATGAATATGCAGATTATATCATCGGTCGTATGGGACTTCCGTATGAGAAGAAGGGTGTTTCTATCATATCCGTCGTTATGGATGCGCCGATGTCGTGTACCAGTGCGCTTTCCGGCAAATTAGGGATGATCGATGGTGTGACTGCGAAATGCAACACAGCTAAGATCTAAATATTATAAGTAATTTAAAGGAGAGCAAATCTATGAACGAGATGAGACGAAATGCAAAAAAGAGACCGGCAGTGAAGAAAGTATTTGCTTTGTTGCTGGCTCTTTCTATGTTCTGCGCACTTTTGGCAGGGTGTGGCAGGAAAGAAGAGACAGACAATGTGACAGTGCGTGTCGGTGCGATGTCCGGCCCGACCGCGATGGGTATGGTCAAGCTGATGAAGGACTCTGAGGATGGAGCTGCGAAGGGCACATATGAGTTCGCGGATCTGTCGACGGATCCATCTACATTTGTGGCACCGCTTACAAAGGGAGATATCGACATTGCAGCGGTTCCATCGAATCTGGCTTCTGTGATCTATAACAATACGAATGGCGGCGTGCAGATCCTTGCAGTCAACACACTGGGGGTTTTGAACATCGTGGAGCGTGGAGACAGCGTACAGAGCATTAAGGATCTGGCAGGCAAGAAGCTGTATGCAACCGGACAGGGCGCAACACCGGAGTACACACTGCGCCATATCCTGAAGGAAAATGGCATTGATCCGGACAGCGGTCTTACGATCCAGTGGTGTGCGGATACAACCGAAGCACTGTCTTATATTGGAAATGATTCCGAAGCAATCGCCATGCTGCCACAGCCATTTGCGACAGCGGCAATGGGACAGGTTGATGGCTTGCGTGTCGCCATCGACTTAAATGATGCGTGGGCAGAGATTGAGGATTATGATATCGTGACTGGTGTGGTTGTTGCCCGTACAGACTTCGTGAAGGAGCATCCACAGGCGGTTGAGACATTCCTCTCAGAGTATGAGGCTTCCGTTGCTTATACAAATGACAATGCAGCCGATGCGGCAGAGCTGATTGCCGGATATGGTATCGTGGCGAAGGCACCACTCGCGGAAAAAGCGATTCCAAAATGCCATATCACCTTCTTAAAGGGACAGGAAATGAAGAACAGTGTAAGTGGATATCTGCAGATTCTGTTCGACGAGAACCCACAGGCAGTTGGCGGTACGATTCCAGCCGATGATTTTTATTATGGATTATAAATATGAACTATAAAGAAGGATTAAAGAAAGTGGGTGCAGCGTTGCTTGCACTCACTTTTTGGGAAATTGCAGCACTTCTCATCCACCAGCGGATTCTGCTTGTGACACCGGTTGCAGTTGCAAGACGGCTTTGCACGATCTGGCAGGTGGAGGGCTTTGCGCGTGCGATATGGTTTTCGTTTTATCATATTGCAGGCGGTTTTTTGCTTGGATTGATTCTTGGCTGCCTGCTTGCTTATTTGGCAGCGAAACACCCGGTTGTAGAGACACTGCTGTGGCCGTGGATGGCGACAATCAAAAGTGTGCCGGTGGCATCGTTCGTCGTGATCTGTCTGATCTGGCTTTCCGCACGGAATCTGTCCGTGTTCATATCATTTCTGATCGTAATTCCGATCATATACCAGAATGTCTTAGAAGGACTGCGTGCAGAAAACAGGGAGATGCAGGAGGTCGCAACAATCTTTCGGCTGCCTTGGTGCAAACGTTTCCGCTATATCGAGCTGCCGAAGCTTCGCCCATTTCTTCTTTCTGCCTGCCGTGTGACAACCGGTATGGCATGGAAGGCAGGCATCGCGGCAGAGATCATCGGCGTGCCGAATGGCTCGATCGGTAAGATGCTTTATACAGCGAAAATCTATCTTGATACCGACGATCTGCTTGCGTGGACGGTAATCATTGTGGTGATCAGCGTGGTAGCGGAGAAGGTATTTCTGGCAGGGCTGAAAAAGCTGTTACAGTAAAAAGCTCATCAGATTATAGTTGACAGCCAGTGCTGTATTCGATAAAATTATTGAGACAGGGAGTATCAAATAAAATATGAGCAAATCAGAAAGACAAATGGAAAAAGAAGCGGAACGGAATCAGAAGATATTAGATGCGGCGTTTCGTATATTCGTGGAGAAGAAGATTGAGGCGGTCAGCATGGCTGAGATTGCGGAAGCAGCCGGTGTCGGACGGGCAACACTCTTCCGATGTTATGCAAGTAAGCTGGAGCTTGTGATTGCGGTCTGTGCGGCACGTTGGAAAGCGTATCTGGATGTGCTGGATGTGAATCGACCGATTTCATCAATTGGCGATATACCCGCCATCGATCGGTTTGTTTTCACATTGGACAGTTATATAGACATGTATCAGAATCATAAGGATCTGTTGCAATATAACGATAACTTCAACCATTATGTCACACATGAGGGCGTTGACAGCCATATGCTTACAGAGTTTCATGCATCACTTGGTTCGGCAAACACGCGGTTTCATATGATGTACGAAAAGGCGAAAGAAGATGGCACCTTTCGTACCGATATTCCAGAGGGTGAGTTCTTACGGGCAACGATACAATCGATGATGGCAACCTGTGCGTATTATGCTGGCGATTTTATCTGGGGAGCTAAGGACAATAAAGATTATACGCCGGAGTTGTTGCTGCAGAAAGAAATGATATTAAACTTTGTAAAGAAGTAGAGAGGGAATGGTGATGCGAGGATGAGAGGATGGATAAAAAGAGTAAAACGGTATATGGCAGTGATCTTGGCAGGGGTTATACTTGTTTCTATGATCAATGTAACGGGATTGGAATCATATGCGGGGCAGGCAATCGTTGCCGGAGACTTTACGTATATAAATAACGGAGATGGAACTGGAAGTATTAACAGCTACACCGGAAGAGATACAGAAGTGGTAATACCGGAAACGATTAATGGATCGTGTATCACGGAAATAGGGGAAATGGTTTTTAAAAGACATGCCGGTTTAACAAGTGTTGTGATACCATCAAATGTAACAAAGATAGGATTAGGTGCATTTCAAGAATGCAGTAGCTTGACAAGCATTAACATACCATCGAACGTTACGTATATAGGGAATTCTGCATTTTTAGGATGCAGCAGTTTAACAAATGTTACGATTCCTGAGAGTGTAACAGATATAAAAGGTGGTGCGTTCTCAGGATGCAGTAGTTTAACAAGTATTAACATACCTTCCGGTATAACATACATGCACCAATATATGTTTGAAGGCTGTAGCAGCATATCGAGTATTGAGATACCATCTGGTGTAACGTCGGTTGGAGTTGGCGTATTTAAAGACTGTAGCAGTTTAACAAGTGTTGAGATACCATCGAGTGTGACTTACCTGGGTAACTGGGCCTTTCAGGGCTGTAGTAATCTTATAAGTATCAAGATACCATCCAGCGTGACGAAAATAGAAGAGGGTGTATTTGAAGGATGCGATAAGCTTGTTATTTTTTGTGAAACCGGTTCCTGTGCGCAAAAATATGCTGAAACCAATCATATTTCCTGTAGACCATTAGAACAATGGGGACAGGAGTGTACACATGATAATACCGAACTGCGGGATGTGACGGAAGCAGGCTGCATTACTGAGGGGTACACGGGAAATACTTATTGCACTGCTTGTGGACGGCGTATCAGTGAAGGGAGAGTTGTGCCGGCACTTGATCATTGTTATACAGGAGCGGTTACAAAAGAACCAACACTTCGAACAGAAGGAGAAAAGACATATACCTGTACCAGATGTAATCATACATATACGGAAGTGATGGCAAGGCTGACAACGCCAGAAACCGACTTTGAGTATCAGGAAAAAACGGATGGAACCATTGTTGTCACAGGATATAACGCAGATAATACAGATATGGTGGTGATACCGGGTACGATTAATGGAAAGAAAGTGACCAGTATAGGAGAGTCCGCATTTGTCGGGCATTCTGAATTAACAAGTGTTGAGATACCATCGGGCGTGACCAGCATAGGGGAGAGTGTATTTGAAAATTGTGCTAAATTGGAAAGTGTCAATATTCCGGCAAGTGTGACGGAGATAGGAAACAGAGCGTTTGCGTATTGTAATAGCATAACAAGCATTGAGATACCGTTGGGCGTGACGAGTATAGGGGATAATGTATTCGAACATTGTGTTAATTTGACAAGCGTCAGTATTCCGGCATCTGTGACAAAGATAGGATATGAAACCTTTATAAATTGCAGCAGCTTAACAAGTATTGAGATACCATCGAGTGTGGTAAGCATAGGTGAAAGGGCATTTATATCATGTAGCAAATTGAAAGGTATTAAGATACCATCGAGTGTAACGAGCATAGGTAATAAAGCATTTGCGGTATGTGAAAAGCTTGTTATTTGTTGTGAAGAAAATTCTGTTGCAAGACAATATGCTATAGATAATAAAATTCCATACAAGTCCTTTGAAGAGTGGGAACAGTTAATATGTGTTCATGATGATATACGTGTGTGTGAGCGTGTGGAAGCAACCTGTAACAAAACAGGAAATGAGGAATATTGGATTTGCAATGGGTGTGGGAAAATGTTCCTTGATGAAAATGCTGATACAGAAATTGATAGTATTCCGTTCCTGGAAGCATTAGGACATGAATACAATCTTTGTGCCACACCGTCAGAAGATGGGACATCAGGTTCAGTAGTATTTACCTGTAAAAGAGAAAACTGTAAAGAAAGCGATACCGGACATTGTGAAACTGTCACAATCACAGCACCAGATAAAGCAACGTTGGTGTTTGATGGCAATGCAAAGGAGGCAACAGTAAGCTGTTCTTCAAAGAATGTGCCTGAAAATACTCCAGAGATTGTTTATACCGGTAAGAACCTGACAAATGGGAAGCCTGTCAATGCGGGAACTTATACAGCGTCTATTACAATAGGAACTGGTGCAGATGCAGTATCTGCAAGTGTAACGTATGAGATTGCACAGATAGAGCTTACAGTAACAGGGGCAACTGCAAAGGACAGACCATATGACAGTGTATCGGATAAGGTCGATATTTCCGCTGTGTCAATATCCGGTGTAAGAGACGGTGAAGATGTTGCTGTTGATTTAACCGGATTACAGGGATCACTAGGCAGTGTAAAAGCAGGAAGTTACACGGAAGTGACATTGCCGGAGCTTACACTAACGGGAAAGGATGCGGCAAACTATAAACTTGTACTCCCATCTGGAACAGTAACGTTGTCAGATAGTGTGACCATCAGTAAAAAGGATGCTCAGATTACAGGGAATACAATAAAAAGAAAATATCTGTTCCTTCGTAAAAATAAGGAAGAGATTGACTTAAAAGACCTGCTTCCGGAAGATTGTGAAAATGTAACCTATGGGAATCCTGCTATATCCGGAGATATAACATATAGTGTTGCACCAAAGATAGAGGATGGGGTACTTACATATACGGTTGATAAAGGAATGGCAGGAAATGCAGGAACGATTCAGGTTCAGGTAGTTACAGATAATTATACAGATATAACTATTACCATACATACAGAATTGATGGATCAGATACCGACAGTATTACAATCCGGAACAACAATCCAATTGAAAAAATCTGTGCTGACATATGGGGAAACTATTTCAAAACTGGAATTTAGTGATGCTTTATTTGTGGACAAGGATGGAAAGAGAGTTGCGGGAACGCTTGCATGGAAGAATCCGTATAGCATGCCGGATACTGGAACAACGAGTGTGGCATGGATATTTACGCCGGACAGGGAAGAATATGCACCAGCGGAAGGTAAAATAACCATCAAGGTACAGAAAGCAAATCCGCAGGTAATAGAATTGCCGACAACTGCAGATCGGATCTATGATTCATCAAATACGCTTGCGGACAGCATACTTACAGGCGGAAAAGTAACAGGTGTGGACGGAAATGTGCTTGCGGGTACTTGGAGTTGGAAGAATATGGAAGAAGTTCCGGCAGTTGGTAATCATGGATACACTGCAGTATTCACACCGGAAGATACTGCGAATTATGAGATTGTGGAAACAAAGATAACGATTAGGGTAAATGAAGCACCGGTTGAGCCGACGCCGGACCCAGGTACGACACCGACACCGGACCCAGGTACGACACCGGCGCCGACGCCAGATTCGGATGCAACGGTGACAGCCGACGGTGTATATGTGGTAAGTCACACACGTAATCAGATTGTGGTAGGTCTGGTAACGAACAGATCACAGGATGTGGATGTAGAATATCGTTGGCTTGTATGTGATACTTCAGTAGATGCGGAAAGCTGGACAGAGATACAGGGCTGGACGAAAAACAATGAATGGCTGGATTGGAAGCCTGGCAAGGCAGGGGATTATGTCATCGTTGGACAGGCGCGTGTTGCAGGAAATGAAAACAGCCTGACCCAGAGTGCAATCGGAATTCAGCATCATCAGGAGATCAAGGGCAAATGTCAGATACCATACACCGGAGAAGGCGGCGGATATCTGATGGGGTTTGAGACATTTGATAATCCGGATGCTGGATATACATATGAGATGCTTGTGTTGGATTGTACGCTGTTGGTGCAGGGGAAAGATGCGTGGATCTGGACAACTGGAAGATGCCAGATCTCAGGAAATGCATTCTGGGCAGTTTGGCAGCCACAATATGGATATTATTGGACCCTGTTTCGTGTATACGATAAAAATGGAACGTTGATTGATCAAGAGTGTTATCCATTTGCAAATGCATATTAGATAGAGATCGGCGTTGCGATGAAAAATCGCGAACGCGTCACACCGGTCACAGAACGATTCTTTTTTACATTTTACGGAAATATCCAGTCAGCAAATGTGAAAACTTATATCAAGGTGTAAATAACCTGTGTGAATTGCAGGATATAAAGGCGGAAGGTGTACTTCAGTAACGAAGTACACCTTTCGATTTTTGAATATATAGATGCTGCAATGATCTTATAAAAAAGTATCAAAAATCCATTTTTTATCTATGTCATTATTCTACCACATAATTCAGATACAACAAGCAATACATCATAAAATAATTGGGATTTTAATGGAAAAAGAAAAGCGTGCGGATGAAAGATGGGCAGTTTGTAAAGAGCAAATTAACAAAAATAGAATTGAGGAATAATGAGTTGTGATTCTGCTTGTATTTTGGTACAATTATTTCGGATTTTGGCAAAAAATGAAGTTGCGGGGAGTTTACATGATGCAAAATATCCGAATAACAAATATATCGAAAGCGTATGGTGATAAGCAGGTGTTAAACTGTATCTCGAAAGAGTTCCCGTCGGGAGAAACTAGCGTGATCATGGGTGCGTCGGGCTGTGGCAAGACAACCCTGCTTCGGATTCTGCTCGGATTAGAAATGCAGGATAATGGAGAAGTGACCGGAATGCCGGAGAAGGCTGCCGTGTTATTTCAGGAAGACCGGCTGTGCGAGGATGCTTCTGCCTATGAGAATATCGCCCTTGTGCTGGAACGAAAAAGAACGCGTGCACAAAAGGATGCACAGCGCCGTAAGATAGAACGGGAAGCGGCACAGGTCGGAATCACGGCAGAAGACTTAAGGCAGAATATCATGGAACTAAGTGGTGGCATGCGGCGGCGGATTGCTCTGCTCCGGGCGTTGTTGTACGAGGCGGATTGCGTGGTTTTAGATGAACCATTCAAAGGCTTGGACGCTGCGACGAGGCAGATCGTGATGCAGTATGTGAAGGAAAAGACTGCTGGGAAGACAACATTTCTGGTGACACATGAGCAGGCAGAAGCCGATTTTTTCGGCGGGAATATCTGGAACCTTTCGCATGAAAATGAAAAATAAAATCGTGAGTAAAATTTTACTAAAAAAAGAGACGTAAATGATAGACGTCTCTTTTCTTATGTGGAAAAATACGATATAATTGTAGTGTGCGTGTTTGCGCACCAAATGGTGCTGGCAGCAAGTGTCAGATAACCGCAAAAACAAGAAAATAATATAAGAATTTTAATAAAGAAGGAGTGTTGAAATGAAGATTAATTATGTAGGAAATCAGGGCGATTTTACTATGGAGAATCCGGAGATGCTTAGTTATCTTTATTTTCCAATCGCAAATGAATCAGGGGTTATGAGTTCGGTTGCACCCGATCTCGCAGGCGACTCGAAGATGAGTCAGAATTCATTCCTTATGCCACCGGTGAGCTGTGAGAACTTGCACAATGACAAGTCATCCAGAAATGTATGGTGCAAGATCAACGGGAAGACACTCTGGTCACTCACTGGACGTTCCGCTGCCCAGCAGGCAGAACTTTTTACAGAGGACAAGGAGCCGACCTATTTGGAGGCAGGCTTTATGCATCACAAGATCACACGTACGTCTGAGAAAAACGGGGTGAAGGCATCTCTTTCCAGCGTATCCCCAATCAGCGGTGAGAAGCTCGAACTTCTGAAGGTAGAGCTTACAAATATTTCAGAGAAAGAAATGACCATGCAGGTCGTAACAGCGATTCCACTTTACGCAAGATCCGCAGACAATATCCGTGACCATCGTCATGTAACGGCTCTGCTTCATCGTATCACAACGAATGAGACAGGCATCCTTGTAAAGCCGACGATGACATTTGACGAGCGCGGACATAAGCGTAACGAAATCAACTATGGTGTGTTCGGTGGAAATGAGAACGAGACACCGATCGGCTATTATCCAATCGTGGAGGATTTCATCGGTGAGGGTGGTAATCTGGAGAACCCACGCGCACTTTACAAGAACCCGCTTGCACCATATGCGAAGGGCGAAGGCATCGACGGCTACGAAGCATTGGGCGGTGTTGTATTCGCAGAGAAGAAGGTTGCTGCCGGTGAGACAATCTCCTATGTGATCGCAATGGGCTATGGCGACAGCGCAGAGGAGCTTACAACGGCTGCGAACAAGTTCCTGAGTGTCAAGGCATTTGACAAGGCATGGGACGAGACAATCGCATACTGGCAGGAGAAGGTCAATGTCTCTTATCACACAGGCAACAAGGATTTCGACCAGTGGATGAAGTGGGTAAGCTTCCAGCCAATGCTGCGTCGAATCTATGGATGTTCGTTCCTTCCACATCATGATTATGGTAAGGGCGGCCGTGGATGGCGTGACCTGTGGCAGGATTGTCTGGCACTACTGATTATGAATCCGGATGGCGTGCGTCAGATGCTGATCGACAACTTCGGTGGTGTGCGTCTCGATGGTACAAACGCAACGATCATCGGAAGCAAGCAGGGCGAATTTATCGCTGATCGTAACGGTATCGCGCGTGTATGGATGGATCACGGCGTATGGCCATATCTGACAACGGAGCTTTATATCAATCAGACAGGAGACTTAGACATCCTGTTAGAAGAAAATACATATTTCAAGGATCTTCTGATCTGCCGTGGTGAGGATCGCGATACAGACTGGGATATCTCACAGGGCGAAAAGCAGAAGGATGCAGCAGGAAATGTATACTCCGGAACTTTGTTGGAGCATCTGTTGATCCAGAATCTGTCTTCGTTCTATGATGTTGGAGATCACAACGAGATCCGCCTGCGTGGTGCAGACTGGAATGATGCACTTGATATGGCTGCACAACGCGGCGAGAGTGTGGCATTTACAACGATGTACGCAGACAATATGGATCATATCGCAGGACTGCTTGCAGCATTTGAGGCATCCGGCAAAAAGACTGTGAAGATCGCAAAGGAGATGCAGCAGCTTCTCGTATCCGGTGCAGATCTGTATGAGGATGTAGCGAAGAAGCGTGAAGTTCTGATGAACTACTGCGAGACCTGTAGACATACACTTTCCGGCGAGAAGGTAGATATCTCCGTAGCAGAGCTTGCTGCAAACCTCAAGGAGAAGGCAGACTGGATGCGTGAGCATATCCGCAAGACCGAGTGGGTACAGACCGCGGAGGGCGATGGCTTCTTCAACGGTTATTATGATAACTCCGGCAATGCGGTTGAGGGCGATATCAATGGCGGTGTCCGCATGATGCTTACCTCACAGGTATTTACGATCATGTCGAAGACAGCAACCGACGAGCAGATCGCCGAGATCGTGAAGTCCGCAGATAAGTATCTGTATGATGCTTCTGTTGGCGGCTACCGTCTGAACACCGATTTCCATGAGGTAAAGATGGATCTTGGCCGTATGTTTGGATTTGCTTACGGACATAAGGAAAATGGTGCCGTGTTCTGCCACATGGCAACGATGTTTGGAAATGCACTTTATCAAAGAGGCTTCGCGAAGGAAGCGTATAAAGTATTTCATACATTATTTGAGCACTGCAACGATGTTGAGAAGAGCCGCATCTATCCGGGTGTGCCGGAGTATGTGGATGCCAAGGGACGTGGCGTGTATCACTATCTGACCGGTGCTGCAAGCTGGCTGCTTGTGACTGTGATTACACAGATGTTTGGTGTGCGCGGACAGATGGGAGATCTGGCATTCGTACCACAGCTTCTGCCGGAGCAGTTTGATGCAAATGGGGAAGCAGGACTTTCTATGATCTTTGCAGACAGAAATGTTAAGATTGTTATGAAGAATGCAGAGAAGAAGGCACCAGCCGATTACAAGGTAAGTGCAATCACAATCGATGGCGCTGCTTACGACTTTGCCGGAACACCAGTAATCAGGCGCGCAGACATCGAAGCACTTTCCAAGGATGCACAGCACACGATCGAAGTGACACTTGCTTAGACAAGGTAAAATGACAACATATTATTTTATTAATTTGTAGATAAGGTGATGGAACCATGTATAAGAAGATTATTGTTTCATAGAATACCAATTTATATGCAGACCATTGGAACACGTCAGCACTTAACGAGCTGCACCGGAAGAATGAAGGTGCAGGGAGTTTAGTGTCTGCTACGTGTGGAAGTGAGCGGGAGCGCGTCTGCAATAAATTGTGTATTCTATGGAACTGTCTTAATTAGAGGTTCCATCACCGGAACAGAAAGAAGGAAAAGAACATGGAAGGAATTGAAATTATAGATTTTCAGCCGGAAGGCTACAAACCACTTGTGGATTACGAAAGCTGGAGAGTCGCAGTCTTAAAGTTCTGCGACGATCTGCTGATCGAGAATGTAAAGACAATGCAGAAGCATTTATATACGGACGAGGTATTCGTACTGGTACAGGGACATTGCACATTGTTCCTTGCAGGCGAGGGCGACAAGCCGGGCAAGATCATAGCCGTACACATGGAGCCACACAAGATCTACAACATCAAGAAGGGCACATGGCATAACCATATCATGGATACGGACGGCGAGGTCGTAATCGTGGAAAACCGCGACACCTGCGACGACAACTCCCCAATCCTGCCACTCGACTCAGACCAATTAGTGGAATTGGCAAACGCAGCAAAGTAAAAATTGCAGTCAAAGATAAATTAGATTTATAAATAAAACAGGATAATTGTTCAAAAATGTATATCGAATGATGGATATTGCAGATTCTAAAGCAGACCATTGGAACACGTCAGCACTTAACGAGCTGCACCGGAAGAATGAGGGTGCAGGGAGTTTAGTGTCTGCTACGTGTGGAAGTGAGCGGGAGCGTGTCTGCGTAGAACTGTAATATCCATCATTCGTAGAGATGTAGATTACAATTATCCGTACGATTTAGAAAGGAAAAAATATGTTTGACAATAAGAACCGCTTTGTAATCGAAAACTACAACAAACAGTCCTGTTTCGCAAGCTTCCTCCCGGGCATCAGCGGCATCCACGGAACGCCACTCTGGAACTTCTACGTAAACCGTGGACAGGCAATCTGCAGCTTCGGCTCAGAGAACAAAGATCATTCCATCATGGAATTTTATCCGGCACATCAGTCCTACCAGTTTACAAAGACGATGGGCTTCCGTACATTTCTGAAGGTAGACGGAACATTTTATGAGCCATTTGTGGACGACGATATGCCACATAAGATGTACATCGGCATGAACGAACTGGAGATCGAAGAGACAAACGAAGCGCTCGGTATCAAAGTAAACGTTTTGTATTATACAATGCCGAACGAGCGTCTCGGCGGTCTGGTCCGTACCGTGACGATTACGAATCTCTCCGGTGTGAAGAAGGATGTGGAAGTGTTAGATGGTATGCCGGCACTGCTTCCATATGGTATTGCATTAAAGGATATGAAGGAGACGGCACAGACGACCAAGGCGTGGATGCAGGTCGAGGATGTAAACGAGAAACTGCCATATTACCGTGTGCGTATCGCGCTTGCCGATGCGGCAGAGGTTTCCGAGGTAGAGGCAGGAAACTTCATGGTATCTGTGAACAAGGATGGCGGGAAGCTTCCGATCATCGCCGATCCGGAACTGATCTTTGATTACGATACAAGTCTGGCAAAACCGGTGAATTTCTATAAGACAGAGGTGCTTGCACTTGCGGCGGAGCATCAGCTGTGCGCCAATCAGGTACCGGCAGGGTTTGCGTGTGCACATGAGGAGATTGCAGATAGCTACACGGTCTACTCTGTATATGGTCAGGCGGGCACGAAGGAACTGTTCCATACATTTGCAGATGCAGGTTTGGATGCGGCATATTTTGCAAGAAAGCATGAAGAAAATGATGCGATCATCAACGAACTTGCAGATACGATCGCAACGACAACGGCAGATCCTGTCTTCGATGCGTACTGCAAGCAGACATACATTGACAACGTCCTGCGTGGCGGATATCCGGTGAAGCTTCCGGGCGGACATATCTTCTATGTATATTCCAGAAAGCACGGCGATGTGGAGCGTGATTACAATTTCTTCTCCATGCTTCCGGAATATTATTCACAGGGAAATGGAAACTTCCGTGATGTAAACCAGAACCGCCGGAGCGATATCTATTTTGCAAACTTCGTCGGCGATTACAATATCAAGGTATTTTACGATCTGTTACAGTTGGATGGCTACAATCCATTGCAGGTAAAGCAGATTACATACTCATTAAAGCCGGAGGCAGAAGCAGAAGTGCTCTCTTATGTAACGGAGCATGTAGATGTTCTGAAGGATTTATTTGCAAAGCCGTTTACACCGGGTAAATTATATGCGCAGATTTACAATAAGAAGGTTGGACTTACCATCGAGGAAGATGCGTTCTTTGCAGTTGTGATGGAACATAGTGTCGAAAATCTGAATGCAGATTTCGGTGAGGGTTACTGGAGTGACCACTGGACATACAATCTTGATCTTGTGGACGCATATCTGTCTGTCTATCCGGAGAAGGAAGAGGCAATGCTCTTTGATGAGAAGGATTACACCTACTATGAGTCAAAGGCAACTGTGCTTCCACGTGTGAAGCGGTATGTCAAGACAGAGAAGGGTGTCAGACAGTACCATTCCATCGACGAGGAGAAGAAGGCAGAGGTAACCTTCGACAAGGCACGTACCGCATATGGAAAGGGTGAGGTCTATACTTCAAACCTTGCAACGAAGCTCGTGCTGATGAGTACACTCAAGTTCGATGCGCTTGATATGAAGGGGATCGGTGTCGAGATGGAAGGTGGAAAACCGGGCTGGTATGACGCATTAAATGGTCTGCCGGGCTTGTTCGGTTCTTCTGTCTGTGAGACGTATGAGTTACAGCGGATGCTGTTGTTCCTGCGTGAGGAACTTGCGAAGTTTGACCGTGCGGTAGACGTTCCGGCAGAGCTTGCCGGGCTGATTGAAAAGACAGATGCAGCACTTAAGAATTATACAAAGGGCGGGGATCGCCTGGCAGTCTGGAATGCAGTCAATATCGCGAAGGAAGCGTATCGTGAGAAGACCGCATTTGGCATTGACGGAAAAGAAGAGACGATTCCGGCTGCGAAGCTTGTGGCAATTCTTGACCGCATGATCGCATATGTAGAAGAAGGTATCGAGCTTGGATGTGCGATGAAGGATGGTGTTGCACCGGCATATATGGCATACAGTATGTCGGATTACACAGAGAAGGATGGTGTGATCACACCGGAGAATCTGCAGGTGGTTGATATCCCATTGTTCTTGGAGGGACCGGTCCGTTACCTGAAGCTGCCACAGACACACGAGGCGAAGGAAGCACTTTACGAGAAGGTGAAGGCTTCAGATATGTATGATAAGAAGCTTGATATGTACAAGGTCAATGCACCGCTTACAAAATGTTCTTACGAGATTGGTCGTGCACGTGCATTCTCCCCGGGCTGGCTGGAGAACGAATCCATCTGGCTGCATATGGAGTACAAATATTTATTGGAGCTGCTCAAATCCGGACTTTACGAAGAATATTTTGCAGACTTAAAGAAGATGGGTGTTCCGTTCCTGCCTTACGAGACATACGGCAGAAGTCCGCTCGAGAATTCTTCCTTCTTAGTCAGCTCTGCAAACTTCAATGAGAAGATTCACGGAAAGGGCTTTGTCGCAAGACTGAGTGGTTCAACCGCAGAGTTCTTACAGATGTGGGAGCTTATGATGAACGGCGAGAAGTTATTTACAATGCAGGATGGCCAGCTTACATTTAAGCTTGCACCGGCAATCCCGGCATATCTTGTGAAGGATGAAGGCAAGGTAGAGGCAACACTGTTTGGCAGGATTAAAGTTGTGTATGACTGTGGAGGCAAGCGGGATCTGATTCCGGGACAGTATGCGGTTACAAAGTACGAACTTGTGGCAGCTGACGGAAGGGAAGAGATCTGCGAGGGAGCAGTTGTATCCGGAGAAGCGGCACAGCGAGTAAGAGATGGAAAAGTTGCAGAAATCCGCGTAACAATCCGGTAAAAGAAAGTGCGTGACAAGAACGCAATAATTATATATAATAAAAAACAATTATGTGATATAAATTTAGATCACTATAAAAACAGTGTCGCATCGGAAATCATTGATTTGCTTCCGGTGCGACTGTCGTGTTTTTGAAAATGTCAAAAAGAGGAATTATGTACGCAGAAGAACAAAGAAGAAGAGCGTTGAGTCTGCTCGCAAATTTGATCATATGGGTGTTCGAGGCAGTATCGTTTGGCGTAATCTGGTTTGGCGAATATCATAACCCGTTATTTTTTCGTGGAAATTATGTTGTCATTGGATTGTATGCAATATTTATTTTTCTAATCACAAAAAGCTTCAATGGCTACAAGCTAAGCTATATGCGTGTGCTGGATCTGTGCCTGTCACATGGACTTGCGGTTATGATTGGCGGTGCGGTTGCCTATATTTTTATCTGTATGGTGTCACGTGACTATATGAATGTACTTCCGGTTATCATAATGGTGATCATACAGATCGTATTTGAGACATTGTGGGTGATATTAATCCAGCATATTTATATACTGTTATTCCCGCCACGGCAGCTGATCGTAATCTACGGGAATTATCCGCCGGAGAACTTCCTGCTCAAAATCAATGCCAGGCGTGACCGGTATCAGATCTGTGAGGTGTTAAATTATCAGCAGGGTATGGAGAAGATTCAGCAGGACGTGTTGGATTTTGAGGGCGTTGTGCTGTATGATCTTCCCTCGGAAGACAGAAACAATATTCTAAAATATTGCTTTAAACATTCTATCCGGACGTATGTTATTCCGAAGATCACGGATATCATAATGAAAGGCTCGGACGATATGCATCTGGTAGATACACCGGTATTTTTGTCGCGAAATATTGGTTTGCAGGCAGATCAGAGATTTTTCAAGCGGACAACAGACTTGATTATCTCAGGAGTCGGAATCTTGATTGCATCTCCGATCATGCTGATTATAGCAATTGCAATCAAGGCGTACGATCATGGCCCGGTATTTTACCGGCAGGTGCGTCTGACACGCGGCGGTAAGCCATTTATGATCTATAAATTCCGAAGCATGCGGATTGATGCAGAGGCAAACGGTGCGCAGCTGGCGAAGAAAGATGATGACCGTATCACACCGGTAGGAAAGGTGTTACGGAATCTTCATCTGGATGAGCTTCCACAGCTTTTCAACGTGTTTGTCGGTGACATGTCGATGGTAGGACCGCGTCCGGAACGACCGGAGATCTTTGAAAAATATGAGGAATCTGTACCGGATTTTGATTTCCGTCTGAAGGTAAAGGCGGGACTGACCGGATACGCGCAGGTGTATGGAAAATATAACACCACACCAATCGATAAGCTGAAACTGGATCTGACCTATATTCAGGAATATTCCTATCGGTTGGATCTGAAATTATTGCTTTTGACCTTCCGTATCGTATTCCGCAAGGAAAGCTCGGAAGGTGTGGATAAGAACCAGCAGACTGCATTAAAGGAAAAAAACGAGAAAGGATAAGGGTATCGCACATGAACGTAGCAGTGATTATTGCCGGAGGCTCCGGACATAGAATGGGACAGGATATCCCAAAACAGTTTATCAATGTATATGACAAGCCTGTTTTGATCTATACATTAGAGAGTTTTCAGAGAAATGATCTGATCGATGCGATTGAGGTTGTCTGTATTGACGGCTGGCACAATGTATTATGGGCATATGCCAAGCAGTTTAATATCACAAAAGTAAAATGGGTGATCTCCGGAGGAAACAGCGCGCAGGAGTCTATTCGAAATGGTGTCTATAATCTGAAGGATGTCTGTTCTTCGGATGACAATATCATCATTCATGATGGTATCCGTCCGTTGGTAGATGACGAGGTGTTGGAGGATGTCATTGCAAAATGTAATGAGTTTGGAAATGGTGTGACTTCCCTGCCTTACAATGAGCAGATTTTTGTAATCGACGATGAGGCATCCACAACCCAATATATTCCGCGTGAGACGCTGCGTCGTGTATCAACACCACAGGCGTATAAGTTTGATAAGCTTGTGTGGGCGTATGAGAAGGCGTTTGCAGAAGAAATCGGAATTTATGGATCTTCTTATACGAATACGATGATGGTAGAGCTTGGTGAACGGTTGTATTTTGCAAAAGGCTCAGACAAGAATATCAAGCTTACGACCAAAGATGATTTAGAGATCTTCAAGGGGTATCTGACCGCAGAGAAAGATAAGTGGCTGAAATAGGAGATATGAAAATGCATTTATATGACAGTGAACTTTATATGCAGGATGTATGTGCGGTAGCAAGCATGCTTCAGGTACAGGAACTTGCAGATGCATCGGTGCTGATCTCCGGAGGAACCGGCATGATTGGCAGTTTTCTGATCGATGCGCTTTTATATGCAAACAAGAACTATCAGGCACAGACAGAGATTTATATATTGGGCAGAAATGAGGAGAAAGCGATTGCACGGTTTGCAGATTATGCGAATTCTCCACAGTTTCATTTTATTAAACAGGATATCAACGAGAAAGTAGTCGGGAATCCTGCATTGCCGGTAAAGATAGACTATGTGATCCATGCGGCGAGCAACACGCATCCGGTTGCCTATGCAAGCGATCCAATTGGAACAATCACGGCAAATGTATTTGGTACGCAGTATCTGCTTGACTATGCGAAAGAAGCAGGCTGTAAACGGTTCGTATTTTTATCTTCTGTTGAGATCTATGGGGAAAACCGTGGCGATACGGATAAGTTTGCAGAGGATTATCTTGGTTATATCGACTGTAACACGATGCGCGCCGGGTATCCGGAGAGTAAGCGGACGGGCGAAGCATTGTGTCAGGCATACCGCAAACAAAAGGAGATGGATGTGGTGATTCCACGACTGTCCCGGGTGTATGGCCCGACGATGCTGATGAGTGATACAAAGGCGTTATCCCAGTTCATCTTAAAGAGTGTGAAACGGGAAGATATCGTGTTAAAGAGCGAGGGAACACAGGAGTTTTCGTATGCCTATGTGGCAGACTGTGTCGCAGGCATTCTTGCTGTTATGATGGATGGAAAAGACGGCGAGGCGTACAATATCTGTTCCAAAGATTCGGATGTGCAGCTTCGGGAAGTGGCGAAGCATCTGGCGGAGCTTGCAGACAGACAGGTCGTGTTTGACTTACCGGATGCGACGGAGCAGGCTGGCTATTCGAAGGCGACCAAGGCAACACTTGACACGACAAAGCTTGAGACAGAGCTTGGTTTTGTGCCGCAATACGATATGAAGACCGGACTTTCCCACACCGTACAGGTGCTTCGGGAAATCATGTAGACAGGGAATAGGAAAAATATGGGAACAAAAATCAAGGAGTTTCGTCAATATAACAATTTATTTACGGAGCTTGTCAGAAAAGGAATCAAATTAAAATACAGACGATCCTATCTCGGAATCGTCTGGTCGATGATTGAACCATTGCTTACAATGATTGTATTGACATTGGTGTTTGGTACACTGCTTGGACACAAGGAAAAATCATTTCCGGTCTATATCCTGACCGGGCGGCTGATGTATACGTTATTTTCACAGTCGACAACCTCTGCCTTAAAGTCCATCCGGCAAAATGAGGCGATGATCAAGAAGGTATATGTTCCAAAATACCTGTATCCGCTTGCGAATATCTGTTTCAATTACATTTTGTTTCTGATTTCGCTTGTTGTGCTTGCGGTTGTGGCACTGGTGTTGGGCGTGTTCCCGACCTGGCGTACACTGCTTGCTATCGTACCGTTGCTTAACCTGTTTTTACTGTCCATCGGTGTCGGCATGATACTGGCAACAATCGGCGTGTATTTCCGGGATATGGAATATCTGTGGAATGTTGCACTGATGCTTATCATGTATACCTGTGCGATTTTCTACTATCCAAAAAAAATCCTGAACAGTAATGTCAGCTGGATCCTGAAATTTAATCCGTTGTTCTGCATTATCAACAATTTCCGAAATTGTGTGTTTGGAAGAGCGATGAGTGCACATATGCTGATCTATTCGTTTACATTTGCGTTTGTCTGCATCATAGTTGGACTTGTTGTGTTTAATAAGAAACAGGATCAGTTTATTCTGCATCTGTAAAGCATGGGAGGCGGTATCGTGAGTGAAGAGACAAGAAAAGATGTAATTACATTATCCCATGTAGGCATGGAGTTTCATTTGAACAAAGAAAAGGTGGACAGCCTGAAGGAATATTTTATCAAGCTTGTGAAGCATGATATTGCATATACGGAGTTCTGGGCACTGAAAGATGTAACTTTTTCTGTGAAGCAGGGCGATCGCGTTGGTATCCTCGGGTTGAACGGCGCCGGAAAATCGACACTGATGAAAGTGATTGCAGGTGTTTTTAAACCGACAGAAGGAACGATTGAGAAAACGGGTGTACTTGCACCGATGATCGAGCTTGGTGCCGGGTTTGATATGCAGTATACCGGAGCGGAAAATATTTTCCTTTATGGAGCAGTGCTTGGACACTCACGCAAATTCATGGAAGAGAAATTCGATGAGATCGTGGAGTTCTCCGAGCTTGGAAAGTTTATTGATGTACCGTTAAAGAATTATTCTTCCGGAATGAAGGCAAGACTCGGATTTTCAATTGCAACCGTGGTTCGTCCGGATATTCTGATCCTGGATGAAGTGTTGTCGGTAGGGGATGCGAAATTCCGTAAAAAAAGCGAGAAGAAACTGGTTGATATGATGGATACCGGTGTGACGGTACTTTTTGTATCGCATAATTTGGATCAGGTGAAGCGTATCTGCAATAAGGCTATGATTCTGGAGCATGGTGAGATGAAAGCATTTGGAGATATCGATGAGATAGCTCCGGTCTATGAAGAGATGATTGAGTAATATGGTTTTTTTTATCAGACAGATTATAAAAATGATGGCACAGCATGTGCTGTTTCCAATCTATTATTTCTTTTGCTGCCGGAAACCAGTGAGAAAAGGTCTGGTTGTGTTCGCGGATGAACATAAGACAGTATGCCCGTCATCGATGCAGCGTCTGCACGACGCGCTGCTTTTGCAGCACAGTTTTACGGTAATGGATGATTTCTTTGATTTACAGGCTTTGTCTGCACTTTCGGGGATGCGGCGGATGCTTGCATTTATGAAGCTCTATGCACAGGCAGAGTTTGTTATTTTGCAGGATAATTTTCTTCCGGTTTCGTCATGCCGAAAGCGTAAAGGAACAAAAGTAATCCAGCTCTGGCATGGTTGTGGTGCGTTTAAGCGGTTTGGATATGATGCAAAGGATGATATTCCAAGGGTTTACAAAGGAAACGTCTATAAAAACTATGACCTTGTGACTGTGAGCAGTCCATATTGCCGCCCGTTTTTTACGTCGGCGATGCGGATTAAGCATCCCGATATAGTACAGGCATACGGAAGCAGTTATACCGATTGTTATTTTGATGAAGCATATAAGCATGCGATGCGGGAAAAATTCGAGCGGATTTACGGTGTGAAGGACGGAAGAACCGTGATTGTGTGGGCGCCGACGTTCCGGGGTAATGCCGGACAACAAAATGCAGGTGAACGGACAATCGGTGAAACGTGGATTGACCGGCTTGCAGAAAATCCGGCGTATCTTGTGATAAAAAGTCTGCATCCGCATATGATGAAACGGGGAGAATTGCAGGCGATGACAACGGGTGAACTTTTGTTTTCCGCAGATATGCTGATTACAGATTATTCATCTGTGATGTTTGAATATTTGTTATTAGACCGGCCACTGCTGTTGTTTGCACCTGACCTGGAAGTATACAGACAGGCACGTGGATGGTATCTGGACTATAAAGAATTGCCGGGACGTATTGTGACACAGGGAGAGACACTTGCGTCTGCTGTGGCAGAGATATTACAGGAGGATCCTTATAAAGAAGGACGAAAAGAATTTGGTGCTCGTTATATGAGCCGGTGCGATGGTAACGCGACGAGACGGCTGGTGCACTACATGATACATGAGGAGACAAAGAAAAACGATGTTGAAAAGCTTGTTTAAGAGATTTAAGAAAACGATTGTATTTAAGACGATTCAGAAAACCATTCCATACCGGGCACTTCGAAAGGTTTATCGTATGTGCAGAAAGCAGATCCGAAAAATCTACCGTTATGAGATGCTTCGGAAGCATTATCCGAAGCTTTATAATAAGTATGCGGCAAGACCGGTCAACGAGAAGAAGGTTGTCTTTATTGAGGTGCGGGAAAGCAAGATCAGCGACAGCTTTTCTCTGATGTATAAGAAAGTTCAGGAAGAACACAAATACGAGATTCATACGCATTTCCTGCGCAGCGGGTTTTCAAAACGCAAGGACTATCGGCATGCCTGTGAGGCAATGATTACGGATATTGCAGATGCAAAGTATATTTTCTTAAATGAATCTTCAGATGTGATCGCGGCGTTGCCGATGCGGAAGGAGACGATCGTGACGCAGCTCTGGCATGGCTGTGGTGCTTTCAAGAAGTTTGGCATGAGTACCGCAGAACTGATCTTTGGCGATGACAGAAAGACACTGGAAAAATATCCGTATCACGGAAATTATACGTATGTGACAGTCAGTTCCCCAGAGGTTGTATGGGCATATGAGGAGGCAATGTCCCTGCAGGATAAAAAGGGTGTAGTTGTTCCAACCGGTATTTCCCGTTCAGATATCTTCTATGATGAAGATGCGAAAAAGGCAGCGAAAGAAAAACTGCTCTCTGTGGTTCCACAGGCAAAGGGCAAGAAAGTGATTTTGTATGCCCCGACGTTCCGCGGCAGAGTAGCACGTGCAAAGACACCGAACGAGCTGGACATCGCAGCGTTTGGTGATGCACTCGGAAAAGACTATATATTACTGTTCAAACTGCATCCGTTTGTGAAGAAACGGACAGCGATTCCAGAGGGGTATGAGGACTTTGCATTTGATCTGACTGATGATATGAGCATTGAGGAGCTGTTGTTTGTGGCAGATATCTGTATATCAGATTATTCTTCCCTTGTATTTGAATATTCACTGTTCGAGAAGCCGATGATCTTCTTTGCATTTGACCTGGATAATTATTATGACTGGCGAGGGTTTTACTATGATTATAAGGATTTTGTCCCGGGACCGATTCATACAACAACGGAAGAAATGATCGAGTATATCCAGCATGTGGATGAGCGGTTTGATAAGAAAAAGGTACAGGAATTCCGTCAGAAATTTATGAGTGCATGTGACGGACATGCAACAGAACGTATTATGAAGATGATGTTTGGAGAGTAAGCATGGTTTCGGTGATTATTCCGGTTTACAATGCAAAACAATTTGTGTGTGAGGCACTTGCTTCGGCGGTGGCACAGACGTATGTACAGGAAGTGCTTCTGATTGATGACTGTTCTACGGATGGATCCATGGAGGCAGTGCAGACATGGCTGGATGCACATTCTGCACAGACGGAAGGAGTTTCCGTCCGCCTGTTGAAAAATCCGAAGAATATCGGTGTCGCAGAGACGCGGAACCGGGGTGTGAATGAGGCGGAAGGATGTTATGTGGCATTTCTGGATGCAGATGACCGGTTTGTTGCCGGAAAGCTGGAAAAACAGGTGAAGCTGCTGGAACAGACGGGTGCGTGCCTGTGCAACACTGCACGTGTGCTCATGCGGCCGGATGGAAGTCTGACACAGATTGTGGTGCATACACCGGAGAAAATCACGCTTGCAGATCTCGAAAAGACAAATGTGATCAACTGTTCTTCTGTCGTTGCGCGCCGGGAGGTTATGTTACAGTTTCCGATGGAACACAGTGAGGTACATGAGGATTATCTGACCTGGCTTAGGATGCTGCGGACATATCCGTTTGCGGTTGGAATCGATGAACCACTATTGGAATACCGGTTGTCTGAAAATGGAAAATCCAGAAATAAATGGAAATCGGCCCATATGACGTATCGTACATATCGGCTGGCAGGGTATTCTGTGTGGAAATCATGCAGGATGTTTGGCAGTTATATGGTGAATGGTTTGAAAAAGTATGTGAAGTGTTAAAAATTCACGGTATTTTCAAATTGTTCGGGGAATCAAAGATTGATTTTAAAAGCGAGATGCGATATGATAAGAAAGAACGGCTTTGCCGAATAAAGGTTTGAGAGGTATGGATATGGTTGACGAGAAGAAAACCATCCTTATGACGAAGCTTGCGATATTTGAGAAAAGAGAGAAGAACAAAAGCTTGGTTGTGAGTAAATATTATAGAAGTGATTATGTCCGTTACAACGTATTAAAGACATGGGTAGCAGTGACCGTTCTGTATTGGTGTGTCATTGCAGGATATATATTCATGACGTTTGACAGCGTTCTGGAGAAACTGAATGACCTTGATTATTTCGCAGTCGTATACAAGATGCTTGGTGGTTATGCGATTATCTGTGCAATTTATTTTCTGTTTGCGTTTATCTTGTACAATTACCGGTATAAGAAAGCGAAAGATGGTCTGGTACAGTATAATATTAACCTGAAGAAGCTGATTCATGCGGATGATCCGCCGGAGCAGAGACGCCGTATGGTGGATGAATCAAAGCGTGCAACCGATGATGTTTCCGCAGCCAGAAATCATGCTCCGAAGGCAAATTCCCGTGCAAATGTCAGTCGTTCGGAGATGATACAGCGGCAGCTGCAGGCACAGCAGGAACAAAAGAATCAGGAGATTATTGAGAACGTAAAGCGTCGGAATGAGCGGATTTCTGCACAACAGCAGGAGAAAGCACAGAGGCAGCAGGAGATGGAAGAAGAACGGCGTCGGATCCGTGCACGCCGGGAACAATTGGAACGGGAACAGCTGCAACGCATCAGACAGGAACAGCAGAGTATGTACCGGGAAAATCATGTCTATAATACAAATACACCGGATGGTGCAGGAAGGGGAGACAAATAAATGACTGGAATGATAGCAGTAAGAAATTCGATACGCGATTTTTTGAGAAAATATGATGAGGTGGCGACTCCGATCATCCGGTTTATCTTTTCATTCATTATGTTTTCCTGTATCAACTCATTGTTTGGTTACAGCGAGTTTTTACACAGAGGTGTGATTACATTTTTGCTGTCCGTGATTAGCGCACTTGTGACAGGCCCTGTCGTAGTTTTTCTGGCGGGCGTTGTCGTGGCAGTTCATTGCTTTTCTGTATCTATGGATATAGGTGTGCTGTGTCTGCTGCTTTTTCTGATTATGTATTGTGCGTATATCCGGATGTTTCAGAATACCGGATATGTATTGGCACTGGTGCCGATTCTGTATATGTTGAAGATTCCGTTTGCGGCTCCGGTTATGGTTGCGATTTTTGCAGGATTTTCCGGTGCAGTTCCAGCAGCATTTGGCGTGGTAATTTATTATTTTTCACAGTATGTAAAGGAAGCAAGAGCCACAATCCTTTTGGGCGAGGATGCTGGTTTTCAGGGGTATTCTTATATAGTCAATGGTTTGATGAAGGATAAGGTAATGTTGCTTGCCGTCATTGCATTTGCCATTGTGGTAATGGTAACTTCTCTGATTCATCGGCTGAATTTTGATTATGCATGGTATGTTGCAATTGGTGTGGGAAGTGTATTTACGATTCTTGTATTTTTAATATGTGGTATGATGGTTGATGTCAGCGTTCCGGCAGGAAGCCTTGTGCTTGGAGCAATTCTTGGCGGTGTGCTTGGTGTCGTCGTGCAGATGTGCAAGAGTGTCATTGATTACTCACATAAAGAGTCTGTACAATTTGAAGATGATGATTATTATTACTATGTAAAAGCGATTCCGAAGGTTGGAGAAGCCCAGAGAAAACTTGTAAAAACAATGACGGATGAAGATGTTGTGGAAGAAGTGAAGAAACAGCCACGTTCACAACAGAGTGTAAATAGTCAGGCAAGACAGTCACGCCCACAGCAGGGGGCAAATGGTCAGGCAAGACAGCCACGTCCACAGCAGAGTGCAAATGGTCAGGCAAGACAGCCACGTCCACAGCAGGGGACAAATGGTCAGGCAAGACAGCCACGTCCACAGCAGGGGGCGAATAGTCAGGCAAGACAGCCTCGTCCAAAGCAGAACCGTAACAATGGGCAGACAAATCGATAAGGACTAGCGATGGTTAAGGGGTGTTAGTTTGAAAAAGTTACTCACAGCATTAAGTGTATATTTTGATTGGTTTTACATACCAAAGATTCATGTCACGGATATCATTGAGATTATTATTCTGTCATATGTAATTTACCATATCATGATCTGGTTTAAAAAGACACGGGCATGGACCTTGTTCAAAGGAATTGTTGTGTTGTTTATCTTTGTCGGACTGGCAACTCTTTTTCGTTTGAATACGATTTTATGGATCTTCCGGAATACGATCAGTGTCGGTATTATCGCTGTGATTATTCTGTTCCAGCCAGAATTGCGTCGGGCACTGGAGGAACTGGGACGAAAGAAGATCTTTACAGATGTTTTGACACGGGATGACAAAAATCTGTATCTCGAACGTGTGAACAATCATACAATTGACGAACTGGTTGCAGCTTCTATTGATATGGGAAAAGTAAAAACTGGTGCATTGATTGTGATTGAACAGGATGTTGCACTCGGAGAATATGAAAATACAGGTATTCTAGTTGATGCGGCTCTGACAAGACAGCTTCTGATCAATATTTTTGAGCATAATACACCATTGCATGATGGTGCGGTCATCATACGGGATAACCGGGTGCTTGCGGCAACCTGTTATCTGCCACTTACAGACCGTATTGATCTGAACAAGGCACTTGGAACAAGACACCGGGCGGCCGTTGGTATCAGTGAAGTGTCTGACAGTATGACGATTGTTGTATCGGAGGAGACAGGTGAGATTTCCATAGCGTATGGTGGAACCCTGTATCGGAATCTGGATGCAATTGAACTTCGAAAGAAATTGACCTCTTTACAGCCGGTAGTTCCGGAGCACAGACGTGCGAGACTGCGGAAAGGGGGCAAAAAAAATGGAAAAAAATAAGAAAGAGATTGGGCATATCGGGTATAAAATTGCCGCTGTTTTACTTGCAATCGTTGCATGGCTTGCTGTCGCGAATATTTCGGATTATCAGACAACAAGAGAGATATCAGACATTCCGGTAACACAGATTAATGGTGATGTGCTGGATGAGCTGGATCAGGTCTATGACGTTGTGAGTGGGGATACGGTTGATATCATTGTGAAAGGACGGCGCTCTGTGGTTGGAACTCTTGGCAGGGAGGATTTCACTGCCATCGCAGATCTGTCAACAATGTCCATTACGAATACAGTGACGGTCTCTGTGGAAGCCAAAAGCAGCTCTGTGAAAGATGAAATCAGTATTACCTGTGTGGATAATACAATGAAGTTAAATCTGGAAGAGAAAGTGACACAGCAATTTCCGATTAAGGTGGTCACAACTGGCAGTACAAAAAATGGGTTTGCGGTAAGTGGAACTTCGTCTACGCCGAATATTGTCAAGGTTGATGGACCGAAGAGTGCTGTGGAAAAAATCACGGAGATACGTGCTTCCGTAGATGTGGATCAGAGAAATGCAAGTTTTGAAACGGAACCAGAGCTTCATATCTATGATGCCTATGGGGAAGAAATTACAAATGATAAGATTACGCTGGATGTTTCATCCGCAAAGGTAAGTGTTGAGATTTATGCAACCAAGACGGTACCAATCGAGATTAATCTGCGTGGAACCCCGGGGGAGGGTTACGGTGTGGAAGGAGTCGTATATCAGCCGCAGAATGTAGAATTGGTTGGTCCGGCAGAGGCGTTGGCGAAGATTGAGACTGTGGAAGTGGATGATGTATCTGTGAGTGGTATGACAGAGGATTATCAGACAGATGTAGATATACGGGATTATTTGCCGGATGGGGTTTCAGTTGTGAATATCCCGCCGGAAATCACAGTGAATATATCCATTACAAAGTTGGAGGATAAGAAGCTGACTGTGACAGTAAACAGCTTTGTGCTTGACAAGCAGGTGGATGGTTATCAGTATGAGATTACATTGAACAACTTTACAATCACAGCATCCGGATTCTCAGATGTCGTATCAAAGCTGACGCTGGACGATATTGTTCCAACGATTGATTGTTCCGGACTTCCGGTAGGAAATCATGGTAATGTGACAGTGACTCTGAGGCAATTGGAGGGTGTTACATATGAGATGAGTGGTACGGTCAGTGTGAATGTCACAACTACAGAGGAATAAAGATTCATTGGTGATAGATGGTTGATCCGCCGGATGGAGGATTGCAAAGAAGAAAGAAGCGTGAGTATATGGCACAGGAAAAGATAGAACAATTCAAGGAAGCCGTTGCACAGTGTAATTCAATTGTATTCTTTGGAGGTGCCGGCGTATCAACGGAGAGTGGGATTCCGGATTTCCGAAGCACGGATGGTCTGTATAACCAGAAGTATAAATATCCGCCGGAGACGATTGTAAGCCACAGCTTTTATATGCAGCGGACAGAAGAGTTTTATGAGTTTTACAAGGACAAGATGCTGTTCCCGCAGGCACAGCCAAATGCCGCACATAAGAAGCTTGCCGAATTGGAGCAGGCGGGGAAATTGAAGGCAGTCATCACGCAGAATATTGATGGACTGCATCAGGCTGCAGGAAGCAAAGAAGTGCTGGAGCTTCATGGATCGGTGCATCGGAATTATTGTACAAAATGCAGGAAATTTTTCCCGCTTTCGTATATTGTGGAATCAAAAGGAATTCCGACATGTGACGAATGTGGCGCAATTATCAAACCGGACGTTGTTCTGTATGAGGAGGGACTCGACCAGAGTATCCTGACGCGCTCCATCAATCATATTGCGAAGGCAGATATGCTGATTATCGGTGGTACATCGTTAGCTGTATATCCGGCAGCAGGGCTGATTGATTATTTCCATGGTAAATATCTGGTTGTGATCAACATGGCATCAACTCCACGTGATTCCTATGCGGATATCGTCATCAATGGAAAGATCGGAGAGGTACTATCTCAAATTGAGGTCTGAGGCAGGACTTGACAGACAAAAACGATGGTGCTAAAGTACAGTTGTGTTTAAAAGTAAATAAATATTTACTCGGGGCGGGGTGTGATTCCCCACCGGCGGTATAGCCCGCGCGCAGTGATGCATGATTTGGTGAGATTCCAAAGCCGACAGTATAGTCTGGATGAGAGAGTAAGGATAAGAGAAGCAGGAGAAAATGGCAGCATGCATCATAAAACACCATGAAAGCCATTTGATTTGAATGCAGATAGAAGTCTGAAACCCCGGTACATAGCGATATGTGACCGGGGTTTGATTTTTGAAGATAATCGACAAAATACAAGCACTGATACAAGCTTGCCTGCAATTGTGGCAGCAGGCATTGATTAGTGAATACAACGAAGAAGGTGAGAAAGTGGCATACAAACAGGAATATATGGAGCTTGCAATCGAGCTTGCGAAAAAAGGAACCGGTGCAGTCAATCCGAATCCACTTGTGGGTGCGGTAATCGTGAAGGATGACCGGATCATCGGACAGGGGTATCATGCCAGATACGGTGATCTGCATGCAGAACGGGCGGCGTTTGCAAGTCTTACCGAGGATGCGGCAGGTGCGGAAATGTATGTGACGCTGGAGCCGTGCTGCCATTATGGCAAACAGCCACCGTGCACGCTTGCAATCGTGGAACACGGCATCAAAAAAGTCTATGTTGGCAGTGATGATCCGAATGAGAAGGTGGCAGGAAAAGGAATCGCATTTTTGCGGGAGCATGGCGTCGAGGTAGAAACCGGCGTGATGAAGGATGCCTGCGATGCGATTAATTCGGTATTCTTCCACTATATAACGACAAAGTTACCATATGTAGTTATGAAATATGCGATGTCGATGGACGGCAAGATTGCGGCATATACCGGCAAGAGCAAGTGGATTACCGGGGATGCGGCAAGACAGCATGTGCAGGAGACAAGAAACTGGCTCAAAGGAATCATGGTCGGCTGCAATACGGTCTTACAGGATGATCCGGCACTGACCTGTCGGATCGAAGGTGGAAGGAATCCAGTCCGTATTGTCTGTGACAGTCATCTTCGAATCCCGGCTGACTGTCAGGTGGTACGGACGGCGGTGGATGTTCCAACAATCGTGGCAACACTCGATGGCGCATCAGACAAGGCAAAGGAATTACAACAGGCAAATGTGCAGATACTACAATGCAAGGAAAAAGATGGACGTATTGATCTGTATGATCTGATGGTGCAGCTTGGTGCACAGGATATCGACGGTATCCTGTTAGAAGGCGGTGGCACGTTAAATGAGCAGGCACTCGCACAGGATATCGTGCAGGAGGTGCAGGTATATATCGCACCGAAGATCTTAGGCGGTGCGGAGGCGAAAACCCCTGTGGAAGGCAAAGGTGTGCCAGATCCAAATGGCGCGTACCGGTTTGCATTTGACCGTATGGAGCGGGTCGGGGACGACGTCTTACTACGATATCGAAAGGAGAAGCGGGAAATATGTTTACAGGAATCATAGAAGAGGTTGGAACGCTTCTGGCTGCGAGAAAAGCATCGAAATCGGAGAGTCTTACGATTGAGGCACCCTATGTTTTACAGGATGCGAAAGTCGGAGACAGCATTGCGGTCAATGGCATCTGTCTGACGGCAACATCCATTTCGGGCAATACATTTACGGCGGATGTCATGGCGGAGACGATGCGGCGGACATCGCTTGGCACGCTGCATACCGGAAGCAAGGTCAATCTGGAGCGCGCGATGGCGGCAGGCGGACGCTTCGGTGGGCATATCGTATCTGGGCATATCGATGGCATTGGAGCGATTGTGAGTCTGGAGCGGGAAGAAAACGCGGTCTGGGTAACGATTGAGACGACACCGCAGATCATGAAATACATTATTGAGAAAGGCTCAATCGCGATTGACGGCATCAGCCTGACGGTCGCAACGGTCAGCACCGGCCGGTTTCAGGTATCCATTATCCCACATACCGGACAGGAGACGACATTGCTTACGAAAAAGCCGGGTGATATTGTGAATCTGGAAAATGATGTGATTGGGAAATATGTGGAGCATCTGCTTCATTTTAAAGAACCGGAGAATAAGAAACAAAGTTCGAAGGTTGATATGGGATTTCTTGCAGAGCATGGATTCTTATAGAGAAAATAGCGATATTTACACATAATGGAGTTATGAACAGACAAGGAGGAACAACATGGATTTAAACAGCATTGAAGAGGTTGTAGAAGACCTCAAAAAAGGAAAATGTGTCGTGATCATGGACGATGAGAATCGCGAGAACGAGGGTGATGTCATCTGTGCTGCAGAATTTGCAACAACAGAGAATGTGAACTTCATGGCAAGCTACGCCAAGGGTCTGATCTGTATGCCAATGGCACCGGAATACACAGATAAGCTGCATCTGCCACAGATGTGTATTACAAATACAGACAACCATTGTACAGCATTTTCTGTATCCGTCGATCATGTAAGTACAACAACCGGAATCTCTGCGTATGAGCGAGGTATCACCGCACGAAAATTCGTAGAGGATGATGCAAAGCCGGAGGATTTCCGCAGACCGGGACATATGTTTCCGCTTGAGGCAAGACCAGGCGGCGTAATCGAGCGTCAGGGACACACCGAGGCAACCGTGGATCTGATGAAGATTGCAGGCTTAAAACCGGTCGGCCTTTGCTGTGAGATCATGCGCGATGACGGAATGATGGCAAGACGTGATGATCTGGAGGAGTTTGCCAAGAAACATAGCTTGAAAATCTCAACTGTGGAGAAGTTGATCCAGTACCGCAAGGAACATGAGGTATTTGTCGAGTGCGTGGCAAAAGCAAAGATGCCGACACGTTACGGCGAGTTCATGATTTACGGATATGTGAATAAATTAAACGGTGAGCACCATGTTGCACTCGTAAAGGGTGACATCACCGACGGTAAACCGGTGCTTTGCCGTGTACATTCCGAGTGCCTGACCGGAGATGCGCTTGGCTCTGCACGCTGCGACTGTGGACAGCAGTATGATGCAGCGATGAAGCAGATTGCCAAGGAAGGCAGAGGCGTGCTTCTTTATCTGCGTCAGGAAGGCCGTGGAATCGGACTCATCAATAAGATCCGTGCATATCAGCTGCAGGATCAGGGGCTTGACACGGTCGAGGCGAACCTGAAGCTCGGGTTCCCGGAGGATGCCCGTGACTACACGATCGGTACGCAGATCCTCGTAGACCTTGGCGTACACAAGATGCGCCTACTCACAAATAACCCGCTGAAGGTATACGGACTTTCCGGCTACAATCTGGAAATCGTCGAGCGTGTGCCAATCATTATGGAACCAGGGAAATATGACGAATTCTATCTGCGAACCAAGCAGGAGAAGATGGGCCACATACTGAATTACAAATAAACGACAATCATAATTATAAAAAAATAAAAATAATAAATACAAAACATCAAAACACGGAAAGGCAGTGAATGCCGCCTCTCCGTTAAATTATTAAAATGTATGTAAGCCACATCCTTTTATAACGAATGGTATATAGATGTTCCTCTATGTATGATTCCAACGCAGACCATTGGAGCATGTCGGCACTTAATGAGATGTGACCAGTAATTGATTACTGGCTACATCGAATTTAGTACCGCTACATGCGGAAGTGAGCGAGAGCGCGTCTGCGTGGAACATACATAGGGAGAACATCAGATGCAAAAAGTATTTGGATGTGGCGGTAGATAAAAGAATAAGGAGAGAAAGAAAATGAACAAATTAGAAGGAAAATTAGTCGCAGACGGCGCAAAAATCGGAATTGTAGCAGCAAGATTTAATGAATTTATCGTATCCAAACTTGTAGGCGGTGCAATGGATGGTCTGATCCGTCATGACGTGAAGGAAGAAGATGTAACAGTTGCATGGGTACCGGGCGCATTTGAGATTCCGGTTGTTGCAAAGAAGATGGCAAAGTCTGGAAAGTATGACGCGGTAATCTGCCTTGGCGCTGTTATCCGTGGAGCAACAAGCCACTATGATTATGTATGTAACGAAGTATCCAAGGGTGTAGCATCGGTATCTTTGGAGACAGAGATTCCGGTATTGTTCGGTGTTGTTACAACCGAGAATATCGAGCAGGCAATCGAGCGCGCAGGTACAAAGGCCGGAAACAAGGGATATGACTGCGCTTTATCTGCGATTGAGATGATTAATCTCATGAAGCAGATTTAAAGCATAGTGAGAAACATTACAACAAGACAGAGATTTAGATTGAAATAGGGATAGGCGGATATGAAAAAAGAACGTTGTATGTTGTTTTTTGATATTGATGGTACATTGATTACAACCGATGGTAAGCGGACATTTCCGGAGAGCGCGAAGCGTGCATTGCGCGAGGCGCGGAAACGGGGACATCTCGTTTACATTAATACCGGACGTGTCATGGCAAATGTGGATGATTTTATTCGCGAAGTTGGTTTCGATGGATATGTCTGCGGTTGTGGTACATATATTGTGTCTGAGGGAGAAGTGCTGCTGCATCATCGTATCCCGCAGGCACGTTGCCGGGAAATCGCGTATAAATGCCGGGAGTGCCGTATGATGGCAATCTTTGAGCATACGGAGCATACCGGTTATGACAATGAACTTGCAGGTGAGGATGCCGGATATCAGGAGATTCTTCGTTATTTCAAATCAATGGGACGAAACATCATAGAAAGTATTGAGGATCCAGCGTTTTGCTTTGACAAGTTTGCATGCTGGTATGAGGAAGGCAACCCGAAACTGCAGGAGTTTATTGACTATATGTCACAGGATTTTACCTGTATTCAGAGGGAAGGTAACTTCTTAGAGGTTGTTCCTCAGGGATTTTCCAAGGCAACCGGAATTCGGTTTTTGATGGAGAAATATAACATCCCATTGGAACGTGTTTATGCGTTTGGGGATAGCAATAACGATCTGGATATGTTACGATATGTACAAAACAGTATTGCGATGGGCGTCTGCACGGAGGAAGTAGCAGAGGCTGCTTCCTATCGCACCGACACCGTGGAAGCAGATGGTATCGAGAAAGCTATGCGGCATTTGGGGATAATAGAGTAAGTGATGAATGAACGGCGTTTTCGACAACTGAATATATTGACGGTGATCGCCGTAGCGGTTGGCGTGTTGATGATGTTCTTTTTTGCCTTTGTCGTATCGGATGGCGGCAATCAGAAGATTTCGTTCCGCACACCGAAGAGGCTTGATGATACGTGGGTGTTGTACCGGCAGGGCGAATCGGACGAACAGATTATTGATCTGCCGACAAAGCTCAAAACGAAAAAAGGTGAGATTATCACGATTACACACCAGATGCCGGAGGATGCCGGCGAGGACAGCGCAATCTGTTTTTATACAGAGTTCCAGAACGTGATTGTCTCAATCGGCGACCGTCGTGTCTATGAAAGCGGTGTGCTGGCAGATAACAGGATGATGAAAAATGCGGTGCCCGGATATCATGTGGTGGATATTGACGCGAGAGCCGGGGAGACGGTAACGATTCAGCTTTCCTCTGCCTATGGCAGATACAGTGGAAGAGTACCGGGGATTTATTATGGTTCGCACGGCGATATTGTATCGTGGCTCATACGGCGAAATGGTATTCCATTTGTTGTGTCACTCATGATCCTGGTGCTTACGATTCTACTGGGGGTATCGCTGTTATTTATGACAAATGAGAATATCAACAAGCAGAAGGCGGCGTATGGATTTGGGTTTATTGTCTTCGCGGCGGCATGGATTTTCTTTGGAAATACAATGATGCAGCTGCTGACGAAAAAACAGTTTGCAACCTACATGGCAAGCCAGATCTTTTTGCTTTTGATGCCATTGCTATATTTTATGTATTTGCGAAGCTTTGCGATGAAGCGGCGCTATGCGAAGATCTTTGAGATTCTGATCTATGTATATGCAGTGAATTTCCTGACTGGAATTGTATTTCAGTTAGTGGGCGTCTGTGATTTTGCAAGCTATATGTTCTTTACGAAGATTTTGATTATGGTTGGTTTGCTATTGCTGTGTCTGATCATGTATTTAGCGGCCGACACATATGAGGATAAGAGTATTTACAGTAATTTCTGGGCGAATGTGATATTGACCGGTTCATGCATGGTGGAATTCATCTTGCATTTCTTCCGGTTTTACAAGAGTTATCAGGGTGTTGGCCTGCAGATTGGATTGTTTGTATTTGCAGTGCTTTTGATGATTTCTATTGAAAAAACAGTGATTCAGGAGATGAATGCAGAACGTGATGCAGCACTGAGCAGTGTCGGGCATGAGAAGTCGCAGGCAGTGCGGACAATCAACACTGCACTTATCTATCGGGCATTAAATACAGCAATTACGGATTTAAAGACACACGATCAGGCGAACAGCCGTCTGATCTACGATACTTCGATGTTTATGCAGCATAACATGGATGCTGTCTATAAGCAGGAACTTGTTTCTTTCGATACAGAGCTTTCTTATATCCGGGCATATCTTGGCATGCAGAAGCGGATTTATCCGGGGCTTGAGGTTCTCGTGGAGGACAAGGTTACAGAGTTCAAGGTGCCATACAACACGATTGAACCACTTGTGGAAAATGCGGTCGAGGCGGCTGTAGAGACGAAGCAGGGAGGAAAGGTTGTCGTACGAAGCTATGAGCGGTTAGACTGCTTTGCAATCCAGATTGTGGACAATGGAGCTGGTATTTCACCGGTAAAGAAGTTCCGGTCAAAACAGGATTTCCACGAACTTCAAAAACAACTGAAATCGACGGTGGGAGCATTGATCGAAGTGCGTACAAAACAAGACAAAGGTACCATATTGACCGTGAAGATTCCAAAACGGGGATATATTATAAAGGAGTAAAAGATGACGTTTTCGGAGCAGATCGTGTATGGATGGTTTAAACCATCAAAATATAAAAATATGATAGAATTACCGTGCAGGCGATTTGTTGCGTATGTTATTGTGATGATGCTTGTCTTAGCCGTTGTCAGTTATGTTGTTCCGACGGCATCTATCATTTCAGGATTTGGAGGCTTTGAGAAGCTCTTCACGCAGAGTCTGGGCGAGGTAAATTATACAGATGATACCCTTTCTGTATCCAATAATTTTGATATGCATATCAACTCTGCGAATTTCTTAGTGGATACGACACAGGAGACAGTACAAAATGACAGCCTGAAAAAACAGGGGATGTTTTTTGCGGTTGGAAGCAAAACCGTGCGTGTCAGCATGGTGCTTGGTTCGAAGGTTACGGATTATGGGGTTTATTACCTGTCTGATTATCTGCCGGATGGCTTTAACAACGACAGTCTTGTGGCGATGATTCCATCAATCTATGCAACACTCTTTGTGACATTGCTTGGTACAATGCTCAGTTATTTTGTAAAGTATGCGGTTGTTGCACTTCTGTTTTCGATTCTTGTAAATAGCATGAATCATCAGTTCCATTTAAACTTACGGTTTGGGCAGGTGTTTGCGCTTTGCTTTTATGGACAGTCTTTTTCGATGATTCTGACGAATTTCAATCAGGCGATTGCCTTTTTGCCGGGGCTGTTGGTATCGGTCATAGGAATTTTCGTGACTGTGCATATGATTACGGTGAGCGTTGCTCTGATAAAGGATGAACGGGAATTGTAGCGGACGATTGTGTGTACAGAAGCCGGAATCGGATATAACAGACGATTATAATCAGATATAAAAACCTTGTATTTTTCAAATGCACCTTATAACAGTATAATAGGGGCATGAAAGAAATTGATCGAGGTGAGTGCGATGAGACAGATTTTATGTTATGGAGATTCGAATACATATGGATTAGTACCGAAGGAACATGCACGCTATCCGTGGGATATCCGGTGGACCGGACGCCTGAATGAGAAGCTCGGGCTTCAACAGTACCGTGTGATTGAGGAAGGACTTTGCGGACGGACGACCGTCTTTGATGATCCGTTCCGTGACCATCGAAATGGTGCGAAACTGGTCAATACAGTGCTTGAAACACATGGTGACTCTGATCTCATCATATTGATGCTTGGGACCAATGATTGTAAGACTGCGTATAAGACGACACCGCAGCTGATCGGAAAAGGTGTAGAGACGGTAATCTCGAAGATAAAAAGCTTTGCACCGGACAGCAGGATACTGCTTGTTTCGCCGATACATCTGGGCGAAAAGGTCTGGGAGAAAACCTATGACCCGGAGTTTTCGAGAGAGTCGGTGGAGATATCGAAGGGACTTGCAGATGTCTATGCGGATATAGCCAGAAACGAACATCTGTATTTTCTGGATGCATCGGATGTTGCTGCACCGAGCGAGACCGATCAGGAGCATCTGAATGAGGAAGGGCATGCGAAGCTTGCAGAAGCAATCTATGCGAAGCTTGATGATATATTTGCAGAGGCTGCGTAAATTTCTTTGCAGATTATTTGTAGATAAAACGGAAGTTATAATTTAGTAAGGATATAAGAAAGCCGGTAAGAGACTATTATAGGAAATAGTTTCTTACCGTTTTTTTGATGTGAACTGGAATCGGTATTTGATAATCGAATGGTATACCTATGTCTGATGCCGGCTGTTCTATGTTTCGGTTGTTCTATGTCTGATTCCCACTGCTGTATGTCAATTACAGATATCCGTATTTCTTCCGCTGTGAGAACACGAAGAAAAGTGTCATGCACAATGTGATCGCTTCCGCTACGATGATCGCACCCCAGATACCATCCAATCCGAATATAAGAGGCAGCAGCAGGACAGCCGCTAACTGGAACACAAGTGTCCGCAGGAAAGAAATCAGTGCAGAGATGAGACCGTTGTTGAGTGCAGTGAAAAAGGAGGATGCATAAATATTACATCCGTTAATCAGGTAGGTAAACGAATAAATCAGGAATCCGTGCCTGGTAAGCGCGTACAGTTCGGTGTCATAGCCAACAAAGATCTTCGTCAGTGGACCTGCGATTATGTGTGCCAGAACAACAAGCAGGATGCCCCAGATAGCAATCAGGCAGGTACTTTTTTTGAACATATTCTTTAGTTCATCCCGGTTTCCGGCACCGTAGTGGTAGCTTACGATCGGCGCACTGCCGACGGAATATCCGAGGAAAATCGATATGAATATGAAGTTTACATACATGATCGCGCCATAGGCGGCAACACCATTTTCGCCTGCATATTTCATAAGCTGCAGGTTGTAGAGCGAGTTGACAAGGGAGGAAGACAGGTTCGTCATAAGCTCGGAGGAACCGTTTGTACATGCTTTTAAGAGAACCGAACCATTGAATTTCGTCTTTCCAAGCTTCAACAAGCTTGAATTCTTCCGTGCAAAATAGAGAACCGGGAAGAATCCACCGATGCACTCGCCGGTGACTGTCGCGATTGCGGCACCCGGTAATCCCCAGCCTAAGACTGCGATAAACAGATAATCCAGAATCATATTTGTCACACCTGCGATGATGATGACGGCCAGACCAAGCTTTGGTTTTTCAGCAGTCACGAAGAAACTCTGGAATACGTTTTGCAACATAAAGGCAGGCATGGAGATAAAACAGATTCGCCCGTATAACACACAGTTATCTAGCAATGCACCCTCTGCACCAAGCAGGGCGGCAACCGGACGGACCAGAAGCATACCACATATACTGAAGACGATGCCGCCGATGAACGTCACATAGACAAGCAGCGAGAAATACGCATTTGCTTTCTTGTGCTCGCCTTCGCCGAGTGTTTTCGCTACAATCGCGCTACCGCCGGTACCGACCATGAAGCCAAGTGCGGATACCCCCATCATGATAGGCATAACCAGATTGACTGCAGCGAATGCAGTTTTGCCGACATAGTTCGATACGAACAATCCGTCGACAATGCCATAGATGGATGTAAAAATCATCATGATGATGGAAGGCAGTACAAAGCGCAGCAGCTTCTTATACGTAAAATGTTCGGATAATTGTATTTTCATGCTGTAAATCCTCCGTCTGAGTTATAGCTTCTGGATTCCCATGCGCAGGGCTGAGAGATATTGCGTGTGGAAATGCAGGATTGATTTGTATTCTTTTTCTGCCAGCTTTGGAAATGCTTCGTTCTCGATCTCAACCATTGGGAAAATGGTGCGGCGCACAAGCTGCAATCCCTGTTCGGTCAGATAGATGTGCATGCTCCGGCCTTTTCCGGATGCAAGTGTCAGATATTCTTTTTTTTCCAGTGTCCGGATTGCAGAGTTCACGGTCTGTTTCGGAATGAAGGTTGTACGACAGATATCGGTCTGCTTACAGCCATCACCTAATTCGCAGATTGCGTACAGCGTGTCAAATTCGCTGTTTGAGAGTCCTAATCGTATGGCTGCTTCGTGGTAGATTTCGTTATATTCTTTATAGATGCGGTTGAAGATAACCAGTTTTTCACTCATATAAGGTTGTTCTTCTTTATTGTGTTCTTTGCTGTGTTCTTTCATGTTCTTGGCTTCTCCTTTTTCGTGTAAGTTTGCTGTGAGCTTGTTGTGAGTTTGCTATGAGTTTGTTGTGAGCTTGTTGTGAGTTTGTCGTGAGTCTGTTTTGATCTGGCTGCGGATAGGAACCGTCCATTTTCATCGTTGGCTTTGGAAACGATCATTTTATGCATCGCTGCAATTCGACAAAATACGTCCGATTTCGTACTCTTGCAAGTCCGAAATCATACTCAGTATAGTCCGACTTCGGACTTATGTCAAGAGGAGGATATATGTAAATTATTTGTAATTGTTAACGAAACATGGGAAGATACATTGCTATTTTGCAGGGATTGAAGTATACTAGGGGCAAAATGGATATACAATGATATACATATGTATAATATTAAGACGTATCTTAAGACGTATCACGAAGAACAGGACAGGAGTAAAAAGATGCTGACACAATTTTCTAGAACAGAGCTGCTGCTTGGAAAAGATGCAATGGAGAAGCTGCATGATTCCCGCGTTGCCGTGTTTGGAATCGGAGGCGTGGGTGGTTATGTCTGTGAGGCGCTGGCGCGAAGCGGGGTTGGTGCATTTGATCTGATCGATGATGATAAGGTGTGCCTGACAAATCTGAACCGTCAGATTATCGCGACCCATAAGACAATCGGAAAATATAAAACGGAAGTGATGAAGGAGAGGATTCTGGATATCAATCCGAACGCAGATGTACAGATCCATAATTGCTTCTTCCTGCCTGAGAATGCGGATGAGTTTCCGTATGAAGATTATGACTATATGGTAGATGCAGTGGATACTGTGACTGCGAAGATTGCTCTCGTGATGAAGGCGCAGGAGAGACATATTCCAATCATCAGCAGTATGGGAGCCGGGAATAAATTAGACGGCAGCCAGTTCAAGGTGGCAGATATCTACAAGACGAAAGTCTGCCCGCTCGCGAAGGTGATGCGGCGGGAATTAAAAAAGCGCGGTGTGAAGAAGTTAAAGGTTGTATATTCCGAGGAACAGGCAATCCGTCCGATCGAAGATATGGCGATCAGCTGCCGGACGAACTGTGTTTGTCCGCCTGGTGCAAAGCACAAATGCACGGAACGGAGAGATATACCGGGCAGTGTTGCATTTGTTCCATCAGTGGCGGGCCTTATTATTGCCGGTGAGGTAGTGAAGGATTTAGTGAAGGACGTGCCACGCGGGATACAGAAGGAATCATCCAATATAGATTGACGCAGGTAAAATATACGAGTAATTGGTATGCATGGGATGGAACAGGAGGCAGAAACGATGACATTAGAGAAGCATGTGATAGACACCGTGAAAGAATGGCAGACAAAGATCGGCACGGATGATGCGGGTGTGCGTCTCTATTATCCGAAGGTGTCGATGTGTGGGTATCTGAAGCTTCCGGTGGAGGAGAATTCCGAGAAGATCTGTCAGGAAGCAGAAGCATATTTTAAGAAAAATGTACCGCAGCTCAGGATTGTGGAAGTGACTGAAAAAGCAGATCGGTTTTGCGTGTTTGTCAGTCCGGAGGGCTGTGATTATATTAACCGTGAGATTCCGGTTTCGGAATTTTTGGAGGGATTTCTGCAGGTGCTCAAGACACAGGATATGCAGCAGGTACGGGCGTATTTTGAAGCATTTGCGAAAGCGCACGGAACGACCGTCTGTGAAGAAGACGATGAGGAAGATCTGGGAACGGTACTCTCTTTTGCGGATAAGAATGTGGAGCCTTATCTGTACTGCGTGACGGACGACCAGTTCGGAATTACCTATCACCGGTTTACGAAGGATGATTTTGATACGATTTAAATAAGTCTTAAACAAAACAAAAGTGGAGATTAATAAAAAAGATACAATTTGGATACAATCATGATTTAAAATAGAAAAGGAGTTTTTCCATGAACGAACAGACAAAAGCGAGAATCAAGAAACTGCAGAAAGAAAAAGATGTTGTGATCTTAGCCCATTATTATGTGGATGGCGAGGTGCAGGAGATTGCAGATTATGTCGGTGATTCATACTATCTTGCAAAGGTTGCAACGACAGTAGAACAACAGAATATTTTGTTTTGCGGTGTCTCCTTTATGGGAGAGAGCGCAAAGCTTCTGAATGCCAAAAAGCACGTCTATATGGCAGACGATGGAGCGGATTGTCCGATGGCGCATATGGCGGAAGTCGAGAAGATTGAGGAAGTACGCAGGGAATATCCGGAAGTGGCGGTTGTCTGTTATGTGAATTCAACCGCAGAATTGAAAGCCCACTCGGATGTCTGCGTGACATCGTCGAATGCATTGAAGATTGTGAAGGCGCTTCCGAATAAGGATATCTATTTTATTCCGGATTACAATTTGGCGCATTTTATAGCGGAACAGGTATCGGAGAAGCATTTTATCTTCAACGACGGGTTCTGCCATGTACATAAGAGTATTCACAGTGAGGATGTAAAGAAGGCGAAGGAATTACATCCGGATGCACTGGTGCTGGCTCATCCGGAATGTACAAGTGATACACTGGCACTTGCAGATTTTATCGGTAGTACATCTCAGATTATTGATTATGCAACTGCATCGGACAGTAAGAAATTCCTGATCTGTACCGAGATGGGTGTATTCTATGAACTGATGCAGAAGAATCCGGATAAGAAATTCTTTTCTGTCGGACACAGACAGTTCTGTCCGAATATGAAGAAGGTCAGTCTGGACAAGGTGCTCGAGAAGCTTGAAGATCTGAAGGATGAAGTGATTCTTCCGGAGGAGATGTGTGAGCAGGCGAAAAAACCGCTTGATGAGATGCTTCGTCTGGCACAGTAGCGGATCTGTTGGATTGACGGAAAACATCGGAGGAATCTGATGAACTGGTGGATGCACGGAAACCACCGGGCGAGGAGTATGAGATGAAACGTATTTTAATTGTGGAAGATGATATGACACTGGCACAGGAATTGCAGTATCTTCTGATCTCGAATCAGTATGATGCACAGTGTGTCGGAGAATTTAACGACGTTGCCGGACAGATTCTTGCTTCGCAGGCGGATATGGTATTGCTCGATATCAACCTTCCGGAGATAGATGGACAGAGCGTGCTGCGGGAATTGCGTAAGACATCAGATATTCCGGTTATTATGGTGACAAGCAAAAACACAGAGATGGACGAAGTAATCTCGATGAGCTTCGGTGCGGATGATTTTATTGCGAAGCCATACAATCCATCTATTCTGCTGCTTCATATCGAGGCGGTATTCAAGCGCCTTGGAAAGCTGGACGCGGACAAAGGACTCACCTATAAGAATCTGACACTCGATATGGCTCGCGGCATCTTATGTGTCGGAGATAACAACGTGGAGCTTACGAAGAATGAGGCGGGAATTTTATCCTATCTGTTAAAGCACCAGAATACGATCGTGACGCGGGATGAGCTGATCAGCTATCTGTGGGATTCGGAAGCATTTGTGGATGATAACACGCTGACGGTGAATATGAACCGTGTGCGGAAAAAACTCTCCGATCTTGGTGTGGCGGATGCAATCCGGACAAAACGTGGACAGGGGTATATTTTGGAATGACAGTTCGAGGTTATCTAAAAGACAGAATCGGCTTTGTTGCTGCGGTGGTATGTATCATGGTAGTATTTAGGCTGTTGGGGTTTGCCTGCAAAGCGCGGATGGATTTTATCTGGGTGATGGAGGGAATTATTTTTGTAACGTCACTGTGTGCCTTCGTTGCGGATTACCGGAAGCGGAGCCGTTTCTACCGGGAGCTGCAGGGAATCCTTGTCGGTCTGGATCAGAAATATCTGATCACAGAGATGATGGTACAACCGGATTTTGAGGAAGGAAAAATCTGGATGGATGTTCTGTATGACACCGGGAAGTCCATGCGGGATAAGTTAAATGACACCGAGGATTCCCTACGGGATTTCAAGGAATATTTAGAGCTTTGGATCCACGAGATCAAGATTCCGATCGCGGCATTAAATCTCATGAATTATAATGGCAGTCAGGATCTGAAGAAACAGAAGGCGCAGCTTGCCCGTATCAACGGATTTGTTGAGCAGATTCTATTTTATGCACGTGCAGATGCAGCAGAGAAGGATTATCTGCTCACCGCGTGCAATCTGGATGCTGCCATCAATCAGGTGTTGCAGCAGCAGAAGGATCTGCTGATCGGGAATAAAATACGAATTGAGAAAAACGATACAGACCACTCGGTTGTCACAGATTCCAAATGGCTTGCATTTATGCTTGGTCAGATCGTGAACAACAGTATCAAATACCGGGATACCGCAAAGCAATCGTGTATTTCTTTTGCGGTAGAGGATATGGCAGATAAGACGGTTCTTAGAATCCGAGATAATGGCATCGGTATAACACAACAGGATATCGACCGGGTGTTTGACAAGACCTTTACCGGGGAGAACGGACGGCGCGGAAATGCTTCTACCGGAATGGGTTTGTATATATGTAAACAGCTTTGCAATAAGCTTGGACATTCGATTGCGATTACGTCCGTGCATGGGGAGTATACTGAGGTAGAGATTGTCTTTGGCAAAGAGACATTCCTGACGGGAGAGTAGTTTATAACCTTACAAAAATGTAAGAGAGTTGTCATAAACTACGATGGATAGAACGCATGTGAGAATGTATGATACAGGCAGGACAGTTGCCTGGGACACAAATATGGAAGAAAGGCACAGTCGGATACTGTGGCGAGGATTTGGAACATGGCTTATCATGAATCCATGTATTTTTTAGTATTTTTGCCGGTGGTTCTCATCGGTTATCAGCTTGCACCAAAGCAGGTTCGTTTTGGTGTGCTGCTCTTTTTTAGTTATTGTTTCTATTTTTTGTTCAGCCACAGATTGGTTCTATTTCTGGCTGGAGCAACCGGAATCACTTACATAGTTGGAAGGCTGGCTGCTACCGGTGAGAAAAAACGCAGAAAAGCGATACTGACAGTAGGGGTCTGGCTGCTTCTTGGTATGCTGCTTGTGATGAAATACAGCGGATTTTTTGCAGAGAATCTGAATTTGATTTTTGGAGCGGCGCAGTCGTCGTTGCGTCTTCCGGTGCGGCGTTTCCTGCTGCCTCTGGGCATCTCATTTTACACGCTTTCTGCAATCGGATATATGGCGGATGTCTACTGGAAGAAGATCAAACCGGAGCGAAACATTGCGAAGCTTGCACTCTTCTTAAGCTTCTTTCCAATCATCATGGAAGGACCGATCTGTATGTACAGTGATACAGCAGATGCACTCACGAAGGGGGAAGATATCCGGAGTGAGAATCTTGTCCGGGGCTATATGCGGATTGGCTGGGGACTCATCAAGAAGGTTGTGATTGCAGACCGTCTGTATGTTGTGGTGCAGACGTTGTTTGACGGGTATGCGTCTTATCACGGTGTGATGATCGTGGTCGCGGCAGTATCCTATACTGTCCAGCTTTATATGGAGTTTTCCGGTTGTATGGATATCGTGATTGGAAGCGCGGAGTGCTTCGGCGTGACATTGCCGGAGAATTTTGCACAGCCGTTCGTATCGAAGAACGCATCCGAATTCTGGCGCAGATGGCATATCTCGCTTGGCAGATGGTTCAAGACATATATTTTCTATCCGGTTTCCATGTCGAAGCTCACCAGAAAATGGAACCGCTTTGCGAAGAAGCATACGAGCAAATATGTGAAGCTGATGGTTGCTTCCGCAATCGCGTTATTCCCTGTGTGGGTGTGCAACGGACTCTGGCATGGTGCGAGCTGGAGTTACCTTTTCTACGGCATGTATTATTTCGTTGTAATCATGATTGAACTGATGTTGGAACCGGCGATGAAGAAGCTTTGCGAAGCATGGAAGATTACCGAAGCTACGACATGGTGGAATGTTCTTCGGATCTTGAAAACCTGGGTGATCATTTTCACCGGAGAACTGTTTTTCCGGGCGGATACACTGGGCATCGGGATGCATATGTTTGCATCACTGTTCCGTGATTTTGAGCTACACAGGCTCTGGGATGGTACGTTGCTTACGCTTGGACTTGGCAGAGTGGAGATTGGAATTATGCTTGCGTCTTTGCTGCTCGTTGGCATGGTAAATCATTTCCGTGAGCACAGGGTAGATGTGCGTGGCGTGATCTTGCAGAAACGGCTGCCGGTGCGCTGGCTCGTGTATCTTGCACTCATCTTTGTCGTGCTTATATTCGGTGCGTATGGACCGGGATATCAGGAGGTGGATCTGATCTATGCAGGCTTCTAAAGATATGGATATACAAAAGAAAGATATTTCGGGAAATACGGATTCTGGAAGAAAAAAAACCGGGACACATAAGATATGGCTTCGGGCGGCCGCATTTACAATGGTGGTTTTGCTGCTTCTTGTAGCAGCCGGGAAGCTGTGCGATCCGATCCGGCTTGGCTTGCAGGACTCGATTTCCGAGCGGGAACGGTACCTGTTGCATCTGCTGTCCGAACCGGAGGATATGGTTGATGTGGCAATCCTTGGTGACAGCGAGAGCTATACGTTACTGTCCACCTATCAGTTGTGGAAGGACGCGGGGATTGCGTCATATATCGGTGGACAGTCCGGACAATGGATCGGAGAAAGTTATTTCTCGCTTAAGAAGATTCTGAAACGGCAATCCCCGAAGGTGGTAATCTTAGAGACGAATGAGTTTTTCTCCAGAGGAGATGCAAGTGTAATACGGGATGCGGCAAAATCCGCGCAGGAGTTTGCACGGCAGATGTTCCCAATCCTCAAATACCATCGGTTCTGGAAGATGGAACCTGCCGATCCGAAACTGCAGACAACGATTTTCAACGGATTTGAGCTGCGGGCAGCCGTGGCACCCTATACCGGCGGTGCCTACATGCATGCGACGGATGAGAAAACACCGGTGACATTTATCACACGGTATTATCTCGAAGGAATCAAAGACCTGTGCGATACGCATGGAACGAAGCTGCTTTTGGTGACGGCGCCTTCTCCGGCCAATCATACGATGCAGCGGCACAATGAGGTGCAGGCACTTGCGGATAAGCTGGATGTTCCATACCTTGATCTGAATCTGAATACCGAAGAACTTGGAATAGACTGGAACCTAGATACGCTCGATGGCGGAGATCATATTAATTATAATGGCTGCCGGAAGGTGACGGCATATCTGCAGCAGTATCTGCAGATGCATTATACTTTGCCGGATCGCCGGAAGGATGCCCGGTATGAGGCATGGGACAAGCGGGCGGAAGAGTTTGAAAAACTCCTTCCGCAAACTTAAACAAATCTTAAATGATTGCTTGGTTTTATCTTAATATTTAAGTCGTTATACTAATATACAGAACAGGAAAATGCAGCAGACACGCAGATGGAAGCATATACGAAGTGTGAAAATTTACCGGAGCATTTTCGTAGTCAGACATCTCGAACCTGCACGCATGGAGGACATTATGAAAAATGTATTGGAATATCTGGAACAAAGTGCACAGAAGTATCCGGACAAGATTGCTGTGAAGGATACAGCCTGTGCTTATACATATGAACAATTATGGAAGAAGGCAAGACATATTGGCAGCCGCCTGACAAAGCATACAACACCGAACCATCCGGTCTGCGTATTTGCGGATAAGAGTGCGGATACGCTGGCAGTCTTCTTCGGAATCGTCTATGCGGGCTGCTTCTACACGCTGGTCGATCCATCGTTCCCGGAGGCACGTATCCGGTCGATGCTTTCGGTGTTAGAGCCGGATATGATCGTGGACGGAAGCAATGCACCGGACAAGCTTGCAGCGTGTGGCTGTACGGAGCGGGTGATCCGGATGGAGACACTGGTACACGGGCTGAAATTTGAATGTACAAGTTCAGAAGATATAGAGAACGTGGCACAGACCGGCACAGATGGAGTAACAGGATGTGTGAATCGGCAGAAAGAATTGTATGCGATAGATGAAACTGATTCCGGTGAAAACGGAGATGCAGACCGGCAGAAGGAATTATCGGAGATAGAAAATGCCCGGCTGCAGGAAATCCGGGAATCCATGATCGATACCGATCCGCTCTATTGTAATTTTACTTCCGGATCGACCGGAACCCCGAAGGGCGTACTTGTGGCACACCGGTCAGTGATTGAATTTATCGATCAGTTTACGGAGATTTTCGATATCACCAAAGTCGATGTGATCGGCAATCAGGCACCGTTTGATTTCGACGTATCGGTCAAGGACATCTACAGTGCGATGAAGGTGGGTGCAACCTTAGTTGTGATTCCGAAAGCATATTTTATGTTCCCAAATTCGGTTGTGGATATGCTCGATGAGAATCATGTCACAACACTGATCTGGGCGGTATCGGCACTCTGCCTGTTGAATCGTCTGCACGGACTAAAACATAAAGTTCCGGCAGATATCAACAAGATTTTATTCAGCGGGGAGGCGATGCCGATCCGGCAGCTTCACGCATGGCAAAGCTGCTATCCGGATGCGATGTTTGTGAATCTCTATGGACCGACGGAAATCACCTGTAACTGCACCTATCATATTCTGGATCGCGAATATACCGAGGAGGAGAAGCTCCCGATCGGAATTCCATTTCCGAACGAACGGGTATTTCTGCTTGACGAGGAAAATCATCTGATCGAACCGGGAAGCGTCGGCAAGATTGGAGAGCTCTGCGTGGCAGGTACGACACTTGCCCTCGGATATTACAGGAATGCTGCGGCGACAGCGAAGGCATTTGCGGCAAATCCGCTTAATCCAGATTATCCGGAGACAATCTACCGGACGGGAGATCTGGCAAGCTATGGCGGGGACGGACTGCTTTATTTTGCGGGACGGAAAGATTTTCAGATCAAGCATATGGGACACCGGATCGAGTTAGAAGAGATAGAACATGCACTTGCTGCAATCCCGGAGATCGAGGGTGCCGCGTGCTTTTATGATAGAGCGAAGAACAAGGTTGTTGCCTGCTACATCGGAATAGATGATAAGAAATATCTGATTACCGCGATGAAGAATAAGGTGCCGGATTACATGGTGCCGAATGTATTTTGCAAGGTGGACATGCTGCCGCTTAATAAGAACGGAAAGACTGACAAGAAGCTGTTGGAAGCACAGTATAAGGAAGGAGCGTTTGCATGAATACAGAAGAGTTAAGAATTGCTGCGGCGACATATGGAACGCCGACCTATATCTTCGATGTGCGGGAAGTGGAAGCGCGAATCCGGTTGCTTCGCAGTCTGCTGCCGGAGGGCACCGGACTTTGCTTTGCAGTAAAAGCGAATCCATTTCTGATTCCGTATGTGGCAGACATGGTTGACCGGCTGGAGGTCTGCTCCCCGGGCGAATATGAGATCTGCATACAGACAGAGATCGCGCCGGAGAAGATTGTGGTATCCGGGGTTAACAAGACCTACGAATCCATGAAACGCATCTTGTCTTACAGCAAGGGTGCCGGAATCTACACGATCGAATCGGAAGAACATGCGAAGATCCTGCGGACACTCGCAGAGAAAAATCAGATGCAGCTCTCGGTTCTCATCCGGCTTTCGAGTGGTAATCAGTTCGGGGTTGATGCGGAGACATTTATCCGGCTGGCAAAGGAGGTACAGGAAAGTCCATATCTGACACTGGCAGGCGTTCATTATTATGCCGGGACTCAGAAGCGGCAAAGCAAGCTGGAGAAGGAGATGGATACCTTAGCCGTATTCGCAGAGACGTTCGAAGCTGAGACCGGAATGAAGCTTCCGGAGCTTGAATACGGAGCAGGTATGAAGGTTTCTTATTTCGTAAATGACAGCGAGAAGGATCAGCGGGAAAGCGAGCCGGAACCACAGATACAGGCACTTGCCGGGAAACTTCGGACATGTGACGCCTACGGCAAAAAGACAATCGAGCTTGGGCGGTTCCTTGTGTCGATGAGTGGTTATTACCTGACGCGTGTGATGGATGTCAAGCGGACGGCACAGCCGGGATTTGTGATCTTAGATGGCGGAATCCACCAGATCAACTACTATGGGTGGATGATGGGGATGAAGCAGCCGGAGATTAAAGTGCTTGCAGAAAAAGATGAAGATGACGGAGAGCTGTTTCATCTGTGTGGATCGCTCTGTACCGTGAATGACGTGCTCGCACGGGATGTCACTTTGCACAATCCCGAAAAGGGCGATGTGATCTGCTTCAAACGATGTGGTGCTTATGCGGCGACCGAGGGTATGGCAATGTTTCTGAGCCGGGAACTGCCGCAGGTTTTAATCTGCAGGACAGACGGAAAAATCGAAAAGCTGCGTGACCGGGTGGAGACGTATCCGTTTCATGGCAGTGGAAACTGGAACCGGATGTGACAACGCAGGATGCATGAAAACAGGGAACCGGGATGCGACAACGCAGGATGCATGAAAACAGGGAACCGGAATGTGACAACGCAGGATGCATGAAAACAGGAAACCGGAATGCGGCAACGCAGGATGCATGAAAACAGGGAACCGGAATGCGACAACACATGAGAAAGCAATGGTTCGCAATAAAAAAAATAGGAGGATTTGTAACATGGAAGAATTATTAGAGATTTTGGAAGGTATTGCACCGGGTGAGGATTTTGAGAACTGTACGACGTTAATTGACGATCATATCTTAGATTCCTTTGCCATTTTATCACTCGTATCAGAGATTGAGGATACTTTTGATGTTGAGGTATCACCGGCAGAGCTGATCCCTGCGAACTTCAATTCAGCAAAGAACTTGTGGGAGATGATTTGCAGACTCAAGGAAGACTAGTGTAGGAAAGGATGAATCATATGGCGTATCATCTGCTTACATACAGTTTAATATTTTTGCCAGTCGTGATCGCATTGTACCAGTTATGTCCGGCGCGGTTCCGTTTTTTGGTGCTGCTGGCGGCGGATTATACATTTTTCTGTATGATAAGCGGTAAGCTTCTTGTCTGGCTGCTGCTGGCAACGCTTGTGACATACGGAACCGGAAGATGGCTTGCACTAATTCCTGAAAAGCATAGTGACCTGCGCGGGAAAACACTTACACGGAAGAAACGCGGCGTGCTGGCAGTCGGAATCGTGCTGATCTTAGGGGCACTTGTGACACTCAAATACCTGCGGATATTTGGTGTGACACTTGCAGCACCGATTGGTATTTCCTATTACAGTTTACAGGCGATTTCCTACATGACAGATGTCTATCGAGGCACCCAGGAGTCCTGTAAAAATCCGTTCAAGGTGGCGCTATTTTTAAGCTTCTTCCCACAGATTATGGAAGGACCGATCAGCCGCTTTTCTGAGACTTCAGAAGCCTTGTATGGTGGGAGAAGTATTCAGTTTGAGAATCTTGTTTTTGGGTACCAGCGTATCATCTGGGGGCTGTTCAAGAAGATGGTGATTGCAGACCGGCTGGCACCGCTTGTATCAAAGGTGTTCAGCAGCTACAACAATTTCGACGGTGCGGCAATCCTTGTCGGTGTGCTTGCGTATACAATGCAGCTTTATATGGAGTTTTCCGGATGTATGGATATCATCATGGGAAGCGGTGAGATTTTCGGTGTATCATTGCCGGAGAATTTCCGCCAGCCGTTCTTCGCGAAGAATGCAGGAGATTTTTGGCGCAGATGGCATATTACGCTTGGCGCATGGCTGAAGGATTATGTGTTTTATCCAATCTCCCTTGCAAAACCGGTCAAGAATCTTGCAAAGAAGATCAAGAAGCAAGCCGGATTTTCGGTCAGTAAATTCGTGGCACCGACGATTGCGTTATTCTTCGTCTGGCTGTCAAATGGCATCTGGCACGGGCCGCATATGAATTATATCTTTTATGGCATGTATTATTTTGTGCTGATCGTGATCGAGAATCTGACTGAGGAACCATGCAGGAAGATTGTGGAGCATCTCAGACTTGATACAGACAGCATTGGATTCAGAATATTCCGGTTCCTGAAAATGTTTATAATTGTGAACATCGGTGAGATGTTCTTCCGTGCCGATACCGTTGCAACCGGATTCAGGATGCTGCGCGGAATCGTAACAGATTTCCATATCACAGCACTTGCGGAGTCAAATTTCGGTGTGGATGTGCCGGATCTCATTCTGGCATCTGTAAGTATCCTGCTCGTATTCGTGGTGGACATTATTCACGAGAAGGGTATTTCAATCCGGAGAAAGGTGGCGGAATGCAAGCTGCCGGTCCGGTGGAGTTTCTGGTATGCGGTTATACTTCTTGTCGTTGTATTTGGCGCATATGGCAGCGGATATACGATCGTGGATATGATTTATGCAGCGTATTGACGAAAGGCTATGAGTGAGTTGTTTATGCGGAAAACTGACGGAAGAATATAAGTGATTATATATACGGCGTATTGACAGGCGAATGAATATGTGAAACATGTATGCGGCGTAGGCGTATGGATGGTGTAAGATTTACGAAAGAAGAATGTATATGAAAAAAGTAAGTGGAAAATGGAAAAGAAGTTTCAGGATGGCAGCAGGCAGCGTCGGTTTTTTAGCCGGACTTTGTGTGGTACTGTTACTGGCAGGAAAATTCCTGCGTCCGAAGAACAACGCAGATATCTACGACACAACTGCCGTCCGGACGAAAGATGCGGAAGTGAAAGGCGAAGTGAAGGATACGATTGATGTATTGTTTTTAGGGGACAGTGAATGTTATTCAAGCTTCAATCCATTACAGATGTTCGCAGAGCATGGCTACACCTCGTTTATCTGTGGAACATCGGCACAGCGCATGTGCGATTCGTATGCAATTTTGCAGGCAGCATTTGAGACGCAGACACCAGAGGTTGTTGTTTTAGAGACAAACTGTCTGTTCCGCAGTGTGAAATCAAAAGGCGATTCGAAAGATTATGTCTTAGACCGTCTTTCCGATCATGTGGAAATCTTTAGAAATCATTCCCGGTGGAAGGATGCGTTCGTAAGTACAAATTCTTTAACAAAGAAAAAGGACGAGAAGAATCGTGGATTTATCAAGAGAAGTACGGTCAAGCCTTATGAGGGCGGAGTTTATATGCATGCAAGTGAGGAACGAAGGATGATTGATACCGATGCAGAAAAATATCTGCTCCTTATGAAAGAATATTGCGAAAATCACGGCGCGGATCTTGTTCTGGTCAGTTCCCCATCCCCGAAGAACTGGACATATGCAAAGCACAACAGTGTATCTGACTGGGCACAGGCAAACGCAGTTACTTATGAGGATCTGAATCTGAATGATGCGCTTGGCATTGACTGGTCAGCCGATACGAAGGATGGTGGCGATCATCTGAACTTTGAAGGCGCGAAGAAGGTGAGTGCGTATGTAGGTAGCTGGCTATCGGAAGCTTATGGATTGAAAGATAAAAGAAACAATCCGGACTACAAACACTGGGAGGAAGATAGTGTGGAGTATGCATCAGTAAGAAACTAGCTCGATGGGACATACTATTTTGGAGGCAGGGATGCCTCCTTTTTTCTTGAATTGGAGCAAAAAACTAAAATATCGGAAAATCCCCCAATTGGGCAGGAGCAGGAAGCAAGCGGATTGGAGCAAAACAGCAGAAAAACAGGGGAATGCTCCAAGCCAGAAGAATTACATGAAGAGTGAGTTGGAGTAAAACAGCAGAAAAACAGGGGAATGCTCCAAGCCGGAAAAATTACGTGAAGAGTGAGTTGGAGCAAAACAGCAGAAAAACAGGGGAATGCTCCAAGTCGGAAGAATTACATGAAGAGTGAGTTGGAGCAAAACAGCAGAAAAACA
>ERZ1026852.84-NODE-84-length-63392-cov-18.296462_pt1 | contig 63392 bp, 73 predicted proteins | sample MGYA00380156_ERZ1026852 | MGnify/ENA primary metagenome ERZ1026852 (study PRJEB33269, sample SAMEA4719792) | human gut metagenome | biome: human-associated habitat; feature: organic feature; material: feces | place: Cameroon | collected 2013-10 ...
AAACTAAACGTTTTTTCAACACTTTGCCGTTAATTCAGTGAAGGTTTATAATACAAATTTTATAATAATTTCTATCCAAAAAATACAACTTCTTACAAACATAAGAAAAGCACATTCAAACATAACAATTTGAGTGTGCTTTTTCTTATATATTTATTTTTTCCCTTTTTCTTTCAATGCTTCGTTCAATTTCTTGGTGATGTTCTCCAACGGGATCTTCTGATACGTGCTATCAGGCAGCAACCAAAACAATTTACGTGCAATAACCTTCAATCCTATCTTCTCCAATGCCATCTGATATGAATTCAACTGCAGGATGTACATTGATTTCGGCATGTCCAACATTTCATCAAACGGAGGAAGAAGTGTTTTTCCTGCAAAATTCTTGAAAAGGTCGGCGTTAGTTTTCCAATCTAACACGTATAACCCGCTGTCAGTCAATGGTTTATGATTTAATAACGCATTATAATAAAATAAAATATCAAATGTCCCGCTATATGCATATTCCTTTTCAATATTATAGACCTTTGTTTCAGCAAGGATCGGAATAAGACAGTCAGGCATATCCATATAGACTTTCCCTGCAGCAATCTCCTTTGCCTTTACAGCAAGGAAATAATCCCGTCCGTCCTCATCTTTCATCAGACGGTCCTTGAATTCCGGCAAAATCCTATCATATTCACCAACCATAAAATGGAATATCGACTCGCTGAATTCATGACGTTCCGTGCCATGTTGACACGCATGTTTTGAGTTCTTTTCCCATGCTTCCTTAATTTCATCCACGGTCATGTGGTAGTATTTTGATTCAGGGTTGTCGTAGTTCCTTTCATAGGTCAACGGCGCCTGTACGTCAGGGTCAAAATGTTCCTGAAATTGGTGTGTCATATTGGATACACACATCAATTCTCTATCACCGAGAAAATATTTGTGCCCATCCTCGATGAAAACAAGATCCTTAAATGTATCAAGAACTTTCTGTCTGATGCTCTTGTACGGCTCCTTGTTGTATTCCTCAAGCCAAGCTTTCTTTTGGTATATTTTTAATGGCGGCAATTTTTCTTCCTTGATCATTTTTTAAATTTTTTTCAATTCAATCCAAGCCTTAATATCTTTTTTGGAATAATAAACCTCCGAAGGGTCATTATCCAAATCGTAGGATACAAATTTTTTCCTTCTCTTTGAAAAACTACATATATCAAAATAATCATAAGGTTCCCGATGGATTACCAAATATGCTCCGTCATGGTCAGGCATTTTAGCCTTAGTCAATGTCCATGGCATAGTACCGTTCTCATTCGCATAGACATCCAATGCCGTATCAAATTCTTCCTTTGAAACTATCTTGCTATTTTCGAAATGCGTTTTCGCTATATTATAAAAATCTTCTTTGGTCATTTCTTTTCTTGTTTGATGATTTCAATCTTTTCTCTAATCAATCTCTGCTGCAGCTTCTCTGCAATAATGTCTCCATGGCACTTTTTAGGTGCACAGTAGCACTCTAACCACACATCCCTACCGTTCTTATATTCGTCATAAATCATGTCAATAGCGGCCCTAAAATCAATGTTTCCGTCATACATTACATCGAAATAATGCGAATATTTTTCCAACGCCTCTTCTCTATTCTTACAAACGAACTGCGCTTTTGTTTCTCTGTCTTTTATATCCGTATATGGGTTTCCTAAAACTGAAGCTCCACGAAAGATCTTAAAATTATTTTCCCCTTCGTGGCACTCCTTCAATCTATTATAAACATGAATTCCTGACATTTGCTATTTCTCCAACTTTAATTTTTCCCTTACATCGTCAAGAACCTGTCCAAGCAAGTTTTCCCCTTTCCAATTATCCTTGTCTGCAATCGCCTTGTTAGTCCATTTGATCCCGACACCCCAAATCCTGTCATATGGACTTCCTTCAACAAAATGTTTGTCCTTATATTTGTCCGAGAGCAATTCCTGCCGTAGTATCTCATTCTGCGAAAACTTATTGAAAACAGCCTCGTACATTTTCTTATAACGCACCTCACGCCACTTCGCCTCATCGAAATTCTTCACTTCTCTCCCAAGTCGTTTTGCAAATGATGGTGTTTGAGCGTTCACTATTGCCAATGCGGTCTCCTCGTCCCTGAAGTGTTTCGCCTTTAGCCACATGAAGAACTGTTCTGAACTGAACCATGCTTCTCCGTATGCTTCAAAGAAACACAGATAATAATTGGAAAACGGTCCGTTCCAGAATGCGGCGTAATTGCCATGAATTTTTATATTATTAGTTCCCATAATGCAAAAATATTTTAATTTTCAACAAAGATATAAAAAAATTCTTATATAAAAAAGTTTTGTAATTGCAACGGAATCTTTTGAAAGACATTCGGACTATTTATAGGCATATAAAAATATAATTTGAAATGATTGAAACAAAAGACAGATTCGTCAAACTGAAAAGATCTGCAGAATTGGGTAAAACGCCTACTGCAGAACAGCTTGACTATGGGCAAATTGCAATAAACTATAATGCCGAGGAGTCTTTCTTGGCTATAAAGGACAGTAATGGCAATATCCAAAAGATACCATCCACACAGACAGTTGATAAGAAGCTTCAAAACTATGCTACCACAGCATATACTGAAACAACATATATCAAAAAAACAGATGAAATTGTAATTGATTGCGGTACCTTTTTGAAAATATGTGTCATGCTGCCTATTTCAGATGTTTAAAAAAAGAACCACAGAAATTTGAAAAAATCTGCGGCTCTTTTTTTTATAGGTTGTTTCTACTATTCCAAATTGACTTCCACGCCTTCAACGGTGTCCTTTGGAAAATTGTCTTGTTGCCAAAAAGATATCTCACTCCCGCTATAGGAATGTTAAGTAGTTCAAGGATGCAGATGGGCAAAAATGTAATGATGCATCCGATTGTCCAAATTGATTTCATTTTTTATTTATTTTTTTAACTTATATACAACATATGCAATCCATGTATTTTCAATTTCTGCAATTTTTGCAAGTTTATTAGCATCAGACAAAATCCAAAAATCATTTCCTGTATTTATGCCATCCAGATCAATAAAATATCCATTCCTATAATATTTTTCATAATCCATAGGCATGGTATATGCAACAATGAAATATTCATCATTGTCATTACCATATTTATCATTGAGATATTTCTCCAATGACGTAAATGTAAGACCATATCCATAATCTACCGGCAATGGCGGATAAGTCATATGTCCATACCCTTCAAAACAATGGATAAAATATTCACTTCCTTTAAAATACACCGGAATATTAAACTCATCAACAAATGTATTAAGCTTCTCCCTTACATATTCCCTGTCCTGTTCATCAGTCCATTTTGAAATTATCTCATTATCATTTATTTCAAGTTTTCTTATCATTTCTCTTTGGCTTTTTATCGATGCAAATATAACAACTTATTTTCTTATCCGCAAATTTTTATTTTTTTTAGTTCCACCAACTTCTCATGTTATATTGCCTGATCATGCAATACAGGTTCCATGCCTTTTCAATGCGAAGATCATCTTCCATCATAATGCGTAAGTCTTCATCTTTCATCCATTCGGGAAACTGTCCGTATTTATTAAATCTCTTCCAATTTTTTGTATTGACCCTCTTAAGCTTGTTTACTTTGAAATTATCCCATTGGCCTTTTTCTTTATATGTAAGAGCATATGAGGCATCTACCCGTTGATAATGTCAATCAGCCTGCTGCATATTTTGGCATCTCGCGCTACAGCCCAATCATTAACTGCAATATGGGATGTCGCATAATATTTTGCCATATCTTCCAACTTGGCTTTTTCCATATACAGCATGTATGCATAATCCCAATCTTGATCTTTCCATCCAAGCTTTATGAAATGCCAAATTTTCTTTGCGCGAAAACCTATTTCCATCAGCATTCGCCAAGTGCATTTAAAAAACGTATAAATCCTCATATTCCACGGATATTTGAATTTTTCTCCCATAATAATATCTTTTTGCAGAGATACAAAATTATTCTTTATATTCAAATACCAACATCTCATTATATGGAGAGTAACTCTCATTCATAAGGCTGACATTTGCACATTTCACTCCATCGACATCCTCAAAATTATGGTTGCCTGAATGGATATGCCCACAGAAATAATATTTAGGCTTTACTCTTTTAATGCATTCGGCAAGTTCCTTATTTCCCGCATTAATACCACTCCTTCGCCCTTCATGTATATAGCCCAATTCATTGATATCCGCGGCATCATGACTGATGAGGATATCAATTCCCTCTGGTATCTTGTTGTAATATTTGGAAAGGTTCTCTCTCATGAAAGCCCAACTTCCGAAAGGCTTGCAATACGGTGTACCAAAAATCCTGATAGTATCCAATCCTCTGTCCGTGATATATTCGAAATCATATTCCTCATTTCTTAGATATACGAACTGATTGCCACAATTATTTTTAAAAGTTGCTGTTTTGGCTTTATTGATGCCTTCGAGGAAATAATCATGATTTCCCGCAATACATACAACTCTTGAAAGGGTATTCTTATACGGAAGGGACTTTATCCAATCCGCAAAGTCGGTGTTAAGCCATTCCTCCTGATAGTGGCGGTCATGATTCCATACGGGACAGATATCACCGCAGATCAATAAAAGGTCAAACTCTATCTTAATCTCAGGCAGAGTACCATGTAAATCACTTGTTGCTATTATTTTCATGTTTCAATTTGTTTATTCTCTCCTTATATCTATTGTATGTCTTCATAATAACATCCCTGCCGATACGATTGCTACCTTCTCTCTTGGAGTCCCTTTCGATGCATTCCTCAGGGGTAATATCCAAGAAGTCCTTGAATTCAAGTTCATAAGTATGGTCCATCATGGATAAATTGTTGAAGTCGTCTATAATTGTTCTGAAATAGGCTTCTTCCTTTGGATAGAGATTCATATTGTCAACCACAATATCATATCCTCTCAACATTGCAGCCTTAAGGAATGCCTCCCTCATGGCGGTAACCATTCCTTCGCGCTGCGAAACCCAATATTTCCCCATCATCCTGCGGAAATCATCATTGTTCCATCGTATTCTCTTCAATGGTTCTTCCTCACACCATTTCTTTGCCCAAGTACTCTTTCCTGAGCCTTGGATTCCTCTTGTAAGTATAATTTTATGTTCTGCCATAATATGAGTAGGTTTTAATAGGTATATTTTTCTTCTTTGCCTTCTCCATCTTTGAACTTGTGGATTCAAGACTGTCCGTTATCAATATCTGACACTCATCGAATTTGGTCGTCTCTACAAACTGCGGATGCTCCGCAAGGAATTCTCCTTTTGTGTTATATCCGCAATTTTTCGGAGAGCCTGTAAGAATTACATATATTTTGTCAGATTTTTCTTCTTGCAATGGCTTTACATTAAGATGCTCCATAAAATATTTCACGTCCTCTTCAAAGAGAGGGTTATCGGTCAAATCAATTATGGCTTGAGGAACTCCTTTCTCATCAGGCTCCATTCCAGACACTTTTTTTGCAAGCCATAGACTGTTCTTTTCTCCACAATTCTTTATTCCCAAAGACAGTATTACATCAGGCAATGTAATTGTTTTTCTTCTTTCATTCAAAGCATTTATGATATTCTGTGAAGATTTGCTATCGTCAAGTTTTGACTGCCATTCAGTATTAATCATAAGATTGAGGATATTGTCTGTACCGCCATACATATGGTATAATTCATCAGCAACTTTCTCCCCTATTCCGTCAGGTTTAATGGCATTAACTGAATTGATGAAACTTATATAGTTCATATCTTCCTTAGTCATAATCTTCATCAAATGCACCCCTTCAATATAAGATTCTCTTGGTAATGATATTGATGCCCCTGATGTTTTGACTGAATACACATATGGTATTATGTCTCCTGCTAATGATATTTCAAGTTTGGATCCAATACCAATATTTTTCTGAATTATGTTCCCATAATTTGCAAGACTGACTCGATTTACCTTTTTACCACCCAAAATAACATCTTCAAGAATTCCTGTCGGATAATATTCATGATTTTTTCCAACATTCCATTCAACATCCTTGAGTGTTGCATCTACAATTTCAGGAAGAAACTTTACGGCAACACAATCCTCTTGTCTTGCGCGACCACCATCCTGAAGTCTATATTGAACACCCGGTTTAAGAACAAATCCATCAAGGGCAACATCACAGACATTTTTTCTGAAATCATCATACATTTCATAAAGATGCCTCAAATCAAGATTCTTCCATACACTTACTGGAGATGTTTCGCCAGGAAATATGTTAATGTTATGCTGTTCCCTGTAATTCAATTCTTCACTTATTCCATTTTCATTCACATATCGGTAATCATAACATACCCAATACAAGTCAGACCTCATCTCCTTCTGCTTGTCAGTCCCATTCCAGTCTTGTCCAAGCATACCAGCAACAAAACTTCTCGGTAAAGTAAACGTATCTGCATATTTTTTGTCAAACACAGATTTTCTTATAAGACATTCTCCCCTGACAACAAAATATTTAAATGGCTTGCTGATAAATTTAAGCCACTCAATTTTTGATTCAAATGACCTTTTCCATTCATCTTCAAACCAAACTTTGATATCAACCCCATATGTACCATCACCACGTGTTGAAACTGATACAAGATTACCCATATGGTCAATAACTACTTCAAATGAACATCCATCAAATTTTGGAGTACATTCAAAATACCAATCATCTGAACTGTTTTGCTTAGATTTATTGAGAAAAGACATAATCTTATTTTCCAATTCAGCCCAATCGACATTGCGGTTCTTGTCTTCCTTTACTTGTACCTTTGAAAGGGAACCCATAATAAAAGGATGCTTAATGGTATAAGATTTCTGATGATGCGTTCCAACATAGCCTTTATTCTCAAGCCCGAGTTCTTTTTCAAGTTCATCAAACTCAAGATCCGACATTATTTCTTCTCCATTATAATAGGCATCCTTTGCCTTATCATACAATTCTTTCTTACCCATGATATAAAATAAGCTAAAGATAATTGAACGAATTGTTACCCGCATAATTTGCGGTTTCTAAACCGCATGTACTAAGGCTCCTTCCGTTATGCTCCAATAATTTGAATCTCTCTTCCATTAGTTTTGCTTCTTCCCTGCTTGCGGCTGTTCCGCTATAGCTGCCATAACTGACATAAAAATATTCCCGTATCATTGTTTCTAAATTTTTAGAATTCTTCTGCAAATATACAAAAAAATCCGAGAATAAAAAATCTCGGAATAAAAACATGAAGAAACTTTATTAGGGATCTTGCTATCATTCATGTCCAATTTGCAAATTGTCTATTCTCTGATCAAACATGAACCGCTTCACACACCATAAAAACAACCGTGGCTATAATTACCATATCCTTAGTGTGTACCTTTGCGCCAATCTATCAAAGTGCACTTTTTGATAGATAGGTTGTCATTTCAACTCACGCTGTTTCGCGCTTGTTTCCTCTACGCCTTGTATGTTTTTTGTTATAATTGAAAACAGTTAACTGCTGTGCAAGTTAAAGCTCATCTACGTCGAACCGGTGATTTTGATATTATCTCAAGGTTACTTGCTCATTGCACCTACTACTAACCTTTTTTCGATAACAGTTAACTATTGAAAATTCGTTACCTTAATAGTACTTGAACTTACACCTGAAGTCTTCATCTCGACAATCGCTCTAACTCGTTTAAGCTTCAAGGCGATTCCTATATTTTCTTTTCCATCCAAACATAACTGACATCATTATTATCAACGCACAAGTCAGAATAACCGTGTTTTCCATACCACACGTGCACCCAAAAACTTGACAAGCATTTCAATCTCAAATATACACCGCCCATCTTTCTCGCCTCCACCTCTGCCTTCCGCAGGATGTCGTTTCCGAACCCCTTACCCCTACTGTCCTTGTCAACAAAGACATTGGACAAGTATATTATATCAGGTTCGTCGGAATAGGCATATAATGCAAACCTACAATTCTCTCCGTTACAATAATGGACTGATGGTTTGAGTTCTTCCATTATTATAAATTTCTATTTGTATAGTTTTCAATTGCCTTTGGAATAATCCTAACATAGTCTGGATTATTGAACAATGGTGATGTGAGAATCATATCTGCTGTTGTTCTATTTGTGGCAAATGGTATATTGTAAAGAGATGCAAGCCTTGACAATGCCCCAACATCTTGATAATGTCCTTGAGTGATAAGATTATCGCAAAAGAATATCAGGCAATCTATTTTTCCTTCTGCAATCATTGCGCCTATCTGTCCATCACCACCTAACGGTCCTGACAAGAGTGGCGTAATGTTCTTGAAAAGAAATTCAACATCCTTATAATCATATTCCCATTCTCCGTCATCAATATGCCCTGATTTCGCATCACCTATATAAATTTTACCAATTAATTTCCCTGTAGTCCCGGTTGCAAAAAGTTTATGTTTTGATAACTCTTTGTAGTTATATTTTACCCAGTCTAACAATTCCGGTTTTCTGGCATCGTGTGCCACTAATGCAATATTCATACCCCTTAAATATTTTTGTACTCGGTAGCAGAATCGAACTGCTATTGCAAGAATGAAAATCTTGAGTACTAACCGTTATACGAACCGAGCATTATAAATAAATATAGTATGCTCCATTTACACCACGCATCCTCTGTAACATGGATGCAGTAGGAATCGAACCTACTCCTCTATAATATATTTAAATTGCAACTTGTTCGGGAATCGAACCCGTAATGCATTAACATCAGTTCCCTTTGATTTGAACAACAAGCCGACAAGCAAGTCTTTTAATACAGTGCCTATTTAACTCGCCTCATAGGACATAAACTATCTGATCGTTTCGGCACGCAGCAACCATAACACCCTCTCAGTTAACAGCTGTTTGTTCTCCCCTATGATTTATATATTTTATAGTTATGTGCTATTACGCCAAATAACTTAATGATTATCCACTCCGCTATCATAATGGCTATTAACTCCATTTGCATTGCCGAGACGGGTGTTATTATAACACCCTGAGATTTCATTAACCCTCTGGAAAAAGTTAACTCCTTAGATGATGGCTGCCTCCAAGCCCACATTTAACTATATTATTTAATAAGTACCCCTATTAGGGTTTGAATTCACATTATTTAGCTCTTATTCCTTGTATTATTCTTCTTGTTAGCCCATAATATTTTGCAACTTTTTCCCATGAATGTAATTCGCTATACTTTGAAATAACTTCTTCTTTGTTTGGATATCTATCCTTCCCCTCATACTTTTCTCTACATTTTACTGAACAAAATTTTTTACCTCGCACACTGTTAAATAATGCACCACATACAGGGCAAGCAGTTTGTTTCCGTTTACTTCTTAAAGTACTAACTGACGATGTACTATAAGTTTCCAATAAAGAAGGAATATTATCCTCGTTATATTCCGGATAATGTATTTCTCTATGGCAATTAGCACAAAGGAGAACACATTTATCAACTTCATTTTTTAATTTTTCTATATTCATATTAGATAAATGCCTTGAATCTAATTGAAAAACTTTCTCATTAGGCTTAATATGATGAAACTCTAATGCAGACAAATTATGACGATAGTGACACCTTTCACATTCTCCACCTTTGTATTCAATTAATTCTAACTTTCTTTTTATTGCCCTTTCTTGCTGTTTTATATAACTATTAGGATTCATAATAACGTTCTGTTTCATTATAAATAGAACATTAACCATAGAAAACATGATTATGTTCATAATATTTATAATGTATAGAATGCTACTATTCGTAGTGGTGGTGGGAGTTGAACCCAAACTATTTCTACTTTATAAGAGTAGCGCTCATACCACATATTAGCATCACCACTGTCAAATCTATTTGTACCTCGAACGAGACTCGAACTCGCACAGACCTTGCGGTCCAAGGGATTTTAAGTCCCTCGCGTCTACCATTTCGCCACCAAGGTGTTTATATAAAAGTTAAAAAAACAAATCTCTAATTCCATTCTGTTTTTTCAATGATACTAAGTGTCAAATTCCATTTAAGCCAAGAAAATGAAACTCGCCATAAGTACCAATATTTATGTTGAACTTCTATGGACGGCAAGATGTAAATCCATCCATATTGCCAAACGTCTTCTTTTTCTATATTATATTTTCCGATTTTCATTTATTATTTAAATCTTGAATTAGTTCTTGATAGGTTTCATATATAATTTTAGTCTTAGGACACCTGCATGTAACCTCAAATTTACTTGAATCGCATCCTAAAATAAATATTGGAGCTATAGAATATTTAAAAAACATTGCATCTTCCTCAGCATAATATTCCTTATTATCAATCTCATCCTTATAGAATAAAACTCCTGACCTCTTATAAGTCACATGAGCAGTTCTCCATGAACCTCCCATTCCCTTTCTTTTGTAGTAATAAAATCTATCTCCAACTCGAAGTGACTGATAAGTATACTCGAAATCCTTAAATGTAAGACTTATATTCAGTTTACCATTAGGGAGTTTTTCAAATAAATCTTTTATGTTTGGGTTTACTTTTATAGCTTCAGAAATTTTCTTTACGCCATCATAGACTAAATCCTTTATACTCATTTTGCATTAATTAATCGATTAATATTCATATAGCCCACAACCAACTAATTGGCTTGCATGTCAGGTTTGAACTGACGGATAAGAACTCACTATTATATGTCTTTTTGTTTCTTCTTAGCGGGCTTGGTATCAGACAATTTCCTCCTCCGCCACTCTTGACCGACTGAGTTAATGCAGACTTTTTATTTTGTACTCGGTAGCAGAATCGAACTGCTATTGCAAGAATGAAAATCTTGAGTACTAACCGTTATACGAACCGAGCAGAAAAACAGACCTAATGACACAGCCTCGTTCTAACGATTATTGTCTTATATTGAGGTACGCCCATTAGCCTTATATGCATCTTATCTCTGATTGCTTTCCTCGGCCTGTAGCCCATAGGCATTGGGAACTGTTTTAATTGTTATTAGTTACAAATCTTCTCCGTTAGGCCTATTATTAAGATTATCATATAAAATGGTAATATAGTATTTTCCATAAAATTCACAAATCATAAACCACACCATTCCTTGTGTAATATCTGCTTTTAGATAAAATGCAGCATCATATCTTTTATTATGCACCAGCATTTCATAAGAAATATCTTCATCTTCTGAGATAGGTTTATTTTCTCCAATAGTAATATATTTACTATTATTGTTAAACTGCTGAAGAAGATTGTTATATGCAATACGAATATTTATTTCATCTGTTGTATTTGCATCACAAACCATTATTCTGTCTACTTTATTTTTATTAGTAGATATAAATATTCGAGACTCCTTACCATTGAATCGTCCAATAAGACAATCATCGGCTGAATTATATACAAATCCCTTTTCCTTTAGTTTTTGAATTACTTGTGTTTTACTTCCATCTACAGGAATACCCATAAATTTGAAACTATTAACGGAATTTGTCTGAGCTGAAACAGCTATACTTGCAAATAATGTAAGTAAGATAATTATCGATCGTTTCATATTTAAAAATATTATATCTATTATTCAGTTTAAATTTCTTTGTAGCCGAGGTGAGACTCGAACTCACACGGGCATTGCTACCCAAGGGATTTTCCTACCACACCTGCTTTTACACAGGCAAACTTCATTCATCAAGTGCTACGAGGGGCGATTTTATCCTTTGGCTGTACCTACATAGCGTTCAGCAACCTCCTATTCCCCTATCTTGATATATTAAAGTTTTTGCAGTCTGGACTATTTTATTGCCATGAGAATATCGTGTACACAATACACTAACTTTACTATTTTTAATGTGGTTTCAGCTCCACCAATTAGTGTATATATTCTTTTAGGCCTCTCCTCTGTCTCTACGCATCTATGAATACAGGAATTTTCTTGAATGGGATTTTATAGTCATTTCCACTATATTCCATTACCTCCTATCCCGAAAGGTATGTATTCAACTTAGCTCAGCATCACCAAAATCTATGTCACCATAGATGAGGTTTCTGCCGCAATTTTGTCATTTCCTGTAATGGCCTGACTTTTACGAAGCCTAACACATATTGTTTGACCAGTATTGGACTTACACCAATCACAAAATTGTTTAATTAGGGAGATTCTACATCTATGATTTCCCATAGAGCATTCAATAAGTCCCTCATGTCTACCTTTTCATCACTCAGCTATCTTATTTTAAGAAGACAATGCAAAGATATGAAAATTAATTTGCATTACCAAATCTTTTTAGAATGGAAGATCATCAATTGGTGATGCTTCGGCTACATTTACAGGTGTAGGCTGCGATGACGGGATTGTACCCATCGGGATATCCTCAGGAATATCATTCGAAACCTTTGCGGTAGCCTTTGTCCTTGTTGCGGCTACTTTTGAAACTGCTGTAGATTCACTTGATGTTTTTGCAATGACGGTATTTTCATCTGTAGTTACTCCACTGCTGTTTCCGCCTTTCGGCCCAAATTTAATCAAGTCTGCGGTAACATTTCTACGACACCTAACAATGTTGTCCTTGCCTTTCTCTGCTTCTGCATAAAGCTCTCCAACGACTACAAGACTTGAACCTTTAGTCATATAAGGAAGCATGCGTTCATACTTGCCGATATCAAATGTAATAATGTCATACCATGAGGTTACGGTTTTACCTTTTACTCTACCGTCTGCTGCCAAGCTGAATGCAATAAATTTATTGCCATTCGCTGTTTCATAAATAGCTGCATCCTTTTTACCAATGTTGCCAATCAATGTAATTTCCTGCATATATCTAATTTTTTTAGTTGTTAAAAATTTTAATTGTTTATTTTTTTACAAATATACTTATTTTTTATTAAGAAATCCTTTCTTTAAATAATTTTGCCACAATACCGCCATTGACTGTCGGAAATTTAGATCTAACTACAGACTGTATCGTCTTCATGTCTTTCATTTCGGGATCATGATCGAGTTCATTGACTGCTATTTCAATTTCCGCTTTTAGTTCTTCTTCTGTAGGTTCCTTTGGTAGGAGCTTTTCAAGTATTACCATTTCGTTCCTTTCGTTTTCAGCAAGATCATTTCTGCCTGCCGCTGAATACTGTTCAAAGGAATCCTTTCGCTGAGAAGCCAATTTCTGAATCAGTTTCAACTCAATATCATCTGTCAGCTCGTTTCCTGCTTTCGCTGTCTTATAGACAAGAAATTCATTCTTAACTGCCCTCCATACAGCAAGTTCCGTTTTATTGCCTGTTTTCATGGCATTGGCAATACGATGCTCAATAGTTTCTCTAAACATTTTAATATTTTTTTACAATGCAAATATAACAAAAATAAAATTAAAAACAAAAAAATAGCACGCAAGACTAATAAAGTATCTATTATAATGAAAGCGCTTTCGGAAAACCGAAAAATAATTTTTTTAACAAATTACAAAAAATCATGGCTGAAATTATAACAGATCAAAATGGCAAAATGCATGAAGTAGCTTCTAATGCAAAGGCCAACGCTGGGCTCGCAACGGGCATCGTAGGGACCTCACTTGCAGGACTTTTGACACTCGGAGGCGGTTTATGGAAAGCCCTTTCAGGCGGAAACGGAAACGCTCAGACCGAAGCAGGCTCAATGACACCTGAAGACCTTTACATTGAAAGAAAAGAATGTCAGGATTATCTCGCATTGACTAAGGAGTATTACGAAGGTAGGCTCGAAAATCAAAGACAGTTGTCTGACGCATTCTTCGATGCATACAAGAGAGACACCGCCAATTCTTTCGGACTTTACAAGAGTCAGAGGGATATGGGTGACGTTCTCAACCAGAAGATCGTTGATGCATCTTTTGGACTGTACAAGCAGGAAAGAGATGACAAGGATGTTCTCAACGACAAGATTGCACAGCTTCAGAGCAAAGTTGACGTTATGGCGGCTATCCGTCCATATCAGGATGCCCTCATCAATTGCAAAATTGACAAGAATGCCATCCTTGCCGACTTCAATCTTGCAAGACGCACTTGCCGCATGATAGAAGGACAGCTCGTACTTCCTAACTCCCCTGAGGTTACAGGATTTTCAAGCTATTATCCAACTACATACTGCAACTGCAGCAAATAAAAAATAACAAACGGGGGGCTTGAAAAATAGCCCTCCATTAATTAAAAATCTACGTTATTATGGCAAACAATTTTTTTCTTAATCAAGATCCTTTGCTTTTGCAGAACAGTTATCCGTCCAATTTCGGAGACGATGCAGGTTTCAAAAAACAGATGAACGATGCCATGCTGCAATACAAGATGCTGCAGCAGCAAAGACAGTCTGTTGATTTGGGGGCTACCGATTATATCGGTAATCTTGATTCGTTAATGAAAACGCTGAGCGGAGCGGAGGAGGCTGTTTTACAGGAGAATGTTGAATATCAAAAACTTAATAAGGAGTTGACTGATATGATACAGAAGGAACTCATTGCGAGCATCAAATGGCATATCAACAGCAATCCTGCCGCATCAAAAAATGTTGAGCGACAGATGGAAATTATTAAATCGGCAAAAGATGCTGTTGATACGGAACAGAGAAAAAGCCTGAATGAAATAAATGATTATGTCAAGAATTATTCAAACATCACGTTTGACGAATACCGTAGAATAAAAAACGGAGAAAATAAATCGGGCAAAAGCCCTTTAAATGAAAATGGTTATGAAAGTTGAAGAACTTAAATTGAGAATCGTAAAATCAGTGAACGAACTGATAGATGTTTATTATGCTGACAATGATTTTGTTGACAAGATGATAAACTCGACATTGAAGATTCTCATTCAGAAAAACACCGACAAGATTGATGGATTTTTAAAGATGTTTCAGGATGCAAGCGGCGAAATTGATGCCGATATGCTCGTCAATGCATATGCGGAGCAGTTTGCGAACGGCGGGATTAAATTTGATATCAAACAGTTCATAAACAACGATTTCCTTAAAGGGTTCTTGCCCGATAAGTTTCTCCTTATTGGAAAAGATGACATATTGAGGATCCTAAAGAACTAACGTTATGGACAGTGACGACGCGAATCCCTTTCTCTCATGTATAGGCGAAAAATTTTATGAGATAAAAAAGAGTTTCAAAACCAAAATAATGCGTTTTGGTTTTATATTTGATGAAGATATTTTTTCGGATACCCTGCTGAAATGTAATGATACGCTTTCAAAACGCTCATTGGGCAAGAATAGGATGCTGTTCTATTTTTGGACTGCATTCAAGAATAATACCCTTAGAAATTTAAATTATTCCCGTAACAAATTAAGAAGCGAATTTCCTGAAGATGTTGCCGATGAAATTGATTTTGAAACTATTACTGAGGATTTCGAAAAAATAAGCAGAATGATTGTTCTTGAATTTGGTGAGGAGATGTATGAGTATTTTGTTCTGCATGCAAACGGTATGTCTTATGAAAATCTTTTGAAAATGTCTAATGTTGATAATCTGAAATATCGTTTCCGTAGAATACGGGAATTTGTCAGACACAATTTTTCAAGAGAAGACTAAAAACGCAAATAGGACTGTGGTGGAAACCGCAGCCCTATTTTTTTTTTTGGAAATAATTAAGAAATGTCCTCAATGTTTGCTTCTCCCGAGTCATTCAGCTTTCCCTCATGTGCAAGATGCCTCATGGTCTTCAGTTTCCAAGCTCTTGCAAACTTGTCCCCGTCAATTCTGATGACTATGCCCTCTCTCGGAACTTTATTCTTACACAATGGTTCATCTTCCTCCATTCCGAAATGTTCCTTATCGTTCTTCATCCTTTCAAGGACATTCTCGTGCCAATGCTGTTGTGCGTCAATATCAGGATAAAGGTCTCCAAACCTTCCATGGTAGAGAACGACGAGAAACTGTACGTAATCTGACAATTCAGGATGCTCAGCCACAAGGTCGCGTGTCCATTTATCCACATCAAGAACATCCCATTCTTTCTTTCCGCCTTCAGCCAAGTCTGTCGTAATCCTGTATGGCATGAACTTCCATTTGCCTTTCTCGCAACCATAATCATGATTCTTCTGTATGAAACGCTCTGTCCCATCTTCATAGCCGATAATCTCGCCATAAACGGTCATGCCTTTCGGAATGTATTTGCCGAATACATCATTGCAACATGTCCATACATCTTTATCATAGAAACCTCTTGTTGACGCTTCAGGGTTAATGTCTTCATTCTTTATGACTCTTCGGGATGAATAGATATTCTCATATACGATATCCTTCACGGCTATTCCAAAAAATTTCATAATTTTTTCCCATATGGTAAGCTCTAACCTTTTACACTTTACATTACTCAATATTGCAGCTGTTCCATCAAACTTAAGTGTAATGGTAACATTGTCATCAGGAGAAAGCTTATCCATCTCTGACTGAAGCTTGACTGTCTCATAGTGGAAACAAAATTCCCCGGGAATAATACTCTTAAACGCCCTGAGTTTCTTCATGGTCTGTCTCCATCGTGATTGCCCTGACGGTCCGTTTGATTTTTCCCTGTTTCCAAGTACGGGAACGAATTTTTCACAGATCTTTTCTCCATTGACGGTATCAAAACTTGTTCCTACATAATCTTCCCAATTAAGGTCTTTCAATGATTCATCAATCTTAACCAATGTATCAGTGTGGGCAATAAAACCTTCAGAATATTTTCCTTTAAGTTTCAGTATCCTTACTCTGCCATATTTGTTGAAGAAACCACACATTGATTTAGCCTTGTTCAGACATTCAAGTTTTCCTTCCGTGTCATCATCGGGCAAGGCCTCACTTTCCGCCAATATCTTTTTAACTTCCTCTACATTGCTGTTCTTTTCAAACTGACCGATCTCATAAAGATTGTTTGCCGAAAGATATTTCTCACAAATGGCCGTCTCTACAGGAAAATATACAACAATGTCTCCTTCTTTCATTTCTTTTGAGACTATCATTGTAAATCCATTAACTGTAGTGGAAACAATCCTATCTGCACCCTCTATTGGATGCGTCTCTCCAATTCTACATATTGCAGCCAAATAATTGCTGTTTGCACTTTCTGATTTTGTAAAAATTGTGTTTTCCATAAAATTAAAATTTTCAAATAAAATAATAAAAATCCCCTTTGTCGGTTTTCGCAAATCTACGAAAATTAATTTTAAAAATCGGGAAACATCCGCTCCATGTAACTGTCAAGGTTATCTATTGGATCTACAAGCAGTTCAATAATAGGTTCAAGTTTTTCCGAAAAGGCATTTGCCACAAAAGAAATTACCGTTTTGTCTTTTATGCCTTCCTTCAAGAACTTCCCTTCTATTACGGATTCTATCTTCTCGGAAATATTCAGATCATAATCCTCAATCCACAATTTAGAGAGTATCTTCTGTTTATCTCCACAACCTTTCTTTAAACTTAGCCTCTTTATTCCGCTCAAGTGCGCAATAAGCTCTGTTTTCCAATGTCTATAATTGATATTGTGCGGCGAAAGCATAACACAATAATAGCATAGGCACCAATTTTCAATAATCTGCCATGTCAGGTTCAGAGCATTTTGCTTATATGTCTTCTTGTCGCATGCCATCTCTCTGAGCAAGCCGGCTTCAGAAGCGGCACGAATTATAGCATCCTTTATGATTTTCTTGGTTGTAGATGAGTCAGGATTATATTCCACACCAATCTCGCCACATATTTTCCCTATTGTGTTTTCAATTACATTCGAAAGCTGCTCCAGATTCATAATCATTTTTTTCCTCATACAGGACTTTTCTATTTGTTCAGGAATTTCCATATTTTTTCCATATTTAAATCATTCAAATCTTGTCCATGAAAAATCCTGCCTGCATCTTCCACAGAAATACCTATTTCCTCAGCAAACTTTTCTTGACTTATATTGTTTTCCTCAAGATAACGAAGAAGCTCAAGAATTTTCTTTTTCTTGACTAAGTTTTCTTCTTCGTGTTCTATCTTAAATTTTGATTTTTCCATCCAACTTTTTGTCGGCTTATTTCTTATTCTCATTATTCCTAAAATATTCAAAAAAGTCAGAAACTGTACATTTTGTAAGGTCATCGGCATCATGTGTCTGCCATGTGTTCCTAACAAATGCAACCTCTTCACCGTTAGGCAAAATCTTGCTCATATGCTCATTCTCTTTATAAATGAAACGCCCATAACGTTTGCCTTGCTCATATGCCGTTTCCCACTCAATGCCTGTCTCCGCCTTTAATAGTTCAACCTGTTTTTCCGCACTAAGCCCCATCAGTTTTTTGTGCGGCAAGTATGCCTGTGCTGCCTGCTGTCTTGAATTTCGGACACAATCAATCTGTCTGTATAAAAACCACGCATAGGCATCGTTTTCATTTGGAACTACCCATGCCTTGCAGTCGAAATCATACAGCGGCGCATTATCCACGATTTTTCCGAAATCAATTTCCTTCCTACCTTCACCATCACTTGTAATTCCATAATGGAGTGCCCATGTTTGTGCATTGATATCATTCGGCAACGTCACGCCTTTACATTCAAAATTAAACATTGGCATCTCTTGCATAAACTTTCCGTAATTGTCTTTCCTGCTTCTGTCAGCTTCGGCTACTTTTTCCCTAATGATATTTCCAATCATCAATTTAGTGAAATATGCTGATGCCATACCTGCCGCGATAGATTGAATTTTACAAAGCCTATAACCAAAATAGGAATCGGCCATCGGCGTATCATAGTCGGTAATAAGAATGCTAATTTCATCTGACTGCACATAGGCGATTTTAGCCCCTTGAATCGACTCGCATAAATATTGTGCTGTCTTATTCATTGCATCAATAAAAACTTCGTCAAAAGGACGTTTAAAGGCATTTTTGACCTTCTTACTGAAACTGTGCCCATCAAGCATTATGATAAGATTAGAATTAGGTAAAACCTTGTAATCAGTAAGGCTTCTGTAATACTCGCACTTCTCTTTTAAATTTTCAAACTTCATGATTCACTTATTTTAGGGCAAATATAATAAAATATTTTCAAAATGCCAAATCCTGTCTATGAAGCCATTCGTCTTCAATTGCTCTGCAGAGTGCCTTATTATAAGTTTGTTCCAAATCAAATTTTATATTTTCAATCAATTTTCGGCAGGCTCGTTCTGTTTTGATTGGCTTTGTGGCAGTTGTGTCGTCTAAGCCAAAAGCATAGTTAAATATTAAGATGCATTTTTGCGGATTTCCCTTCAACAGTTCGTCCAACTTGTCAAATGTTTCGTAGAGATGTTGAAAAAATGGAATATTTGATTTTATTTGTTCAAACGGATAACGTCCATATCGTTTTCCGAATAAAGCTTGGCTATCAATATAATAAGTTTGTATCTCCTGAGATATGGCTCTTTTTTCCTGAGGCACAGCATAATATAAAAAATGCCCTATGCAACATTGAAATATGTCCGTTTCGTTTTCTGATAACGCCATAACTCTATTATAGAAACCATTATCAGGGCGGAAATTAACTCTATTCGCCTTTCTTTTAAAGCATTCGTAAGCATGGAGAAGCTCATGTGCAACAAGGCTCCTAAAAGCAAAAGAAAAATTTTTCTGATTTGTCTTTATAGTTATGAGCATAGGAAGAATGTCTATTTTATCTTCTTTTTCCGTATATCTTATCTGTGGAAGATTGACATATCCATAGACTTCAGGATATTGAATGGCATTGTCTATAACAATTTCAGAACCTTTCAAAAAAAACAGATTATTGAAAAAGGCTTCTTGCGATGGTTTGAAAACGAATTTGTCCAAGTAATAGCCATGTTTAGAACCATCCATTTGCTCAGTTAATTGCGTTTCAAGCTCATCAAGGATTTTTTCAATAAAAGGAACCCGTCCTCGTTCCTCTGATAGCGGTTTTAGGACGGTTTCGCAAACGTAATCGATGAGTTCTTTCTGTTCCATGCTTATTCCTCGCCTTTCAGATAAAGATGGCAACAGCAATGATCTTTTTCCCTATAATTTGAACATGGGCATTTCTTATCAATGCTGTCATTATTGCATGGACAATTACCGTCATTTCTGTTGATTCCTTTCAGGATTCCGTTGACGGCTTTCTCATTAGGATTCAAATGCCATCCTAGTTTACAATTTTTTCTAATTTCTTCTATTGTCATTTTTCTAACTATTTATAATAAATCTACAAATTTTTTATATGGCTAAACAAAAACCATCAAATAAAAAAGAAAAAAGTTTTTTGATGAAACTTTTAGCTGACGGAGAGACAAATACAATCTCAAGCAAGAGGTTGTGCATGTTGCTCTGCCTTATCATGTTGGTTGTCTTAGCCATTCTCTCTGCATTTGGTTATAATTGCATGGAAGCATTTGTCTATGTTTTTGCAAGCCTCGCAGGTGCACAATCAGGTTTTACGACGATTGAAAAATGTACCAAATCTATAAAACGGATAAACAAAGACGATAACGAAAATTCAGAGTACGAATAAATAAAAAGGCTGTAGGAAAAACTACAGCCTAAATTGTTTTTTAGATATTAATTTTCTTGGCATAATTCAGCCAGAAATCTTCTTTAGCCAAATCCTGACTTATTGGATTATCAGGCTTAACCCCTGCTCTCATTCTATAGATAAATGCTGTGATTTCAGCAGCAGTTTTCATGGCTTCATCACCCCAAATTCTACGTGCCATTTCAATAACCTCTACACTATACCTATTGTAGTAATTAGGATGATTTACCTTTTCCCCTTCTCTTTTTCTCTCTTTCAATGCTTCCTCAATATGGTCATCAATATTTTCACATTCTTCCATTTTGTCGTATTCATCGTCAGATGTTTTCAACGTGCAAGATTTTGATGCATAAAAACCCAACGGCTGTTTTGGCTCATCCTTGTACTCTACATGAACATAATTAGCATTATTAATTTTTTCTTCCATATATTTTAAAATTGTTTTATATTTTATTTTTTAGCAATAGACCATTTCGCCAAAATAATTAACAGTGCCTATCAGCATTGCTTCCGTCTCGTCAGAATAATAAGGGTTTTGCCTTACCTCAAAAACCAACGCTCTTCCAAATATATCCTGTGGGTCCATTTCGCCTACAGCCGCATCAATAGCGGCCTTTTCGTTTGGGAACTCTTTTGTGTCTCCTCTATATCGCACCTCGTATTTTAAAAGTTCCCACAATTTGAATGGCATGTATACCTTACTCAAATCTTGTTCAATATCTGTCTCCATAATCATCCTCGTCGTCTTCTTTAAACCATTTATCCTCATTTATTGTAAAATCAGGACTTCCATGCTCTCTCCAATACTTTTCAACAATATCCCTATTGCTTGTCGGTGCAAAATTCATGACATTAAAGGAAAACTGCTGATATCTATAATCAAATAGATAATAATTTTTAATATCTTCTATTATAGATTTAACCTTTTCGGCTTCTTCTTCACCAATTACATCAGCAAGTTTTGGCGTGCTTTCATATGTCTTCCGTATTTTTCCTTCAGCATCCTTTTTATAAGCCTCTTTTCTACCGCCATTAAAAAGATCATTACATAGAAGTTCAACATTCTGTTCCCAATTTGAATCAAACCCATATATATTTGTATATATGCGCATAATTTCAATATAAACTTCTTCTGGCAGGTAATGCTGTTCATACGTGGGCTCCTTTTTGCGTTTTTCAGGAGTCTGTTTTTTCTCTTGTTCCTTAAGCTCATCTAATGTTATAGGCGGCTCCGAAAGACGATACATCTTGTCAAGACATTCATTTATACATCTCAACATATAATCGTCGGAGCGTAATAGCTTGTAATAAGTCTTATCATTAACCATAACAAATTAAAATATATTTTTGGCAAAAGGGATATTTTCTAAATTTAATCGCATTAGCAATATTGAACTATAAGTCAACATTGAATATAATTGGCTTTTCATGAGCCTAAACTGTTCCACACTAAGTGTATCTTCTTTCGTTGCAAGAAAAGTTCTCAATTTGTCAATTTTGGTGTTGAGCTCTTTGTATTCCTCTATCATTCTTTTCTGATATTCTTCCATTTTTTTTTCCTCTTTCTTTTAAATTTGTCATTTTTTTAGCCTCTCATGCCTGTAGCCTCTATATGCTCCTTAATATAATCTTTGAAGAGTTTGCCCTCGCTTATCTTTTTCATGTGGTTATAAACCTGTTCAAGACTTACCATATCATAATCAGCCAATTTTCCATCAAGCCCAATATCTACACGCAACTCTTTCGATTGATCATTATATTCATCAAGGTTTCCGTGCGAATGCCCATGAAGCATTATAGAACCATAATTCCTTCTATCCCATGCAAGTATCGGATAATGGCAAAGGACAGCCACTACATCTTCTTGCAGGAACGGGAAACAACTCTGCTTGAATATCGGCTCTTTAATATCCGAACAGGATTCAAAATAATTTTCCAAACCTTTCAACGACTTGTCATGATTACCCCATATAAGGTGTTTTTTTCCTTTCAATTTTTCAAGAAGTTTGCGTGTTATGTCTGTGTTGATAAATGAAAAGTCGCCTAGCATGTAAACGATGTCGTTTTTTTGAACCTTACTATTCCATTTATCTATAATCCATTCATTCATTTGATCCAAGTTGGGATGATCAGGATCCAACCCCATCCTGTTAATTCTGTCGGTGTATTTACAAATGTTGCGATGACATAAATGCAAATCAGATGTAAACCATACGTTATAATCAACCATATTCTTTTTCTTTTCTGCAAATATACAAAAAAAACCATAAGAACAAAATCTTATGGTTTTTAAAAAATAGAATAATTATTCTCTATTCCTAAAACAGATTTTTAATCTTGGCTAATTTTGTGATATAGTCCGCGTTCTTACGGATTAATTCCTTCTTTTCGTTAGTCAGTGCCTCAATCTGTTGCTCAAGCTCTTTAATCTTTGCATCTTTGGCATCAATAGTTTCTTTTGGAGTTTCAGCCTTTTTTGATGCTTCAGCCGCTTTTGACATTTCCTTTGTTTTGTCTTTGATTCCTGCCATATAGTCGATGCGTGAATCAGTTTCTTTCTTCCCGTCTTTCCACTCTACACTACGTTCAAAAACAGGCTTTCCGTCTTTCCATTCCTTATAATGATAACTTGTTCTCTCTCCTTCCTTCGGTGTATCCTTTTCTCGTCTGCTAAAAGCATTAAAATTTGCAAGTTCTTCTGCTAAAGAAGCTGTCATGATTAAATCATCAAATAATCTACTAAACATGTCTTAATTTTTTTTAATTTCTTTGTTATTATTACAAATTATGTGCCAAATTATTTTATTTGCCATTTTTTTTAATAATCTTGGCACAAATGTCATATCCTTTAATTTTTGTTATTTCAAAAATGTCCCCATTACTTACCGTCCCATCATCTTCAAACGCAACAACGATCAATTTATTTGAGTGAAATAAACTACCAAGATAAGAATCATTTTCCATAGTTTTTGTAATAATCTTTCCTTGTTGCCCAATAAGTTCATTTTCTATATCCTCCGTGTTTTCAGTAACTTTGCTCGTTTTTACTGCTTTATCCTTTTGCTTTGACATTATAAAAATAAATGACAGGAAACCTACAGCACATCCTAAGATACCTGATATTATCAGGGAGACCCATGAACGCCCAAAAAGTATGGAAAACCATGAAAAGGCACATGCGCCATGGATTATTGCTTCGCAATTAATCTGCCACATTTTCTCTTCAGTTCCGAAAATGTAATAAATAATAAGGCATAATGTGGCAAGCAATGCCACAATGTAAGAAATTGGCATAATATCTAAAGGACCTCCTCTCCTATATAATTTTCAGGTACATCCGCAACAATGTTTTTTACTTCTTGTCGACTGAATACCATTGGTTCATCCACATAAAGATCGATACAATTCCGGAAGCTAAGTTTCAAACGATAATCTACATACTCATTTCTCGGCTTAGGCGCAAGCCATTTTGCATGTTCTCTCAACCATTGAAAAAATGCACTTTCCTTTTCTTCACAATGAATTATACAATAAAAAAAATTATTGTCATACTTGCTAATAGGCAAAAATGTGTATTGTACATTTTTTAATACATTTACAACTGTTCTTTGTGACTTTATCGCCACCTGTTCGTTAAATTTAATTTCCATAAAATTTTAATTTTCAATTCGCTGCAAATATATAAAAAATAAACGAGAAAACAAAGTTTTCTCGCTTATCTCTCTGTTGCTACTCTTTCCCTAACTGATTTTCGAGAATAAAGCCTCTTTTGATGAATTCTTCTTTCAGCTCATCGGCTATTACCTTAATGTCAGGATGCGGGGCCCCTGTCAGTCCGAGGCTTCTTAAGTTAAAGAAATGAATCCAATCACTCGCAAAACCTGTCATTACAATCTCCGTATTAAGATCACACGGCAAAACCGACCTCGCCTCCTGAGCTGTCCATTTATATGTTTCAGTCAGGTTCATATAAGCCTTTTCGCTCATCATGTTGGCAAGAAGCCACCAATCTCCTGCGGTAGCATCTTTATCAAGATATTTCTCCTTTTTAAACAAGGATTTTACCTTCTCCCAAAATGTCTTCGGCCTTAATATCTCTTCAATCCTCTTTTCCATTTCAGCCTGTCTTTCCTCAGAGTAATCAGTTTCCTTTATCCATGATGGTACCGAAATTTTAACATGTGAACCAAATTTGTTCTTGCTGTAATTGCAGAATCTTGTCGACTCCTGTGCAAATGAAAACACCCTATGTCTACATACACTCTGACTGCCTATCCTGTCCATTGTGAATTTCACAGAATATCTTCTCTCATGATATTCAGTCGGTTCGCATTGATACTGCAAATCATCCTGATATTTGTTTTCTACAATAACACGATAATTGGTTGTAATATATGCAATGCTATTTGAGATTATACATTTTGAATAATTATTATGGAGATAATGCCCCAATATCAAACCATTCTCAATCGGGAACTTTAGATAAATCGTGCCATGTTCCAACATTGCACAATTTCCGCAGATAGAAGTAACTCCATTATCTCCTTTTACTATAATAAGCCCAGTAGATACAGTTACGCAATAAACATCCTCTGTTTTTTTAGTTATTCTTACTTTAGAATCAGGATTTCTACTATCATTATTTATAGTATAATCAGTGTCAAGTATAAATATTTTATATGCAGGATTATGTTTAGGAGTTTCATGACATATACCTCTAAAAGAGGTAGTAAATCCTCCTATAGCAGCAACATTGTCAATCCACTGTATAATTGACCAACTGGTAGTGGTAAAAGTAATAGTTTTAGTATTAACCCCTATACTACCATCTGAATTTATTAGACCAAGGATAATTGACCTAATTGCTACAGGATTTTCTGCCATATACATATTAGGGATATACTTGCCATTATTATAAAATAGATTAGTAAATTTCGCTCCTATCTGAGGGCTACATACCTTATAGTAGTTACTCTTACCTTTTTCTAAAGTATAACCCAACTCATTACACAAACCCTGAAGATACTTTATTTTCCTATCTTTCTTCAAATGAAATACCAACTTATTTATAGTCTGAGGCTGATAGCAACCATCTCCCAACCAAAATCCTACTAACTCATAAAATGGATTAGTATATATTGGTATATTACAATGCTTAGGTACCTTAAACATTCTCTCCCCAAGTGTTTTCTTCCTTCCATTATTATCCTTGTATGGACTTCCACAAACAAAAGTTCCATATAAATTACTATTATAGAAATCATTTTTGCTTTCCCTAAATAATCCATACATTCTATGTCCATCAGTTACTTCAAGTCCTAATGAAGGATAATAATAGAAATTACCAGTATAAGAATGTTTAATAACCCTAATAGGCGTTTCAAATCCTATATAGTACCCACTATTGTTTACTACAGCTACTTTTTCCCCAGCATAAGCATTCCAAGAAATCCATCCCTTTTCTGTTAATACTTGAGAGTTTCCTGTATAACAATGCTTACTCTTAATCATCCTATCTACAAATCCCTCATAAGATTGTTCCGTAATCTTATCTCCCGACTTATAACACAATCTACCAATTTTTTCTATATACCTCTGATAGCCTACAGCATCTTTATTATCCTGTAAAATTATTTCAAAACTTGGTTTTATAAATTCTGCCATTTATTATATGTTAAAATTTTTATTTTCCTGTATGCCCAAATCCGCCTTCGCCTCGCTCGGTTTCATCAAGCTCAGCAACCTCATTCCATTCAATTTTCTCTATCTTATTAAGAACAGCCTGAGCGATTCTGTCACCAGGGTTTACCACAAAATTATTTTTACCGATATTAGCCAAAATAACTCCTGTATTTCCTCTCCAATCAGCGTCCAACGTCCCAGGAGAGTTTAAACAAAAAATGAAATTTTTTGCTGCCAATCCACTACGTGAACGCACCTGTATTTCATATCCCTCTGGTATTGCCATATATAAACCTGTAGGAATTACTTGTACTTCTCCCGGTTTTAGTACTATAGGCTCTGAAATATCAGCCTTTAAATCCATTCCTGCAGCTCCTGCTGTTTGATATTCAGGCAACCTGTGATTTGATTTGTTTACTACTTTTACTTCCATATATTATTAAAAATTTTTATGTTTTAAACATACAAAAAAGTTTCTATTCGTTATTCTTGGTTTGTACCTTGCTGTTAAAAATAAAGCCCGACAAGAACAAAAGTCCTGCAGCCTGTAAAATAGTAATCTTAGTCAGCCCAAATATTGTAGGCATTAGCCAATTCCATAAAAGTTGGAATGGCCATGACAACAATAATACAACAAATAGCAATGTCATTAAATAAACCATTACAATGATTAATGTATTAATAAATTTCTCCATTTTTTTTCCAAAATTTAAATGTTATATCTTCTTTTTCTAAATTACCTTTTTCTTTTTTAATCTTAAAGAGTCTTTGATTTGTTGTCTCTTTATTCAAGGGCCCAAATTCCTCAATGTACGGTCCTGCTTTGATATAGTCAAATATTTCCCATAGACAATCTTCTATCTCTTCAATCAATCGTCCTGAATACAATGCTACTTTTAATCCTGCCTTTTTGACAGTTTTCGCAAGAGATATTAATGTTTTCTGATCCTTGCCTTCCCCAAGAAATAAAACGCAGGTAATACCATTATTTTTTGAAATTAATTCTGACAATAATTCAGAACTAAGTTCTGTTCCTATGTCTTGCCTCAATTCGGCCGAATGGCAACCGATGCAATTGTTTTGACAGTTGCTGATATTGAATGATAGACAAATTTCATCAGGTATCTCAGCAAATGTTATCATTGATGTCGTGTATTTAATCATTTTTTAACGTTTCCCCACTTCATTATATATGCCTTATTCTCAAATGATTCTTCGCCATTATGCATCATATATGCATTCATAGCTCTTTCTGCAAGGTAGCCTATGATTCTTGACTGCATTTCTACATTATAGTATGAATGCCTATCCCTGATATAATCCTCCTTATGAGATTCAACCCATTTTCTACAATCATCATTTTCGTAGAAACCTCTGCGGATACGTATTTCCTGCAGAATAGGGAAAATAAAATCACAGTATTTAAGAAAATCCTCTTTTTTCATAATGAACATCGAGGAATTATAGCAATAGTCGGCCTTTTCCATTTTTTCCCATCCGTCCATATATTCAGGGAATAAATCCTGCATGATTTCTTTCAGCAAGTCAAAATCCTTGACATTATGCCATTCTTCATACCATGTCCTGTTATTGTATGTTTTTCCGAGCCAATTAAGCCTTACGGGGTCATTTAGAACAATCTTTTTTGTTTTAAAAATTTCATCAATGTCAGGTACGTTGTCAAGACAGGTATAATAACGGCTATAATGATTCATACCTACATAATCCTTAAGAGGATAATTTTTCCAAAGCCAATAGAAGCCTGAATATTCATTGAACATCAAATTTTTATCACTGATGTTATCGCCGTCATAGTCCCTATATATTGCAAGGTCAGTATTAAACTCGCATGGTTCCGCATGGCTGTTTGTCAGTACTTTATAGACATGATTTTTCACCAACGGCACGAAAGGCTTGTGGCTATAGACAAAAATATCTACATTACTGTTTATCTTTTGATTGTTTAGGATATTCGATTCCATGTTCTTTTAAAAATTTTAATTTTTCGGGGGTACATTCATTGTACTTGAAAAATGTTGATATTGGGTAATAGTCAATGTTTTCTGACCTTTCATAATCAGCATAACTTCTGCCTAATTTATGTTTTACCCATTCTTCAATAGTCTTAGTATAAAAATGCTTGATGTATACTACCGATTTTTCAGGTTCGAAATTAAATGGTAGTGCATCTGTAGGTTCCCCGTTTGTTAGATAATAATTACAGCCTACTACAACATGAGGGTTAGCTATAAATTTAATTTGTCCCGGCTTTGTATCTATTTTACGCAATATGGTTTTTGTGTGGCACTGCTCCTCAAATTTGTAGGTATTATAGATGGGAGGTAGTGGCTTTGTAAATCTTTCCAAAACAGGACGGTCTTCATAATAAACTTGTCCATCATCACCATACAGCTCCCAATTCAACTTATATGCTTCAACTTCTGCAGGTGCACTGTTCAGAAAATCTTTAATATTGGTAAATCCTGAATCTTTTCTGAAGGAGATAAACTCGTCAGTATCAATAAATGCACACCATTTATAATCCTTATTGTTTATGATGCAATTATAGAATGGTTTTTGCATAGCCTCGCAACCTGCCAAATTGTAAATTACAAGATAGTCTTCATAATCCTTCAAATATGGATATTTGCTTAAACCCTCATCGTCATTAATTGCAAGAAAGATTTTATCAAAACCAATGCCAAGGTGATAATCCAACCATTCTTTCAAATAGTCGGTCTCATCCTTGACAATGATTGCTGCACAAATTTTGTCCTTGTCTAACATGTTGCTGTTCGGTGTTTTAATGATACCAATTCATTTGCCTGCCTCATAATGGTTGACAATGTTGTTGAATAATAAATTGCATAGTCATCAACGACAGTATCCTTATCTATACTCTTCATGGCTTCAAACTCGTCTACCGTAAAGTGGATTCCTATCTCTGATGCTATAAAAGTAGATCTTTCTCCACAACGCAAAGCTCCTCTCTGCTGTGTGTACTTATAAATCGTACCGTTTTTCTTCTGCCATGCCTCGGAATCCTCAAACATATTAACCTTTGCAATGTGTTGAAGAAGTCCAACCTTAATGATGCTTTCCTGCTTTGCCTGCCTATCCTCAGGAAGCAAAGCGTTAATCCCAAGTGCAAAACGGATAACGTCAAAAATAGCCACTACCAAACTACCATTATAGGCAAGCCCACTCTTTTCCATGTTATAGAAAGTGGCATTCATAACCTTGTCATCACCACCGAGAGTCTCGACAAGTTTTGCTGCAGTATCCTCGCCAAGATACTTTTTCAATCTTTCCAAATACGCGGCGTAGTTTTTAATAATAATGTTCTGATCCATAATCTAAATTATTGTTTTATACCTTAAAAATACAAAAATTATTTCGATAGCATCTGTTCTAAATCAATAGTCTGTTCTTTTGAAATAGCTTTAGGAGTTATATAGCTATAGGTGAAGATGCCTTCCGTACTATTAGGATTGAAATCAAAGTCCTTATAAAATGTCACATTCGGTATTTTTGTTGTATCAATCTGAAATATTGTATATATTGGTTTCTTTTCTTTTTTACCAACTCTAACACCTTTTAAGGCTATTAAAGCATATTGGAGCATTCGTTCAATATTATATGTTGTAAAAAAGTGTACTCTGTCAGGATAGACGTAGCCTCTTTCATTTTTGTTTCGCGGATAGAATCCATTTTTCTTAATTTTTCTTGCACTATATTCATCTGTTATATGGTACAAATATCTTGGCAAATCGTTGACTGTTGTTTTGGGGAATTTTGGACGGAAAAAATATTGATGCCCTACATAATTTCCAACACGAAACTCCTGTTTTCCTCCGCTAAAATATCCACCTTTTTCCATGGTGTTTTTTATAACCTTTAGCAAATTTTCAGTTTCCTCTATTACAAAAATTATAACCTTGACTATTTCAGCAATTCCTGATTCTTTATCAACTAACGAACAATGAAACCTATTTTGTCCTAAACCTGTCTTTTCTATTACTTCATTTATAATAGGCTGAATAGGATATGTTTCAATCAGTCCCTCATTTATGTCTTCAGTGTTTTTGTTGTATAGTGGGAATTCGTCTCCGCTCAGCAATAAAATATCCTTGCTCAATGACTTAGGAAAATATTTTTCTCTTATAGAGGAAATCTCCATAAGTTTTTTGATTCCTCCTCCGTCATATATTGAAAACGCAGGCTCAATTCCAAAGTCCTGAAATATTCGTACGTCCTCCAAACTTTCTTTCAAATCTAAGATATCTTTCATTTTTTTAAAAATTAAATCTTTATTATTTTTTTCTGACTCTTATGTACAAATATCTTTTCTACCTTGCGTCTTGTACTGTCACTATTCATTCCATCCTGCATATTCTTACTCCAAATACAAACCCAATCCTTAGGTGCCGTATATTCTGATACGATTACCTTGTTTCCTTTTTTTACTTCACCCTCAGCCCATTTCCAAAATTTTTCATTATCAAAATCGTTTGCATATTTTCTTGTATTGGCATATGGAGGATCGCAATATATGAGCCCTTTTTCGTGTGGAAACTTTGGCAATACCTTGTCATATTCACTATTTGTGAAAACTGTCTGAAGGGCATTCATATGTTTGAATTTGTTTATCTGTGCCTGCATTCCATTATAGGCCTCAAGTATATGGTTTTCATTTTTCTTGGGGTTAAAGTTAGCATAACCTGCCCACCAACCGCCGCCATAGGAACACGCCATTCCTATATAGCCAATTAACGCGGCATATTTTTTTCTGAAAGCTTCATCTGTCCTATACGATTCCCTTATTTCATTATACTGCTCTTTTGTAAGATTCTTACAAAAATCCCACATTTTCTTGGAAAATTTCCCTCTCTGTATGTTTTGCCACAGTGCTATTATGTAGCCGTTGATGTCATTGGCTATTTTATTTTCCCAATCAATTTCAGACACCACATTCATTCCGCCTGCAAACGGTTCAAAATAAAAGTCCCCAAGGTTTAGATTTTTTTCAATCAAGGCCTTGAGAACATTCACCATTCTTTTTTTACTTCCTTGATAACGCATAAATTTTCTTGTTTATGCAGCAAAGTTAATAAAATTATTTGAGACTTGCAAATGATAATTCATTATATTTTAGCAGGCTGTTGCCTCTTGTGTCACATAATTCATTAAGATGGAACCTGAAAGAATTATTTTTCTTATTCTGTAGAAATTTCAGCCTACCTGTCAAATGATATTCGGTCTTATCATATATCATATATTCAATAAGTCGTTTATCTTCACTCCTTTCGGCCATATCCAAATAATTGTCAAGTTTTACTTGCTTCATATAGAAATTAGCCCTATCTGTTTTTAGGGAAAAATTTCTATTGCCAATAAACGTACTGATTGGCTTTATTTGGATAAAGTTAGTGATTTTGCCCTCATTATCAACAACAGTAATATCTACACCCATCTCTGCGTCAAAATCGTCTTCTTCCTGATGTACTTGATAATTGTTTGTTTCTGTTATTATTTTGCAAACTTCCCTTTCAACTTCTTGTCCATCAAATGTTTCAATTATGCAATGATTTATGATATCATCAAAACACATTTCAAATGTAATGTCAGGAACTTTAATTGTTTTACAATAGTCTTCCGCTATGGCCTTTAGCTCTTCTAATGTACGTCCTTTATAATAATCACCTTTCAGCGTCGTATAATTGAATTTTGACTCTTTACCTGATTCGAGATATTGATTTAGGAAATCCTGATAATCTGTCGGCCGAAATCTATGGCAAAGATAACTGCAACAGCCTAATTTTGCCCTGTTAACATAACGTTTTGTTATATCATTATACAAATTATTGAAAATTTTTTTATTTTTTTCATAGTGTTCTTTACTCTTTAATTGATAATCCATACTGTATGTATTTTGAATAATTTATTTCAAAGGCCATTTTTTGCCCTCCAATTCCCCATTTTTATCCTGCTCCTCGCACATCTCTAACCATTTAAATAACGAATTCTTTTCAAACAATTTTTTATCTTTTTGAAACACATAAAATGTAGAAGTATATTTACGGGCATGTTGCTGTTTCTTAATTTTACTTGCTGATATCAGACGGCTTTTGGATTGCAGTATAAATTCATCCTTAACATAAAAGCCAATCTTCTGCGCAGCAAGAAATGAAAAATAACTTGCCCATACCTGTCTCCCTCCTGAAACGGTGGACTGCATTTTCCAAACAACAATTCCATTTTCCTTCACTACCCTATAGCATTCCTTAATAAACCAATAAATGGTTTCTATCAATTCTTCAGCAGGATAGAAACTACTAAAGCGGTTTGATATTAGGTTAGCGCCTTTTTTTCCTTCACGAACACTTTTACATGCTTTTGGACTTATGACAAATGGTAAATCAACCACAATACTACCAATACTATTATCTTCAAGCGGTAATCTTCCGAAAGGTTCGATCTTTTTAATTTTTTCCTCCTTAGGAAACACATCAAATAAAATCTTAGGCTCGGGAATTACATATTTATTGCCCTTTACCTTTTGGTAAAATTTTAATTCCGATGCTGTCATATCGCAATCAAACGGTTCATCATTATTATACAAATGCATAATGTTATGAAGAATCTCCGATTGATCAAATGAGATATTTCTGATAATATTAGAGTTATCCAATTTTTTGCATTCGGAATCGTTCTCATCAACTTCAACAGAATCTTCTTCGTCCATAGTTAGCATTGCAATATCTGTTTCATTGAAAAGATAGGCATCATCGTTGATAAATTTTAAACTATAAGCCATTCCTTAAATTTTTGTTAAAAATACTGAAAAAATTAATATTTCGAAGGTTTCAAAGGCTCTCCTATAGGATTATCTTCGCATACTGATTGCATTTTTTTAAAACCAATAACTTTCTTCTTTGTTGAAGTCTCGTTTACTAAGGTATCATTATTCTCGGCCATTTTCTTTACACGGGCAAATGATTCCTCTTCCGTATGTCCAAAGACAAAATAAAGTAATATTAATTCGTTGATATGGTCAATGCTAAATCCTTCAGTTTTCTTGACCCATTCGTCGAGATTAATTTTCTTGATATCCTCAGGAAGGACTGTTTTTTCAATAAACATTCTACGGCTTTCGCTGTTAGGCAAAGGAAACTCCATAACCAAGTCGAATCTTGAAGGTCTGTTCTTATAACGTCCTGCAATTTTTTCGATATAATTGGTTGTTGCGATAGTTACCACATTACTTAATGTTTGAGAACCGTCAAGAATGTTCAGCAGCAAAGAATTTACAGGATTGCCATATGTATTGTCCTCATCTGTGAAAGCATCCAAATCTTCAATGATGGTAATGATTTTCCTCTCAGGCTCAATATCACGTATTGCCCTAAGCGCGTCTGGGTACAATTGCAAATGATTCATATTTGATATTGTCAGTACAATGCCATTATATTTTTCGATCAAATCCTTACACATTAATTTTATAAGGGATGTCTTTCCTGTACCGGGTGCTGAATAGATAAGGTAATTCCTTCTATACACTCTACCATATTTCTTATATGTTTTTTCTAAAGACCAAAATTTCTGAATATCATTCAAAATTACATTCGTCGATTCATTTGGCAAAGGAAATAGTTTATTTGTTTCAACACGAGCCTTCAGAAAATAAAGCCCTATGGAAGGAGACTGATAGAAATTATAATAACCTGCATCTAATGTTTCAAATGTTTCTCCTGCACAAGTAATGCAACCTTCACGGTTTGACCAACTAAATTTTTCTTTTTTTTGTTCCATTTTTAAATTGTTTTCGCCAAATATACATCTTTTTTTTATAAAAGGCGAAATTTCCTCGTTTTCAACAAAATCCTACACCTTAGGTACTTAAAACCAGGGATCGATCAATATAAAATTAAAATTAATTATTTTAAAATTTTATTTTCAATTATATGATTTTCAGGATCTTAGTGTATAGCAAAAAAGCCACCACCTTGAAATATTTTTTAGTTTCAAAAATAAAATGTATCTTTGCAAAAATTCAATTTAATTATGGGAAAATACGTTAGAGATCTTGACACTGATTTGGAAAAGAAGGTCAAGGACATGGCTATCAGCCGTGGTTTGAAAGCACAGGGCATTTCAGTAGAAGCCGTAAGAATTAAAAAATGTAAAACCTATGGAGAAGTATTGAAGGGTAATGACCTTGTAACCCTTTTTACTAATGATCCGTTCCTTGTTTGCGTAGCATTGTACGAGGATCTTTTTGACAAGGTAGATCCGGAAACACAGGACTATTGGATTGAATCCCTCCTTAGCCAAATCTCTTATGATTCAGAAAAGGACAAAGTTGTTATTACCAAGCCTGAACTCTCAATCAATAGAGAAATGTATCATAAGTATAAGAATGTGGCTGTTCAGAAGGAAGAACTTGCAGTTCTTACTATTCAGCAGATTGCCGATGAGAAGAAGAAAGAGAAGGAAGAAGCTAAAGCTCGAAGGCTTGAAAAGAAGATGGCTAAGGCTAAAAATTTCTAAAATGGAAAAAGTTTATACCTTCACCGTAGGGGAATTAAACGAATACATACGGGAACATAGTGTTGAACTTTTGCGTAAAACGCCTGAAAAATTATTGGAAATTTTAGATCTCGAAATTCATAGGGAGCCTCTCAATGAAATGGCTAAAATGAATCTAAAAGATCCTATGAATTCCCCATTTCCTCCAAACAAGTTCAATATTATAATGTGGAGCAATGATCATAACCCTCCGCATTTTCACGTTAAGGGGCCTGAGGATTGGGAGGTGACTTTTAGCATTGAAACAGGTGAGCCATTAAAAGTTAAACATATTGGTAAAAGCTCTAAATATTATAAATATATGGTAGATAATGTGCCAATATGGTTAAATATGTTATCATATCCACGAAAAAAAAATACTAATAGAGAAATTTTAGAGGATGAATGGAATAGGCTCCATAAATAGAAAAAAACTTGTATCTTTACAAAGCAAGATTGAGAATCAAAAAAAATAGGCGCCCCGCATTAAGGGAAAAGAATTAATGCTAAGTTGTGATACAAACCGAGTTTATGTTGATAGGAACTCGTCAGTGATCTATCATCGTTTGGAATACTGAAATAATATATTCCTTAGAGAGTTGCCGAGCTTGGCTTGACGTAAACGAGCGAAAGTAGGTGAAGCATATCTATATAGCCTAAATATGGGTATGCGTTTATTGAGGAATGGTGTAATGGTAGCACAGGAGATTTTTTAAAGAGTGATTCACTGAAACGAATCTTGGCTATGAAAAGGTAACATAAGGTAGTTCGATTCTATCCATAGCCACGGTTCTCCTAGACAGAGTTCGAATCTCTGTTCCTCAACAAACAAAAGAAAATATGTCTCTATGGTTAGATGTACATCTATAGAGATAGGCAGGCATCAGGTTAAATTCCTGTGTAAGTGGGAAATTTAAGACGGTTTAAAATATAAATTTTTGGCGCAACCTGTCATATTTTCTTTTTTATTATTTTTTAGAATTTATGTTTAAGTTATACAAGACATATAATAAAGCAAAGAATATTTTTGTAAAGCCGCAACTTAAATTGGAGTTTGGTAGATGGCGTAATACGTCAGGGCTTCCTGTATGGCGTAGAGGCCCAATGCTTTATTTATATAGACTATTTAGGTTAGGCATTGCTTATATAGATACAAGTGATTCCACGTGGTTTTCTACTAAATATAAATGGACGGAAACCTTCAAAAAGAAACATCCTATATTTTCCAAAATATTTAAACCAACATATCAGTTGCCTATTTGGTTAAGTTTTTATATTTTTGACTATGATGTAATTTGGAAGTGGAAATATGATGATATCAGATTTGAATTCCCACCACAATTTACCATAGTATTTTTTGGATTGGCTTTTACATTAATCCTTTACGCGCCTATTGATAAAGAGAAAGGTTATGCTGATGACGACAGTTATTGGGAGGGAATATTGAATTATATACACAATGGTAATAATTTGAAAAAAGCCATGAGCGAAACAGGATACTATAATTCCTGTAATAAAGAGAAAAAAAGTTGTAATTATTGGTGTATAAGGCCTTATTTTATAAAACCGCCATATCTTACCGATTATTACGCAGCGAAGTCGGAATTGAATGAGGAACTTTTCCGAGAAGATAAAGAAACAAATTTGCCAAATTAAAATTTAAGATAAAATGACACACAGAAAGCATGTAAAAAAGAACAAGCCTGTACCTTGTACGGATGCCAATCAGAGAGTTAGGGAACACTATGATTTCCTTGACAAGAAAAAAGCATATGCTCTAAAGTTAAGGGAAAAATACATGGAAGAATATAAAAAACACATGGCAGCTAAAGGTATTACAGCCTCAGAATTCACCGGAGCAGGTATGGTTTAGAAACAAAATAAGCTAACGCTTACAGACCTGTATGTTTATGGATTTTTGAGTCGTTGCAATGACATCTTGCTATTTTTTTTTTTTGATACTTATTTTTTGAGGAAGTTCACATGGCAAAACACGATATATCCTTATATAGCAAGTGCACATCCACAATTTATGCAGGTAAATCTCATTTCGGTTTCGAGATGAGATTTTTTTTTAATTCATATATTTATAGAAAAAAATATGAACACTTGTGATCAAATAGAAAATTTAAATTTAAGATTTATCGATCATAGCAAACAAAATAGACAGCCTGAAACTATAATTTTATCAGAAGGACAGAAAAAAATTATTAATTTCTTGGACAGCAAACCATTTTCGGTTATTAGGCATACCCGTAGAGTTGGCGCTTCTATGGCATTGTTATTGTATATGTTGGCCAACGCCCTATACACCAATAATAAAAATAAACGATTCTGTTTTATAAGCAATAATCTGAATAGCAGCAAACACGCCTATGATCAAATGAAAGACATAATACAAAATTCTCTATCCGAAGAAGAAATAAAACAGATATCGTCTGATCGATGTTCAATTACATTTCCCAACAACAATATTATATATTTTATGTTCCCTGAGAGGTTTCAAGCTCAAATGGAGTGTTTTGATGTTGTCATAGGCGATAATGCAGCTTTTTTCGATTTTAATATTGAACGCTATAAACAATTGTTGAATAACAATGGGCGCATGTGTCTTGTCTCAACACCGTATGGGCCACTTAATGATTTTGCTGCTTTATGGTTCAAAACCAATAAGGAAGAACGTTTATCAATAACATTTATGGACACTTTTTGGCAAGGTGCCAAGTTTGCCACGCATATGATGGAAAAATATTACGGTGACATTTCATCTTATGCAGGAGAAATATTCGGTTTTTTTATATAAGCCTGTAACTCTTCACTATTGAATTTTTCAAAAAGTTTTGTATATTTATAATGGATTTAACAAACGCGCAGGTGGTCTAACGGTCGGATGTTAGCTATCCAAGCTAAAGATGACGGTTCAATTCGGTCCCTGCTGCTCTAAAAAATCGTCGTGAGACGCAATAAAAAAGATCTTTTTTTGTTTATAGTTTAGAAAGATCTTTATTTTTTAACAAAGTACATTGATTAATTTTGAAAATAAAATTAATTTTTGTATCTTTGTAATGTTGAAAAAACAAAACATTTCAACAACTAAGTTCTTTGAAAGAAGAAATGGCGGGTTTCTCGTCAATAGAATAAACGGTGAATACATAAGCCGTAAAAGTAAGAACGTGTTTATCTACGTGTTCGAGCGGTGCTTTTTCAAAAAGCACTTCATAAGAAAACCATTTTTTCAAGCGTTGTCCCGAACATGATAGTAGGGTTAAATGAAGTAGCTTCGGGCAGAAGCGAAATGCAGCGCGATGGAGTTGACCACTCTATCTTGAGCCGAGAGGCTGACATGGAAGGATGCACACTTACCAAATATTGCCAAATAGATGGTGGTGGTGAAGAAATAATAGTTTTCCTATAGCCTAACCAATAGGCTGATTGGGGTGGTGCCCAATTCTGAAAAGATAGGAAAATAGTTAGAGTATAGTAAGTAGTTTTGGCAAATGAAAGCAGAATGGCGAATGCATCTAATTCACTCAAAAGGTGGGATGATGCTAAGTGCAACCTCGTCATTCAATCGGTCTTAGATAATTATAACTCATAAAATAATTATTGAAAGCAAAAGCGTTGCACACTTGTTGCAACAATGCAGTTATCCACCTGTAATATGGTGGCTACGAGAGTACAGCAGGGAAATCGTTAGAAATGAAACAAGTAATCAACTGCTAACAGACGGGAGTTTGTGTACCGTGCCAGCGGAGTAGGGACGAAAGGAGTAATTTATATAGCAACAAGTAGTAGTTGCGGAACTTATAATCCGTCTGCATCTTACCTATCTTTAGAAATAAAGATGTGTTAGAGGAACGAAAGTTCTACAAATGGTAAGCGTTTGAGCCAATAAAACTCAACTCAAACAGGTAATGCTGTTGCACGATGAACACATCAGGGTAGCGGGTTTTCTTCGGAAGATTCTGATGGCGCGAGCCACAGACAGCATCAAATTTTTAAATTAAATGTAACTTTTTGAAAGTTAGATATATTTATAAATAGAATATTGTAAAAAACAATTAATAAAAATGGCACAGTTTAAAAACACATACAGTAATAGTTTTAATACGAATACAACATCGTATTATCTCGATGTGCCTATGGAGGATGGTGAAAAATAAAAAATATAAGGCAATCCGCCACATCAAGTGGTTTCAACATATATCATCACCAACCTCCGAACTCTAAAGATTTTGGAGGTTTTTTTATTGAAATACACATGCCTTCGTAGTTCAATTGGTAGAACAGCTGATTTGTAATCAGCATGTTGTAGGTTCAAGTCCTATCGAAGGCTCAAAATATTGGCTTTATCGTATAAAGGTTATTACGGGTGACTGTTAATCATCTTATTTAAGTTCGAGTCTTAATAAAGCCGCAGGAAGCACTTGTAACTCAATTGGCAGAGTACTACACTTTTAATGTAGGAGTTATGGATCCGAGTTCCATCAGGTGCACTATAACATGGGTGCGTATTCCCTTAAAGACGGGGAGCAGACTGTAAATCTGCTGCTTTTTAGCAGGCGTGGAGCGTTACCACGAGCACCCACTAATAAAATCAAATATTTTTTTTTAACTTTAGAAAAAAGTTGTATATTTGCAATATAGAAGGTTATGATTGATGACAAGAGAGAAATTAGGAAAATGATCAATAAGTTTATTCCTAATAAGCTAAATGAAAATTATGCTACGAAACGTACTAATAATGAATTAGACGAATATGTAACATATATTGAAAAGGATGACTCGGGATTATCTAAAGATATAATTGTTGATTGTGGAGAAAACTATAAATACTATAACCATCCATTATGCATATATGTAGTAGAAGATGACAATATGTCGGTATATCCTGTAACAGTTTCAGCAACACCGCAGGCACCATTTGGTAATAATGTACCTCCTGACATTACAGCTTTTGTTCAAAATTCAGTAAATATATTGAAAGGCGTGGCTGATGTAACTATTAGTGGAGGTGAATTCTTTGATTATCTTGACACTTATCAAGAAAGAAATAAAGGTTCAAAACTTGTGGGAGAAATGAGTAATCTATCTCCGCAAGACACAGGATTACCTGTTTGGGTTTATGTAGATGATACTAAAAGTTTTAATCGAAGCGGGCACAGTGGAAGTTATAGAATTAAATTTCAACAAGATAAAAGTTTAAAAGAATATCGTTTGTGGATGCCTTTGGCAATACCATCATTAGAAATAATGAATAATGGGAAACTGCCTCCTTGCAAGATTTCCCAAAAAGATATAAATTCAGTAATAGCATGGGCTAAAGGCAACACTAATCTGCTTCTTCAGTTAAAAGATCAGAAAATTAGTGGAAAGTTGTTTAAAAAACAAATGTTAAAACTGAATGATGTTAAGGTCCTATTAGATAGTGAGCTAAATAAGCCTACAGAAGATGAAAAAAAATAAATAGCTCAATAACGTAATCACTCCGCATAAGATTCCAACAGCGGGAGAAGGAACGGCTATTTTTTTTAGCTCGTTAACCAAGTTGTTAAAGGAGTTACGGATTCGTTATATTACAATTAGTGTTTGGCGAATCTTGCAAGTTTTTCGCCATGGTTTCCTTGGACTTATTGTAAGTTAAATAAATCATGGCTTCAATGGAACGATAGCAGACATAGTTGTTGCGCCGGACTGAAAATTCGGAGAACTTGGGGCAGAACCAAGTCGTTCCACAAAGCAAGGAAGAATACTCAAGAGGCTGAAGAGGACGGTTTGCTAAACCGTTAGGTCGAATTATTGGCGTACAGGTTCGAATCCTGTTTCTTCCGCAAAATTAAATTTTGTATGTTTACAACAGAGAATTAATTTATGAAAGAAAATGATTTAGAAAAAGATCTTTTAAAAAATTTCGATGATCATAAAATGGAATTTTTGTGTATTCATGGAAATGAAGAACCTGAAGGTATATATGTCGGCCTTGTTAAGGATGCAGAGGATTACTATCATGTTGTATTTGACAATAACATGGAAGTCCGTTTTATATCAGTAGTAGGAAGATGTAATTATTATAAAAATTACTTTGACAAGCTTAAATATAGTGTCGTAAATTATCTTCTTAAGAATGATAAGGACGGTATTATAGAGCAAATTAGGGAGAAAGTTAATATAGGATTAACTAATGAGGAAAAACTCCTGAAATTTTGTGTTTAAAGTTTTTAATTTGCTGTTGCAAAAAAAAGATCTTTAAAAAAATCAAATATTTTTTATTTTTAAAAAAAAGTTGTATATTTGCAATGTAGAAAAGTTCTTTGAAATAAAAATGAAGTGTGATAGTCAGACAGACAGTTACTTCTGTTTATTAGAGTAGCGGATAACTCAAAATTAATCGGTAATTTTAACATTGGTTCAAATCCAATATAAACATTCATTTTCGCTGTCGTCAATATTCTTCACACTTTAATACTATAGTACAGTAGTCAGAAAACAGTTACTTCTTAGCTCATTTGGTTAGAGCATAAAATTCATAATTTTAAGGTATTCAGTTCGATTCTGAAAGATATTTGCGGTAAAACGCATTCTGTTTTCAATTCCTCTGTACTTTACGGTCCATGGGTCTGCATGGGTGGATGTCGGCTTGTCACGCCGTTCAATCAGATGAGTTCGATTCTCATATGGACCGCAAAAAAACTTGGCAGTCACGACAAGGGCTACTTCTATGAATTTGGTTTGGAATTTTGATTTTGTGTCTCTTGTCACTATTCTCTGAGTTTATAACATATTGGACAATAGTCAGTGATAGGCTTACTTCGTTATACATGTTCGAATCATGTCTAAGGTGTTTATCTTAGTGGCGGAATGGTACACGCGCAAATTGCTAAATTTGTAATTAATTATTATGCCTAACACATTATTCTTTGTCTAATTTTATAACCTCAGAATTCTGCCTAATGGAGTTCTGAGGTTTTTATTATTTTTTAAAAATTTATTAAAACATCTAAAACCATGAAGATGAAAGAGAGAAACACACAGTTGAAGAATGCACTAGGTGCAATGCCAACTAAAGAAAGAGCAAAGGAAGTTGTATCAATTCCGACAGAGGATGCGGTAAACCGTCAGGGCTATGCTGCATACGGTTTGTCAGATGAGCTTAGGCTTATTTCAATGCTTAATACACTTAAGCTTGAGCCTCAGTCTTATCGTTCAGAATCCGAAACCATGACAGAACTTAGGGACCTTATTGAGAGAATCGGCTCTAAAGACCCTTATTTTGTCGCACAGGCGATTGTCTATTCAAGATGCATGGGTGAAGGCATGAGATCCATTAACCATCTTGCGGCTGCATTGGTTGCCCCTTTCATCTCGGGTGAGGAATATGCCAAGAGATTCTACGGTCTTTTTGACAAGAAGAATCAGAAGGGAGGCTGTATCTACAGGCCTGACGATATGAAGGAAATCAAAGACGTATATGTTGCGCTCAACAACAACAAAAAGCTTTCAAATTCAATGAAGAAAGGATTTGCATCGGTGATTGAGAAACTTGATGCTTATCAGCTTGCCAAGTACAAGAATACAATCATTGATATTGCCAATCTGTCACATCCTAAATCATCCCTGTCGCTCGCAGAGGTTGATGTTGATGGCAAGAAGATGAAAGTGATTGATGCTATCATGAAAGGTATTACCGTATCAGCAGATACATGGGAGGTCGCTAATTCCGAAGCAGGACAGGAAGTAGCCAAGGCCGTCAAATCAGGAAAGATTACACAGGAAGAGGCTAAAGAGGTTCTTGCCAAGGCAAAGAACGACAATTGGAAAGGGCTGCTTGTAGAAGGAAAGCTTGGTATCCTCGCTGCTTTGAGAAATGTAAGGAGTATGCTGCTCAATCCTCGCAAGGAGGTCATCGATGCTCTCTGCAGCCTTGTTTCCAATGGTGATGCAATTAGAAAGGGTAAAATCATGCCATATCAGATTGACTATGCATACGAGGTTGTAAAGCAGGAGTTTGCTACTACTGCAGATGGACGTAGAGTTATGGAGGCATTAGAGAAAGGATATGAGGAATCTGTTCCTAATCTTGCTGAAGCATTTCCAGGCAAGACTTGTGTAATGGTAGACTGTTCAGGTTCTATGCATACTAGGTGCCATAATGGAAATTCCCGTAATATTATTGCTACTGATGCATCAGAAAAGGCAGGATTGATTGCAGCAACAATAGCAAAAGCAACAAATGCTGATATCATAAGATTTGGAAGTTCCGCAGGATTCTATTCGTATGTCAGAAGCGAACCGGTGTTCTCTCTCGGAAGGAAAATCGGCAATGCAAATATGGGTGGAACATCAATTGCATCCGCATTTGAACTTATCTATAGGGAAAAACGTTCATATGATAGAATTATCATATTGTCTGACAATGAATGCAATACACATTCATCATGGGGAGGTGATTGGACTTCTACCGCATATAAAAACTATGTATGTTCAGTTGCTTCACCATATGTATACGCAGTAGATCTTGCTTCTTATGGAAGTGTTCCTGTTGCAGGAGATAAAGTGAACTACTACTTTGGCTATGGCACAGCAATGTTTGATGATATTGCTACAAAGGAGTTCAATCCTGCTATACATATTGAGAAAGTGCGTAAAGTAGTCATCTAAAAGAAAGAAAAATGTTAGACTGTCAGCCACAAAGTTGAAGTCTAACATTTTTCTTATATATTTGTACTAAAACTTAATAAAATGAAGATCACAATTATAGACGGAGAAATAAGGGAGGCACAGAAAACGGCCGCAAAATCATTGATGGAAAAAGGCCTTTATAAACAGGCTAACGCGCTTAGAACACAAAACTCAACAAATACTACACTTCCAGATAAAGACTGCATTGTAGGGCTTAAAAACGGTGAAATAGAGGTTATCAGGAACCGTTATGGTGAGAACACAAGCCATGGGCTATTAAAGAACATCATTTCGGCATATCTCAACAATGAGAATGTTGAAATTGAAAAACTTGTTTAATTCTTTAGGGAACGATATACGTGATGGCGACAAAAAAATCGCATCCCGTATATAGAAATGCGATTTTAATGCTTAAATTTACAAATGAGGAAAACATGAAGCAGGCAGATTAGTAAGACCTACAACAAAATAAAAGAATCCCTCATAACAATTGCTATGGAAAGCAAGTTTTTCATAGTAATGTGGTAGTTTGAAGTCCTTAACTTAATGTCACGATTGGGACTTCTGTAGTCCTCAACAAAAAAGAAAATCTTTCCTACAGAGCAATCCTCTGTAGGTTTTCTTCATTATAAATATATGTTTTTTTTGAATTTTTTCAAGCCGAAAAATACAGATCTAATCTAATTTTGCAACTATTTATTGTATATTTGAACAAAATAACTATTATAAATGTTTTTGCATTTAATATGTGTAAGATTTCATATAATACAGTTCTTAGAGCCAACGATAGAACAATCGCTCAGCATCGCAATGGTAAATGCGGTGGGGACTTATCATCTGCCCCAAGTTTAACGTTCAGAGGCACCATTTCTACTTGCGGTAAAAAATACTCATACTCTGTTTCCGTCGAGAAGGTCAACAGTTCTTATAGGAAAGCAATCGAAACTGCATATGGCAAGAAACTATAGCCCTGTTTATAATAAGATCGTGCATGATGAGACAGACCTGAACTATTTATATAGAAAAAAGAACATATTATGAGACCTTATGATACTTCCTTAATAGCAGACTATGTAATCTTATCACTTACTTGCGATGAGAGATATTCTTTGATTAATTTGAAATTACAGAAATTGCTGTATTATATTCAGGCTTGGTCTTTAGGAATTAACGGATATCCCATGATAAACGGACGTTTCGAGGCTTGGGTACATGGACCTGTCTGTATTGAATTATACAATCGTTTTAAGGATACAAAGAGTCTGTATTCTTCCATAACGGACGAGGATGTGTTAAACAAGTCTCCCAAAGGCGAAATTTGTTCAGAGGACGTAGAGTTCATAGACTATATTCTTGAGAATTACGCACGTTATAGCAGCTCGGAGATTGAAACTATGACTCATAATGAAGCCCCATGGATTAATGCCCGTGAAGGGTGTGGGCCAATGGAAAGATGCCATACGGTAATTACAGAAGAAGCAATGATGGATTACTATGCGAAAAAATACGAAAGACTTCCTGACTAATGAAAATAAACAGAAACCACTTAGCAACACAAAAGCAAGAAAAAACGATAAATCCCTATAGCTGTCATCGTCCTATAGGGATTATTCTTATTTTTTAGCATCTTCTTGTTGTGCTTTTTTCAAGCTTGTCTGCGGGCCATCCTGTCTTTTCCTTTAATATCCGCAGCATATCCCTGCATTTTTCCGTATGGGGTTTGATATACCCCATAAAGAGTATTCTTTTTTCTTTCGGATAGAGTTCTTCAATCTTATTATATACCCTGACAGCATCTGAAACATTCTTGCAGATTACAAAGTCCAAGTCCTCATCATATCTGAAAACAACCTTGTTGAAAAAAACCGAAACCCTTATGAACTGCGTAGGTTGCTTCAAATTTCCATCAATGAAATTTTGCATTATCCATCGGATGTCCTTCCTTTGGTTTATCGGGTTCAGCCCGTATATCCAAAACTGTTCCTCTACGAGACAGGGCATTTTCTCCACTATTTTCCACTTTTCCGAATTGGTCTTGTGTTCGGCCATTTTTCCTATGTCATTAGGCAAAACCGTCGTGCTGCTTTCGGTTTCCGTATTACGTATTTTTTTCAGGAAAAGGTATTCTGACTTGAAGTCGATGAGCGTTTTGCTTTTTTTTGAACAGTTAATATGCTCCTTCGGTAGGATTACAGCATCATTTCTATCCTTGAGCATGTTCTTCAATATGTCCACCTCTTCTGCATCATGATAGTAGCCGATGAATTTTTCCTGTTTCTTCCCCACGCTCTGCACGACCTTCCAATCCCAAGGCATTGTTGTTCTTGGCTTCTTCGCTTTCGGCTTAGGCTTAGGGCCCCTTTTCTTCGGACGGCCTTTTTTTCTTTTATATTTGTAGTAATAATATACTGTACCGTCAGGTCTGACTTTTCTCATGTTTTCCTATTATTAATGTTTTGAAATTCTTTTATAGAGATTGTCAAAATCTCCTTCAAAATCATTGAACCCGTCGCTGTTTTCCATATTTCTCATCCAAAATTCAGGACTTGTTTCATTGTTTTTCTGATAAACACCTTTCCCTACCTTATAATTATAAATAATTCGCCCGACTTTTTTCAGTATGTTTTCCTGCATTCTGTTATTGTAGTCAATAAGATAATAAAGAGCTTCATCAAATGTCTTGAATGTCTTTCCTGTAATTTGCGATATGCATTGCCATATTTTTTCCTTCTCTTCCTCCCCGTCAGGATATTGCAGATATGAGATATTTTCGTTGAACCTTTGCAGATATTGATATATCGGTAGCCTTTTCAAAATATAGCCCGTCTTATAATGTTCAGGCATTTTATTCTCAACGGCATTTATCATTTGGGAATGAACTTCAGCAACAAATGCATTTTGTTCGGATTTGATGCCCATATAGAATATGTTTGCAATCGCTTTGCTGATTTTGTCTGTATTCGGATCCTGAAGAATTTTTGCTATATTATCATACAATGGCTGATTCACAACATTTATTAATGAAGGAGCTTTATGAAGTAATCTGCAGTAATCCTCATAGGCGTGAGTCAATTCATGTGTCAATGGTTCAATAAGGCTGTAATATTGTTTATTCCATTGGCATTTATATGATATTGCTATTTCAGGGTTGAACAATTTTTTTGAAGGTGTCAGCCAAGAGTCTTTTGCATTGTATTTGGAGAATTCGGAAAAGTCTATTGTTTCGCCTTCATTGCCATCAGACATCATAAAAAATGATATTTTCAAATCTATTCCTTCAAAGAAAACATCTAAACCTTTAAATATGTCGAATGGTATTTCATAGTTAAAAATCAGCCCCAATGGAGTACGTTTTGTTATTGAATTTTCAACGTTTGTATACATATATCTGCAAACTCTTGTAATTATTTCCTTGGCGTTAGGAAATATTGACTGTTCCTCCTTAATAAGGTACCAATCCGTAGTGTTGAACTGTTCCTTCAGCAACTGTATGCTGTTATATACTTCTATAGGATTATTTAGTTGCATATTTTTCTATTCGTTTTTTTGCCTCCTCGTAATAACTCTCCACAATTTCAATCCCAATGAATTTCCTGTTGTTCAGGACAGCCATCTTTCCTGTAGTGCCGCTTCCCATGAACGGGTCAAAAACAACATCACCCTCCACCGACCATGATATGATATGGTCTTCAGCCAATTGTTCAGGGAAAATTGCAGGATGCTCGGTTTTATCCTTTTTTATGCTTGTCGTATATCTCCATATATTGTTCCTCAATGAATATTGGGGCACTGGATTGATTTTTTTCTTCTTTCCGCCTATCTTGCCGTCTTTGTTGTATAATGTCAATGCACCCCAATTGGTATGCCCTGCCCATTTATTTTCCTTATCGGCAATAAGGGTAATATCATCACGTATTTTACCCTTTACAAAAACAAACATATATTCGAAAATCTGCGTATATCTTTTTGATGTTCTCCGCGCAGGGAATGAACTGCTGTTCTTTTCATATATCATCGTATCGTGCAGTTTCATGCCATGCTCCATAAAATACAATGCCTGCCTGAATGACGTTCCCGTTTCTCCGCCGTTGATACATGCATCACCAACCACCCACACTATGATGCCGCCCTCTCGGGTAAGCCCAATCAATCTGTCTGCAATCCTTTTGAATATTTCAAAATCCCATTCGCATGTTCCCGAATAGCTTCTCAACTGATCATAAGGAGGGGAGGTAACTGTCAAATCAACAGAAACCCCCTCTCCAATCATTTTGTCCATTACATCAATACTGTTCCCTAAAAACAACTCATAATCCTTCGACTCAAACATAATCTTTCCGTAGCCCCTTTCTTAAATTATAGGAATTGTTTTTAGAAAATCAAGGGGAATACAAAAAACGCCTTTACTTTTGATTATTTGGAAGACGGGGAATAATAGCATCTTCCATGCTTTTGCACTTAAGAAAAAATCTCAGAAAAGTTAATTCTTCTCTGAGATTTTATTGGTTTTATTCATATAATTCCTTTTCATATTGTTAATTGTTTTTTCTGTCTATTATCACATTGATAATATGTCATACACCTCTTGAGTTTCGTATCTAAGCCTACCGTTATCGTTCATTGGTCCTAAATAACCTCTGAGGCAAGGTGCGCCAATAAGGATGGAATCATTGTAATAATTATTTTCGGATGGCTCAACATATCCTCTTATATCAAAATATTGTGATAACTCTCCTGCCTTATATTTTCCTTGCCCTTCACCCCCGACGACAATAACGTCAAGATTAGGGTCAAAATTTTGAGGCGCTCTGTCTTTTAGGTGTGATAAAAAGTTTTTTGCTTTTTGAGGATTGTTTTGCCAATCACCACGTTCAATTGACCCTTGATATGCTTTCATCGCTGTCTTATATGATATTTCGTTCAGTACTTTCTTTACTGATTCCTTAACTATCTGTCTCAGTTGAGACTCTGTAATTGTCTTTTTCATATTCTTATTTGATTTTGATTCTGTTATTTCTACTGTATCTCCAAATACCTTAACGTTGGCAATTTTAGTTTCAACTTTTGCTTTCTTTACTTTGTCTTGGGCAAATGGGTCGTGAAACACTCTGTCGGGTTTAAGGCAGCTTATCCATGTGGCAATGCAATGCCAAATAATCATCTCGTCCTGTTGTTCCAAATTTTTATATGAGTATTCGTATGACGTTACGGTAAACGGTTTAACTGTAGGAATTGTTATTGGAACGCCAACAAAGTTCTTAAATTCGTTTTTAATAAACTTTTTTCTTTTCTTTTCCGAAGCTTTACCAATAGGCTCTGCCTTTTTAGGAATATAGAAATCAATACTTACATTGGCACCATCATCAGCTGATGGCCTTGGAATATTACCGTCTCTAACAAGGCCTTGCATATGTGGTAAGTGATCGCTAACTCTCAATATGTTTAAGCTTCCTGATGCTGTTGTCTTATAAATATAAAGAGAAGGGGATATCCTACTTGATTCTATTTGGTATTTGATGGATTTTTTGTCGGCATCCGTTAATTGATTCAAACCATCATGGATTATATCAATTAAACTTGGCACATTTATCATTCTTGTCTGTCCTTTTCTATCTATTTATTTGTATTTTATCAAGGGAGGGTATTACCCTCCTTTTGTTTTTATAAATAGTTCCGGAATAAAAAAAAAACGTACAAAACTATACACCCTTAATCATTTATCTAACTTAGGCATATTATATCAGTTTCTATAAAAATAGTCGGAGGGGGGGGTAAAGTACGAATTTATAAACAAAACCCCATGAATCCTTGAAATTCATGGGGTTTCAAAAATCAAAATATTAATTATACGAAATATGAAGGTGCTTCAGCCTTACATTCCGCATAGTTTTCAAAAGCAGTTTCATTGATGCCTGCATAGCACTGCGACTTCAGCACAATCGTCCAGTCGTTCCACCATTTGATGAGGTTTCCGCTTCCGTAACTGCCGTAAAGGAAATTCGACACATCATAAATTTTCGGATTGTATATGAATCTGAAAAGATTTGGTGAAAGTATCACGTTTGAATATTCAAACAGTGAAGGTACCTTTATCAGGGAAGGGCAATTGTTGAACAAGCTGTCCGGCAGTTGGGTTATGCCTGCGCCTACATTTCCGAGCCAACGGCTGTTGCGCCACATTGAGGAAATGTTCTGCAGAGAACTGCAGTTTGCGAGCAGGTCTGAAGGAATTGTCGTCATTCCCCATACATTCGTATCAGCAAAGATTGATTGCATGGTCTTCAAGCCTGTAAATGAGGAGAAGAGCGAAGAAGGAACCCAAATTCCGTAGTTCTCTGTATTTTTCACACCCCACTTTGTCGGAGTAAAATGAAGTCCCTGAAAAACGCCATCTATTGACTGTATGTTTGTCAATGGCTTGAAAATGGTGCTTGGAATCCTTCCGAAGAAACCTTTGGAGAGCCATTCCCCGTCATTTCTTGTGGAGCCTTGAAAACAGTTGTCAATACTTGTCTCTGCTTCATTCCTGCAGTATGCGAAAATGTCAGGCGGGCAGAAATAGTTGCTCGTATTGAGCCTTGCATAAACACCGTCAGTATTTTCGATACCCATATCAAAATCTGTCGGGTCATACGATTCCTGTCCGTTAGGCATGAACGTATCAGGATAGTCCTGAGGCAAGTTCAATTCAGCGTTTTCCGTCCTGAATGCATCAGCCTTTTCCTTGAACCAAAGAGAGCCGTCCGCGAACTTTTCATTCCACTTGTTTTCGCTCCCTTCTGTCACGTAGATATATTTTTTAATATATTCGTCGGTTTCTCCTGAAAGTGAATATGGCGCAAGTTTTTTCGACTGTTGATTTGAGAAGCAGCCTTCCATGTTGGTAATGATATTGCCTGCCTTCTGATAGAGCATGTGATATGGTATCATGCCCACGCGCACTCCATTACCATCCGTAAAGGCATTTTCAAAGTTTTCAATCGTATTGTTCGCAAAGCAGTCTGCTTTCAGACGGTACGGAACGTTTATGCCGTCAAAGCAATTCCTTATTGATTTCAATGCCGTACATGTGCTGAACATGTTTCCAGACGGCAAATCCACAATGACATCCGTTTTACCCGATACTCCGTTGAAAAAATCAGAGAAAGTTTCAAGCTGCGTACATCCCGACAGGATATCATAAGGGAAATCTTTCCCGTTGCAATCCTCGTAATTAATGACTTTCTTCACTCCAATACCGTTGAAGGAACCTTCAATTACCCTGATGGTTTTCTTAATGCCGCCAAACAACGAATTGCCTATCATTATGGTAGCATCGCTGTAGTCATTCTCTCCGAAAATGAATGAATTTCTGATCACTTCCAAACTCTTGGCCTTGAATATATCGGTAATAGGGACATTTACGGCATATCCCATCACTTGCCTAAATGATTCTATCACATTCTTAAGCTTCGGCGTATTTTCAAACAGGTCTCCCGCGCTGTCAAAGAACAGGTTTGTCGGACGGTTGAACGAGTATGAAATGGTTTCGAGCTCAGGCAAGTTATGCAACAGGTTTCCGTCAGGAAAAGAAATATAGCCCGTGCCTGTCACATAAGGATAAGGATTGAAATGTGAAATTTCCTTAATCTTGTTCACTGTCGGGAAGAAATAATTCTCTCCATCAAAGTTCGCATATATTGCAACGTCATCCGAAAAGACATTGTTGAAACTTTCGAGGCTTGTCATCGGTGCGAGCAGCTCGTTGTCCAAAAGTCCGCCCACGTTGCTTCCTGAAAATATATAGTCAATATTTTTTACGTTTGTACAGTTTGCAAAAAGATTTTTGTTCAATTGATCAGTATTGCCTGACACCATTTTCTTGCAGTCCGTAAATGCCCAAGACAAATCGAGGACAGTTGCGTCGCATTTCTGCATGATATAATACAAGTCGCCCAAACTGCAGGAGGTACCGCGGAACATCTGCGAAAGTGTCTTCGTCTTCAGCGAAACGTTGGTATAGTTTTTCCCGTTGTCAAAAACAGGCTTGTTGAACGGTGTTACCCCATTTACGGGCACTACAGCATCATTAAGATAGAAATCGCTCAAGCCCCTGAATATCATATCCTCACAAAGGCAAATATGGCCGAATATGCGCTTTAGTTGTGAAACTCCCGTCAAGAAGGTATTGTACAGATTGAACGGTTCCGCTTCCTTGTTCTTGACACGGATATATCTTACAGTGGAAACGTTATCGATAAAAGTATCGCCCATTCCTGTCAATAACGGATAAACGGACAAATCAAGAACGAAATCACCGTCAATCGTTTCCATTTCAGAGGTGCTTCCGTATTTGATGCCTCCAAACTTGAAATCATTGGATATATTGAAAGATGTGACACCAGAAACCATGTCTGCAGTAGGCAGGACTATCGGTGCGGTCATGCTTTCCAAATGCGACAGGTCTATCTTCTGCAAAGGACAGCCCAAGATGCTTATTGCAAGATTTTTGGAAACGCAGTCCTTTATTGTGATTTCTTTCAGCTTGCTGCAGTTGTTGATAGTCACCGTCGCCAATGCCGCATTTTTATTTATCGTTACCGAGGTAAGATTTTCACAGTCCTGAATCTCAACAGTATCAAGTGTAGTCAGTCCACTCTCGCCTCCAATGACAAGAGTTTCCAAACCTTTACACTTATTTATCTTAATGGTCTGCAGTTTGTTGCATCCTGTAAAATCAATTGTCTTCAGTATTGGTTGGTTCTCCATGTTGAAATGGAAAATGTTGGAATATGATACTTTCAGAGTCTGCAGGATACTTGACGGCAGCAATAACGATGTGACAGGTGAATTGCTGATGTCTATATATTTGACCTTGTTCAATTTTTGGCAATCCACGGTAAACGTCGAATCGCTTTTCTCATTTGCAAATTTGGTTTTCGAAAGATCAATTCTTTCAAGAGCACCTTCTTCCTTGTATCTGAATATTGCGAAATCAATCGGATTGTCGTCAAGCTGTTTTGCGCCTGATATCTCCAACGATGTCAATGCGGGCAATACTCCGTTGGCTGCATTGTTGTTGGTATTCATGTTTACAGGCTGAATTCCGTCAAGGCCTCCGATTTTTGTCAGCAATGTACTTGACGTGAAGTTGGTCTGTTTCTGTGATGTATGTTCAGGTGTATGCACAACAGTGTCCGTATAGGCAGGGATAAAGTATTTGCCGAACGTTTCAGTCACACCCTCCATATTACCTGTATTTATGCGGATAAATGTAGGCGCCACACTTCTGAATGTATATGGTATATAGCCTATTGCTCCACCGTCATGTCCTCTGTTAGTAAGGTTGAATGTGTTTTTGTAATACGGCGCATCGTCAAAGTTTCCGCCTGCACTGCCCGGTATCTCAAGCACTCCATCAAGATAATACAGGCGTTTCTTCAGCCATTTCCTCACGTTTTCAATACGCAGTCCATGCAGCATAGCAAGGTTCTGTTTCGGAAGGATATACTTGCTGTGATAGTCATAATTATATATCAGTTCGCCACAGGAACCTATCTGTTTTTCCATAAGGTTAACAAAATTGTCTGCTGTCGACAACGCTCCGCCTCTCTGCCTCAATTGAACCCATGTCTTCTCATAGGTATTGGCGGAAGATGTCGCATACAGAAACTCGTCGGAACGTAAAATGGCCCAAAGTTTTGAATTGTACGCATTGTATTTGCCTCCATCAACGAAAAAGTTCTGTACCAACTGTGTCGTGCCGTTTTCGGTGGTCTTATTCTCGAATGTATCCACGCCTGCGGTTTCAGGCACGTTTTCACTGCCCTCATTGCCCAACTGCAATGCGGAGTCCATGTCGTAGAATTCCGTCCACCACTTTTCACCGCCGTTCCACGTTCTCAATGTCAAGTTCTTGCCCAAGGAATCCACCATACCCAAGCCCATAGCCGTGATATAGTATGAGACTGCATTTTTTATGGACATGGTATTATCAAAGGTTGACATATAGTCTGTCGTCAGCTTATAGGTGTTGTCTTTTCCTTTTTTTATGAACTGTCCTGAGTTTTCGTCAAAATAATACATGTCCTTGCCCTCAAAACCGTGTTGGCTCAGCCACGTTCCGCCCATTGTCGCTGTTGTATAGAACAGATTCGACATCTTGTCCCATATGGAAGCGGTATCCGCAACCTCTGCCTCAGGATTTTCGCCATTGAACCTGAAACTGCCGTAATAACGGAGTATGGACTTGTCGGATTGCGTCCATGTCTGATGTTCAGGTGCATTATCGTCGGCTCCTGCGTCAAACTCATAACTGTAGATGTCATTCAATTTGATTCCGTTGAATGTCTCGTCCCTGTTGTATTCTACATAATGGTCGACAAGGGCAGGACAATCCACCTCCAATGACGGATTGTCAGGAGAACGTCTTGAAAATTCCTTGAGGAAACTCAAACCCATATTGTAATGAGAAAAACGTCCCAAGTTGAATGAATATATACCGATAAGGTCAAATGAGTTGGACTTATCAAAGCGGATAAACACCAAGACAGGGAAGCCTTCAAGAGTATGCTTGATGGTGACCTTTTCGTCAAAATTAATTTCACTTGTACCATCTCTCGAATCCGTATGGAGGTGGTTTTCTTCAGGGAATGCCCTATCTTTCGGACGATAGTCATCCGTCATCGCATCCATTGCAGGATTATTTTCCATGATACCACATTCATGGTTCACCCAATAACCGATGGTTGCATTGTTTGCATGTGCTGAATCCACGACATCGGCTTTGAGCGTGAATTCCCTTTCAGGAAACCATGTAACCTTTGGCTGAAACAGCTTATACTTTGTTTCTTCTCCCTTCAAGGTACATCTTTCATTGACCTTCATTTCAAGGTTCTTGATATAATAGCCCAATGTTGATGTTCCCTGAAGAAATATCAAAGCATTAAATGTTATGGATACTTTGGTTGAAGGATCATAATATTCCACACGGCATTCAAACGGTGTACCTGTAATATCCTTGTGTCCAGAATAGTCGGCATGGAAGACTTCCTTTGTAAAATTGGAGTTTGTCGCATCTATAAAAATTGACGGTATAGGGGAATTGGCCCTCATGGTTGCCGTAATTCCCGAATTGTAGTTGTAGTCTCCTTTTGCATCGATAAGATATGACAATGCCTTTTCAGGTTTGTCCTCCTCGCTGTAAATCAAATTTTTCCTTTTCCACTCCGTATAATCCTTCAATATGTTTTCATCGGATATCGGGCCGTCAAGCCGTGCATTTTTACCGTTTACGGCCAACTGCAGTCCATTCAGCGCCTTTGTATAGAAAGCACATTCATAAAGATTTATATCAGAGAATTTCGTAAATGCATTGTTTATGTAATCACAGGCGAAATATGCTACAGTCGGGAACTTGTAATTTTCTGAATTATCCAAAGCGCCCGCGCTGTATGCCGCATTTACTATACCGTTTACTGATATCATGCATGTTCCGCTCGTATAAACGAAATCTACGGTATTCTTTCTTCCCTGCTTCAACGAAGCGGTAATCGGCGCTGCAATACCTTCACTCGTATGTATAAACCATGTAACAGTTTCCAAGGTAATTTTGCAGCCGTTGAAAAGAGTTCCGTCATTGTTATTCTTTCCCCAAAGGAAAACGGTCTTGTCCGCATCGGTATGCTCATCCGATTTGAAAGTCACTGACATTGTAAAACCGTTGCCCGAATTGGAGGGGTTTGTCATGTAGTTCAGTTCATCAGCATATCCCGACATGTCGGCAACCGCATATGCCTCATTTTGGAGGCGAATATAGGACGGACTCCTGTCTATAGGTGTAATGCGTCCACTATTTACTCCGTCAATGTTATATGCCCTTAAAAATGCCTCTGTGGTGATATGCTCTGTACTTATCGCACAAGGGCTATAACCTTCCACCTTGGAAACAAGCTTGTCCTCCGAAGTGTTCCATTTGCTTGCAGAATCCCAAGCAAAAAGGCATGTATCAGCACTATATGCCCCAACAATAGTCCTTTTAGGGTACTGCCTCGGGAATATGTTTGAGTTTGGCTTAATGATGTTGAACTGTCCAATGGTTTGCGCCGTCAAGGTACCGTTAAATGACCATGCCTTGACATAAATTTTCCATCCGTCGGAAATTTCATAGTCCGACAGCGGAATCTGTATAGGGATTGATTGGTTGGCATAATTCTGCAGGGTGGTCGTTGCACTTGTCGCATTACTTTCGGATGTTTCAAGCAGTTCATATTTTTCGCCTTTAGGACTTAATAGCCATAATGCATAACGTATTGAATTGTTTGTAACATTACTCGGCAGATATACCTTGAAATTGAATGCCAATTTATCGTTCTGTTCCAGTTCCGTAAATACGGCGGTCTCCTCGGTGCTTGCATATGTCACTCCGTCAAGATAAATGGACATTTCATTAGGATTCGTGATTCTCACATCAAAGTAAGCCATTTCTGTCTTGTTGTTGACAGATGCCCCTAATGTGGCCTGTGCATAATAGCCTATCGTATATCGTCCATTTGAGACTACATTGTTCTTGTCAATTATGTTCCAAAAACTGAACGGTATCGATACCTCATCTGTAGTTTCATTTTCATATGTGATTGCAGACGAATTGTTGTTGCATTCAACATGAAGCGTTGTCTGTGAGCGTTCAACTCCATTTTTAATCTTAAAATAGATATATCCCGTCAAGTCATTCATTGACAATAATATCTCACCATTGGAAATATTGTTGCGGTTTTTGTCCACCGAAAGTTTCAGGCTGCTTTCATAAATGCGAAAATTAAGGGGCGACATGCTCAAGCCGTAAGGGTTCAATGCCTCAATCAGCACCGTATGCATGGAATTGTTTGATAAGGCTGAAAGGCTCTGTATATTGATTGTCACAAGCTCGTCATTGTTTACTGCAACATATGAAGTTGTATTGATGCCGTCCAACGTATATCTATATCGGAAAGTGTCACTGTCCGTACCTCCTGTAATCCTGAACTTTATTGACAATGTATCTTCCGTAACATAAACAGCATTGTTTTCCACCAACGGACTAATCAGAACAATGCCGTAGGAAGCGTTTCCTCCTGTGCCGTTTCCTCCTCCGCCGCCGCCATGCTCCGCCAACCATGACACATTCCTTTGAAGCTTTTTGATGTCATTGCTGATAATTCCCAATGTCTCATCAAGATGTGATGCGTTTTCTCCCGCATCGCCCGTATAGTCAGGAGCCGAAACCATGATGTTCTTATCATATATGGTTGAACCACTGTCAAAAGTCTGTATGACAGTGGTCTCTCCACCAGATATGATTTCCCATTTATTGGTTTTTTTATTATAGCGTTTTAAATATTTTGCCATATTAAAAATTATTTCGTAATCTTAATTATTTCAGCGTTATTTGATACATTTCTTTCAGTGCCGTTTGCGGTTCCGACAAGGCCGTTCTTAGATTCGATTTTTGTTGTCCCGTCTTGAGCAACCGCCGAGTTATCTTTCAACGTATATTTTCCGTCAATATTAATGTCAAATTTTCCGCTACCATTGAACGCGCCATTAACTTTTCTCACCCTACCTTCTATCTTTTCATCAGTAATTGACCATACGGTATAGAACGGGAACTTCTGTCCACTATTTACTTTTCCGTTATTGGCGGGATAATAGTATCTTAGCCATGGGATATGTGGCGAAGGCAATTCCTTGTTGGATGTATGCTTATAGCCTGTAGCCTGAGACATTGCATAGGTAACAGGTGTTGTGTCTACTTCCAATTCAGATTTCAGTTTAAATGTACTCAATCTTCCCACATCGGCGAATTCAGCTTTCAATGCGCCACCTTCAACCCAATTGTTTGGATATTTGTAGTTTCCTACCTGAACCAAACTGTTCGATGCAAAATCGCTCTGTAGTACCGTTTCATCAACAACAACTATCGGACGATAGCTCTCGACACTTCTTGTCTCGCCATCATATGTTACATTTTCAAGAATAGGATATGAGGTTGCCTGTGTATGCTTATGCCCACCGAATACGAGTGGGATATTGTTTTTCTGGCAGAACTCGCTGAACCAATAATTGTCTTTTGACGGAGTATTCGTGTTCATGCTTGCACCTCCACGCCCAGTGGATTCTTCCAATTTATTGTCTTTTGCCTTGTTTACAATGTCTGCAACCAAGATTGTAAACGGCATTTCATGGCAGTAGGCAATGTTCCACGTATAGCCTGTATATTTTTTGATGTCATTTTCAGCCCATGCCTTAATGTGCGGGTAGAAATTGCCCGTGCTTCCGAAATTATAAACGCAGTCTTTGCCGGGATTGTCTTCTGCAGTCGCTTTCAATTCCGAATTCATACAGATGAAATGAACTTTTCCATAGTTGAATGAATACAATGACGGCACAAGATAATCGGCACCCTGAATACTGAAAACAGGCGGATTGTCCTTGTCCATTTCAAAAGTATAGAAGAAAAGTATGTTTTGGAGATTTAATTTTGCTGCATCGCTTCCGTCTCCGAGTTTATAAATCACTGATGGAGATAGGTCATTGTTGCCGATTGTAGCCATCTCTACCATACCATTAAGTTCATCGCTCTTTGCATTGAAATAGTCGAGCCACTCGCCCATACGGTTGCCGTTCTGTGTCATGTCTCCCGTATTCACCATAAAATCAAAAGGCAAACTATTATCAGAAGTAAACCTAGTGATTTCCCTTGCGGCAGCAGCCCAAACCTGATACTCATCCCAATTGAAGCCCTGTTGGTCGCTCGTCTGTACAAAATTAAATCCGTTAGCCACATCAGTATCAGATTTTACCTCAAATGTTCTTATCGGGGTACATTCTGAAAGAACAGGATTGCCTGCATTGTCCTTGCGTCCTGCAATATATTCATATGCTCCCTTTGTCAAGCCTGATTTGATGAACTTATGTGCTGTGAAAACGGTTCCATCCGTATATTGTATGCTGATGCGATTATAATATTTCAATGTCTTGTCCGTATCGGATGAAAGATTCTTGAACGATTCATTTGCGGCACCCCATTCTTCAGTTCCTTTGCTCCTTATCCAAATATACTCATCCCTAACTCCCTTTGAAAGCCAATTAAAACATCTTGTTGCACCCTTTCCATTGTCAGTTGCCTGAATACCGAAAGAGCATGTTATGAGAGAAGGCTTATCCTCGAATAATTTTGTCTTGTTGTAGAAAATGTCTTTTTTGTCTCTTGTCGCCATTGGGGTATAGTCCTCAATGTTAGGTATCACCTCACCGTCAGCCTTTGTAAGATCAACATAGTTCCAATCCGTTGCAGTACCTCTTTTATCCATAGACTTGGTAGCCTGACTTACGGGATCCATTGCATAATATCTTTTAAAAAGTTTATCACGCATATCTGTCGTCTTATATGCGGTGCCCTCTGATTCATTGTCAGGTACATTAAATCCTGCAAGACTTATATAGCCGTTTTCCAAAGAAACATCCTTTGTACCCACCTTTTGATAAAGAGGCTCCGTTGCTGTTGTAGGCTCTGTTCCCCATCTAAGGAAGAATTTCGCCTTTTCATCACTGAATGCAAATGGCTCATTATTTTCATACCACTCCATATCATAATCAAGAACCTTAATCTTCGCACCGTCCATTGCTGCACATTGTGCTCCTCTGACAAGAAAAGTGGAGCCGTTTTTGATCACGCCTTCCAACGGAAGACTTTTCCATGCGTTTCCTTCTGTAGAGTACTGCAATGAAAGCCCCTTCAAATTGATATCCTTACCTGACAGGTTGGCAAGCTCAACAAAATTGTGGGAACAAAATCCTACGGAATGCTCATCATTTTCTATTCCGCCACAATACACCTCATTGATATAGAGCTTCGGCTCCATAGAATTTTTCAATCTTCCATCAGCGGGCTTGGCTAACGTTCCTGCCGCCGTATCGATTTTTTCCGTATATAAATTACCATTATTGTCAACCTTCAGATTGAATTCAGTTCCGTTTGATGACTTTATTACGCCTATTGAATTGTCTTCAAAAGAATATTCTGTGCCGTTAATTTTGACACCTTTTATCTGCTGTTCAGCCATATGTTTCTAATTTTTATTATCCAATATTAATATTCCGTTTTCATCCACTTTGCAGTTGTCCAAAACAAGGTAGCCATCAGAATCCACCCTGATTGAACCATCCGTGGTCTCGATATTGAGCATTCCGTTGTCATATGAAAATTTGGTAGACACGGCGGATTCCGTTACTCCTCCGATAGGAAGCAGCACAATATTGCCACTCTTCGCTTTGATTTTTATATAAAGCTTGTTTTCTTCGGTACACCAAACTTGTTCCCCGACACACAGGAAATTGCTCTGTTCGTCCAACAGCTTCTTCGTTTCTACCGTCTTGGTCAGGATATGTTTGACATTCGGCTCCAAATATGTTTCATATTCAGGTTTCTGCGCATCGTCAAACGACAGGTTGAAAATTAATTTTGCCGTCTTGACAGGATTGCCTTTCAGGTCGTCAATGTTCGCAATAAGGTCAATGTTTCCTTTTTTGGAAACTATAAGGACACCATCCTCTGTCAATGCTGAAACAATTCCATCATTATCCGTAACGCTTAGCCTCACCTTCAGAACCTCGTTACCGTTTTCATCCACGTTCCTTACCTCTTCATCTGCCTGATTGAAGAATCGCGGTTTCAGATAATACCTCACGCCGCAATACAGTTTTGTGCTCACATAGTCAAACAATGACGCATCCCCCAAATAAATGTCATATTTGGTTATTGCGGTATCGTCCTTCGCATAATTCTTGTCTACCGCATCGATCGGTTTTTCTGCTCCATAACGGTTCTGTAGTTCATATTTTACGCTGTTGGTGAGAATATCTCCACCCGCGATAACTCCTCCTCCAACATAATCCCCGTTTTCGGTATATTCGCCTGTAAGAATGTATTCAAGACGGAGAATCCTCTCCTCCAAGGTCCTGTTCTTGTCTATAAGGTTTTTCACCTGTTCCTTTAAGCGTACCTTTTCCTCGTCATAGGTAACTCCGCTTTCGTCCTCATAGTCACTGAGCCATATTTTCTCAATATCGCTCGGCTCTTCCGCAGCCTCTATGACAGATATTGTTTCATCACTGTTGAGCTGTGCTTTTACTATTGCTGCAGATTTGTCATTTTCATCCACACCCTTAAGCACAGTAACGGTAGAAGAACTGCGTTGCCCTCCTTCGCCTATATAATCTATTATCAACGACTCTTCGTCATAAAATTCATTGAAATGGGTTTCCGTATTTATATACTCTTCCAACAATTGGACGGCACGGCTTTTTGTTATGCCCGTTTCGCTTTGAATTTTTATGTGCGGGAATCTGAAATGTTGTATGTTTTCCGCCACGGTTAAATGCTTTTATTATCCAATAAATAGTTTTTGCCCCCTATTAAATAGGCTTCGACTATTTATAGTAAAATACGTTTTAGAATGTTTGTTTATAAACCATATATCAAATCACTTGCTAATTTTATGGCAGAAAAAGGATATACTGCAAAACCTTTTCCTGAAATAATTTTAGACAATACCGCACAGAAAGGCGTTTTCATCAAGACAGGCTATTTTGACCCCGAATCTGACGGAATCAGGCTTTTCATCAACGGAAGGCACCCGAAAGACGTGCTGAGAACCCTTGCCCATGAACTAATTCATTGGAAACAGCAATCTGATGGTACAATTTCCTCCAACGGGTACAAAACCGACAAGATTACGGAAGACAATGAACTTATAAAATTGGAAGAGGAGGCATACCTCAAAGGAAACATCGGCTTCAGATCTTGGACCGAAACTGTACAGAAAACAGGAAAATTATAATTATTCCAAAATAAAAAAGAATTAATTTTTTTAAATTATGGCAGATCATAAGAAACTTGTGCCTTTTGTCCTTAAGCACGAAGGCGGCGTCGTGAATGACCCTGATGATGCAGGCGGATTCACCAATAAAGGCGTTACTCTCAAGACATTCCGTAGTGTATTCGGAAATGGCAAGACAAAGGAAGACCTCATCAACATCACCGATGAACAATGGGGCAAAATCTTCAAGGAATATTATTGGGACAAGCTCAGGGCTGATGACATTGAATCTCAGTCAGTGGCAAACATGTCCGTAGATTGGGCATACAATGCAGGCGTAGGTACAGTAGTTAAAAAGATACAGAACATCATAGGCACTAAGTCTGATGGCATTATAGGCAGCGGCAGCCTCAAACTGATAAACAGCAAAGACCCTAAGGAACTGTTTGAACAGATAAAGGCGGCAAGAATAATGTTCTACAAGAAATTGGTAGAAAAGAAGCCCACAAATGCAAAATTTTTAAAGGGATGGCTCAACCGTACAGAAGCCATAAAATTCAACGGATAAGAGGCTAAAACATGAAGGCCGAAAAAAACTATAAATATTTTTTATTTTTAGTGTAAGGAAGCCCCCTCCTTCAGATGGGAGTAGTTTACCAAAAAAATCCAATTATCAATAATAACAATGACAGGATAGAGATGCCGAAACTAATCTTATAACAAAACAATTTCCTTTTTCTTGGAGAAAATTTAGTTGCAAGCGATATTACGGCAGCCAAGAGTGTCAGGAACATTGATGCATATATTGGAAACATTTTTTCCTCCTAATTTAGATGGCTTATAAGTCTGAATAGTTCCGAAAAACATAGAAGATTAAGGAAATCCTTTAATGTCTTTCATTCTTTTCCTGCTTCAGCCTGTCACTACTTTTTAGGTGGCACAACGTGCCACGGTCATCCATAGTTGGACAGTCCGCAGGCGTAAATTCGGGCGAACTCAGCCCTATTATATTCCTTAAACCCTCATCAAGGATATTCAACGCGGCGTTGTAATCCCTGCTGATGGGCTGCCCGCAGTGCGGGCATACCCACTCCCTGTCATTTAGGGCGAGGCTCTTATTGACGTATCCGCAATGATGGCATGTCTTGCTCGACGGGTAGAACCTGTCAACAAAGGATATCTTCCTGCCGTACCACCTTGCCTTATATTCAAGCATGCGCCTGAACTCTCCGAAGTTCATCTCCTGTATGGACTCCGCAAGTTTGTGGTTCTTAAGCATTCCTGCAACATTCAGGTCCTCCATGCAGATGACTTGGTTTTCGTCAATCAGTGCATTTGTGACCCTGTGCAGGTAAGCCTGCTTCCTGTTGCAAATCCTGTCGTATGCCTTGGCGAGGCGCACCCTCGCCCTGTTGCGGTTGTTGCTGTCCTTCACCTTTCTTGAAACCTGTCTCTGCAACCTCTTAAGCCTGCAGTTCTCGGATTTCTTGAAATGAAGGTTTTCAAAGACTTCTCCGTCGGATGTGGTAATGAAATCCTTCACACCGAGGTCAATGCCTACGGCATTTCCCTTTGGAGACCTTACGACATTGGGTTTGTCGATCAGAACGGATATGTAATATCTGCCGCAGCAGTTCCTGCGCAGCGTCAGGGAGGACACTTTCCCCTGATTCCTGTTCAGGTACCGTTCGTCGTTCCGTGAGCATTTGAACTGAATGTCCTTGAAGGACTTGACAAGGTCAATCCTGTTTCCGCGAATACCTATAAAGGCGTCCTTCGGAAACCTGCATGACTGACTGTTGTCATGCTTGGACTTGAACTTGGGGTATCCTTTCTTATATTTGAAGAAATTCTCATATGCCATGTTCATGTCCCTTACGGACTGCTGCAGAACCTTGGAGTGAACCTCCTTCAGCCACTTGAACTCCGACTTCAGGGCAACGATATGCCCCAATGACTGTGTGGCACTGATCGACGTGCCGTCCTTTTCGTAAGAGTCCTTTCTATATGCAAGGCAACGGTTATACACAAAGCGGCAGCAGCCGAGCTGCCTTGCTATGA